>Ga0265338_10008915_pt1 | contig 12081 bp, 17 predicted proteins | sample 42126metaG_FD_193579 | JGI IMG/M metagenome (GOLD analysis project Ga0265338, IMG submission 193579) | Rhizosphere microbial communities from Carex aquatilis grown in University of Washington, Seatle, WA, United States - 4-21-26 metaG | ecosystem: Host-associated > Plants > Roots > Rhizosphere... | reverse complement strand
CCTTGCGGAGCGCCTGGGTATTGGCAACGATATAACGGCTAGATCGTTGACCGTGGCCGTGGAGTCAATGTTAGCCGCTGACTTAACCGACAAACAGATAACCCAGTTTTGGAATTTCGTGGTCCAAAATGTCGGAAATGGTGATGGGCTGGACGATATATTATGGGGCTTTCCAACGAAGTGCAAGGAACTAAACGGCGAACACAAACACAATCTCAAGCAGGGCAAGTATCATGGCAATTGCTACAAACTCCTATATTCACACTACGACGAACGTTTTCGATGCCGATGACTTGGGCGCGGACTTTTACCGAGCCAGTATCGACCAATGGGAAACGTATTTCACCAAGGTCTATCGGCTCAGGGGATGGTCTAGTCCGCTGCGGTTTATGCGGGACATCTACGAGCAACTGGATTCGGCCAGGTTATATTGGGAGTTTTTGATTGGCTGGTATGGTGATGTGCAGGAAATGCAGGCCAAGAGACCCATCAAGGCAGTGTTAGAAGCAAGAGCCAAAAGACGGGCATCTGGGATTCTGCTTCCCCACAAACGCAATTCCGAGTACGTTCGTTCGCTCTGCTTTTAGGTGGCTCGGATCACGGCCTAGGACGGCAACTGCTCCTCGTTCTCGGCGTGCATGTCGTGTAGCAATTCCCGGCCGCGCGGTTACCGGTGCCCAGTTGGTTGATGAGGACCTAGGTTACTTCGTCTAATTCTGCCAAAGCGTCGTCAAGGGTATCGTCGCATTCGTCGGCGCTGGCCTCCACCCGTTCCGAGCATTCGAGCGCCAAAGTGTGGACGGTGACGGTATTGAGTAACAATTCATATGCCGCATCGGCCAAGGCCCGTAAGCGTTTTACATCGCGAGTCATGTTTGCTCCTTTTCGTGGTTGGTATCCAGTTCAGTTGATTAGTTCTGCTCGGTCGTTGAACACCACGCCGGTTAATAGCAGTACATGTCGAGCAGATGATGGTCGTCGCCGATTGCCTTGGTCAGCTTGTTCATCTCCTTCAGCTCGTCGTCAGGACTTGGGCTTGTGGTTCCCAAGTCCAGGTGCTCCGCGCGCTCCATCGCCAGTTTTTCCAGCAGCACGGCGTTGACGACGACCCGATGTGCCACGTCCACCACAAAAAGCAGTCGGTCGACATCGCGTTCGCTGGAAATCACTCGCCCAGCTTTTTCCTCCGCGCCTTGCTGGTCGGCATCGTGGTTGTCAACGTGGTCGGTCAATTTGTTGCAAATTAAGTCCGCCAAGTCCGAATCGGTTGCCCACGCTACGACTTTCCCGTCGGCGTTGAGAATCTCCTGACCGACGTATGCCGATGGCCGCCGAGAGAATGGGCCGGCGAATTCAGTTTGGCTCATGGGTGACCTCCGCTCGTGGGTAGCACATTTTGTCGAGAATGTCGGTGGTCTTGACGGCGTTCAGTAGAAAATGTTGTTTCTTCATAATTATCTCCTTTGTCGTATATATGCAGCTACCGTTATTGTTCTGGTGATAAATCGAAAAAAGGCGGGAGCTGGCTACATCACCAGCTCCCGCCGCGAACTTGGAGATCAGGAGCCGGCCCGGGACCAACGCCGACCGAAGGCGCCCAGTGAGAGAAAGTATGTGGTAACCGGCGTGGCTGTGGTTGTAATGGGCGAGGAGGCAGAGCTGAAAGGTTGCGGCAACGGGTAATCGAACGGCCACGGACAATGCGTTTTCGCCCTTAGCTTTTTACGCATCTACAAAGCCGATACGCTGGCTCCTGCCTAATTATGCGACCCCGTATTGATCCACTTCTTGGTCGCCTTCATCATCTTCGTCACCGATGGGGTGAGACATCTCCTGCTTGATGAAATCCCTATCGGCTTCGGACAGCCTCAACTCGTCGGCATGCTCCAGGGCAAGCCGAAAAGCCCTAAGCGGAACCGATAATGCGGGGTTCATAAATTCCGCTCCATGATCCACCAGAAAGCTCACCAGGTCTGAATTACCAAAGGAAACGTGGTCGGTCCACTTGTACAGCATTTGACACATTGTCTTTCTCCTATGTGAAAAGCATCAACACAATACCTAGGCACGAATATCGCCATCATCCTCGTCGATGGTCGTTTCGGTTATTTCGATTTCGCTGCCGTCACAATTCGCAATCTCCCAAAACGCATCGTCATCCTGTGCCATTGTCTCAAGTTCATCGTTCGTCAACTGTTTCGGGTCCTTATCGTCGGCAATCCGGATAACAAATTCCCGGACCACCTCTTCGAACTCAATGCCCTTTTGAATGATCTTGTATTCTTTCATTTGCCGTTTTACTCCTATTTACAAGTGTGTGGTTATTGCACTGGCACCACCACCGACAACTGGTACGAGTAACCTGGTCCTGGTGGTGCGGTTGCTGGTGGCGTTTATACTGACCCGCTTTTCGCCACGCGCCCAACTACAAAGCCGCTAGGTTGGCTCTCTTCAAGTCTACGATCGAGCTACCCACAATCAATAGCAATTCGCCCAACTGCTAAAGATTGTGCATTACACCCCACAAGCATCCATAACTCAGTCGCCGAAAAAGGCACGTTTATATAATCACGAATTGACCGGCCATTTTCTGAAAAGCTGAACCACGATCCGGTGCGCCACGTCCACCACAAATATCAGCCGTTCGACATCGCGTTCGCTGGAAATCACTCTCCCGGCTATTTGTTCGGCGGCTTGTTTGTTTTCATCCTGGGCGTACATAAGTATCTCCTTTCCTGTATAATGCCGACCGTTTCACTTTTTGGTGACGAAAACGAAGAAAAGCGGCAACAAGCCCCGCGCAGCGTGCAGCTCAATTAAGCCGACCCAAATGGACCGGGGCGCGTTCCCCCCCACGCTTTCGTAGATAAGGAGCCATCCCGGTCGGTGGGTTGTCGGAACCGTTACGCCAGCGGCCGAGCCCCGGTGTGCCAGCGACTATGGGCACCGAATAACCGAAAGTAGATAGGTTCGCCGACCGTATCAACTTGCTTCGGGGATGCCGAGCTATCTAGCAGTTTGCGACCGACGGAGGCAGTTCATTCCCCAACGTAACGGAGACGGAATAGCCAGATCTAGATGAGAATAAAAACACTCGCCTTAATGTCACTCGTAAACAATCCCTCCTAAACCTAAACAATCCGAACAAAGAACGTGTTCCGCCGATTCCAAGCACTTTTCACAAACCCACACGTAACCGCTGCAATCGTCGTCACGGGAATTATCACAATTCACTAGTGCCAGCTTGGGCGGATCCGGGTCCTGGTGGCATACATAGCAACAACCCTCTCCTTCAACCCAATCGCCAACAACACGCTTCCTTTTCATTACTTATTCCTCCCCGTACATATCTTCCAGAGCATTCCTAACATCTCTACCAAGAGCAACTAATTGTGGTGCGGTTAGCTTGTTTCCTAACCCATTTAATGCTGTAGCCACGAGTTGCAGTATACGCGACGGTTTGCCAGCAACCATAATCTGTTCGTCATCGTCGCCGATTGCAAGCATTGCCATGAGTTCTGACGACCTGTAAATAGTAATTGTATCATCTGTCATTGTCTTTTCCTTTTCTTAAAAGTGATCACCAAACCAGAATAACAAACGACGAAACAGTTCCACGGCGTCATCTTCATCAGCGATACAACGTCGTTCCGCATATTCTCGCCAACTAGCAGACTCCGCGATATCTTGCCGGAGTTGCGCAATATAATCCCGGATTTCCGCATCCATTTGGTCGTTACCGGGGTGAGAATCAGTTCTTGGTCGATCCGTATATTGTCCCTTCGCTAATATCCGATCAAGATACGCCACCGTATATTCTTTTGCCTGATCCCAAGGTGGCCATATCACAAGATGGCTAGAGTCAGACTTGGTAGGCTCGATATTGGTGTCCCATGTTCCTGGATTGATACCGTATAACACTTGCGTTTCCTTTCCCTCTATCTAGTTAACGTTTAGTTCTCTTCGCCCCAACACTTACATGTTACTACGATTGGCTTGGATTGTTAAGCAAGTGTCGGTTTTTCGTTCAAACTCTTTGTTTCGCCTCTCGATCAAGAGCCGATAAGGAAAAACACAATCGCCACGGATGAGCATCAGAACGGCACTCCGAGACAGACGCGCCTGAGCGAAAGCCGGTCAGGCTACGCGGCCGAGAGGGTGGCTCGTCGCTTGTTGGGGGTGGTATTGCCCGTCCTTCAGTAGCAATACATTTCGAGCAGATAGCGGTCGTGGTCGATCCCTGACTTCGGCACGGCAACGGCGCCACATTGGTTGCGCAGATGGTGTTCAAACAACGCGCGCCTGCCACACCTGGCCGGGCCACATGCCAAAGATCGTCCGTTGGTCCAGCCCAGTCAGGGGCCGCTAGGGAATGGGTCATGGAACGCATACGAACGCCCCTGTTGGGCGGTCGGCGGGCGGTTGGCTGGAATCTTTTGAGGCTATTGTGTCGCCTGGGGACAAATTTCAGGGTTTTCAATCAAATAGCGTCAAATGGCTGTTTGGGCGAGTTAGGTAGCGACAGGCTCGTTGTTACCCAACGGCGGCAACGGCCGAGTCAAGCGGAACGTCGACAAAGCGGACGCCGTCGGGACAGAGTCAATGTGCTGCGCCGCGCGATCCGTCCGTTCACCATAGAACGCCAAACCCAATGCGTGGCGTTCTATGCTCCGTCAGCATCGATCTCCCAGACGCACTTGCTACCCGGTCCCCAGCCCTGCCGCCGGGAAACAATTTCAAGCACCTCCTTCGCCCGCTCGATCGTGCGCCAGGCGAAACCCACGTCGGTGGCCATTGTCTTCACTTTCTGCTGCTCTATCGGCCCATCAGCGAGGATCTTGAGTAGGAATGCCTGGGCGTCATGAAGCCGGCGATTTCGGTCCTTGGGTGGTGCCAGCAGGTCTTCAGGGCGGTAGTCGATTTCGCCGCGCCATTCGATCATGACGTTCCCGTTTTCCGCCGTCATCGGTTCGTACGAAAGGCCGGGGGCGCGCGGGCCGAGGTTGTTCTTCACGTGGCACAAGACGCGCAGATTGTGGTCCTTGGGGTCGCGGGGATCGTGGGCCGCGAGAAGTGCGGAGCGCGTGGCCGCAATCAATCCGATGCTGCCGCTGCCCCGGTAGAGGGAATGCTGGCCACCGCTTTTGTTAAGGTGTCGAACTATTAGGATGGCAGCGTTGGTGCGCTCGGCGAGGTCCCTCAACGGCGTCAACGCTTGCCGAACCGACTGATCGCTGTTTGAATTCCTGAGGAATGCCGTGATTGGGTCGATGACGATCAACTTGGCCTCGACCTGTTGGGCGGCGTGTTCAATCACCGCCAAGGCATTGGGAACGCTGATGACGCCGTTGGGAATGGCGATTCGGGCGAGGTCGGCGTTCGCTGCTTCAAGCCGGGGTCGAACAGTTTTGCCGAGACTGTCTTCGGCCACAAGTAGTACGACGCCGCCAGCACAGCTTGACGCACCGTCGGGCATCTCACGTCCGGTGGTGACTCGCGCGGCCAAGTCGAGCGTGAGAAGGCTCTTGTTCGTGGCCGGATCACCGTCGATAACCGACAACTCACCCAGCGGGATTCGCGGCCACCACAGCCATTCGGTCGGTTCGGCAACAATGCCCGAGAGCAGAGTGAACGAGGAAGGCTCGTCTATGATTTGGTTTTCCAGCACCATTCCCGATCACCGTCAAGTAAAATCCTAGATCTGTTAGCCGGCCAACTTTTCAATCGTCAGATTGCATTCCTTCGATTTTCTCGGAAACGCCCCGAATCGCTGCATTCATGGCTTGCGCGGCGCTCAACAATTGGTCCATCGTCTGCTTGGACCATCGCACCTTGCCCACCTCCGTCAGAGCAATCTCGGTCATCCTCTGGGCGATGCCCTCGACCTCGTCCACCAAATGTTGCGCAGCTTCCCGGTCGGTTTCGCCGTCGTCGCGACGCCCATTCTCCTGGTCACGATCCTCCCCACTGCGGGCCGCGCGCCGTTGGCGTCCTGCACTCGACTTTCTCTCCTGGCCACGCTCATCCCGCTTGTCGTGGCCTTCTTGCCGCTCCGTGGCGGGGTAAACGAACTTTTCCTTGGCCTCGGTGATACCCAGACCAAGGAGGGCGTCCTCGGTCTTGGCGTTCTCGTACAGCTTGATCGCCTCGCTCACCGTGGAAATGGCTAGCTTGCTGTCGTCCAGCCAACGAGTCCACCGCCCATGCCCCTCGGCCTTGCACTTATCCCTTGCGAGCTTCAGTGCGCAGCCGGCCCGAAACAGGTGGACGGCCGACTTGTGAGCGTGAAGCAGGGCCTCCTCATTGGCGCGCCGTGCGTCCGTAAACTCACCGGCGACGAATTCGGCAAGGTGATCCAGGGTCCACGACGCGTCCGGCTCTCCGTCGTTCTTGCGGATGTACCCCAATCGTAACTCAGCCCTGGCAATGTGGTCCGCAGTCACTCGTATCTCTTTCACGCCATACCTCCAGACATCTGAATGTTTTGAACACGTTTCCGTTGCCCACAACCCAACCTCGTGCGCCGGGGCGTTTCCTGTTCAGATTAGCCATATTGTACCACGCATTCGGCAGATTGTTTACCAACTTTTCCACGCGGTTCACAACACACCTTTATACGTTTGCTTGATAAATACGCGGAAAAAGAAAATGTAACCGAACCCCGATTTCCTTCTGAATTATCCTGGCCGCTAATCAGAAAGTTACGAAACTGAAAAAAGGGCGGGCGATAACGCTGGAAATAATTCGCGGCATTATTCGGCGGCCGTATATATCACTCGCATGTAGCGGCTCGTTACATAACTAACCGCTTTAATCAGTCGTCGATATGCGCCTTTCGCCAGCCGGAATAAGTTGCTGAATTACGCAGGGAACCGATCACACATAAAAACTGGATTGGGCTAGATCGACGTTTTCAACGCGGGTAAGTTGCTGGTGTGCTGCTCAGCTTGTTGCGGGGGCGGCTGAGTTAAGTTAGACGGGCCAGTTAATGCGACAACCTAATGACAACGGAGGATTCAGATGCGCGATTCGTGGGACTATGAGCCGGTGGTGTACGCTCTCGACGAGCTAATACGGTCTAAGACAGATATTGATGCTATGGACTACTTAATCGGCTTTGTGGAGGTCGCCCTCGAACATGCCATGATTGCTGATGGCATGATCGCCGATACAGGGGTAAGACTGACGAGAGTGCCAATACCCGTTTGCGGCACGGGAACCGGCGAGCCGACCAGCTAAGCTAGCCTTAGTGCCGTTGGGCCGCGGTTCGTTACTGCAGCCCTTTTTCACAGCCGCCTAGGACGTTGTTCCGTGGCGGCTTTTTTATTTCGCCAAAGCGTGAACTGAGTGCGGTCTAACGGTTTTCGAAAACATAGAAAAGGTTCGGCTAGATCGAGAAAAGTCCGGCGGGTAGGTTGGGCTTTGTTGAGTGGCTGCTTGCTTTGTTGGTGGGCGGCTGGTACGTGTAAGAGTTACTACAAGAGTAGGTGAATAAATGATGAATAAAGAAAACGATGACTTGTTGGCGGATGACGATTTTATGGCGGAGTGGTTTACGCGGCGTGATATTGATACCTCCCAAGGATTGGCGGAGGAGTCTGAGGGGTTAGGGCCGTTGGTTGGCCCGGGCTTCATAATTGGAAGTCACAGCGACATCAACGGGCCTGGCGCCGAACTGGTGGACTTCACACCAACACGGGCTGAATTGATGACGCTCGCCTACGACTATCTTGATCGCTACTTCGCAGTCGAGGAGATCGCTGCCGTGGGTCAGAGTGGCTCTTGGGAGTGGCGTGAATCGGCATTTACTTGGCGGCGGTTCGAGTCGATTGTCGAGGTGTTGAGTCCTGGAAAGCCGATCACGGAATTCGACGACTTCATCACGAAAAAGCAGGCTGAGATCGACAGGGTGCGACAGGATGTGGAATCGTATCGTGAGGGAACGTGACCGCTTTGTATTGCGGTGTTATTTCACCAGCCGCTCAGGACATTGTTCCTAAGCGGCTTTTTTATTTCACCAGGAGCGGAGCTAATGTGAGAACGCCATAGCCGAATGATGAAATAATCCGTTGACTTCAATCATCGAAAGAGCGGAACAAGAAATTAGAAACGCGCTATTCGGCGTGCAATATCCGTCACGCATTTAATCGGTGTCGATATTGCGCAAAACGCTGGAAGACTAAGGTGGCGAATTAAGATATAAGCCGCCAAACACGAATTGTGGAATTGCTCTAGATCGAGCTTCGGCGGTTTACTAGGTTTGGTTTCGTTGATCGATCAAGCCCGCTTCTCGACCGTTTCGAGGGGGCGGGCCTTTTCATTTTCATCTTCCTGTTCATCAAAGGAGAATCCCATGACAAGTTTTTTTCGCTACCCAGGGGGCAAAGCCAAATTACAGCAAAAGATCATCCCCAAACTTGGCAATATTGCGAATCTCGAATACCGCGAGCCGTTCTTCGGTGGCGGCTCGATCGGGATTGCAGTCCTCGACCAGCGGCCCGCGTCGGTCTGGATCAACGACTTCGACGACGGAATTGCGGCTCTCTGGCAGTCCGTGATCTACTACCCCGCCCTGCTCAAAGAGCAGATACGACAGTTAAAGCCGTCGGTCGCAGCGTTCGACCAGATCAAGAGCGAGTTGTCGTCGAAGGTGCCCAGTTGTGATTCCGCCGACCAAATCGCGAACTTCGGCCTCAAAAAACTCGCCATCCACCAATTGTCGTATTCGGGTCTGGGTACCAAAGCTGGCGGTCCACTCGGCGGAAAACATCAGCGATCAAAATATAAAATTGACTCGCGCTGGTCGCCTAACTATATGTGCGCCCAAATCGACCTGATTCATGCGAAGTTCGCCGGTCTGGAAGTGTGTTGCACCAGCGTGGACTTCATGGCGTTGATCGAGGACACCTCCAGAAGGGCAATCGTCTTTCTCGATCCACCCTATTGGGAGAAGGGCAGTTCCCTGTATCAGCACGCTTTCAGCGACGCTGACCATCAACGACTCGCCGACGCTCTGCGAGTCACTGAGCACCACTGGGTACTGACCTACGACGACTGTCCCCAGATCCGCGCTCTTTACAACTGGGCGACAATTGAAGTTCTTGAAGTCAAATACTCAATCGCCGGCAGCCACACGAAGAACGAATTGCTCATCACGGCATAACCCGGCCGACAGCGCCTTTCAAGCCGCCCTGGACTTTGTTCCGTGCGGCTTTTTTATTGCGCACAAACTCACACTTTTCAGAAAACGTGTCTAGATCGAGGTTATCGACGGCGGTACGTTGGGCTAAGTTCTCATCCGTTTCCTTTGGCGGAGCGACTAATTACTTGTTGTAGTGCGCCGCCCTGCCGGTGTGGAAATGGTGATTAAGAAAGGATAAAGGGATGAAAACCCAACGAATTTACACGTGTTGCCCCGATAGCGAGTGTGGCCAATTTCAGAGCGTAATGCGGTTTCTCAACAGTTTCGGTATCGAGCCAAGCCTGGGGTTCAATGACGGAAAGCATTACATCGAGTTCAATCCGCCTCGTAACCAAAAGAAGAACGAGATATTCCAGCGGCGCCTCAAGGAAGAAATCCCCTGCAAAAGCCCGGAATTACAAGAGCGGGAAATGGTTGAAGTGGTAGACAACCTCCTGGATCAAGCCCCTGCTGATTTTCTCCACTCGCAACTCGTCCACTGCTACTTGACGGCCTTGATTATGGTCGTAACACACGGCAGGGAGGCCGATCGTCAGAGTATTGAGTTGTTTCGGGCCGTTTCGGAGCTGTTGAGAGACTTTGCGGCAAAGCGGGCTACTTAGTAGGCGCGTCGCAGAGATGACGCCCATTTTCAAGCCGCGTAGGACTTCGTTCCTTTGCGGCTTTGTTATTTCACCAGGAACGGAGTTAGTCGGCGCGTGGAGAACAAGCATCGGCTCGTTATATAAATTCGTGATTTAATCAGAAGCGATAGTAGGCAATCGCTGGCTGGAATAAGTTAGTGAATTATGCGGGCAGCCGATCGCAAAAGAAAAATGGGATTGGGCTAGATCGAGCCGTCGGAGGTCGCTAGGTTGATCGTTGTAGTTAAAAAGTAGTTAGGGGCGGGCTGCTCTTGGCTCGTTGCCCTTTGTGGCCCGCCCCTTTTGTTGTTGGTGTTATCAGTGAAGGAAAATGGAAATGACAAAAGTGAGAAGAATGACAAAAGGCAAACGTGGATTTGTTGTAGAAAGAGGACGTATCAAGAAAGAAATAGCTGTCACGTTTTCTGACCGCGCTCGCCAGCAGTTGACCAGGGATGCGATGGGGGCCGACGGCGAACAAGCACTGGCTTATGGATTTGCCGAAGATATTATTGAGTTCAGTAAAACCGTGCCCCGTCCGGCAAAAGACGAAGCCATTGGCAAGGAACTCTACGCGACTATAGAAGGCAAAGATACCAGTATGTATATGGTCTCGGTTGTTGACCGCCCCGCCCGCTACGACGTTTATATTCTTGTGCCTGGCGAGAGTGATGCTCCTAGTTCGACTTGGAGTCGGCACATTTGACCGTGCCGAGTGACGATGACGAATCGCCGTTCGACACTGGAGGCGCGTAGGACAAAAGTTAAAAGGCGGGCTGCCGTTTCGGCTTCGGCTAGTAGAGCGAGTCATTACGGTTCGCTAGGTTGGTCGTAGTTGCTGCTTGCCTTGTCGGTGGGCGGCGTGATGCGAGAGTGTAAATATTAGAAAAAAGGACAAGTGAAAAACATGTACCCAAAACTACATCTGGATTTGATCACGTTTACCAAGGAGCCGCATAAAGGGCAATTGGCGGTACTCGTCGAAGTTGGTGATGACTGTTATTCTATGTGGTGTTTAGATGACGGTGACGAAGAAGGTTTTATTCTCGCAAAGTGGATGGGCGGCGAGTGGTGGAAGCCTGGTCAGGAGGGTTGGGAGTGGCAGCACAATAACCCCTGGAAGATTATTGAGGTAACTGGCTATGAAACACAACTGGACGCGCTCGCAAGTCGTATTATAGGTAGGACTGGACTGCGAGGCGGCTGGTGTATCGGTCAGGGCGCGCCTAGTGTGATGGAACCCAAGTGTCAAGCCGCCCGTGAACACAATGCGCGGCTGAAAGCAGAGGGTAAGATTGTTAATGATGACATCTATTATTACGACACCACTGATCACGATCTCCCACGCGATGATGATGTGCCGTGTGACGATGGTGATAGTTTCGATACGAGTTATGTCGAAAACGACGAATTCCGAGGGTAGTTGTAAAAGTGTGGGGGTGGGGCCGCTATTGGCTACTCGCCGCCCAATCCCGATGAAACAACGGCATGGATTATTACCAACTGAAAGGAGACGTAAGGCGTGATGAATTGTCGAACCTGAGACTTCCCGCCCTCAAGAAACGGCTCCCCAAGGAATTCGTTTGGCCCGTCTTCCTAAGCCGCCCAATGTACCGATGTGCCGCGCCGTGGGTACTTGACCAGTGCCAGCGGTCCCCTGACGATTGACGGCGGTGGGCGGATACCTTGGGCGGCGGCAAAGGAAAACCATGAACAATCAACAACCCACCTCCCACCTCGACGGTCCGAACCACCGGCCGGAAATTCGCCCTCCGCTGCGGTGGTGGGGCGGCAAATACTACATCGCCACCAAGATCATCAGCCTGTTCCCCAAACAGTTCGGCCGCTACGTCGAACCCTACTCGGGCGCGGCATCGGTCCTGCTCAACAAACCGCCTGGCGAGGATTATTACAACGACCTTGACCAGCGGCTCACCCGCATGTTTCGTGTGCTTCGGGACCGGGGCGACGAATTATCACGGCGTTTGTCGCTGACGCCGTATTCCGAAGCCGAGTTTCGGGACTGTTGCGGCCCAACGCCCGATGGCGCCGACGAAATCGAATTGGTGCGGCGCGATTTCGTTCGCTGGCGAATGTCCCGCGACGGGAACGGCAAGTCGTTGGCCTCCCCCGCCAAGCGGTCGCGGCGTGGCCTGGCCAACAACGTCGCCGGATTTTTGTCCGCCATCGACCTGGAGTTGCCCAAGATCATCGACCGGTTGCGTCGGGTCGAGATCCTCTGCCGCCCCGCGTTGC
>Ga0265338_10008912_pt1 | contig 12083 bp, 14 predicted proteins | sample 42126metaG_FD_193579 | JGI IMG/M metagenome (GOLD analysis project Ga0265338, IMG submission 193579) | Rhizosphere microbial communities from Carex aquatilis grown in University of Washington, Seatle, WA, United States - 4-21-26 metaG | ecosystem: Host-associated > Plants > Roots > Rhizosphere... | reverse complement strand
TCCATCTGTTGCAACGTTGATAATAAATTTTTTATATGGACCTGTGATTTAAGTCTGCCTAAGGTCAGGTGGGCCTTAAAGGGGCGGTCTTCCTTGGGCAATCCGATCTTCCCTAAGTCTTCCTGCAAGGCGTCCGCCATGGCCTGGATTTCCTTATTGGGATCATTCAGGGCTGCCCAAATGATCTTGGGGAAACGAAGATCAGGAAAAGCCCCGATGCCGCTTAAATAGGAATTAACCGGATGAAAACCGCTGCAGCGTTCTCTTACGAGGGAAGAAATGGTCTTTAGATCCTCTTGCGGGACCTCTCCCAGAAATTTAAGCGTCAAATGGATGTTCTTAGGGCTGACCCATTTCACATCAGCGCAGGAAGTCTGCAGCGCTTGAATGATCTGTTCTAATTTTTCTTGGAGAATACCGCTTATGGGAAAAGCCAAAAAACTGCGGATGGTCATGCTGCCTAAAATTATTGATAATAGATATTGGCCAGATAAAAAGTGATATTGGACTGGTTTTCCTTGGCCGTGCCCACCCAGGCAAATCCGCCGATGATATGGGAAAGGTCCTTGCCCATCAGATCAATGGAATATTCCTTCCAATCCTTGGTCAGTACGATGGGCTCACTTGAGGCGCTGTCGGAATCAGGATACGGCTGGCCCATGCCGACCCCGCCCATCTTAAAAGTAACTACTTCCCCGCCTTTTTCACCTCTGGCCCAGAAAACCAATTTTTGGGCACCGGTCAATTTAAAGCCGCCTTTAACATCTCCCCAGTTGTTGGCAGGTGAAAGCCAGTAAACGCCGGCCCATCCGTTGCCTGTGGCTGTACAATCCCTGTCGAATTTCGCTTGAACGCAGCTCCTGTTCCCATTGCAATTATCCGTCCAGGCATCATTGACCGAAACACAATTGCCATCTGGCATAAAACCTGAGGCCGTATAATGGTTTATGGAACCTTTGTCCTTATAGACATACAGTTTTTCGAATTTTTTCTGGGAAGAGGCTGGAGCTGCATTATCCGCTTGGGACCAAGGGATCGAGAAGCCAAAACTTAAAATAACCATACCAACAATCATTCTTAAATTATTCATAAACACCAGTATACCATCTATGCCGGAAAAAACAAGCCAACAGCACAAACTCAATTGTGGCCGGTAACGCTTCTGCTTTCCGAACTTGATTGAGTGCTTGAAATGGACACGCCGCCCAGATTACTGCTTGTATTGCCGTTCATGCCCGTGCTTACACCGTTATTCTTATCGCTATTGCTGGAAGCATTGGCGTCGGTACTGATTTCCTTTCCCTCCCCCATCACAAACCATAAGGATACAAAAAACAAGCTTCCCACCGCTGTTGAAATAAGGAATTTTCTCATAGCATCCTCCTTCGGATAAACTTTCGTTTTTACAATACCAACGGAAGGATTAAGATGCGGTTAAAATAGAATTAAGCAGGACAGGACGATTCAAGCTTCAAAAGACGTTTCTTTTTCTCGATGCCTCCTGAATACCCGCCGATCGAGCCATCTGAGGCTATCACCCGGTGGCAGGGAATAATAATGCCTACAGGATTTCTCCCTATAGCCGAACCCACTGCCCGATGGGCCTTGGGGTTCCTGATCCGTTGGGCAACGTCTTTATAGGAAACCGTTCTACAGAAGGGGATTTTAAACAACTCTTGCCATACCTGCTTTTGAAAAGCCGTACCGGAGAGATCAAAAGGAACATTGAACTTCTTTCTCTTACCTGCAAAATATTCTTCCAACTGCCCTGCCGCCCTGCCTAATGCTCTCTCCGCCGGTTTTGGCCCTAATTTTCTGACCGACTCAACGGGCTGCTTGTTAAAAAATACTCCCTGCAAACCATTCTTTGAGGCCACCAGATACAGAGGTCCGATGAGTGATCTTATTTTATATTGAATTTGGTCCCTATTCTTCATCCATGCCGCCTTCCGCTATCTTCTCATGTTTGCCTTTATAAATTTCAGCAAGAAGATGCTTGGGTAAAAATGCGAAATTAGCGATCATCGTTGGTATCACGGCGCTGGCAATGACGGTTGTGACCAGAAAAGAATACTGGGCCTTGGTCACGATCCCGTGAGAAAGACCATAGAGGGAAGAAATGGTCCCAAAGGTAAGCCCGGTAGACATCATCAGGGTATAATACCACCTTTCCGATTTTTGCGTACGGAAAAGACCTATCACCGGATAAAGGCCAAAGATCTTGGAAAAAACTTTCCCAGCAAATAAAAGGATAAAAACAAAAGGAGCGGCCATCAGCGCAGGGACTGAAACCAGGGTTCCGGCCCTTAAAAAATAAAAAGGCGTCAAGAATCCGACAGTAAGAGTGCGGAAACGTCTCACCCAATGCTCTTCCTTGGTGGCAAATTCAGCCAGCAGAATACCGGCTATATAAGCGGGCAGTACGGCCTCGCTTCCTGACCAATAAGCCAGGGCCCCCAAGCTGAATAATACAAAGACCACCCACTTGGCCCTGATAGCAGCAGTCCTGTTGCCGTACGTTCGATGGATCAACACTGTTAAGAAAGGGAATAAAGACAAGATGACCGCGCTTGCCACGACAAAAGCAATTGTTTTATAAGTAAACGGGGCAAATAAAAGTCCTAAGACGATGACCGTGCCCAAGTCGTTGACAAAGCAGGCCCCTAAAATACCTTTACCGAATTCCGTTTTATTAAATCCTGTTTCAAGCATGACGGCATAAACAACAGCCATGGAAGTTGTGGAAAGAGCGACACCTGCCAGCAAGCTGGCACGCGGGTCCCAGTGAAGTAAAAAGCGCGCCACCACAGCACAGCCTAAAAATGGAGCAAGAAAACCGATCGCGCCAACCAAGGTCACTTCCTGCCATTTAGTACGGATGATCCTGGGATCAAGTTCTGCTCCGGCCAAAAACGTCAGCATCACAGCGCCGGTAGAAGCCAAAAAACGCAGCCATTCCGAATTGCCGCCCAACACATTGGGACTGCCCAGGGTACGCTCGGCAATGGCAGCCACCAGCACCCCCACACAGATCTCTACCAGAGCGATGGATATCCTCAGGTGATACGCGATGATCGTTGATACAACGGCAAGTCCGATCCAAAGCGCCGCGATAAAAAATATTTGTTCCATGCCAAATCCCTTTCTATAAAAAAACCCCTACCGGGTATTTCCAGGTAGAGGTCATTAGCCCGATATATCGGGCAGTTTGGGGCGAACCTCATCGCCACAAATAAAATTATAAGCTATTTTTTGTTGGTTTCAATCCTTTTTTGCTGACTTTATTAATGCCCGCAACCGCAGTTGTCATATCGTTCCTTAGGAAACTCCTGCATCTGCTTGAACAAGGCTTCTTTCTCTTGCGGACTTGTCAACCCGTCAATGGCCGGATACAGGATCATTTCTTCCTTTTGGTTGTGCGCCTCCAAAATGGCTATCAGGGCCTGCTCTCCTTCATCCGAATCCGGCTCTTGCCGGCGTACTTTCTGATGCAGGGCTTCCAATATCTCTTTGATCTGGGCATGTTCATGGCGCATCACGGCCGTGGGCCCGCCCTCCTTCATCCCCATCTTGGCTTCAAAAACAGGAAAAAGTATCTCTTCTTCCCAAAGGATATGACGCAAAAGGCCGGTCTTAAAAGCACGGAAAAACGGTTTGGCTTTGGAAAAATCCTTATGTTTTAATGCCTGGAATTCTTTAAGATAATTGTCCAACTCATCATGGTCATGGCCGTAAAAGCCAGTAACAGTGGCTTTTGACATATTAAATTCCTTCCTTAAGGTAAGATCATTTATCTCCCGATTTTATATAATTGATCATCACTTTTACCATAAAGGCAATGGTGGCAAAGGTGCCCAGGGCAAAGATGGTGTCCCCGGGAACACGCATCCAACGCCAGAAATTCATCACCGGCGTTTGCAAAAACTCGCTGCTGCGGGCATACCAATACCCATGCTCGACAGAAGCCCAGGTCTGCATGAGCCCCACGGGCAAGAGGCTGAAAACACACATGGCAAAAAGCCCGATATTCATGGCCCAAAAAGCAAAGCTGATGAGCTTGCCGTCCCAATCCGATTTGGAATCACAGATGCGCAGGCAAAAAAGCATGAGCCCGATGCCCAGCATGCCGTAAACCCCGAAGAGCGCGGCATGACCGTGAAGCGGGGTCGTATTAAGTCCCTGCATAAAATACAAGGCGATCGGCGGGTTGATCATAAACCCGAATAAGCCTGCCCCCACCATATTCCAAAAAGAGACAGCCACAAAGAAATAGATCGGCCATTTATACCGTGACAGCCATCCGGGCGTGCGTGCAAGATAAATGTTTTCCCAGGCCTCAAAACCCACCAGGACCAGCGGCACCACTTCCAAGGCGCTGAAGACCGCGCCAAAGGCCATGACCGAAACCGGGGTGCCTGAAAAGTACAGGTGGTGCAGGGTCCCGATGATCCCTCCTGAAAGAAAGATCGTCGAGGCAAAGATCACGGCACGGGCCGCATGCAAAGGTTTGACTAAGTTCATGCGTACAAACAAGAACGAAATAGCCACTGTGGCAAAGACCTCGAAAAAGCCTTCCACCCACAAATGGATGACCCACCAGCGCCAATATTCCATGACCGGAAGCGAGGTCTTCTGTCCCCACATCAGCCCGGCACCATAAAATCCGGCGATGGCGACTAAGGATATGGTGAACATCAGCAACAACGGCCTTTGTTCATCTTTTTTCTTCAAGGCCGGCCAAATGGCGCGTGCCACCAATACAAACCACAGGATGAGCCCGGCAAAAAGAGCAATTTGCCAGACCCGTCCCAGATCAACATATTCATAGCCCTGATCACCCCACCAGAACCAAGCATTACCGTTAAATTTATGGAAGATGCTCATCCACTCACCGGCCATGGAACCAAAGACGATCACCGCCAGCGCCCCTAAAAGGCCCAAAACGCCGACTGCCTGATATTTAGGTTCCTTGCAGCCGATCACCGGACCGATAAAAAGGCCCGCGGCCAGCCAGGCCGTGGCTATCCAAAAGAGCCCTAATTGAACATGCCAGGTACGGGTAACACTATAAGGAAGCCATTGGGCCAGCGGAATGCCATAAAATCCGTTTCCTTCGACACCGTAATGCGCGGTCACCATTCCGCAGGTGACCTGCAAGACGATCAGGAGCGCCACGACGATAAAATAAAGCAGCACCACTTTTTGGCTCGGTGTCAGGCTTGCCATATAAAAGGGGTCATTCAACGGCACCTTGGGTTCCTCGTCGTGCTTTTGGCTGCCGTAGAACCATACCATCAACCCAACGCCCGCCAATAATACGATAATACTGACACCTGTCCAGACAATAAGACCGGCCGTAGGCTGATTGTCAATGAGCTTCTCGTGCGGCCAGTTCATGGTGTAGGTATAACTTTTTCCGGGACGGTTGGTGGACGTGGCCCACGATGCCCAGAAAAAGAAATCGCAAAGTTGGCGCAATTTGACAGGATCGCTCATGGTCCCTGCAGGCATGGCATAGGCTGAACGTCCTTTGGAAAACACATCAGAATAATATAAAAAATTATCTTCAAAAGCCTGAGCCCGGACCGGATCGATCACGATGCGGTCTGTGGCCGGATCGTAGGTGTTCGTGCGGATCAAACTTTTTAGATGATCCAAAAATACGGCCTTAGCATCAGAGGATATATCATCGAATTTGGCACTGTATTGGGTTTGGGCCCAATCGTTTAAGATAAAAGTAAGCTCGCGGTGAAGCCAGTCAGCAGACCAATCCGGTGCCACATAAGCGCCATGGCCCCAGATCGTACCCACTTCCATGCCTCCGATGGACTGCCAGACGTTCTGGCCGTTTTGAATATCATCCACGGTCATTAAGACCTTCCCATCCGTGGTCATCACTTGCTTGGGGATGGGCGGCTTATTTTGATAAATTTCAAGGCCCTGCCAGCCTAATATCCCAAACGAAACGACGATCACCGCAATAAAGGCCCACCAGTACTTTCTCATAACCGATCCTCCACGTCTTTATTGTCCATGTTCACCTCATAAATAGCATCTCGTTATGTGATTACAGTCTAAAAAAGATCTTACTGCAAATCCAAAAGGCTTGTGTTCTTCAAAAAGTTGATATAAGCACGGCTCACCAAACTCCAGCGTTGATGCGCGCAACAGGGATTGCTTTCCGAACATTTTCCCCTTCCCATAAAACAACCATCCCATTGTTTGAGGCCTTCCAGAGCATCAATGAGCTCAAAAAGTTTGATCTGCGCTGGTTCTTTGGAAAGCCGGAAGCCTCCATTAAGGCCTTTTTTGGAAACCACGATCCCCTTGAGCGCCAACCTCTGCAAGACCTTGCCTAAATAATTCCTGGGAGCGCGTATTTTCCGGGCAATGCACCCTGCCCCTTCGATCTGCCCCAATGGAAGACGGGAAAGCTCCAGTAATGCCTTGATTGTCAGTAAACTTGTTTTTGATATCATAATCACACCTCTACATGCAATTTAGTAACAACTATAACCAAGATACCAAAACCGCTCAATCCGTAGTACTACGTAGACTTGACTTCTTCGTGCATTTTGCCAAAGGTATCTTCTTCCGGGACGCGGAAAATAAAAGGGAGCATATAAGCGAGCCATCCAAAGGCAGCCATGATCCATAACGCGGCGGCAATGCCCAAGATCTGCATATATTGGTCAGGGAAAAAAGCCACCATGATCCGTTGCACCATGGCAGCGCCAATGCCAAGGCCGACCATCCATAATATCCACAAAGGCCTCTTGAGACGTGCCCCCTCGCCGGAGTGGCTTAAGATCACCATGCTTGCGACACTAAAGGTCATGAGGCTAAAGCCGCCGATAAAGGTAATGTGCAGCATGATGACACCATAGTTGCTGAAGATGGCTGCCAGCCAATAGCCAATGGCCACCATCCATGCAGAGACCCAGATCAGGCGGGCATAAAGATCGCAGCCCCGCACAAATTTAAAGATGCCTGTCATGGAATATACGATGGTCACAGCCAAGGCGCGCAACGCATAAGCTATACCCGCAAATCCCAGGCCTTCCAGCCAAAAAGAAACAAATATCATCGCCATGCATACTGCATAAATTATAAGGGAATAGGCCTTTCTTTCTTCTTGAGGGACTTCGCATGCCTGCTCATGTTCTTGGGCCCGGCGATAGGTGCCCAAAAGCCTGGGGATCAGAAAACCCCCTATCCCGACGACCACAGACAACAAAAATCCCTGTTCCATCATGTCCCTTCCCGCTTTCAGCGACCAGGGAGGCAAGACGCCCATCTGTCCTAAGACCGAAGCTGCCACACCTGTGATACCGTTGAATACCCCAAAAGGGACCCATATTAATTCCAGGGGAGGCTTGGGTCCGTCTGTTGTTTTAGGACGGCGCGTGACGCGCACCAGGGCAAATCTCATGAGTGCGATCAACCAAACAGCAAATAAAATTTCTGCGATGACCCATTCCTGCAGGCTCAAGAATAGAAGCATACCGATGATCAAGAAGAAAAAAGAGGAAATTTCCCATCCCGTGGCCTGACGGGTAGCGGTAAAACGCGGCAAGGCCGTGGTCAAAAATCCGATGATAAAACAATTCATATAAACCAGGGACTGGACAGAGGAATGGTAAAATCCAAGGCTGCTGCTGATCCATCCCAGGGACAGAAAAAGCCACTGCCCGACACCCCAGCTGCCCATGAGCACGCCTAAGGGGAAAAAAAGCCGGAAAGGCTCACGGCATACGGATGTCTTGATCCGAAGAATAGATATCATAGTTTGGGGTCCCATCGACCTTGATGATCCCCATGGCCCCTTGACCTATACGGAAGATGGCATGATCAACCAGGGTATAATTACCCGGTTCCTCTAACTTGAATTCCACGACGGTTGCCCCTCCTGCCGGGACCACTGTCGTCTGGATATAATGCTCCGGGGGACTGACCAATCCGCCTTCACGGTAAACATTCTCGAAAATAGTTCCGATGATATGAAAAGAACTGATCAAATTAGGGCCGGCATCGCAAAAGAAGATCCGCACCCGTTGCCCTACCCTTGCTTTTAAAGCTCCCTCCCCCATCATGGAACCGACCTTGCCGTTAAAGACGACCAAAAGAGGATGCTCATCAAGTCCGTCCTGAGGAGAAAAAATAAGATGTTCTGATTCCGGATCATTGTCAGCAGGCCGCGCATAAATTTCGCTTTGCACCACATAAAACTCATGGTCTACGGGAGACAAGCCCTTTTCAGGCTCGACTAAAATGAGCCCAAACATGCCGTCGGCAATATGGTCCATTACCGGGGGCGCCGCGCAATGGTACATGTATAGTCCCGGATGCAGCATTTTAAAACGGGCCACCACTGTCTGGCCGTTGACCGCGGTGGTGACCGGCGCTCCCCCTCCCGGGCCGCTCACTGCATGCAGATCAATGTTATGCGGCATGCCTGTCATGTCCATGCCCGTATGATGGATTTCGAGGATATCGCCCACACGTACGCGGATAAAAGGGCCTGGCACATGGTTATTAAATGTCCAGTATTCATAATCCCTGTTGCCATCGACCTTCATCGTCGTCCTGCCGGACGTCAGACGCACCACAACCACCGCAGGCTGCCGACGGGTGATGGCTGGCGGGACTTGCGGCGCATAGGTCAAGATAGCCTCTTCTCTTAGGTGAGGCGGCCGTACCAATATATGGCATGCTTTAAAAAAGCAAAGCCCGAAAATGACGGTCAAAATGGCAAAAGCCGTGTTTCGATATTTATCTAATAATCGCATACCCATATGTGAATAGTAGATTACCCGACAACAAAGAAGGGCTCAATACGTAGTTGTACTTATTTCGGGGAAAATCATTTTTGACCGCTGACTTCTTTGTCGGCAATGGCGCTGTATTTATCAGGGTTCTTTTTAAAATCCCTTATGCACATCGGGCAACAGAGATTATAGATCTTGCCTTTGTAAACGATCTTGATCGGCTGGTCTCCCATGTCGCTTTTCACGCCGGGACCAGGCACTTTATCACCGCTGACAGGACAGGTTTTATTCCCCGCCTCCACGGATCTGGCCGGGTCACTGTTGTCTACGACGATCTGGGCAAAGGCAAAACCGCCTGATAATACTAAAACAGCTAAGATAATGATCAGCGGTTTAATGTTCATCCGTTGCGTCTGCTTACCAGCCGTTGCCGGAACTGCTGTTGGATGGCGGTGTTGTCGTTGAGTTATCAGTCTGATTGGCGGTTTGATTCATGGTTGTATCCTGGGCCAGGACCAAATTTGCTGCAGAAAACAACCCCGCGGTTAATGTCAAAGCGATCATTAGTTTTTTCATAACAAGCTCCTGTTTTGTTGATATCATTTAGTAAATTCGATGGGCTGGCCGCAGGCATTACCGCCGGCGTTATAGTCATAGACCATCCTGCCGCCGTAATCAGCCCCCTTAGTCAACACGGTCACTATAAGCAAACAAAGGACCACGAACAACAACCGCCCTTTCTTAGGAAAGGCACCTGTCAATGCCGCCCATACCGTTGCAACAATGCTTAAAGCCAGCGTGACTTCCATCCATTGCATATGCGCATTAAGCAGCGCTGAGCGTACAGCAGGCGCCACCATAACTCCTCCCTGTGCATAGAGCCCGGTGGCCGCGGCAATAGCCGCAGTCACGGTACCAAGGACCAAAAGCAAAAAAGCGGCCTTGGCCCATGACTCGCGGCGAAGCACATAGGATAAAAGATAGATCAACGCCATCCCCATCAGAAAGGCGATCGGGAAATGCACCACCAAAGGGTGGATGTTCTGTAAATGCCCTATACCGGGCAGCCAGGGATCCAGCATTAAGAAACAGACTCCGCGGTGATAAATTGGCTGCCACCTTTGGAGAATTTGGTGCCTGTCACGGTCACGGTCTTGCCCATCTTGTTGATGACATCATCAGGCAAGGAAGTGTCATTTTTAGTCGGCAGAACCACGTATATATTATCCGTGCCGCTTTCCAGGACACCGACAGGTATGCCTTTTTTGGCGCAACCTATGCCGCATTGCTTGTGGGATTCGCCCTTGGCGCCCATTGTCAGATAACAGTACGTATCGATCAATTCACCGGTCACCTTGTCTGTTCCGGCAGCTTGGACAACAGGCGGCCAACCTATCAACAATAAAGCAGCCGTTACTATGGACGTCACTGTAAACTTTTTCATACCGTCTCCTTTTGTTAAGTTTAGTTTCTGTCCGTTTTCACTTTTATTGCCATTATCAATACTGGCAAAGCAATTATTTGCAAGACCACTGAGAAGACGATCATTGCCGGCAATGATAGGGTATACAAAATTCCCATTGCCGCAGAACCTAAAAACCAGGCAATGCCATAGGCTGTATCAAACACGCCAAAGGCCACACTCCTTTTGTCTGGCGAGACCATCTGGGAAAGCGTTGCCTTAAGAAGCGATTCTTGCGCTCCCATGCCGATCCCCCAGAGGACCATGCCCACTAATATTATAGTGAAATTTCCCCAAAAAACAAACGGCGCAAATAATGCGCCTAAAGCAAAAACAAAGACCATGATGTACGGTCCGAATTTGTCCCATAATTTCCCAAAAATAAGGGCGCTTATCCCTGCAGTGACCATGGCTATAGCGTAAAAAACAGGGATCCAGACAATGGGCACCTGATGGGTCTTGTCAAAATGAAAAGCCATCAGCGCAAAATCAGCAAATCCTGCTGCAAGCAGAGCCCCTCCCATCACAAAAAGCCAGTAAGCACGGGAGAATCCCCTGGTTTCTAAAACAACCGGTTCTTTCTTATCCAACTCCTGAGGTTGGGGAAAAAGCCACCTGGCGGTGAGGACCATGGCCAAACATAAAAGGGCGGATACAAGAAGAACAGCATAGCCGTATTTATAATTATTCTTGGAAAGCAAGACCCAGGCCACGATCAGCGGACCGATCGTTGCGCCAAATTGGTCCATGAACTCATTTAGCCCGAAAACCCACCCCATGCCTATTTGCTTGCCCGCAAAGGAAAGCATGGTTTCCACTGACGGTTTCCTTAAAGCTCTTCCGGCACGCTCGGCAATGATCAGGCCCGCGGCCATGGGCCAATTGCCTGCCAGGGCCATGGCTGGAACTGCCAGCATGTTGATGGCATAACCAACCAAGGTAAAGATCCAATACTTGTGGGTTTTACTGGCGAAAAAACCTGTGATGGAACGAAGGCCATAGCCGATCAATTCTCCAAATCCGGCAATGAATCCAACAGCAGCCGCACTGGCGCCTAAACTTGACAAAAAAGCGCCGTTAATACTCCTTGCCCCTTCATAAGTGAAATCAGCAAAAAAATTGACGACCCCTATGGTCAGGACAAACCTAAAGGCAAGTTGAGCGATATTCTTCTTATTCAAAACTTTTTCCTCATTTTCACAAACCAGGATTTTGTCAAACAGCATGCGGTGAGAGTCTGGGATGAAAAGGGCTTAATCAGGCAAGGTCACCGAGGCAATGGCCAGATATTCTTTGCCGTCATTACCAATGACCTTGATCCTGAAACGCCATTCTTTGGTGCCGTACAAGACCCGGCGGATGTTCAGACGGGCCATCAACCGGTAATTATACGGCTCCTGGAATGGTCCGGCAACCTGCTTGAAGGAAGAAGAGCTGTTCCTTGCGGCCTCCAGCGTAAATTGCTTGAACGGTCCACGCACCGTACCGTAAACGTCGAGGGACGACGGCCTGTCCCTCAAGTCACGATTGACATGGAAATTCGTGATCATGGCGATGACGGCTTCATCCGGGCTGGTCCGCAAGGCCTTGGAGGCATTCAAGAGCCCGAAACCGGTCTTGTCATTCCAAATGCCTTCACCGATGGGTGTAGCCGAGGCCCTGATGATATCAGCAACCTGCTGGTTGGTAAGGCCGGGGTTCTTGGCCCAGATAAGCGATGCCGTGGCCGTGACCATAGGTGTTGAGAACGATGTTCCGCTTTGCTTATGGTAGCCGTATTTACGGATCGACGGCAATACTTCCTTGGCGTCCTTGGAACACAGGGAAATGATCTTTTCACCGGGCGCCATAAG
>Ga0265338_10008911_pt1 | contig 12083 bp, 5 predicted proteins | sample 42126metaG_FD_193579 | JGI IMG/M metagenome (GOLD analysis project Ga0265338, IMG submission 193579) | Rhizosphere microbial communities from Carex aquatilis grown in University of Washington, Seatle, WA, United States - 4-21-26 metaG | ecosystem: Host-associated > Plants > Roots > Rhizosphere >... | reverse complement strand
GGGTTTGGAACCGGGTTTCGGGCGTTTGACGACGTATTTGGAGCGGCTGACGCGGCGTTTTTCCACGCCGGCGGCATCGAGCCGGCCGCGAACGATGTGATACCGCACGCCGGGCAAATCTTTCACGCGCCCGCCACGCACCATGACAATCGAGTGCTCCTGCAGATTATGGCCTTCGTCGGGGATGTAGGCGATGATTTCGTAACCGTTCGTCAGGCGGACCTTGGCGACCTTGCGCATCGCCGAGTTTGGCTTCTTGGGTGTGCGCGTCATGACCTGGATGCACACGCCGCGTCGGAACGGCGAGTTTTCAAGGGCGGGCGACTTGGATTTATACTTAACCCGGCGCCGGCCCTGACGGACCAATTGATTAATAGTCGGCATTTCGTCTCAAAAATGGAACGCGGAATATAGCAAATAAACCACCCGTTGCAACAACAATTTTGGCTATTTTAGGATGAATAACCAATATCAGCTTGATCTTGGCATAACCTGGCGCCAGATTTGAAACAAATCAGACTATTGTGAATCGAACCCGTTCCTCCGCCAATCCCGGCATCGTTGAAGTTCCGGCAGCCGTTTCATTCACGTCCGGCCGCGCGATGTCAAAGAAAACCGGCCAAAGGCTGGCTCTGCTGGTCGTCCTGACCGGCGTTTTGGCGCTGTCAGCGCACGCGGGAAGCCAATACATCTTCGCGACGTTCAAAGGAGAGGATGCGCCGAACGAAAAACTGTGGATCTACACTTCGGCAGATGCGCTCAATTTTACGCAATTTTCCGACACCGGTGGTTACGGCGGACCCACGGGCGTTCTGCGCGACCCGAGCATTATGAAGCACACGGACGGCAAGTACTACGTCTGCCATACCGTGGAGTCATGGACATCCTCCACAACGAATTTCGCCATCGCCGTCAGCGCCGATCTTGTTCATTGGGCGTACCTGACCACCATCAATGTCACCGTTCCCAATACGTTCTACGCCTGGGCGCCGGAATGGTTTGTTGACGATGACGGCACGGTTAACATCATTGTCAATATCGGCACGATCGACGGTGTTAGTTTCAAACAATACCTTTTCACCGCCCAGAATTCCACCCTCACCTCCTGGAGCGGCCCGGTTGACATGGGAATAGCGCCGAATCACATCGACATGTTCGTGGTAAAGGTTGCCGGCACCTATCATGCCTTTATCAAGAATGAGACAACGAAGTTCATCGAACACGCCATTTCCTCAAGCCTGACTGGCGGGTGGACGTGGGTGGGTGTGAACGATTGGGCGGGTTGGGGGGGGGGCCTGGAAGGGCCGGCTCTGATACAGATGGATAACGGCCAGTGGCGAATCTATGTGGATCGTTACCCTTATGGCGGCATATGGACCGCGACGAGTCCGAACCTGTATTCCTGGTCGGCACTAACCCTTTGCCTGTCCAATGCCAGACATGGGACCGTAATAAAAGTGCCGGTTACCAGCCAAACCATGAGTGTTTCCGCTGCCGGCGGCAACCTGACGGTGTCCTGGCCGTTGCCATCCCTTGGCCTTACGCTCGCCAGCAATACGAACCTGACCTCCGCCATATGGACGACAGGGTCCTTGACTCCGCAAATGGTCGGCAACCAATGGCAGGTCACGGTACCCATGTCAGGAAAACAACAGTTTTTCCGGCTCCAACAATAAAACATCAACCTGACGCTGGTTTCAGGAAACGCCAGTGGTTCATTGTCCCGGCTACGTGCAGCGCCGATTGTCTTGAACCCCTCTTGACCGCGTATTTACCGGAAGGAGTTGCGAGTTTTGCGCCTGTGGAGCAAAACAAAATCTGTGTTGATCTGCACAATCGTGCGGTTTGGTTCACCTCATCCTGCCCCGCAGTGCGGAACCGGATTGCGCTACAGCGCGGAGCAGCCGTGGCACGCCACGAAAAAAGGGCGCCTGATTTTCATCAGGCGCCCTTTGTGAAATAATTCTTCGCTTATGCCAGCAGCGGGTTTTCTGCCGCCACGGGTGGTTCGGCCGGTTCGGGCACGTCCTCCAGCTCCACCAGCGGCTTGAGATGCGCCTTGCGGTGCATGTCGAAGCCGGTGCCCGCCGGAATGATGTGACCCATGATGACGTTTTCCTTGAAGCCGCGCAGCGAATCCACGCGTGACCGCGTGGACGCCTCGGTGAGCACGCGGGTCGTGTCCTGGAACGACGCGGCGCTGAGGAAGCTGTCGGTTTCGAGCGACGCCTTGGTGATGCCCAGCAGCACCGGCGAGGCTTCCGCCGGCTTTCCGCCCATCTTCTCGACGCGCTCGTTTTCTTCTTCAAAGTCCAGCTTGTCGATCTGTTCGCCCCAGAGGAACTGCGTGTCGCCCGGTTCGGTGATACGCACCTTGCGGAGCATCTGGCGAACGATGATTTCGATATGCTTGTCATTGATGGTGACGCCCTGGAGGCGATAGACCTCCTGCACTTCGCTGACGAGGTGCTCCTGCAATTCCTGCGGGCCGCAAACGTCGAGAATTTCGTGCGGGTCAATCGGGCCTTCGGTCAGTTGCTGGCCTTTCTTGACGAAATCGCCCTTGAAGACGATGACGTGTTTGCCGATGGGGATGAGATGTTCCTCTTCCGCTTGCGTCTGCGTGTCCTTGATGAGGATGCAGCGTTTGCCGCGCACGCTCGCGCCAAAATCCACCACGCCGTCAATCTTCGAGATTTCTGCGGCGTCCTTGGGACGGCGGGCTTCGAACAACTCAGCCACGCGCGGCAGACCGCCGGTGATGTCCTTGGTCTTGGACTGCTTGCGGGGCGTTTTGGCGATCAGGGTGCCGGGCACGATCTTGTCGCCTTCGCTTACCACCACGTGCGCCCCGGACGGGATGGGATAATTGGCCACGATTTCGCCGGTGTCATCGCTGATGATGATTTGCGGGTGCAAATCCTCTTTGTGTTCGATGACGACCATGGCTTCCTGGGCGGTGGTTTCGTCCGTTTCCTGCTTCATCGTCACACCTTCGATGATGTCGTGGAACTTCACCTTGCCGGCCTTTTCGGAAAGAATCGGCACGTTGTAGGGGTCCCATTGCACAAAGGTCTCGCCCTTTTTGATTTTGGCGCCGTGCTTGAAGGATATGACCGCGCCGATGACGACGTTGTGGTTTTCCAGTTCGCGTCCGTCATCGTCGAGAATGGCCACCGAGCCATTTTTATTGAGCACGATGTTATTGCCGTCCTCGAGTTCGACGACGCGCAATTCGTTGTAATGAATGGTGCCCTCGTGCTTGGTCTTGATTTGCGGAATCTTGAACACTTGCGCCGCGGTACCGCCGATGTGGAACGTCCGCATCGTGAGCTGCGTGCCGGGTTCGCCGATGGATTGCGCGGCGATAATGCCGACGGCCTCGCCGAGTTTGACGGGAGCGCCGGTGGCGAGGTTGCGTCCATAACAATGGATGCAAACGCCTTTCTTGCTTTCGCAAGTGAGCACGGAGCGGATGCGCACGCGGTCCACGCTCGCGGCTTCAATGCGTTTGGCCTTGTCCTCGTCAATATCCTCGTTGGCGTGGATGAGCATTTCCTTCGGGTTCGTCGGATTAACAATATCGTCGCACGCGAACCGGCCCACGAGACGGTCGCCGAGCTTGACGACTTCGTCTTCGCCTTCATAGACGGCGGAGACCCAGATGCCGTTGCCGGTGCCGCAATCTTCTTCCTGGATAATGACGTCCTGGGCCACGTCCACGAGTTTGCGGGTCATGTAACCGGAGTCGGCGGTCTTGAGGGCGGTATCGGCCAGACCCTTGCGGGCGCCGTGCGTGGAGATGAAATACTCGAGCACGGTAAGACCCTCGCGGAAGTTCGCGAGAATCGGTTTCTCGATGATGTCGCCGCTGGGTTTGGCCATGAGGCCGCGGACACCGGCGAGCTGGCGAACCTGCTGGCGATTGCCACGCGCTCCGGAATCCACCATGAGATAAACCGGGTTGTATTCTTTTTTGCCCTGGTTCTGTTCGAGCGTCTTGAACATGACGTTGGAAATCATGTCGGTGCAGTGCGTCCAGATGTCCACGATCTTGTTGTAACGTTCGCCCGGGGTGATGACACCCTTGCGATATTGCTTTTCGACTTCCTTGATCTGCTTCTGCGCAGCGTCGATTTCCTGGTCTTTTTCCTTCGGGATGATCATGTCATCAATGCCGATGGAGCAGCCGGACTTGGTGGCTTCGCGGAAGCCGAGTTCCTTGAGTTTGTCGAGCATGGTCACGGTTTTCTCGTGGCCGGCGAACTTGTAGCACTTCCAGATTAAATCACCGAGTTCGGATTTCTTGACCGGCTTGTTGGGGAAACCCAGTTCCGACGGCCAGATTTCGCTGAAAATCACGCGCCCGACGGTCGTTTCGGTTATTTTCTTGCTGGCGTCGCCGAAGATAACTTTTTTGCCGAAATCAGGATTCGACAGCCGGATGCGGTCATGCGTCTTCAGTGCGCCGTCTTCGTAGGCGAACAGCACTTCTTCCTTCGAACCGAACAGCGGCAGCTTTTTGGTATCAGACGGCATGGGCGTGCGCGGTTCGGCGGTCAGATAATAACAGCCGAGCGTGATGTCCTGCGTCGGGGTGATGATGGGTTTGCCGGACGACGGGCTGAATATGTTGTTGGGCGCCATCATCAGCAGGCGCGCTTCCATTTGCGCTTCGACGGACAGCGGCACGTGCACGGCCATCTGGTCGCCGTCAAAGTCCGCGTTGTAAGCGGTGCAGACGAGCGGATGAATGCGGATGGCTTCACCTTCGATCAACAGCGGTTCGAATGCCTGCACGGACAGACGGTGCAGGGTAGGGGCGCGGTTGAGGAGCACCGGATGACCCTTGGTGACCTCTTCCAGAACGTCCCAGACTTCCTTCGTCTGGCGTTCGATCATTTTCTTCGCGCTGCGGACGGTGTGAACGTAGCCGAGATCCTTCAAACGCCGGATGATGAACGGCTCGAACAACACGAGCGCCATCTTTTTGGGCAGACCGCACTGATGCAGCTTGAGTTCGGGGCCGATGACAATGACCGAGCGGCCCGAATAATCCACGCGTTTGCCGAGCAGGTTCTGGCGGAAACGTCCGCCCTTGCCCTTGAGCATATCGCTAAGGGATTTCAACGCGCGGTTGCCCGCGCCGGTGACGGGGCGACCATGGCGGCCGTTGTCGAACAGCGCGTCCACCGCTTCCTGCAACATGCGTTTTTCGTTGCGGATGATGACTTCGGGCGTCTTGAGCTGGAGCAGCGTCTTGAGACGGTTATTCCGGTTGATGACGCGGCGATAGAGATCGTTCAGGTCGGACGTGGCAAAACGTCCGCCTTCGAGCGGCACGAGCGGCCGCAAATCCGGCGGAATCACCGGCAGCACCGTAAGAATCATCCATTCGGGGCGGCTCTTGGAGAGGGCCAATCCCTGGAGCAGCTTGATCCGCTTCGCGAGTTTCTTGCGGATTTGCTTGCTCTTGGTTTCAGTCATGGCCTGCTGCAATTGTTCGGTCTGCTTGGCCAGGTCCACTTTCGATAGTGCTTCGCGCACGGCTTCGGCGCCCATTTTGGCGACGAAGGCGTCGGCGCCGTAGGTCTCGCGGGCTTCGCGAAATTCATGCTCGTTGAGCAGTTGATTTTGCTTCAGCGCCGTGTTGCCGGGGTCAATGACGAGATAATCCTCGTAATAAATCACGCGTTCCAGATGCCGGGCCGTCATGTCCAGCGCCAGGCCGATGCGTGAGGGCATGCACTTGAAAAACCAAATGTGCTGGACGGGCACGGCCAGTTCAATATGGCCCATGCGTTCGCGGCGGACGCGGGCGAGCGTCACCTCGACGCCGCAACGGTCGCAAACGATGCCGCGATGTTTGATGCGCTTGTATTTGCCGCACGAACATTCCCAGTCCTTGACGGGGCCGAAGATGCGTTCGCAGAACAAGCCGCCTTTTTCCGGCTTGAAGGTGCGGTAATTGATGGTTTCGGGGTTTTTGACTTCCCCTTTGGACCAGGACCGAATGGCTTCCGGTGACGCGACCGAAATCGCGACGTAATCCACCTGGTTGACCTTGTCCAGCCCGAGTAATTCGCGGGCATTTTCTTTGTTGCTGATCATACGCGTTTGGTTTTCAGCGAATATTGTTTGTTGCCTCTTAAACTGTTGCCAATGTATTGGCGGCTTCACCGTTGCCCGGATGTTCGGCCGGATTCGAATAACCGACCTTCACATCGAGACCGAGCGATTGCATTTCCTTGACGAGCACGTTGAAGGATTCGGGAATGCCGGCCTCCAGCGAGTTGTCACCCTTGACGATGCTTTCGTAAATCCGCGTGCGTCCCTGAACGTCGTCGGACTTGACCGTGAGCAATTCCTGTAGCGTGTAGGCGGCGCCGTAGGCTTCCATGGCCCACACTTCCATTTCGCCGAAGCGCTGGCCGCCGTATTGTGCCTTGCCGCCCAGCGGCTGTTGGGTGACGAGCGAATATGGGCCGACCGCGCGGGCGTGAATCTTGTCCGCGACCAAATGGCCGAGCTTCATCATGTAAATGTAGCCGACCACGATTTCCTGATCGAATTGATCGCCGCTGCGGCCATCGTAAAGATGCGTCTTGCCGTGTTCCGGCAGCGATGCATCCTTGAGATAACTGCGAATCTGTTTTTCTTTGATGCCATCGAATACGGGGGTGGCGTACTTCATCCCGAGGATTTTCGCCGCCCAGCCGAGGTGGGTTTCCAATACCTGTCCGACGTTCATGCGCGACGGCACGCCCAGTGGATTCAGCACGATGTCCACCGGAGTTCCGTCCGCGAGGAACGGCATGTCTTCTTCCTTCACGATGCGCGCGACCACACCTTTGTTGCCGTGGCGCCCGGCCATTTTGTCGCCCACGGACAGCTTGCGTTTCGAGGCAATATAGACCTTGACCGACTTGACGATGCCGGCTTCGACGCCTTCGCCCGCTTCGGCGCGTTCCATTTCCTCGTCGTATTGCATCTGCAAATCATCGAACTTCTTTTTGAAGCTGCTGATAATTTCGTTGATTTTGTTGCGGATGGGCGACGGATCGATTTCGATGCGGTCGTAAACCGTGGCCAGCTTGCGCAGCAGCGTCTTGGTGATCTTGCGGTTGGCCGGGATGATGATTTCGCCGGTCTCGCTGTTGACGACGTCGAGCGGGATTTTTTCGCCGAGCAGAATGTTGCTCAACGCTTCCGTGAGCTGGTCGCGCAATTCATCGGTCTTTTTCTTGTGATCGTCTTCAATCTGTTTCGCGTGGCGCTTTTCCTCGCCGCCGGATGATTTGCTGGTGTTGCGTTCGCCTTCCTTTTTGGAAGAAACCTTCACGTCCATGACAATGCCGTAGGTGCCGGACGGGACTTTGAGCGAGGTGTCCTTAACGTCCGCAGCTTTTTCGCCGAAAATGGCGCGCAGCAAACGTTCCTCGGGAGCCAGTTCGGTCTCGGACTTCGGAGTGATCTTGCCGACCAGGATGTCGCCGGGCCGGACTTCCGCGCCGACGCGAATGACGCCGTCGGGGCCGAGATTTTTTAGGGCCTCGTCGCCGAGGTTCGGGATGTCACGCGTGATTTCCTCGGGTCCGAGTTTCGTGTCGCGCGCGCTGACCTCGAATTCGTCAATGTGAATGCTCGTGAAGATGTCTTCCTTCACAATTTTTTCGCTGATGAGGATGGCGTCCTCGAAGTTATAGCCGTTCCACGGCATGAAGGCGACGAGCACATTGCGACCCAGCGCCAGTTCGCCATCGCGCGTGCAGGGGCCGTCGGCGATGATCTGGCCTTTTTTGACGTGATCGCCCTTTTCCACCAGGATTTTCTGGTTGATGCATGTGGCGGCGTTTGACCGCATGAATTTGCGGATGGGATAGACCCAGACGCCCTTTTCCGGGTCGTGTTTGATCTTCTTCTTCGTCTCCGGCAATTTGCCGTCTTCGGTAATAATGACATGATCGCCGCTGACGGAGGCGACTTTGCCGGCCTCTTCCGCCACCGCTACGGCGCGCGAGTCGCGGGCGACACGGTCTTCGAGGCCGGTGGCCACGAGCGGGGCTTCGGTCACGAGCAACGGCACGGCCTGGCGTTGCATATTCGAACCCATCAACGCGCGGTTGGCGTCGTCATGTTCCAAAAATGGAATCAGGGATGCGGCAATGGAAACCAATTGTTTTGGCGAAACATCCATGTAATCCACGCGCGCCGGTTCCACATCAATAAAGTCCGTCCGGGCGCGGCAGACCACGCGGTCGGTCTGGAATTTGCCCTTGTCATCCATCGGCGAGTTGGCCTGCGCGATGATGAACTGCTCCTCGCGGTCGGCGGTCAGGTAATCAATTTTCTCCGTGACCCGGCCGTTTTCGACCTTGCGGTAGGGCGTTTCCAGAAAACCGAATTCATTGATGCGCGCAAAGGTCGCCAGCGACGCAATCAAACCGATGTTCGGGCCTTCCGGCGTTTCAATCGGGCAAATGCGGCCGTAATGCGACGGATGGACGTCGCGGACTTCGAAGCCCGCGCGGTCGCGGGACAACCCGCCCGGCCCGAGCGCCGAGAGACGGCGCTTGTGGGTCAGCTCGGCCAGCGGATTGATCTGGTCCATGAACTGGCTCAGTTGCGACCGGCCAAAGAAATCGCGGATGACGGCCGAAAGCGCCTTGGGATTGATGAGTTTTTGCGGCGCCATTTGCTCGACACTCTGGTCGAACAGGGTCATGCGTTCCTTGACCAGGCGTTCCGTGCGCGCGAGGCCGACGCGGCATTGGTTGGCCAGCAGTTCGCCGACGGTGCGGATGCGGCGGCTGCCGAGATGGTCAATGTCGTCGAGGCTGCCCTCACCCTTTTTGAGGCGGAGCAGATATTTTGTCGCAGCCACCAGATCATCCTTGGTCAGGGTGCGCGAGTCTTCCTTGTCCTTGAGGCCGAGCTTCTGGTTGATTTTGTAACGGCCGACGCGGCCCAGATCGTAACGTTTGGGATCAAAGAACAGCCGTTTGAGCAGGGCACGCGCGTTCGCGGCGGTCGGCGGATCGCCGGGGCGCAGGCGCCGGTAAATGTCCTTGAGCGCTTCTTCCTCATTTTTGGCCGGGTCTTTTTTCAGGCATTTGATCATGATGCCTTCGTCCACGGCGGTGTCCACGACCTTGATTTTGGTGACGCCGAGTTCGGCGATTTGCTTGACGACCGCCTTGGACAGCGGCTCAAAGGCGCGGGCGACAACGAGGCCTTTTTCCTCGTCCGTGGCGTCCTGAATCAGGACGTGATTCGACAGGTCTTCGAGTTTTTCCGCTTCCTTGACCGTGAGTTCCTCGATTTCGTAAAAGAGCTTGAGGATTTCCTCGTCGGTGCCGCGCGTTTTTTCGCCGTTGTCCTTGCCTTTGCCACTGCCGCCGCCTTCGACATCCAGAAAACTCAAGGCGCGGAAAAACGTCGTCGTCAAAAACTTGCGGCGGCGTTTTTTGCGGTCGAGATAGACGTAGAGCAAATCACTGGTGTCGAATTGCGCCTCATACCATGAGCCGCGGTCGGGAATGACGCGGAAACTGTGCAGGATTTTTCCGTTGGGGTGCTGCGTGGCTTCAAACGCGATGCCGGGCGAGCGGTGGAGCTGGCTGACGACGACGCGTTCCGCGCCGTTGATGACGAACGTGCCCTGTGGGGTCATCAGCGGCAGTTCGCCCATGAACACTTTTTCTTCCTTGGCGCTTTTGCTCTCCTCCTTGAGCAGGAAGGTCACATACAATGGCGCGCCGTAGGTCAGGCCTTCACGGAGGCATTCCAGCCAATCGATCTTGGGCTCGCCGACTTCATAGGAATCGTAAGCGAGTTTGCACTTACCATCATAGCTATCAATGGGAAATACTTCCTGAAAAACGGATTCGAGACCGGCGTGTTTATTGCGCTTTTTGGGCGCGACGTCGGCCTGCAGGAATTCGGTATAGGAATTCGTCTGCAATTCAATCATGTTCGGCGGCGCGACGATTTCCTTGATTTTGCCGAAGTTGATTCGTTCTGTGGCTCGCGATGGCATTTGGACTTTCTTGGTTGGCCGGCTTTACGCCGGCGCTATTTATTCAACGACACGAGGCTGGCCTGCCGCGTTCAACCCCCGACGATTAACGCCGGGGTCAACGGCCGACCTGCCTTCACCGGGACTGCTGGCTGTTTCCTTTCGCAACAAAATTGTAACTTTGGGGACAGACGACGGCGGAGCGGCCCCGGCCAATGCCGGAACCGCCCCGGAATTCGTCCCCTTACTTGACCTCCACTTTGGCGCCCGCTTCTTCGAGCTTCTTCTTGGCGGCGTCCGAATCCGCCTTGTTCGCTCCTTCGAGCACCGGCTTGGGCGCGCCTTCCACCAGCGCCTTGGCTTCGGCCAGGCCGAGGCCGGCTTTCACTTCGCGAACGGCCTTGATGGTGGCAATTTTCTTGTCCGCCGGGGCGGACACCAGAATCACGTCGAACGTGTCTTTGGCGGCGGCGGGTGCGGCGGCGCCGGCAGCCGGGGCGGCAGCCACCGCTACGGGTGTCGCGGCGGTCACGCCCCATTTTTCTTCCAGTTTCTTTACCAGGTCGGCGGCTTCGAGAACCGTCAACTTGCTCAACTCCTCTACGAGGTTTGCTATTTCAGCCATATTACCTTTCCTTCGTCTCGTCGTTCACCGCGATTCGCCTGCGCCCGCCATGCGGGATCCGGCGCGACACGCCGCGGTGTTTTTAAGTTCGTTTGCGAACCGACGATTTACGTTGTTGTTCTTGTTGTTCGTTTGTTCCCCGATTTGATATTTCGAATCTCAAACCGGAAATGGTTTATTTCCGCCGTTTCAAATGGTTCAACCCTTGGCCGCCTCGGCCTTTTCGGCCTTGGCCTTGATCACCTGTGCGAGCTGCGTCGCGGGGGTATTGATTAAAACGACCAGTTTTGTTGCCGGCGCGTTCAATAATCCCAGCAATTTGGCGCGCAAAACGTCCAGACTGGGCAGATCGGCCAGGGCCAGAATCGCCGGCTGCTCCAGGCGCTGATTGTCCAAATAACCGAATTTGACCTTCAGCTTGTCGAATTCCGCGCCGAAATTTTTCACCACCTTCGCCGCGGCGGAGATGTCTTTCTGGCCGGTGACCACGGCGAGCTGTCCCGCCAGGGCGCCGTTCAAATCGCCGACGCCGGCTTCTTTGGCGGCGATGCGGAAGGTGGAATTTTTGACCACGTGAATTTGCGCGCCGGCTTTAAGCAGGCGCTTCCGCAATTCGGTCATATGGGACACTTTGAGTCCCTTGTAATCCACCGCGATGAAGAACGGGGAGCCGTTCAGCCGCGCGACGTATTCCTTCGTCAAAATTTGTTTTTCAGCACGCATGATTCGTGATTCGTTAAATGGTTAATCGGTCAATGTGCCACAAATTCCTTGATGTCAAGGCGCACGGGCGGGCTCATGGTCGCCGAAAGGGTGCAACTGTTGATATAGGAGCCTTTCAGGCTGTTCGGGCGCGCTTTGGCCACCGCTTCGATGACGGCGCGCGCGTTTTCTTCGATCTGGTCGCCGGGGAACGACGCTTTCCCAACCGCCACGTGAACGTTGCCCGCCTTGTCCACCTTGAACTCGACGCGTCCGGCCTTGACTTCCTTGACCGCTTTGGCGGTGTCGTCCGTCACGGTGCCGGTCTTGGGATTGGGCATCAGGCCGCGCGGGCCGAGCACCTTGCCGAGCTTGCGCACCTCGGCCATCGCTTCGGGCGTGGCCACCGCCACGTCGAAATCCGACCAGCCTTCCTGGCATTTTTTAATCATGTCTTCAAAACCGACGTATTCCGCGCCCGCAGCCTTGGCCGCGTCGGCGCCGGCGCCATTTTTGGCGAAGACGAGCACGCGCACGGTCTTGCCGCTGCCGTGGGGGAGCGGGACGGTGCCGCGGACCATCTGGTCCGATTGTTTCGGGTCAACCCCGAGGCGGAACGCGAGGTCAATCGTTTCGTTGAACTTTGCTTTGGGAAATTTGGCGAGGACGCCAACGGCGTCTTTCAAGGTGTACGCTTTTTTTGCGTCCACCACTTCGAGCGCTTTTCTGTAACGTTTG
>Ga0265338_10008910_pt1 | contig 12083 bp, 8 predicted proteins | sample 42126metaG_FD_193579 | JGI IMG/M metagenome (GOLD analysis project Ga0265338, IMG submission 193579) | Rhizosphere microbial communities from Carex aquatilis grown in University of Washington, Seatle, WA, United States - 4-21-26 metaG | ecosystem: Host-associated > Plants > Roots > Rhizosphere >... | reverse complement strand
CCGGCTCATCGCAAATAATCAGTTCCGGCTCGACCGCCAGCGCGCGGGCAATGCCGATGCGCTGCCGCTGGCCGCCGCTGAATTCATGCGGATAACGCTGCGCATAGATCGCATCCAGGCCGACGGCCTTCAACAATTCGACAATGCGCTTTTGCCGCGCGGCCTTGCTGTCGGTCAGTTTGTGGATATCGAGCGCCTCGCCGACAATTTGCTCAACCGTCATGCGCGGATTGAGCGAGCCGTAGGGATCCTGGAAAATGATCTGGAACTTGCGCCGCCGCGCGCGCAGGACCGAACCGCTCATCTGCGCGACATTCTCACCGTTCAGCAGAACACTGCCCGCCGTCGGTTCGACCAGCCGCACGATGGCGCGGCCCAGTGTGGTCTTGCCGCAACCGCTTTCGCCGACGAGGCCGAGCGTCTCGCCCGGCTCAATGGTAAAGCTCACGTTATCCACCGCCTTCACGAATTCAGGGGTGCGGCTGAACATCCCGTGCTTCACGGGAAAGTACACCTTCAAATTTTTGACTTCGAGCAGGCTCATGGTGATTTCCAAAACGGGCACCTCACAAAACGTCCGGCCTCGACCTCGACCAGTTCGGGTAATTTGTCGGAACATTCCGGTTTGGCGATCGGGCAACGGGGCGCGAAACGGCAGCCGGGCGGGAAATTGCCGAGGCGCGGCACGTTGCCGGGAATGGCCGAAAGGCGGTCGGCGGTGCCATGGAGTTTCGGCACGCTGGCCATCAACGCCTTCGTGTAAGGATGCAACGGGCGGCGCAATAATTCCTTCGCCGGCGACAGCTCGACAATCTGCCCGGCATACATCACGGCCACGCGATCGGCCATGTCGCCGACAATGCCGAGGTTGTGGGTGATGAGCAGAATCGCCATGCCGAGCCGCCGCTTGAGCTCGCTCAACAATTCGAGAATCTGCGCCTGGATCGTGACATCGAGCGCGGTGGTCGGTTCATCGGCCACGAGCAGTTTCGGTTCACTCGCCAGCGCCATGGCAATCATCACCCGCTGCTGCATGCCGCCGGACATCTCAAACGGGTAATTTTTGATGCGCGATTCCGGCGCCGGAATGCCGACGAGTTTCAACAACCGGATGACCTCCTCGTTGGTCGCCTTTTCCGGACGATGCAGCTTGAGCGATTCCTTGATCTGATTGCCAATGCGGAACACGGGATTCAGCGAAGCGCCCGGTTCCTGAAACACGTAGCTGACCACGCCGCCGCGAATGGAACGCAACTCGCCGCTCGACATTTTCAAGACATCCCGGCCGTTCAGTAAAATCTCTCCGCCGACGTAATTCGCGGGCGGCGTCGGCACCAGCCGGGCGATGGACAGGGCGGTGACGGTCTTGCCGCAGCCGCTTTCGCCCACCAGACAGACGGTTTCGCCCGCGCCAATGTTGAATGACACGCCATCAACCGCCCGAAGCGCATCGGCATCTGTGCCGAAGTCCATCTTCAAATTTTTGATTTCAAGCAGGTTCATTCTCTTGGGACGGGATTGACCGGATTAACAAGATTGAAAACAAATTTGGAAAAGTCCCAAATCATCCTGAAAAATCCTGTTAATGCTGTCTTCATAGCGACTTCGTGTCCGCCGCGTCTCTTAAGCCATCGCCGAGGAAGTTGAAAGCCAGAACGGTCACAAAAATCGCCGCGCCCGGTGCGAGCAGCCATGGAAAACGCTGCATGTATTCGGTGTTTTGCGCGGCGTTAAGCATGAGGCCCCAGCTCGCCTGCGGTTCCTGGATGCCCACACCCAGAAAGCTCAAGACCACTTCGCCCAAAATATAATATGGCACGCTCAAGGTCGCGGCGACAATGACATATGAAAAAGTGTTCGGCAAAATGTGGCGGCAAATAATTTTCAAATGCGATTGCCCGAGCGAGCGCGCCGCGAGGATAAATGGTTGTTCCCGCAGCGAAAGGGCCATGCCGCGAATGACCCGCGCCATGCTGGCCCAGCCGATGAAACTCAAGATGACAATAATCATTGCATAAACCTGTGATGAGCTCATGCCGGGCGGAAACACATTGCGTAGCGAAATAATCAAATACAATGCGGGAATGGACATGATGAGTTCGCAGAACCGCATGACGACCGTATCTGTCCAGCCGCTGAAATAACCGGAAATCCCGCCGACAATCATGCCCAAACTGAACGACAGCAAAATGCCCACCACGCCAATCGAAAGCGAGACTTGCGAGCCATAAAGCAGACGCGAAAAAATGTCGCGCCCGAACTGGTCGGCCCCGAAAAGATAGACGGAATAATTATCGTCGCCCGTCCCGAACAAATGGAGGGAACAAGGAATGAACCCCAATAATTTGTATTTCCCGCCGCGAATGAAAAAGTGGAGTGGTCTTGTGTCGTTTGAAATTTGCCGGTAAACAAAATCTCCGGGCATTTGTTCGGAACGCGGAACCACCAGGCGAAACCCTTGCAGCCTCGGCCAAACGGGTGGATGGAAAAAGGCATTATCGCTTATTTGGTCATAACGATAAGGCGCGATGAAGCCGGCGAAAATGGCGACGGCATAAAGAAAAATCAAGGTGACGCCACCGGTCAAGGCGATTTTCCGCCGCCTGAGCCGATGCCAAAACAGTCGCCACGGGGAAAGTGCCGGCTGGGTTTTGACAATGGCAATGGTCGTTTCCATTTTATTTGAGACGAATTCTCGGGTCGCTCCATGCCAGCAACAAATCCGCGACGAAATTTCCCGCGACCAGCAGCGCGGTGGCCATGACGACACTATCCACCACCAAATAGGAATCTTTTGCGAAAAACGCTTCAACCGTCAGCCGTCCCAAACCCGGCCACGCCATGATATTTTCCACGATAAACGCCCCGCTCAAAAGTGAGGCGAGTGAATAGCCGAAAATCGTCAACAACGGATTAATGGCGTTGCGAAGCGCGTGTTTGTAAATGACCCAGCCTTCGCCAAGGCCGCGCGCGCGGGCGGCGGTGACATATTCGGCGCGCAGCGTGTCAAGCAGGCAGGAACGCATCCGGCGCATGATGCCGGCCAGATCGGACGCCGCTAAAACAATCGCGGGCAGCACAAGATGATGCACATGGTCCCAAAACTGTTGCGCGGGCGATAAGAAATCATTGAGCGGGCTTTCCGAGCCGCCAACGGGAAACCAGCCGGTCGCCGCCGCAAACCATAGCGCCAGCAGCGAGAGCAAAACATCGGGAACGGACAGGCCAACGAAGGCGAAGAGCGAGCACGCATGGTCCACCCAGGAATCCTTTCTGACGGCGGCCCAAACCCCGAGGGGGATAGCAATGCCCCACGCAATGATAAGCGCGGTAAAGGAGAGCAAAAAGGTGTTCCACAATCGCGCCATGATGAGCGACGTGGCGGATATTTTATAGGCCATCGAGTAGCCGAAATTCCCGCTCAGGACATTTTTGATCCAAAAAACGTATTGCACGTACCACGGGCGATCGAGATGGAACTGGGCCTTGAGTCTGGCAACCGTATCCGGCGAGATCTGCGGATTTTGCAATAGCGCGGTGAAATAATTGCCCGGTGACAACGCCATGAGCAGGAATGTCAGCAGCGACACGCCCAGCAGGAGCGGAATCATATGCAGCAGCCGTTTTAGAATGTAGGACCACATCGCAATCGCCCTGAAAAGCGTGACAAAAAGTGCCTGCGCGGGCGAGAATGAATTTCAGCCATGGATGAAACACAAATTGGACGCAAAAGTAGAATTTCTGTTCGTGCAAAGAACGCAAAGGACATTTTCACCCTCGCCATCTTCGCGCAATACAAACAATCTGTGTTTCATCTACAGCCATCTGCGGCTAATTTATGCCCATGACGAAATTTGCAACTGTCGCCGCTCTTGCCGCCGCAATGATTTTCAGCCTCGGCGGTTGCGGCAAAAAACCGGAACCGACACCATCAGAAAAGTCCGCCGCCAGTTATCCGCTGCCCGACCCGCCGGTAGTGGTTGATTGCACCCCCGGGATCCCGGGGGGACGCCTTATCATCAGCGAAATGGGCGACCCAAAAACGTTTAATTATATCACCGCCAATGAAGAGTCCTCCATAGACATTTGCCGGTTTATGTTTTGGAATTTGTTAAACTTGGATGAACCAACGCAAACGGTGGAACCGGGGCTGGCGGAATTCTGGACTAACTCACCTGATGGCAAAACCTGGACATTCAGACTGCGAAAAAATCTGCGCTGGAGCGACGGTGCGCCGCTAACCGCGGACGACGTCGTTTTCACCTGGAACGATGTCATTTACAATCCCAAAATTGATAACGTAACGCGCGATCCCTTCATCATCGATGGCAAAGAATTTAAGATCACAAAGGTGGATGATTTAACGATTCAGGTGGAGACCCCGGTGGTTTACGCGCCATTTTTGAAAACCTTCGGCGCAGGCGTTCCCATTGTCCCAAAACATATTCTGGAACCATCCGTTACCAACGGGACTTTTGTCTCCGCCTACAATGTCAATTCGAAACCGGAAGGTATCGTTGGCAGCGGACCGTTTCGATTGAAAACATACAAAGCAGCTCAATACACCATCCTCGAACGCAATCCCTATTTTCTCGAAGTGGATACGAACGGTACCCGTCTGCCTTATTTGGATAACATTATTTTCACGGTTGTGCCCAGCTTTGACACAGTCGCACTCCGCCTTTTGAGCGGTGAGGCGGACGTGGATGATGTTATCAGGCCAATGGATTATGACAGGTTCAAAGAAGCACAGGATGAAGGCAAAATCAGATTGCTTGATCCCGGCATCGGTCTGGAAATGATATTCTTGTGCTTCAATGAAAACACCAACATGAATTCGAAAACGGGCCAGCCGCTGGTGGACCCGAAGAAGCTAAAATGGTTTCGTGATACAAGATTCCGCCAGGCCATTTCCTATGCGATAAACCGCGATGCCATAGTTAAAGCCGCATATTCCGGCCGCGGCGTTCCTGCGTATGGATTTGACACACCGGGTGATAAAAAGTGGTTCAATCCGAATATCAAAACCTATCCCTATGATCCGGCCAAGGCGATTGAGCGATTGAAAGAAATGGGAATCGAGAAACGGAATGCTGATAATTTTTTGACCGATTCCAATGGAAATAAAATTGAATTTGTCTTGAACGTCAATACCGGCAGCAGCGCGGCGGAAAAAGCGACCATTCTCATCAAGGATGATCTGGAAAAATTGGGGATCAACGTCATTTACCAGCCGATCGAATTCAACACGCTCATTGACAAAATTTATAACACATGTGATTACGAATGCGCCTTTACGGCATTGGGGTCTGGCAGCGTCATTGACCCTTCCGGCAGCATGAATGTCCTCAAATCCAGCGGCTTCACCCACGACTGGTTTCCGCGCCAGAAGACCCCTTCAACGGAATGGGAAGCGCGGATTGATACGTTGATGGACGCGCAACTGAAGACGCTGGACTACAATGAGCGCAAAAAAGATTTCGATGAGGTCCAGAAAATCATGGCGGAACAACAGCCTCTCATTTTTGTTGCCACGCCCATCTATTACGCGGCGATCCGACCGGACATTGCCAATACGCTCCCAACGGCTTTGGGCGGCTACCGCGCGACATGGAATGCCGAAGAGCTTTATTATAAGAAATAGTCCTTGCACCCGCTGCTACAGGTGAAAACTCAATTCATTCAACTCGCCGGAATTATGATGGCCGTGATGGGTCTTTCAGGTTGCGGCAAGAAGGCAGAGACTGCTTCGCCTGAAAATTCCGCGGTAAATTACCCGTTGCCGGATCCGCCGGCGGTGGCGAACTGCCAGCCGGGGGTTCGCGGCGGACGATTTGTCATTTGCGAACTTCGGGAGCCAAAGACATTCAATTTCCTCATTTCCGATGAGTCATCCTCCAGGTACATCGGACGGCTCATGTTTTGGGGATTGCTGAACTTCGACGTGCCGACGCAAACCGTGAAGCCGGGTTTGGCGGAATCATGGACGAATTCTCCCGACGGTAAAACCTGGAACTTCAAGCTCCGAAAAAATCTGCGCTGGAGTGATGGCACGCCGCTCACCGCCGATGACGTCGTTTTTACGTGGAACGACATCATTTACAATCCCGACATCCCCAATCCCGTGCGGGACCAATTTATTATTGAAGGGAAGAAGTTTGCCGTGACTAAATCGGACGATTTGACAATCCAGGTCACAACCCCGGAAGTCTATGCGCCGTTTTTGCAGGCCTTCGGATATGATGTTCCGATTTATCCGAAACATATTCTGCAACGATACGCCAACGCCGGCTTCCCATCCGCCTACGGCGTCAACTGGAATCCCAAAGACATCGTTGGCGACGGACCCTATTGTTTGAAAGTATACAAACAGGCCGAATATGCGGTGCTCGAACGCAACCCGTATTTTCTTGAAGTGGACACCAACGGAGCCCGTCTGCCCTATTTTGACGAAATCATCTTTTCAGTCGTGCCGGATTACAATGCGCAGTCTCTCCGCTTTTTGAGCGGCGAAAGTGACGCAGACGATTACATCTATCCGTACGATTATAACCAATTCAAAGCCGCGTCCGCCTACGGCAAATTCGATTTGCTTGAACCCGGCGTCGGTTTGGAGACGACTTTTTTCTGGTTCAATCAAAACACGAACATCAATTCCCAAACCGGAAACCCCTATGTTGATCCGGTCAAGCTGAAATGGTTTCGCAACATAAAATTCCGCCAGGCCATTTCGTATGCGATTGATCGTGACAATATCATCAAATCAGTCGAATCCGGGCGCGCAATCCCTCAGTACGGATTCTTGACGCCGGGCTATCAAAATTGGTATGCCCCCAATACCAAGACCTATCCCCATGACCCGGCCATGGCTGTCGAGCTGCTGAAGGAGATTGGAATTGAAAAACGCAATGGCGACGATTTTTTGACTGATACGGATGGAAATAAAATTGAATTCGTTTTCAACACAAACGTTGAGAATAACGAACGAAAGAAGATGGCCATCCTCATTACCTCCGACCTGCGGAAGATCGGCGTCAACGCCATCTTTCAACCGGTCGAGTTCAATACCCTCATTACCAAAATTGACGACACCTACGATTATGACTGCGTCCTATTGGGAAACTATTCTGACACCGGCACCGATCCATATGGCAGCATGAACATCCTCAAATCCAGTGGTTACGATCACTATTGGTTTTGCCGGCAGCAAACGCCTGTGACCCCTTGGGAAGCGCGAATGGATCAGCTGACGGATGCACAGATGCAAACACTGGACATGGCCGAACGCAAAAAGGATTTCAACGAAGTGCAGGAAATTCTCGCCGAACAGCAACCGATGATTTTCACCGTCACTCCCATGTATTACGCCGCCATCCGCTCGGACGTCGGCAATGTGCGCCCGACACCGCTATCCTACTACCGCGTCACCTGGAACGCCGAGGAGCTCTATTTCAAGCACTGACCGGAGCCGCGTTTAAGGGTTGAACCGCCGGGGCGTTTCTCCTACGCTCCGACGCCTTAACAAGTTTATGCCATTACTTGACGGAAAAATCGGACTGGTCTTTGGCGTCGCCAACAAGCGTTCCATCGCCTGGGCCATCGCCCAGGCGTGGGCCCGCGAAGGCGCGAAACTCGCCTTTACCTACCAGGGTGACCGCGTCAAGGACAACGTCATCGAACTCGTCACCACGTTCGGCGCCGACACGCTCATGCTGCCGTGCGACGTGACCAAGGACGAAGAAATTGCCGCCGTTTACAAAACCGTCGGCGAAAAGTTCGGTAAATTGCACCTGCTGCTGCATTCCGTCGCCTATGCGCCCAAGGACGCCTTGGAAGGCGAATTCGTCAACACCAGCCGGGAGGCCTTTCGCGTGGCGCACGACGTGAGCGCCTATTCGCTCGTGGCGCTCGCCCGCGCCGCCGCGCCGCTGATGACCGACGGGGGCAGCATCCTCGGCATGAGCTATTACGGCGCCGAGAAGGTCGTGCCGCACTACAACGTCATGGGCGTGGCCAAGGCCGCGCTGGAAGCCAGCACGCGCTATCTGGCCTATGATCTGGGCCCGAAAAAAATCCGTGTCAACTGCATCAGCGCCGGCCCGGTCAATACGCTCGCCGCGCGCGGCATCGCCGGCTTCGGTGATATTCTCAAGCACTACGAAGTCCGGGCGCCGCTGAAACGCAACGTGCTGCCCGACGAACTCGGCTCGACCGGCGCGTTCCTCGCCAGCGACGGCGCGGCCGCCATCACCGGCCAGGTGATTTACGTGGATTGCGGCTACCAGATCATGGGGATGTGATCTTCGAACGCAGAAGGCAGAATGACGAATGAAGAAAACGCTGCCATAGTTCCGGTCCGCCACGTTTTCGTTTCTGCATTCTGAATTCTTCCTTCGGCATTGCCTTTACGCCGGTCGGATCATTTCAAAACGGTCGCGGGTCCGGCAATACCAGTGTGGCGAGGCCATGCGCCCGATGAGAAATAATTTGTCGGTGCGGATTCGTTTCTTTTCCACGTCGAACAATTCATCGCGCAAATGGAGGCGTTTGATCAAACCAATCACCACGCGATTGTCGCCGATTTGCAGCGTGCCCCATTCCAGGCACTCCAGGCTTGCCGGCGACTCCGCAATGCGCGGCGGTTTGACGAGGGACGACGGCGCCGCGGTCAAACCGGCACGGGTCAGTTCATTTTCCCCGTAAGGCAGCGACGCGGCGCATTGGTTCATCGCTTCGGCGATGGTTTCGTCCACGAGATTCACAACGAATTCATGGGTGGCGCGGACGTTCAAGGCGGTGTCCTTGGGTGTGCCATCGTCGCGGTCGCCGGGCGCAAACGCGCAGATGGGGGGATTCGCGCCGAGCACGTTGAGGAAACTGAACGGCGCAGCGTTCACCTTGCCCTCCGGACTGATGGTGGTGACCAGCGCAATCGGGCGCGGCGTCACCAGACTGACCAGCAGCGGATAGGCGCGGTCGGCAAATTCCTTTTCCAGATCGAGTTCCATAAGATGGCAAAATTTACGGCCGGCGCTCCAGTCGCGCAACAAACGCGCCGTCCAGGTTGTTCACGAATGGCAAAAGCTCGCGCTCGGATTCCAGTTTGAACCCTGGGTGCTGGTACAGAAACCGGTTGACGACCTCCTGATTTTCCTCGGGTTCCAGGCTGCACGTGCTGTAAACCAGAACACCGCCGGGTTTCAGTCTGGCCGCCGCCTGTTCGAGCAAGGCGAGTTGCGTCTGTTGCAACCGCAACATCTCCTCCGGCTGGATCCGCCAGCGCAAATCCACGCGTCGCCGCATCACGCCGGTGTTGGAACAGGGAGCATCCACCAGAATCCGGTCAAAGGCTGAAGGCTGAAGGCTGAAGGCTGAAGATAAAACGAGTTCAACGCAGGTCACGCCCAGTCGTTCGCAATTGTCCCGGAGCAACTTCAACCGGTCGCCGGAAACATCCTGCGCCAAGATGCGGCCCTGGTTGTTCATCGATTGGGCCAGGAAGGTCGTTTTGCCGCCCGGCGCGGCACAAACATCCAGAATCGTTTCGCCGGGTTGCGCCCCGAGCAAGTTCGGCGCAAACAACGTGCTGGGGTCCTGGATGTAAAACCCGCCCTGTTGGAAACTGTCAAGCGACGTCAGGGGTGGATGCGATTTCAACTCGAAGACCAGGTGTTCCTCAAGTGACTCGCGGTGGACGGAATCGTATTCGACGCCTTCCGAGCGCCATTTTTCCAGCAGCGGGCCGGCCTCGGTCTTCAGCCGGTTGACGCGCGCAAACGTTTTCGGCGGCGTGTTGTTCCATTCCAAAAGTTGCGCGGTCTTTTCCGCGCCCCAACGTTTCTGCCAGCGCGCGACGAGCCATTCAGGATGCGACCAGCCGACCGCTGGTTGCGAGATTTTCAACGCCGCCAACAGTTTTTGAGTTTCGCCGGCGGCGCGCAAATAATTGCGTAAAACCGCGTTGACGAAACCGGTTTGCGAGTCGAATCCATTGTGCCGGGCAAGTTCGACCGTCTGATTGACGGCGGCGTGGTCCGGAATCCGGTCGAGCCAGAAAATCTGGTAGAGGCCGAGTCGCAACAGGTTTTGGAGACCGGGCTTTTGTTCCCGGCCATCCGTTTTCCGGGAAATGAGCCAGTCGAGGGCGGCCTGCCAGCGGACGACGCCATAAACGAGCTCCTGACACAGGGCGCGATTGACGGTGGCCAGCCCGGCTTTGGCCAGGGCGCGTTCCAACAAGCCCTCCGTAAAGTCGCCACCCGGGCGCCGTTGCCGCAAAATTTCCGCCGCAATTTGTCTTGGATTTTGGCCGCTCACGTCATTTAATGGAGTCATTGTGCTTTCATGACCCGATAAAAACGATGCTTTTATGAGAGAGGAATTTGAAAAATTAGCCGCCGCCGGCAAAATCGAAGGCCGCCACGTCGAACCGCTGACGCAACTGGCCACGGGCGGTTTTTGCATGCACCGCAGTTGGGGCTTTGGGCGGATCAAGACGGTGGACACGGTTTTCGCGCGGTTCACCATTGATTTTCCGGGCAAACCGGGACACACGATGGACCTGGCGTTTGCGGCGGAATCGTTAAAACCGATTTCCAAGGACCATATCCTGGCACGCAAGGCGATGGATCTGGATGGGCTGCGTCAGATGGCCGCCCGGCATCTGGATTTGATCAAGCTGGTGCTGAACAGCTACGGCGGCCGGGCGACGGCGGACCAAATCCAGCAGGCGCTCGTGCCCGATGTCATCCGTGACGACTGGCGGAAATGGTGGGAAACCGCCCGGCGCGAAATGAAGAAGGACGGTCATTTTGTCGTGCCGCTGAAAAAGACCGAGCCGGTCATCTTTCAGGAACAGGAAACCACGCTGCAAAACCGGTTGCTGGCGGATTTTCGCGCGGCCAAAGGTTTGCGGGCGCGGGTGGTGGTGGTCGGCGAATTCCTCAAAAGCGCGGCGGATCTGGCGGACAAACAGGCGGCCGCCGCCGAAATCATTCCGGCGCTGAATGCGGACATTGTCTCCCATCAACGGACACAACCCGCCGTGGCCCTCGAAGCGATTTTTGCGCGTGATGAACTGCGCGCCGTTGCCGGACTGCCGCCCGCCACCGATGAAATCACCGACACGCAAATCTGGACGCAGGACAACGTCAAATTCGGTCCGGTGCTGGAATTGATTCCCGCGGCCAAACATCATCGCGCGCTGGCATCGTACAAGACCGCGAACCCCGAGCGCTGGCAGGAAATTTTGCGCGGCTCGGTCAACATTGTCTCCGCCAAGCTGTGCCGCGAATTTGCCGCCCTGCTGATTCAGGAGGGCAAAATGGATTTGCTCAAGGAAACCCTGGCGCGCCTCATCAATCAGCACACGGCCAGCACGGAACTGCTGCTCTGGCTCGCCCGCGACCGCAGTGACGCCTATGCCGACATTCTGGGGCCGGAGGTGTTCCGGGCCATGCTGACGGCGATGGAACGCGACCAGTTCAACGAAAAACGTTCCAACCGCCTGCGCGAGTTCATCCTCGACGACCATGAATTGATTGCCGAACTGACCGCGTCGGCCGACATTGAGGTCGTCAAGGACCTGACGCGGGCACTGCAATTTTCGCCGGTGTTTGATGACATGGACAAACGTTCGCTCCTGGCGCGGCTGGTCAAGTCGCATCCTGCGGTGCAGTCGCTCGTGAGCGGCGAACAAACCCGGCAGGAAGCCGCGCTCCTGGTTTCCTGGGAAAGCCTCGAACGCCGCCGCGGTGAATATCAGGAACTCGTGCAAAAGAAGATTCCCGCCAACTCCAAGGAGATCGCCATTGCCCGCAGTTACGGCGACCTCAGCGAAAACCACGAATACAAGGCGGCCAAGGAGATGCAGAAAATCCTCATGCGCCGCAAAGAGGAACTGGAAACACAGCTCGCCCGTGCCCGCGGCACGGATTTTTCAAACGCCAAGACCGACGCGGTCGGCATTGGCACCATTGTCCAGGCCGTCGACCTGGGAGCCAACCAGTCGGAATCCTTCACCATCCTGGGCGCCTGGGATTCCGATCCCGAGAAGGGGGTCATCAGCTATCTGTCGCCCGTGG
>Ga0265338_10008909_pt1 | contig 12084 bp, 12 predicted proteins | sample 42126metaG_FD_193579 | JGI IMG/M metagenome (GOLD analysis project Ga0265338, IMG submission 193579) | Rhizosphere microbial communities from Carex aquatilis grown in University of Washington, Seatle, WA, United States - 4-21-26 metaG | ecosystem: Host-associated > Plants > Roots > Rhizosphere... | reverse complement strand
TGTCGGCATGAGGCCGATCATTGTTCACGGCGGCGGCAAGGCGATCAACGCGGCCATGGAAAAGAGCGGCCTGGAGGTGCAGTTCGTCCAGGGCCGGCGTTACACCGACCAGCGGACGCTGACGGTAGTTGAGCACGTGCTGTGCAACGACATCAACCGTTCGATCGTCTCGACGATCGAGACGCTGGGCTCCAGCGCGATGGGCCTGCACACACTGTCCTCGGGGGTGCTGTTTGGCGAGAAGCTGTTCCTCGAGGAGGAAGGCCGCAAGATCGACCTGGGCTTCGTCGGCAAGGTGACGCACGTCAACGCCAAGCTACTTGAGCTACTGTGCCAGGCCGACACGATCCCCGTGATCTCGCCGCTGTCACGCGACAAGACCGGCGCGAAACTCAACTGCAACGCCGACACAGCCGCTGGCGAAGTGGCCGCGGCGCTGAAGGCGGAGAAGCTCGTCGTGGTCAGCGACACGCACGGCATCCGTCGCGACCCCAAGGACGCAGCCAGCCTTATCCCGCAGCTAACCGAGGCGGAGATTCGTTCGATGGTGGCCGACGGGACTATCTCCTCTGGCATGCTCCCCAAGGTGGAGGCCTGCCTGCGTGCCCTGGAAGGCGGCGTTACGCGGACGCACATCATCGACGGCAAGATTCCGCATGCCCTGCTTCTGGAGATATTCTCCGATGCGGGAGTGGGAACGTTGATACAGAAGTGATGAGCGACGAGAACTGCCGACATAAGGCTCTTCTCGTTACTCGTCGCTGATCGCTGAGGTCTTAACCATGATTACTAACTTCATCAATCTGAGCGATTTCACCGGCGAGCAGTTGTCCATGCTTATTGACCGGGCCATTGCCGACAAGGCGACGTGGCGGGCGGGCAAGCTGCCACACAGCCTATCGGGCAAGACGCTGGCGATGATCTTCGAGAAGCCCAGCCTGCGGACCCGCGTGTCGTTCGAGACGGCTATGAACGACCTGGGCGGGCATGCAATCCACCTGACGCAGGCGGAGATCGGCATCGGCAATCGCGAGGCCGTGCAGGATATCGCCCGCGTGCTGGGTCGCCTGTGCGACGGCATCATGGCGCGCACGTTCAGCCACCAGTTCGTCGAGGCCATGGGCAAGTACGCCGATGTCCCGGTCGTCAACGCCCTGACCGATTTCAGCCATCCCTGCCAGGCGATGGCCGACATTATGACCGTCCGCGAGCGGTTTGGCGAAACCAAGGGACGCACCATTACATTTGTTGGCGACGGCAACAACGTCGCCCGCAGTCTGGCGGTGGCCTGCCAGAAGCTGGAGATGAAATTCATCCTCGCCTGCCCCAAGGGCTACGAACTCACCGACGCCTTCCTGGCGGACCTAGGCGAGTCGTATCGGGTGATCTATGATCCGCGCGAGGCCGTCAAGGCCGCCGACTGTGTCTACACCGACACCTGGATCTCGATGGGCCAGGAGAAGGAAAAGGAGAAGCGGCAGAAGGACTTCAAGGGCTACCAGATCAATGCCGAGCTCATGAGCCACGCGCCCAAGCACGCGATTGTTCTGCACTGCCTTCCGGCCTACCGCGGATTCGAGATCACCGACGAGACCCTTGAAGCATACTTCGGCAGTATCCTGGACGAGGCGGAAAACCGCCTGCACTTCCAGCGGACGCTGCTGCACATTCTCATGGGAGAGGGCGGGATTCGCTGAGGAAGTGACTAAAGACGAGTAACGAGCGACGAGAGAGAGCGAGGTTCTTCTCGTCGCTCGTTGCTCATCGCTCATCGTTATCTTCACGGACTGCTTCTACTCACCATCTCCAGGCAATGCTGGTACAAGTCCGAGACGTTCCCCCAGTCGATTACGTTCCACCAGGCCTCCACGTATTCCACGCGGCGGTTTTGGTATTTCAGGAAGTATGCATGTTCCCATACGTCCAGGCCCAGCACCGGGCGATAGCCCAGCATGATCGGCGAGTCCTGATTTGGCGTGGTCAGGATCTCCAGCCTGCCCGTGCTATTGAGGCACAGCCATGCCCAGCCGCTGCCGAATCGCGACAGGGCGGTCTCGGTGAAGAGGTCGGAGAACTTGCGGAAGTCGCCGAAGTTGGAGTTGATGGCGTCGGCGATGACTCCGGTTGGTTTGCCTCCGCCGCCGGGCTTCAGGCAGTGCCAGAAGAGGCTGTGGTTAAGATGCCCGCCGGCATTGTTGCGGACCTCCTGGCGAATCTCCTCGGGCACGACGCGAATGTCGCTAACGACCTCCTCCAGGTTCATTCGCTGCAGGGCCTCCTGGTCGGCCAACAGTTGCTTGAGGCGGTCGATGTACATGGCGTGGTACCCGCGGTGATGGATTTCCATCGTGGTGGCATCGATATAAGGCTCAAGCGCCCCGTATTCGAACGGCAAAGCAGGCAATTGCAGATTCATGGCACATCTCCCGGAAAAATACCACACCGGGGTCAGCCTTCTTTCAAAGGGGGCCCGTCTCGACCCTAAACCACTATAGGCACATAGGAGTCCGGGCGGAAGCGACGGGTCGTGAAGATGCCGAATCACGTAGGGCCTGGACACCGCATCAGCATTCTCTTGCACCACTTGGCGACAGCAGGTGGCACGAGTTAGCAGAGTAGTATTAATGTCCTCTTCTCTCTGATTTCTCGGTGTCCTATGCGGCTGTCGTTGCTGGAACCTCGCTACTTCAGTAGCTTTGCGAGGTCCCTTCTTGCCGCGGCGCGGAGGTTGCCGCCCTTGCCGGTGCTGCGCTGCTTCTGCAGGCGGGTGATGGTCTTCTCAATCGCCGTTGCCGCTACGGGCAACTGAACAGTCTTGCCACCGCCAAAGCCGCTGACATAGATGGCATTGGCCAGGCCGATCTCGTTTAGGGCCTCCTCGCCGCTGCAGACCATCGGCGTGCCCTTGAGGATGTGATTGGCGAACGCCCGAGTCACGTTGATGTGTACGCCACTGAGCTGGTTGGCCGGCACGGGTATTTCCTGCCAGTCGCATTCCGGATTGAACCAGGCGCTCTTGTCCTTCATCAGCGAGTCGACTAAGGGCTTTTTCAGCTTGCCGAACCGCACCTTGTCGCCATCGGCAATGAGCGTACCCTTCGTGCCGGCGATGACGAACTGTTCCATGCCTGGTGCCTCGGCCGTTGTCAGGTACAGGTACCCCGTTCGCCCGTTGCCGTAGTCACAGACGGCGTTGACGGTGTTCTCCACCTCGATCCTGTGCCACCGTGTCTCGCAACTGGCGGTGACGGTTTTAGACATCAGGCCAGTCACCCACTGGAACAGGTCCAGCGTGTGCGGCGCCTGGTTCATCACCACGCCGCCGCCCTCGCCGTCCCACGTGCCGCGCCACTGGCCGCTGTCGTAGTAGGCTTGGCTGCGGACCCAGTTGGAGGCCGTAAGTTGCACGCGGAATATCTCGCCCAGCTTGCCCGTGGCGATCATTCTGTGCATGACCTTCATGCTCTCGCGAGTACGGTGCATGAACATGACGCCCAGGGCCACCTTGTGCTTCTTGCACTGCTGGACCATCACGGCCGCATCGCCGACCGTGACCGAGATGGGCTTCTCGCACAATACGTGCAGGCCTCGTTGGGCCGCGGCGATCGTCTGCGGAGCGTGCCAGTAGTGTGGCGTGGCGATGATGACCGCGTCCACCAGGCCCGAGTCGTACATGGCGGCGGCGTCAGTGAAACTTGGCACGCCATACTGGTTGCCGATGGCCTGGGCCTTGGCGGCAACGATGTCGCACACGGCCGCCAGCTCGATCTTACGATCCTTGGCCTCGGTGATCTGCCGGCAGTGCAAGCTGCCCATATTCCCCACGCCGACGATGCCAAACCGTATCTTGTTCATGTCATGTCCTCGAAGGTCGCATTGCATTCCGACGCCAGCAGTGTAGTGCGCCGTGCACGCGATGCAAGGACAGTGAACCCAACAGTCGCCTCTGATTCGCAAAGACAGTCTGCCCTACACCAAGCTTTCGCGTCATGGCGGTTTTCAACATCGCCGACGGGCAAGCCCGGTCCATGTCCGGGTACGTAGCCCAAATCACGTTGTGATATAGCACTTTTCGCGTCCGAGCCCCTTATATCGCATTTTGGCGTTTTTGACCTCAAAACCCGAAAAGTCGGAGTCCGAGAACGTTCATAAGTCCTGTGTTTTCGCGAAGGTCCGAATAATAACGTCTGTAATCGTTGCCATGTCTCTCTTTGCGCGCGCACAAAACTGCTACGGCCAGACGCCCCAGGATCGTCGATCTCCCGGCCGAGGTACTTTGGGTCGTCGAAAACAAAAACTGTCAAAAACGGTTGAAGATGGGTGCGATGGCTAAGCGTCATTCGGGCCGTCGTGCGGATACGCATTGCCGCCAAACACGGCCGCGCGAGCAAACAGCGCTCGCTTAACCGTGTCACCCGGTCCGAATCTACCTGCAAGCGTGACGCCATGCAGATCCCAAATCGCTCGAACCTTGCATCAGTTGTTCGTCCTGCTATGATCCGTGCATGCGAGTCAGGATCAAAATCGAGGGTCTGCGAGACGTAGCCACTGCCCAGACGGTCGCCGCCTTGGGCGCCGATGCCATTGGGCTGGTCCTGGCGCCATCTCCGCGGCGGGTCAGCATCGAGCAGGCGGCGGCCATCGCGCAGGCCCTGCCGCCGTGGGTCAGCAGCGTTGGCGTCTTCGTCAACGCGCCGCTGGCGGAGGTCAACGCCGTGACAGCCGCCATAGGCCTGGACTACGTGCAGCTTCACGGCGACGAGACGCCCGAATTTGCCTCCGCGGTGGCCGCAAGGGTCATAAAGGCCTTTCGCATCCGCGACGAGCGATGGGCCGACGAGGTCCGCAAGTGGGTGGGCGGGTACCCAGGCCAGAACCTCCGCGCGGTGCTACTGGATGCCTACGATCCCGCTGCCCGCGGCGGCACGGGACGACGCTTCAATTGGCAGTGGATCTCCGACGCCCGCGCCGCCGGCATGCTTGCAGGCTTCCCGCCGATCATCCTCGCCGGCGGACTGGATCCGACCTGCGTTGCCGACGCCGTTAAGCAGGTCCAGCCCTGGGGCGTCGACGTCGCCAGCGGAGTCGAATCCGCCCCAGGCGTTAAGGATATGGATAAAGTCGCGGCGTTCTTTACAGCCGCCGGAATATAGGCAGTCTGGCGCCCAGCGACGCTGAATAAGCAATCCGGCATTCAAGTCCTTGAAGACCTGAATGCCGGCTTGTCTTTCAACATCTTTGGTTTCTACTGGTTGCCCTGGCTGGCCAGGTATAGCACGGCCATGCGGATTGCCAGGCCGTTAGTGACCTGCTGGAGGATGCAGCTATTGGGGCCGTCGGCTACCTCGCTGGTGAGTTCCACGCCGCGGTTGATAGGGCCCGGGTGCATGACCAGGACGTCGGGCTTGCATTTCTTGAGGCGCTGGGCATTGAGACCGTAGAGGCGGCTGTACTCGCGGACGGAGGGGAAAAGGTTGGAGCTGAACCGCTCGAACTGGATGCGGAGCATGTTGATGACGTCCACCTCGCCCAGGATGTCGTCCAGATTGTTGCTGATCTCGCAGCCCATGGACTTGATGGCCGAGGGCACCAGTGTCGGCGGGCCTACGACGATGACCTCGGCCCCAAGCTTACGCAGCCCAAGGATGTTGGACCGGGCGACGCGGCTGTGAGCGATGTCCCCTACGATGGCGACCTTGAGTCCCTCGACGCGGCCCAGCCTCTGGCGGATTGTGAAGATGTCCAAGAGGGCCTGCGTGGGGTGTTCATGCTGGCCGTCGCCGGCATTGACGATGCTGCTCTTGACCTGCCTGGCCAGCATGTGCGGAGCACCGCTTTGACCATGGCGGACGACGAAAATGTCCACGCCCATAGCCTCAATGTTGCGGACCGTGTCCAGCGTGGTCTCGCCCTTGGTAACGCTCGAGCCGCGACTGGTGAACAGCAGCGTGTCGGCGCCCAGGCGGCTGGCCGCAAGCTCGAAGCTCATCCGCGTGCGGGTGGAATCTTCGAAGAACAGCAGCGCCACCACCTTGCCACGCAGCGTGGGCAACTTCTTGATGGAACGCGTGGAGACTTCCTTGAAGCTCTCGGCCGTGTCCAGGATGTGTACGATCTCCTGTGCGGACAGTTCGTCCAGGCCCAGCAGATCCTTGCGTGTCCAGACAAAGCCTTCGTCCGACACGGGCGCAGCCGGCGTCGGCGCGGCCTGGACGGCGGCGGGGGCGCTGGCGCTCAGGCGAGCGGCGCGGCTAGTCTTGCTTGATGAGGAAGACACCTTCTTCGCCATCGGATTCCTTCAGTTTAACCTGGACTCGGGAGTCAGTTGGGGCGTTGACTTTTTTGCCAACCACGTCGGCGGCGATGGGTAGTTCGTGTCCACCACGATCGACAAGCACGGCCAGGCGGATTGCTCGCGGGCGGCCGAAGTCGTGGATGGCGTCTAGGGCGGCGCGCACGCTTCGCCCAGTATGCAGTACGTCGTCGACCAGGAGGACCCAGGCGTTGTCGAGGTCGAAGTTGATCTCGGTGGCCCGCACCAGGGGCGCCCCGCGGTGTCGCGACAGGTCGTCGCGGTAGAACGTGATGTCCAGCACGCCGAAGTTTACCGCCAGGTCGGGTCGGTCGGCCGACAGGCGCTCGACCAGCCTGCGGGCCAGCGTCTCGCCGCGCGTACGGATTCCGATCACCGCCAGAGGCGGCTCGGCGGGCAATTGGTCAAGCACGGCCTGGTATAACCGATCCAAGGCCTCGGTGACCTGTTCTGACGAGAGTATCTTTTTCATGGTGGGGCCGTTCGCTTGGGGCAAATCCTACAATCGACCACATAAACGGGCAAGAGGATTCACGTCCAGCAGGAAGGTGAATGGTGCCGCAGGTGGGGTCTAGGTAATTGAAGACCCTCAGTGTTTGAAGATGTCACTGGTGTGTATTGGCAAGATACCCTAGTGCAGTACAATGGGGTGCGTGATGCATATCAGCAAGCAGCACAAATGAACAGTCCGTTTGGGCCACCAGGCTTTTGCCGATCGCCCCTACGTGACAAATAGTATGTAAACACTTACGGTCCCTGCATTTACTACGTAACGGTTGTTAGGTGCATATCAGCAGCAGTACAAGTGAATCGTCGTCTAGCCACCAGTCTTTTGCTCAAGTCAGGTGGTTTTAGAAGCCACATCACGATTGGCGTGCTGGGCTTCAAACAGGTGAGCAACTCTTTGGAGGAGATCTGATGAAAAAGGCAATTCTCTCTTTGTTGGTTGTTTTGGCTTTGGTGGCTGTCGTCGCGCCGGCGTCGGCAACACTCGTTCCGCTGACTAACGTGTCCCAGTTGGACTATAGCGGTATTACACTGAACGAGCGCCTCAATCCCGTGGGTGGCTACTGCCTTAACCTTGGGTCCGCCTTTGCCACAAGCGTTCGTGGTATGAATTTCCGGCCGTGCACGCCAGATTGGGGCGTTGAGGGCGTGAGTCTTTCCGGTCAACTGAGCAATCCAAGTTACTATCCAAACATTACCAGTATCGGCCCTGATGGCACGACGGTCTGGTCTGAAGGTTGGAGATTGAACGTCATCATTGGCAACGAGTACGTTGGTGGCACTTATACGTTTGCTGTAACCACCGGCCAGAAGTACAGGGTCCAGATGCTGGGCGTCGCATACGAGGGTGCTGCTAACTTCGATGTCAACGTTGCCGGCGCAGTGGATAATATTTCGGCTGCCGCAGGTGACCATCCGTACCTGTATACCACGACCTTCACGGCCACCGGCTCCACCGCGACCATCGCCGTCGGCGACACCGGCATGGTCGGTTCCATTATCATGACCCCCGTTCCTGAGCCGGCCACGATGAGCCTGCTGGCCCTGGGCGGCGTGAGCGCCCTGATCCGCCGTCGCAAGTAAATTTCAAGAGCTGCTGCCGGCCTGTAAGGCCCGGGCAATAGACAAAAACGGCCTCCGTTCCCTTGTGGAACGGAGGCCGTCTTGTATTGATGGCTGACCTATAGAGGCATCGAGGTTATGGAGCCAAGAATCAGGGTCTTTTGTAATTGGTCAAGCACGGCCTGGTATAACCGGTCCAAGGCCTCGGTGACCTGTTCTGACGAGAGTATCTTTTTCATGGTGGGCATTCGCTTGGGCAAATCGTACTGTCAACATAGGAGGTGGGCAAGATTTATTCGCCTGATCTGGCCTGAATGCCGGATCAGGAACAGCAGTCGGCTTTGCCGACGGAAATCGATTCAAGAACGCGATGGCGTGACTCGCTCCGATTCAGGCACCGTGAGGACGGTCACCTTTCATCGCATGCAAGAGTGGTTCTTGCCGTGGGTCTTTTGGGCTCTGATGGATATTAAACACAAGTGCCTGTGAAAGCGACTAACGTGTATGGACTAAACGAACATTTGTGAAACTAAACGAATTGTTGTTGGGTTGCATTTCTAGCTTTCGAGATCGGCTTGGTCCGGCAGGCTTTGCTCGAGCCCGCCCGGAATTACGAACAACAGCCGCCACGGCCGTCGTGACGGGTTCGCTTGGTGGAGCACACTTCCTTGGAGGAGTTATGAAGAAGTCAATCGTTTGTGCGTTGGCTGCCTTGGCGTTCGTGGCCGTGGTCTCCCCAGCATCGGCGTCGTTGGTATCGTTCACCAGCACCACCCAATTGGACAATACCGGGGCAAGCGCTCCCGATGCGTACGCCGTCCGCTTCGGTGCTTATGAGACAGATGCATTGACCGTTAACGGGATCACCTTCCACGGTTGGAATTTCTCCCCCAACCCCGGTTCGCCTTGGCCTGATTCGAGTCTGCCCAACAACGGCATCCGCGCCACTCTTATCAACCAGGGCGGCGCTAACGGCTACAACAATGTTAATGTTCACATGACCGGGCCGGACGCAGCCAATATGGATGCCATCATCGGAAATTGGCGTTACTTCGGCTGGGATGTCACATTGTATGGCCTGACCCCTGGCCAGTCGTATAAGTACCAGATGGTCGGTGCGGACATGGGCGGTTGGACAGGTCATGGCGCCGCCAACTTCAGCCTGTCTATCGTTGGCAACGGCACGACCCTCGCCAGCGACCTGGACCAGCAACTGGGCACCGGCAATTACCTGTATACGACCACTTTCGTGGCCAATACGGATACGGTGACGATCCAGATGCGCAATTCCTCCAACCTGAGTTGGTACGCTGCAGCCAGCGCCCTGTCTGTCACGCCATGTGCAGCTCCCGAGCCGGCCACGATGACCCTGCTGGCCCTGGGCGGCCTGGGCGCCCTGATCCGCCGTCGCAAGTAAGGCCGGAACTCCGGGCTCAAACAGCCCAACCAGATTCACTGGCAGCCTCCATCCCTTACGGGGTGGAGGCTGTTTTAATTAGGTGATTTGTCCTGAATGTGGGGAAAACCCGGTGACTACCGGTAACCTGAAGGCCCCCTTTCTGAAAGGGCCGAATACAGGGCTTGCAGCTTGCGAGCCTTGGCGTACAATATGCAACGGAGACACGTTATGTGCCGGTACGCACAACATGTTTACAAGCCGCATTACGCGTGCTTCAAGTGCCGCAAGGTGTTCCGAAAGCCGCCCATCGGAGACTTGCCGAGCAAAGCTCGCCCAGCCAAAGGGCACCAACGGCAGGTTTCCTGTCCTGACTGTGGTGGCGCGATGGTCGATATCGGCATGGACTTCAAAGCCCCGCCCAAAGCAGATGTGAAGCAGTGGCGGAAGGTCGAAATCCTCTACGAGAACGGTTTTGCTTTCCAGGGCTGCGGGTGCGATGGAGGGGGATATCGCCCGAAGAAGCCCAGAGAGCTGAAGAGCTTCATCGAAGCCAACACGCCGCTCACGACCGGACAGCGCCTGCTGAAGCGGTTCAAGAAGAGCTGAGGCAGTTTGGTTGCGGCAGCTCATTCGCCGTCCTCCCGCTTCAGCGTCATGTGAATACAGCACTTCTGCGCTCTCACGTCGCCCGATAGTTTGGCTGTCTTGTCCAGGAACCCTTGCGCCCGGATGCTGCTGTTGAACGCGTTACGGCTGAGCAGGTCTTCGCCCATTGCCTTGCACCAGACGCAGTAAGCCAGATAGACCCGTTCCTTGGGCGTCCGCATGCCTTGCTGGGGATGCTCGCGCCAGTCTTCGCAGCACTCGGTGATGAAGTCGGCCACGTGGTCAGAGTCATTCCGGTAGCGCGCCTTGGCAATTCTGCATGGCTTGTTAGATAGGTTTTCGCGGGATATCCAAGATGCGATTGCCGAGTTACGCGTGGTGTCGCCCCTTGTGCGTCTGGAGGGCGGTGGGTATAGTACGGCCGGTTTGTGTCTCTCTCGCCGCGGGCCTGATGTCCGCACGGTTTACGCCAATGACACGAAATCTCGCGCTTTTATTGATTGCTGCGGGCACAGTGGCCCTCGCTGGCCCACTTTGTGCGCAGGAGATGGAGTGGGTCAACGGCAAGTGGGTTGTCGCATCGCAGCCGGTGCGGGGGACCCCCGCGGGCGAGTTGGCGCTCATTCGCCAATACGCCGATCGCCACCAGAGCAGTTCCGTGGTCAACGCCGCCGACCGATTCCTCAAGGACTATCCCGGCGAGGCTGGCTCCGAAGAGGTCATGCTGCTGGCCGGCGAGGCGGAGATACAACGCGGGCACTATTGGCAGGCCTATGGCTGGTTCGAGAAGCAACTGGACGCCTACGGCGCCGGCGAGTTCTCTCAGCGAGCTCTCCAACGCGAGTTCGACGTGGCCGAGGCCTTCCTGGCTGGCAAAAAACGCATAGTGTGGGGCTTTATCTACCTGCCCGCCAAGGATGAGGGGCTGGATATCCTCATCAAGATCGTCGATCGTGCTCCCGGATCGAATCTGGCCGAGAAGGCGATGATGCGCGTCGCCGACTACCACTTCGCCCAGCGTGACTACGCCGAGGCCGCCGAGGCATACGACCGTTACCAGCAGCTGTTCAAGACTTCTCCGCGCATGCCGTATGTTATGCATCGGGCCGCATTGGCGACGCTGGGCACGTTCCTGAGTACCGACAACGACGAAATCCCGCTCATCGACGCCGAACAACGCTTCCTGATCTTTAAGAACCGCTACCCCAACGAAGCACAGGCCGCCGACGTCGATAGCATCCTGACACTGATTCACAATCTTCGTGGCGAGAAGCTTTACGAGATCGGCGTTTATTACCAAAAGGTGAAGCGGCCGCAGGCGGCGGCGTTCTACTTTAACTTGGTTATCGAGGACTTTGGCGACACGCAGTGGGGCGGTCTGGCCAAGACGCAACTGCTGATGTTAGGCGATGTTAAACCGGTGGCCCCCAAGGGCCGGCCGATGGCGCCGCCCCAGCGGCGACCTGCCGCGGCGACGCAGCCAGCCATCGGTCCAGTCACCACGCAGCCGACCACGTCTGCGGCGTCGCAGCCGACAACCGCCAAGGCCCCCGAGTCTGAGACCGAGTGGATAGAGGACCTGGTGCCACGCCCGGCAGTCACGACCAAGCCCGCGACACGGCCGACTACCAGGCCGACGCCTAAGCCGCGCCCGCTGCCAAAGACGCTGCCCGCCACGGCGCCGATCAAGCTGCCGACCACCGGGCCGGTCTCGTGGGAAACAGTCCATCAGGCTGCTACCAAGGCCGTTGAAGAAGCAATGACCCAGGCTGCCAAGAACAGTCCAGCTACGGCCCCGGCCTCGCAAAAGGCCAAACCGAAATGAGTGCGGCATCCGGCATTCGGGATTCGGCATTCGAAAGAGGGCGCAATGGATGCTCAAAGAGATGACTGGACAGAGCACAGAAGAGAGGTCAGGAATTTCTTCGACTTGACGGCATGGCAGAAAGCAAGGAGCCTGGCCAAGAGCATCTATGAGGTTACAAGAATGATGCCCCGTGAAGAGGTGTATGGGTTGACGTCGCAGGTTAGACGTGCAGCGGTGTCAATTCCCTCCAACATTGCCGAAGGATACGGTCGTGGAACAACTAGGGACTACTTGCATTTTCTGCGTACTGCGCGTGGCAGCGCATATGAAGTGCAAACTCAACTTATTCTGATTGAAGACTTGGGTTTTCTTCCAGAGGATGTGGTTAAG
>Ga0265338_10008908_pt1 | contig 12085 bp, 15 predicted proteins | sample 42126metaG_FD_193579 | JGI IMG/M metagenome (GOLD analysis project Ga0265338, IMG submission 193579) | Rhizosphere microbial communities from Carex aquatilis grown in University of Washington, Seatle, WA, United States - 4-21-26 metaG | ecosystem: Host-associated > Plants > Roots > Rhizosphere... | reverse complement strand
AAGGCCTGTCGGACACGGTTTCGTCAGGGCGCCCCAACATAGTGCATTGCGCAGATGCCCTTCCCATGAGCATCGCAACGCCGCCGGTAGGTGCATGAAGTAACCAAGCCCCGGTCGGCGGCTTCGTCGGCCTTGGGCGGCTGCGGCCGCAACGGTCACCGCGATCGATGGGGCCACTGCGTCTTCGGCGGCAGAACAGGACTACTGTCTGAGAAGGACCGGCCATCCAGGCGCCCGCATGCCCAACGGAACGGTGCGCGGCTTCGGGTGAGTTCCCCGGTTCGGCCCGCCCCCGGCCCCTACCATCCAATTCCCCAGATGAGCGCGCGGGCGGTCAGTGATGACCGCCATAGCCGCCATGCATGCCGCCGCCATGGCTTCCACCATGCATGCCACTGCCGTCGTGGAAGGAGCCGATCCGAGTCGAGATCGAAACCGACGCGAAGGCGGAAGCCGATGCGCTCGCGCTGGCGCTCGCACCCACGGAGCCGCCAGCGAAAGCGCCGCCGCCGCCATAAGCGATGGCATAGCCGCCGCCATAGGCCGCGCCGCCATCGCCAAACCGGTCGCCGACGCCCCCGTCGAAATCATAAGTGTTCAGCTTGCCGTTGAGCACGAGGCCGTGCTCACAGCCGCAACGCTCATGCGCCGAGGCGCTGACGCCTGCGGCAAGAAAGGCGGCGGCTGCCGCGATAAGGCGCATTCTGCGCATGGGTTCACCTTCTGTGATCCGTCTTTCCGCACTCTATCGCCCGGCCGCGCCGAGGGCCACCGCGAGCCGCGTTAGCCTTGTTTTGCCAGCCGCGACCTTGATGCCACAGCTGTGGCGCTTTCGCGCCAAGACGGAACCGCCGGGATTCCTCATGCGTTCTGGCTGTCAGGAGGGCTTTGAGAGCGGAAACACAAAATGTCGGCAGCTGGACTAGAAACGGATTTTGTCACGCGCGCGCGCCTGATCGGCGCCCATGCGGACTACAGGCGAACGGACTTCGTCTTCTCGCGCACGCAGTCCCATGCGATGCGCAACACGCCCTGGGACCGGCGCCTGAAACCGATGCGCCCCTGGGGCGAGATCACGGGCTACGCCGCGGCGATTTGCGTCGGCACGATCCTGGCGACCGCGTTCATTTAGCCTCACACGAACGCCCGCTCGACGCCCGCCTTCGCGTAGATCGCATCGATCGCGGCCATGTTCGCGAGCGAATCCGCGTTCGTGATAAGCGGCGCCTTGCCCCGCAGCAGCACGTCGCCCAGTTCGGCGAGCTGCGCGACATAGGTCGCCGGACCCGCGGTGTCCTCTTCCCGCGTCGCTCCGTTCACCGTCACCGTGAAGCGGCATCCCAGTTGCGGCGCCACGAAGTTCAGGATTTCGAGCGAACCCTTCTCGCCGGTCAGGCGCAAAGTCGCTCCGAACCGCTCCGGCTTCATCGAACAGGACAAGGACGCCGGCACGCCGGTGAAATCGAGCGCGGTCTTGGTCGAAACATCGACGCCGTGCTCCAGCATGCAGGATGCCGAAAGGACTTCCGGCTCGCTGCCGAGCACGGAGCGCAGCGCGTGCACCGGATAACAGCCCAGATCCATCAGCGCGCCGCCGCCCTGCTCGCGCGTCCAGCGCAGCTCGCCCTCGCGATAGGGGATCGGCACCTCGAAAAAGGCTTCCGCACTTTTGAGCGCGCCGAGCTCGCCCGACCGGGCGATCGCGACCGCGCGCTGCATGACGACGTGATGGCGATAGTGAAACGCCTCGACCAGGCGCTTGCTGGACCGCGCCGCCGCCGCGTTCATCCGCCGGACCTGCGCAGCGTTCATCGCGAAAGGCTTCTCGCAGAGCACATCCTTGCCCGCTTCCAGCGCAGCGATGGTCCATTGCGCATGGCCGACCGGGGGCAGGGCGTTGTAGACCAGGTCGACGCCGGTATCCGTCACCAGCGCCGCATAGTCCTTCGCGACGCGCGGGATCTTGTGCTCGGCCGCATAGGCTTTGGCACGCTCCGGATCGCGCGCCGCGACCGCGACGACCTCGAAATCGGGATTGTCGCGCGCCGGCGCGATGACGACGGGCGGCGCGATACGCGCCGCGCCCAGGATTCCGATGCGGATGGCCATGGCGATCTCGATCAAATTGCGAGGCGCCAGTCTGCCCTATTTGCCGCCGCCGCCCAACAGATGCGCCTGGCGCGCCAGCTTCGCGAGCAGAACGTCCAGCGCGCGCCGCTCCTCCGGCTTGAGCGCCGAAAGGAAAATGTCCTCCAAATGCAGCGCCAACGGCACCACCTCGTCATAAATCGCGCGGCCTTTGGCCGTGAGCGACAGGCGCTGGATGCGGCCATCCTGCGCATCGGCGACGCGTGCGACGCGGCGCGCGCGCACCAGGCTTTCGATCGCGCGGCTGACCTGCACCTTGTCCATCGCCGTGCGCTCGGCGACTTCGCGCGCGGAGAGTCCCGGCGTGCCGCCCAACACCGCCATGGCGCGCCACTCCGGAATGGTCAGGCCAAAGCGATCGGAATATTGTCGCGCGATCGCATCCGACACCTGATTGGACAGGACGGACAGCCGATAAGGCAGGAAGCGGTCGAGATCGAGCCGCGGCTTGACCGCTGCGCTATTCCGCATCGGGCTGGTTCTTGGGCAGGGCGGCCTCGAAGGCGGGATGCGTCAGCGCGTGCGCTTCGATCCGCGCGATGGTCGGCCAGGGATCGAGGTCGAGCTTCACCCGCCGCGCATTGGCGCATTGCGGGATCAACAGGATGTCCGCGATGGTCGGCGTATCGCCATGGCAGTATGCGCCGGTGTGCGGCGAGCCGCTCAGCATGATCTCAAGCGCATCGAAGCCGATCCGAATCCAATGCCGGTGCCAGCGCGCGATGTCGTCGTCGCTGGTGTTGTAGATTTTCTTCATATAGCGCCCGACCCGCAGGTTGTTCACCGGATGGATCTCGCAGCCCACGACATAGGCGATCTCGCGTGCGCGGGCGCGGCCGTACGGATCGCGCGGCAGGATCGGCGGCTCGGGCACGATCTCGTCGAGATATTCGATGATCGCCATCGACTGGGTGATCAGATGGCCGTCATGGGCCAGCGCCGGGATCAGTTCCTGCGGATTGATCGCCTTGTAGTCGGCGGTGTGCTGCTCGCCGCCGTCCCGCAAGAGGTGGACGAAGCGCAGCTCCGGCTTGATGCCCTTCAGGTTCAGCGCGATGCGCGCGCGGAACGCCGCGGAGGAGCGGAAATAGCCGTAGAGCGCGAATTCACTTCCCGTGCTGGACGACATGCTGGTCGATTGCTCCGAAGATGGAATGGCCATCGGCGCCGAACATCTCGATCCGCACGCGGTCGCCGAATTTCATGAAGGGCGTGCTGGGCTTGCCGGTCTCGATGGTCTCCAGCGTGCGCCGCTCCGCGATGCAACACGAGCCGACATTGCCCGATTTGTTCGATACCGTGCCCGAACCGACGATGGACCCGGCGCCGAGCGCCCGTGTCTTCGCGGCATGAGCGATGAGCTGGGCGAAGTCGAACGTCATGTCGACGCCGGCATCCGGCGCGCCGAATTTATCGCCGTTCAGCCACACGTGCAGCGGTAGGTGGACCTTGGTGTCTATCCAAGCCTTGCCCAGTTCGTCCGGCGTGACCGCCACGGGCGAGAACGCACTGGCCGGCTTGGACTGGAAGAAGCCGAAATTCTTGGCGAGTTCGCCTGGGATCAGATTGCGCAGCGAAACGTCGTTCACCAGCATTACCAGCTTGACGTGCTTGGCGGCGTCGGCCGCGCCGGTCGCGTAGGGTACGTCGTCGGTGACGACCGCCACTTCCGCCTCGAAATCGATGCCCCAGGCCTCGTCGGCGGCGACGATCGGGTCGGTCGGCCCGATGAAGGAATCCGAGCCGCCTTGGTACATCAACGGATCGGTCCAGAAGGACGGGGGCATCTCCGCGCTGCGCGCCTTGCGCACCAGCTCGACATGCGTGACGTAAGCCGACCCGTCGGCCCATTGATAGGCACGAGGCAGCGGCGACAGGCAGTTCTTGGCGGCAAAAGGATGCGCGCCATCCGCTTGGCCGCGATTCAGCAGCGCGTAGACCTCTTCAAGCTGCGGCGCGATATCGGCCCAGCCGTCGAGCGCGGATTGCAGCGTCGGTGCGATGCCGGGTACCGCGACGCAGTTCTTCAGGTCGCGTGACACGACGGCAAGCCGGCCGTCGCGGCCATGGCGGAGCGAGGCGAGCTTCATTTCGTCTTCCAGCTATCGGCGTAACCGGCATCCTCGGTCGCCTCCGCGGCCGCGCCCATGTCCAGCGGATCGCGCGCGTCGATCATCACCGCGACTTCGTCGGTCATCGTCTTGGCCGCCTTGGCGCCGGCCGCGAACGCTTTGGGGTGCGGGCCATGGGTGAAACCATTGGGGTGCCACGTCACCATGCCGGGATGGATGTTGTCGCGGCTGAAGAACTCGCCCTGGTGATAGAAGATCACCTCGTCGAAATCGTCGTTGGAATGGAAGAACGGCACCTTCAGCGCGCCCGGATCGCTCTCGATCGGCCGCGGCACGAAGGTGCACACCACGAAGCGGTCGGCGACGAAGGTCGAGTGCACGGAGGGCGGAATATGATACCGATGGCTCATCACCGGGCGGATGTCGCGCCAGTTGAGCTTCACGACGGAAAGATTTCCCTTCCATCCCACCGCATCCAGCGGATTGAACGGATAGGTGATGGTGGAGATCTGGCCCCGCCGCTTCACCTCCACCGTCCATTCGCCGTCGCGCTGCGTGCGGAAGCCCGCGTCGAGCTTGGGCGTCTCCAGCGCCGCCGGGTCGAAGATGGCATGCGGACCCAATATGCCGCGCTCCGGCAGCTTATAGCTGCCATTGGTCGCCTCGATCAGCAGCGCGGCGGTGGCCGCCTTCGGTTCCAGCCGCCACATCGTCCCGCGCGGCAGCAGCAGATAGTCGCCCTCGCCGTAAGCGAGATGGCCGAAATCGCAGAACAGGTCGCCATTGCCCTGATGGATGAACAGCAGCACGTCGCCGTCGGCATTGCGTTGCAGCTTCGCCATCGCCGCCTCGCAGCGCCACAACGCGATCCGGCAATGCGCGTTGGACAGCAGCAGCGCGCCCTTATAGGGCTCGGCCGTCGCCGCCTTGACGGCCTTCACGGCATCGAAGGCGCGGGGCCGCATCGGCCCTTCGAAACTCGTCCAGCCGGTCGGCGGATGACGGTGATAGATATGGGCCGCCGGCCCGAAGAATCCGTCGCGGCCGATCTCGCGCTCATAGGTGCCGGCCGGCAGGTCGGCATGCGCCTGTTTCGAGGTCTCGCCCTCGACGCGAGGAAATTCGATCCAGTTCTTGCTGCTCATGCCGCACTCGTGTCCTTGAGGACGCCGCGCCGAACCTGGTCGGCCTCGATGGATTCGAATAGCGCGCGGAAATTGCCCTCGCCGAAGCCCTGATTGCCCTTGCGCTGGATCAGTTCGAAGAAGATCGGCCCGATCGCGTTCTGGGTGAAGATCTGCAGCAGCAGATTGTCCTTCTCCCCGTCCATCAGGATGCGGTCCTTCTTCAGCCGCGGCACGTCCTCGCCATGGCCTTTGATGCGGTTGTCGAGCCGCTCGTAGTAGGTTTCCGGCGTGTCCTGGAATTCCGCGCCCCGCGCCTTCAGCGTCTCGACGCTGGCATAGATGTCGCTCGAGCCCAGGGCGATGTGCTGGATGCCCTCGCCGTGATAGGCGTGGAGATATTCCTCGATCTGCGACTTGTCGTCGGAGGACTCGTTGATCGGGATGCGGATCGCGCCGTCCGGACTCGTCATGGCGCGGCTTTTCAGCCCCGTCAGCTTGCCCTCGATGTCGAAATAGCGCACCTCGCGGAAATTGAAGAACCGCTCATAGAAGCCGGCCCATTTGTCCATATTGCCGCGGAACACGTTGTGCGTGACGTGATCGATCTCGGTCAGTCCCGCGCCGTCATGCTCCCAGCCGAGCGCCGCATCGGTCGGCACGAAATCGACGTCATAGATCGTGCGCGGGCCATAACGGTCAACGAGATAGATCACGCTGCCGCCGATCCCCTCGATGGCGGGAATGTTCAGCTCCATGGGTCCAACCGCATTGACGAACGGCACCGCACCCAGCTCGATTAGTCTCGTGTAGGCCTTGGCGGCGTCCTTCACGCGGAACGCCATGGCGCAGGCCGACGGGCCATGCTCCAACGCGAAGCGCGCACCGTGGCTGCCCGGCTCGGCATTGACGATGAAGTTCACCTGGCCCTGGCGGAACAGCGTCACGTCCTTGGAGCGGTGGCGCGCCACGGCGCGGAAGCCCATGCGCTCGAACAGGCTGGTGAGCGCGCGCACATCGGGCGCGGTGTACTCGACGAACTCGAATCCGTCGGTCCCCATCGGATTGTCCCACAGCGCGGGCATGCCGCCTCCCAAGATTCGGATTGCGGCGCAAATATAGTTTCAAATGAAACTAATTGCGAGTCCCCCGGCCCGCGTTGCGGGCCATTCGTCAAACTACATCTGCATAGGAGCGATGACTCCCAGGAACCCCACGATCAAAAGGATCAGCAGCGCCGCGCCGAGTTCCGCGAGCACCGTCAGCGGAATCGTGTCCCCGGCCTCCGCGTCGCCGCGCGCGAGCGCCGGCAGCACGCCGAACCGGTTGCTCAGCGCCAGCGCCACCATCAACGCCGCCAGCACGATCTTGACCGCGAGCCATGTCGCATAGGTGTCGGACCATCGCATCCCCGGCACATCCAGGATAAGCACCGCATTGGCGGTTCCCGCCGCGACGAGAACCGCCACCGAAGCCGCGCCCCAGCGCGAGAACAGCCTCAGCAGCGCGACCAGCCGGACCGTGTCGCCTATGCGGGGCAGAAGCTCCGGCACCAGAACCGCCAGGCCGCCGATCCAGAACCCGGCACAGAGCAGGTGCAGCGCGTCGATCGCGGCGCGCAGATATTCGAACCGCGGCGAACCCGCCGCCGCCGCATGGCTCGTGAGTCCCAGCAGCGCCAGTGCCCCGCCCGCGACGATGGCCTTCATGGCGTTCCTCCCGCTGCCGAGGCAGAGCAGGGCGAGTCCGATCAACAGGACCGCGCGAAGAAGAAACACATGGCCATAGGCGGTGCTCGTCACGACCGTCGCCATCGCCGACGGTGCGAAACCGATGGCGAAATCGCCGGTCATCTCGCCCGTCACGAAGCACAGGCTCAGGAGCGCGCTCGCCAGCGCGACGAATGCCGCCAGCGAAAGCGTTCTTCGCAATCGCTCGCCTGTCACACCGATGCCGGCCGATTGCGCGAGCAAGGCGCTTGCGCCGAACACGGTCGTCAGGCTCGCGAAATGCAGCGCGCGGACGAGAGCGAACAGAAGGGTCACGGCAGGACCAGGAAATTGTACTTGCCCTCGGTGCGATGCGTGTCGACCGACACGGCGTGCCAGCTCACGCGATAGCGTCCCGGCGCCAGCGTCTTCAGGGGCAGATCCATTTCGCTGCCCCCGATGGCGGGCGGTCCGGCGCCCATGTCGTGGCCGTTTTCATCGGTGACTGTCACGGCGCTGAATGCCGGCTCGAGCGGCTCGGTGAAATGCAGCTCGATCCGCGTGGGCGCGGCCCGCAGATTTTCGCCGGCGGCGGGAGCGGCCCTGTCGAGAAAGGCATGCGCCATCGCCGGAGCGGATGCTCCGGCGATGGCGGCGGCCAGCCAAAATACGCGCGAGATCATCGATTGCCTCCGAAGATCGGCGTCCCCAGCGAGTGCGGGAAAATGTCGTCGACATAGAAATGAAGCTGCATCAGCACACCGACATTGTCTCCCGACGCATGGTTGACGGGAAGAACCGCCTCGACGCCGAGTTGGGTGTACTGACCGGACCACAGGATACCCGGATTGATCGTTCCCGTCGTGCCGCCGGAATCGGTGGGCGAGTTCATCGCGAATTCCACCAGCGCCGTCAGATGCGCCACGAATTTGGAGAAGCCCTGATCGCGGACATTGTTTTGAAGATAGAGCAGGCTGTACTCGACCGCGCCGCTCCATGCGATCGCCTTCGACTCGCTGCTGGTGCCGGGGATGGAATAGGCCAGCACGCCGGTGACGGCGAGAGGCCGCAGCAGGGCCATCGAATCCGGCAGATCGCCGAAACCCTTCCCGAACAGGAATTCCGGCGTATAGGTCGTGAACCTGTCGCCGATGGATTTCGATCCGGCGATCTCGAAGCTCATCCCGGCAGAGGCGACGAATTCGTGCTCGGCATCGGTCTCGAACTGCCACATCGGCGTGATCTCGAAATTGTCCCAGCCGCTGGCGTTCGGTCCGCCCGGCGGATGGGCGTTCACGTAGCCGCCTGCGAACGACACCGCGACATGGGGAAAGATCGTCTTGGTGTATTCGAAGTCGTAATCCTCCTCGTGATTGCCGAGCGAGATCGTGGGCAGGGCGAGTTCATCTGCCGCGAACGGATCGTCGCTCGCGATGGTGGCGGGAAAGAAGCGGTCGCCGACGACACCATGGGCATCGGCGCTCTGCGGCAGGAAAAGCGAAAAAGCGAGCAGGGCGAACCCCACCGCGTGCAGTCTGAAGAACGTCATGTCTATCTCCGAAAATGACAGGAAGGGGCGCCCGCGCGACAGTGCGGACGCGGCTTACGCATCACTCAGGAGAAGGATGGCGGCGCGCGGGGCGGGTGAGATCGCTGCCGGGCGTGAGACTCCAAACGCGCACTGCGCCAGGCAAAAATGGCTGGCTGGGCATTCGAGGGCACAGGAAGGGCAACAGCCGCAAAGGCCGGCGGCGCCAGATGCGCCGCAGCGGCGAAGGCGCAGGGTGCATGGCCGCTTTCGCGGGCCGGATCGGCGGGCTGCTTCCCGCCGCTATGGACCCCATCGACCGAGCAGATGACGAAGGGCGTCCCCGTGGTCGCCGCCGGCATCCAGCCGTCCGGCAACAGCGCCCGCAGCAACATCGCGCAGAGCGCGAGGCTGATGGCGGTCGAGCGGGAAAACGGCAGGCGCATGAGACCCTCTATGGCGGTTTTTGCGGGGCCGTGCGCTTGCGGTCAAGCATGCGCGACGCCGCACGGGTGAACCGAGAATGAACGCGCCCTTCAGGGCCGGTTGAGCGGCGCTGGCGCAAGCTCTCTCCATCGAATGAGGGAGATCACCATGCTTCGCCAACAGAGACTGACCCGCAAGCTCGCCGCCCGTCCCGCCGTGCACCGCGCCGGCCCCGACATGGCGCTCGCCACCACCATCGTGTTCTTCGGCGTCTTCCCGGCCGTCATGGCCGCGGGCCTGGTGATGGTGCAGCTCGTCGTGGCCTTCGCGCACTGAACGTTCCGGTGCGGCACGGTTGAGCGGCGCGGCCCGGCTGCTAAGGTCGGGCATGGCCTACGAACCCACGCTCGACTCGCTCAACGCGCATCCCGTGCCGCAATGGTTCGAGGATGCCAAATTCGGCATCTTCATCCATTGGGGATTGTTCTCGATCCCAGCCTTCGCCGCGAAATCGGGCTCGATCGCCGAATCCTTCCGCAAGAACTACGACATCGCCGTCGCTCAGACGCCCTATTGCGAGTGGTACTGGAACGCGATCAAGGTGCCGGAAAGCGACAGCGCGAAATTCCACACCGCGACCTACAACAATGCGCCTTACGAGAATTTCCGCGCCGGCTTCCTCGAGGGGCTGGAGAAATGGAATCCGGCCGACTGGGCCGCTGCCTTCGCCGATGCCGGCGCCAGATATGTCGTCCTCGTCACCAAGCATCATGACGGCTTCTGCCTGTGGCCATCTTCCGTTGCGAACCCGCACCAGAAGGACTGGACGAGCCCGCGCGACATCGTCGGCGAGCTGGCGCAGGCCGTGCGCGCGGCGGGCTTGCGCTTCGGCGTCTATTATTCCGGCGGCATCGACTGGACGTTCAACCGCGAGCCCTTGCGCACATTGGGCGATTTCATCGGCTCGACGCCGGGCGGCGACTATCCGGCCTATGCGGATGCGCAGACCCGCGAGCTGATCGACCGCTACCAGCCTTCGATTCTGTGGAACGACATCTCCTGGCCGACGCCGCTCGACGAGGAGCTGAAACTTTTCGCCGATTACTACAATGCGGTGCCGGAAGGCGTGCTGAACGACCGCTGGCTGCCGATGACGCCGGAGCGCGAGGGCCTGCGCGATCCCGCGGTGCGCCGCGGCATGGATGCGATGCTCAAGGAGCGGATGAGCCGCGAAACGCAGAAGGGCATCATCCCCCAACTCCCGCCGCATTGCGATTTCCGCACGCCGGAATACGCCGCGTTCGATGCGATCTCCGAAAAGAAATGGGAAGCGACGCGCGGCATGAGCCATTCCTTCGGCTTCAACCGCAACGACACGGAAGCCGACTACGAAAGCATCGACTCGCTGGTGACCAGCTTCATCGATGCCGTGGCGAAGAACGGCAATCTGCTCCTGAATGTCGGCCCGCGCGGCGCGGACGCGCAGATCCCGGCGGAGCAGCGCGACCGCCTGAAAGGCTTCGGCCAATGGCTGCGTGCCAATGGCGAGGGCATCTACGGCACGCGCCCGTGGACGCGCTTCGACGGACAAACCGCGGACGGAATTCCCGTGCGCTTTGCGCAGAAATCGGGCGTGCTCTACGCGCATCTGCTTGGAACGCCGGCCGGCACGGAGTTCACGATCCTGGGCGACGATCTGCCGGATACTGCGCACGCGGCCCATCTGGCGACGGGTGCTTCCGCCATATGTTCGCGCACCGCCGATGGACTTCGCATCCGGCTTTCGCAGCCGCTTGCGCCGGCTCCCGCGCAGGGATTTCGCATCGCCGATTGAGCCGTGACGGCCATCACGGACATGGCTTCCTGCTCGAGACAGGATTGGCCCGTCGAAAACCGGGGGGCTGGTATGGCGGACGTCAAGATCGCAGTCGTCAATCGAAGCACGGTCGTCAAGGACGACGACGTCGCGAAGCTCACGGTGGCCCTTCAGAGACAGGTGACCCGCGATTTCGCGCCGGTTTGGGGTTGCCCCGCCGATCTGCGCTTCGTGCCCGGCGGCAAGGATCCCGGCCCCGGCGAATGGTGGCTCGTCGTTCTGGACAATTCCGACCAGGCCGGCGCGCTCGGCTATCACCAGATGACGAATGCGGGCCTGCCGATCAGCCTCGCCTTTGCCAAGTCGGCGATGGAGGCCAAGAGCAATTGGACGGTGACGGTCAGCCACGAATTGCTGGAGATGCTCGCCGATCCCAACATCAACCTCACCGTGTTCGACCAGGGTCCGATCGGCGCGCGGCTCTACGCCTATGAAGTCTGCGATCCATGCGAGGCCGACCAGTTCGGCTATGAGATCGACGGGTTTCTGCTCTCCGATTTCGTCTATCCGACATGGTTCGAGTATTTCTGGAAGCCCGGTTCGGCCCAGTTCGACCAGACCAGGCACATCACCAAACCCTTCGAGCTGCTGACCGGCGGCTATATCGGCATCAACGATTTCGCAAGCGGCTTCGGCTGGTATCAACTCGAGCCGGAAGGCGCCCGCAACGCGCAGGCGATCCCGTTCCAGGGCAGCCGGCGGCAACGGCGAACGGTTCCGCCCCGGATGCGCCTACCCAGCGACGCCTGACGCGAAGTTTCGCATCGCAGCAGACCTTGCGCGGCGCGGCGTGTTTCCCGAATTGCCATGCCGCTGACAATTCGTCAGGATTGCTTCCAAAGCCATACGATAAGGCTTAGGAGGCGTCCGATGAAGTTCACTTGGTTCAATCTCATGCCGTGGCCCTATCTGCCGGACGATTTCCGGGAGAAGAACCGTTCGGTCTGGGTCGACATCGACCAGCGCCTGTTCGATCCGGTGAAGAGCCACGAGGTCTACAACACCTATCTCGACCTGCTCGAATACGCCGCCGATTGCGGCTTCGACGCGGTCGGCTGCAACGAGCATCACCAGAACGGCTACGGCATCATGCCGAGCCCCAACATCATCGCCGCGGCGCTGGCGCGGCGGACGACGGACACGGCGCTCGTCGTGCTCGGCAATTCCATCGCGCTCTACAATCCGCCGGTGCGCGATGGAAT
>Ga0265338_10008906_pt1 | contig 12087 bp, 11 predicted proteins | sample 42126metaG_FD_193579 | JGI IMG/M metagenome (GOLD analysis project Ga0265338, IMG submission 193579) | Rhizosphere microbial communities from Carex aquatilis grown in University of Washington, Seatle, WA, United States - 4-21-26 metaG | ecosystem: Host-associated > Plants > Roots > Rhizosphere... | reverse complement strand
CTACCAGGGTCGGCTGACGTTCGTGTTCGCGATCGCCGGTTTTTGTTGGCTGCTGATTCTGCTCCTGCTGATCTCCACCGACTACCTCACGCGGGCCTGGCTGCCTATCCCCGGAGCGATTCCACCGATGGGGTTCTGAGACAATGGCTCATGCAGGAGCGTTCGATCCAGAGCTTTCCGAAGCACTTTGATGGAAGGCGCTTCTACAATCCCGGTGCTCCGCAGGCAGCCGGATTCCTCGACGTCCTCCGATGGAAGCTGACCAGCCGGCCGCAACGGTCGCCGCGTTTCATCTCCGATGTTGAGCAATCGAAACCACCCGGCAGCGTCGAAGGGAGCGCGCTCCGCGCCACTCTGGTGAACCACTCGACTGTCCTCCTTCAGCAGCAGGGCTTCAATGTCTTGACGGACCCGATCTGGTCGGGACGAGCCAGTCCCTTGTCCTGGATAGGTCCGCGGCGACGCAGAAAGCCGGGAGTATCTTGGCAGGACCTGCCGCGTATCGATGCCGTACTGATCAGCCACAATCACTACGACCACCTGGATCTGCCGACGCTGCGCCGCCTGGCCGCGCTCGGACATTCCACCTTCATCGTTCCGGCTGGCGTGGCGCGGTTGTTTCGTTCGGAGAAGATAGGCCCGACCCACGAGTTGGACTGGGGCGAATCCGTATCACTTCAGGGCTGCACAATCCACTGCGTCCCGGCTCTGCATTTCTCAAGCCGAAAAATGTGGGACCTCAACACGACCGTGTGGTGTGGGTATGTCATCGAATGTCAGGACCGGCCTGTGTACTTCGCGGGAGACACGGCGTTCGGAAGTCATTTCGCCCAGATCCGGGAGAAATTCGGGCCGCCGCGGCTTGCGCTGCTGCCGATCGGGGCTTACGCGCCGCGCTGGTTCATGTCGCGGGTGCACATGGCTCCCGATGAGGCGGTCAGGGCGCACGAGATACTCGCCGCCCACACCAGCGTCGCCATCCACCACGGGACATTCCAGCTGACGGATGAGGCGATCGATACCCCGAAGAAAGAGCTGATTGCCTGCGCGCGGGATGATTCGTTTGTGGTCCTCGATAACGGCCAGTTTGCCGAGATTCCATGATCGTCGACAGGCACACGCTCGCCCTGGTGAGCATTACCGGCAGTTCGCTCGACGTGCTTGGAGCGCTGTACCTCGCTTACGACCTCCTGGGCGGCGAACACGGCCCACTGCGGACCCTCACCCGGGGAGTTACTTACGGCGCGTTGTTCGGAAGCGGGTACGGCCTCGCCCTCGGGCCTGTCTTTGGGCTCGCGAGCGGCCTGGCGCATGGCGTCACTCTCGCCTGGGAGTACTCCCGCGCTTCGAGGCAGCTTCCCAAACCGGGATTCTGGCAGGACACCGCCATGAGCGCGATTCGCGGAGCCGGCTTTGGGCTGGGAGCGGCTTACTTATATGGAGGCGCGTTTGGCGCCGCGTTCGGCATTCTGAGTACGGTGGGACAGGTCCTGGCTTACCGCGCCGGGATCCGGCCGACCATCGACTATCAGCCCGCTGCCCGGCCGCGTGTAACTAGGAGTCACATCCTCGCGGCGGCGAATCGCACCGTTGGTTACGCCGTCGCCGGATACGTCAGCGCCCTGGTGTCGCATCATCGCGCAAACGCTCTGAGCGTCGGTGTGACGGCTGGACTGGCGATCGGAGTGGTCACGGCGGTCGCAAGCGCGTTCACGCCCTTTGTCGAATGGACCGCCGACCGTGTTCCGGAAAAGCGCATGGGTGTCTACGGGGTTGTCTTGATTCTCGTTGGCTTCGCGATGCAATCCGTACAATACTGGCTGGCGCTTCTCGACGTGAATGTTCGATAGATCGAAGCCATGAGAAGATCAGGGTAGAGCAAGCACAGAGAGTCGAGGAGATGCCTGAGACAGCCGACGCCCGCTTCGTCGTCCAGATGCACGACGCCTCGCAGCTCCATTATGATTTCCGCCTTCAGGTCGGCGACGTGATGGTCTCGTGGGCCATCCCCAAAGGACCCTCCATGAATCCCGCCGAGAAGCGCCTCGCCATGATGACCGAGGACCATCCGCTCGATTACGCCAGCTTCGAGGGTGTCATCCCGGAAGGCAACTACGGCGCCGGGACGGTGATGGTGTGGGACAACGGCACCTGGGAACCCGAGGGCTCGAAGCCGGCCCGCGAACAGATCGACGGCGGAGAACTCAAGTTCAAGCTGCACGGCGCCAAGCTCCGCGGCAGCTTCGCGCTGGTGCACACCCACTTCGGATCGAAGAAGGACGGCCGGTCCTGGCTGCTCATCAAGCACCGCGATCAGGACGCCGACCCGGCCTTCGACATCAAAACGCTGGCCTGGTCCGTGCTCAGCCGCCGCACGATGCGGCAAATCGCCGAGGGCTGATGGCGCTCGAAACCTACCGCGGCAAACGCAAATTCGAGAAGACGCCCGAGCCGGCGCCCGAACCGGTTCGCACCAAGGGCGGGAACTCGTTCGTGGTCCAGCAGCACGACGCCACGCGGCTACACTGGGACCTCCGCCTCGAAATCGACGGCGTGCTGGTCTCCTGGCCCGTCCCGAAAGGGCCTTCGCTGAACCCCGCCGACAAGCGGCTCGCGGTCCACACCGAGGATCATCCTCTCGAATACGCGCGCTTCGAGGGAGTGATTCCGGAGAAGAACTACGGCGCGGGTCCAGTGCAGGTTTGGGACGCCGGCACCTACGAAATGGAGGGCGATCTCAGCGCCGCCGAGCAGCTCGCGCGCGGGGAGCTGAAGTTCAAGCTGCACGGCCGCAAGCTGCGCGGCAGTTTCGCGCTGATCCATACCGGCAAACGCGCCCAGGATCCGAAGGAACGCAAAAACTGGCTGCTCATCAAGCACGCGGACCAATACGCGGATGCGAATTGGGATATCGAGACGCTCGACTGGTCCGTGCTCACCGGCCGCACCATTAAGGAGATCGAGGACGGCCTCTCCGGCCGCGCCGCCACGGCAGCCGACCTGCCAGGAGCGCGGAAGGCGCCATTGCCGGCCAAGATCGAGCCCGCGCTCGCCACCCTGATCGACAAGCCCTTCACCGATCCCGGCTGGGTCTTCGAACTGAAGTGGGACGGCATGCGCGTGCTGGCGTCCGTCCATGGCGGCAAGGTCGAGCTGCGCGCGCGCACTGGCCGCGTCGTGACCTCCCACTTTCCCGAGCTCGCGGCGCTGCCCGCGCGGATCGCGGCGGAACGGGCGATTCTCGATGGCGAGGTTGTCGTGCTCGACGAGGAAGGCCGGCCGGACTTTTCGCGGCTGCAGCATCGCATGGGCGTCGAGCGGCCCTCGCCCACGCTGGTGGCCGAGGCGCCTGTCGTCTATTACGTCTTCGACCTGCTTTACGCCGACGGTCACGACCTGCGCGGCGTGCCGCTCGTCGAGCGCAAGGATTTCCTGCGCCGCATCCTCCTTCCCGAGGATCCATTGCGCTACTCGAGCCACGTCGCGGGCGAGGGCGAGGCCCTCTACAAACTGGCGCGAGAGAAAGGACTCGAAGGTATCGTGGGCAAACAGGCGCGCAGCACCTACCCCGACGGGCGCAGCACCCAGTGGGTGAAGCTCAAAACCACCTCTGAAGTGGACGCGGTGGTGGGCGGATTCACCGCGCCGCGCGGCGGCCGCGAACACTTCGGCGCGCTGCTGGCCGGCCTCTACGACGGTGCGCGCCTGCGCTTCATCGGCGGCGTCGGGACCGGCTTCGACCAGGCCACGCAGGAAGAGGTCGCGCGCCAGCTCAAACCGCTGATCGTCAAAGACGCGCCCTTCGCCGAGCCGCCCGCCACGCGCGAGAAGGCGACCTGGGTGGAGCCGAAGCTGGCCGCGCGCGTGCGCTTCGCCGGCTGGACCGCGGAATCGCACCTGCGTGCCCCGGTCTTCCTGGGGATGCGGCCTGACATAGACCCGAAGGAGTGCACCTTCAGCGCCGAGACGCCGAAAGCGCAGCGGTCGCTGGCCGGCGAAATCGCCGCCGCCAAAGGCGATGACGTCACGCTCGACGTGGAGGGCCGCAAGCTGCGCCTCACGCACCTGAACAAAGTCTTCTTCCCCGAAGTGGGCCTCACCAAGCGCGACCTGCTGGCCTACTACGCGCACGTTTCCGGCCTGATCCTGCCATTCTTGAGCCAGCGCCCGCTGGTGCTGCGGCGCCTGCCGGATGGCGTAGGCGGCGGCCTTTTCTACCAGAAGGAAGCGGGCAAGATGCCGGAGTGGATCGAAACCGTCACCATCCCGAGCGAGGGGAAAAACATCCGCTACGTGGTCTGCAACAACGTTGCCACGCTGCTCTGGCTGACGCACCTGGGATGCATCGATCACGATCCCTGGGCCAGCCGCATCGACGATCTGGAGCATCCCGATTACGTCTTCATCGATCTCGACCCGTCCGAAGGCACGCCGTTCTCCTCGGTTGTCGATGTCGCGCGCGAGGTGTGCGCGGTGCTGACGCAGGCGGGCATGAAGCTCTACGTGAAGACTTCGGGCGCCAGCGGGATCCACATCTTCCTGCCGATCGAGCGCGTCTACACCTTCGAGCAGGCGGCCATGTTCGGCCAGGTGGTCTCGCGTATGGCGGCGGCGCGCATCCCGGAGAAGTCCACCTTCGAGCGGACCGTCGCGAAGCGCCCGCGCGGCAGCGTGCTCCTCGATTACGCGCAGCTCGCCTATAGCCGGCCGCTAGCCTCGGTCTACAGCGTGCGGCCCGAGCCGCAGGCCAGCGTCTCGGCGCCCATCACGCCGCAGGAGTTGAAGCCCGCGCTGACCCCGGCGCGGTTTACCCTGAAGAACATGCCGGAACGGCTGGAGAAGGCCGGCGACCTGTGGGCCGATTTCTGGCGCTCGCGCCAGCGCATCGAGCCGGCGCTGGAGCGGCTGAAAGTGCGCTGAGCAGCGCTGCCCGTCGCTCGTCGCGCGTCGCAAAGACAGCGGCTTTCGTAGTACGCGTCCTGTGAACCCATCTTCCGGATTCTGAACTGAGGGTCCATACTTCCCGATGTTGGCGAGGCGTGGCCGAGGTGCGCGCACATTTCGCCATCAGCAGCCGAGGAGGTGGGACGTGGGGCATAAGCCGGATGTGGAGAAGGCGCGGTTTTGGCGGAAGGCCGTCCACGACGCCGCGCGGAGCGGCCTGTCGATCCGCGAGTTCTGCCGGCAGCGCAAGCTGCACGAGAGCCAGTTCTACTGGTGGCAGCGGCACCTGGCCGCCAAGCCGGCTCCTCAACCGAAGAAGCCGGCCGGCGCGGCGAGCTTCGCCCTGGTCAGCGGCGAGGCCGGCGCCCCAGATGCCGGTATCGAGTTGGTGCTGGCCGGCGGGCGCCGGCTGCGCATCGCCAAGGGCGTCGATGAGGCGACGTTGCGCTCGGTGCTGGCGGCGCTGGACGAGCCGGGATGCTGAGCTTCCCGGCGGCCATCAAGGTGTACCTGTGCACGGTGGCCTGCGATATGCGACGCAGCTTCGACGGCCTGTCGATGATGGCCGAACACATCATCCGCTGCAATCCCTTCTCCGGCCACCTGCTGGTGTTCTGCAACAAGCGCAGCGACCGGCTGAAGATCTTGTACTGGGACCGGGACGGGTGGGTGATCTGGTACAAGCGGCTGGAGGCGGGGACGTTCCAGTTTCCATTCGCCCAGACGGGACGGCGGGAGATCGCGGCCTGGGAACTGGGGATGCTGCTGGAAGGGATCGATCTGAGCAAAGGGCGAAGAAGAAAACGATACACCTTGCCGGAGGCGAGTGAGACTCCCGCGACCTCCGAGCTGATACAACAATAATAGCATCCTTTGTTCTTTATTGTTGACTTATTCGAGTAAGTCGGAGTAAGTTACTACTTACTCGATGGAGATCGATCCCCACAACCTGCCCACCGACGCCGCCGCGCTGCAGCAGATGCTGCTCCGCACCCTGGCTGAACTGCAGGTGACCACCGCGCAACTGAACGCCACCAGTGCCGAGCTGGTGGCCAAGGAGCGCGAGCTCCAGCGGGTTCAACACTGGCTCGAGCAGCTGCTGCGCAATCGTTACGGGCAGAAACGCGAGCGGGTGGACGAGCACCAGTTGTTCATGTTCGCGGCCCAGATCGCCAGCACGGGGCAAGAGCCGCCGCCCGAGCCGAAAGCGGCGGCGGCGGAACCACGGCCCACTCCCCAGGGACATGGTCGGCAGCCCTTGCCGAAGTCGCTCCAACGGCGGCGCGTGGTGTACGACGTGCCCGAAGCCGAGCGTCAGTGCCCCCAGTGCCACGGCGAGCTGAAGCACATCGGCGAAGACATTCGCGAGGAGTTGGAATATGTGCCCGCCTCGCTCGAGGTGATCGAGCACGCCTGCCAGAAGTACGCCTGCCCCAAGGGCTGCACGGTGGTCACGGCGGAAAAGCCGGCGGCGCCAATCGAGAAGGGCCTGGCGGGGCCGGGCCTGCTGGCGCAGGTGGCCGTGAGCAAGTTCGGCGACCATCTTCCGCTGAACCGGCAGGGATCGATCTTCGCCCGGCAAGGCGTGGAGCTTTCGCGGCAGACCATGTGCGGGTGGATGGCGGACTGCGCCGAGTTGGTCGATCCGCTGTACCAGTTGATGAAGCAGCGGGCGCTGAGCTCGAAGGTGGTGCAGACCGACGACACGCCGGTTCCGGTTTTGGATCCGGAGTTGCCACGCACGCGCACCGGCCGGATCTGGACCTACGTCGGCGATGCGGAGCATCCTTACACGGTTTACGACTACACACCCAATCGCAGCCGGGACGGGCCGGATGAGTTCCTGAAGGACTTTCGCGGATATCTGCAGGCGGACGCCTACTCCGGCTACGACCACCTTTATAAGGAGCCCGAGCGCGGTGTAACTGAGGTCGCGTGCATGGCGCACGGGCGCCGGAAGTTTTACGAGGCGCAGTCGTCGGACATCATGCGCTCGATGGTGGTGCTGGCTTACATCCATCTGCTGTATGAGGTCGAGCGCCAGGCGCGGGAGGGCAAGCTGGACGCGGCGGCGCGGCTGGCGTTGCGGCGAGAGCGCTCGCAGCCGCTGCTGGACGATCTGAAGGCTTATCTGGAACGGGAGCGGCCGCGCGTGCTGCCGAAGAGTCCCATCGCGCAGGCTGTGGCCTACACGTTGTCGAACTGGGACGCGCTGGTGCGCTACGCGACGGATGGCGACTTGGAAATAGACAACAATGGCGCCGAGAGGAGTCTGCGCGGGGTGGCGGTGGGCCGGCGCAACTGGACGTTCTTCGGAAGCGACAACGGCGGACATACCGCGGCGGTGCTGAGCAGTCTGGTGGCCACGGCGAAGCGGCATCACATCGATCCGTTTGCCTATCTCCGCGACGTGTTCGCGCGGATCAGCGCTCACCCACAGAACCGGCTCGAGGAGTTGCTACCGGACCGGTGGGCGGCCGCGCTGGTCCGCGGCTGACGCGCAACATGGGATCACCGGACGGATACCTTCTTCCAACGATAGGGGCGAGTTCCCTGGGGTCTCAGACCGCCTTGCAGTCGTAGCTCAAGAGTGTCGCGCCGCCGGATGCAAAGTTCGGCAAGTCGGCCGCCGCTGCCTGGCCTTCGGGAGACGCCAGCGCCGCGCTGAGGTCAGCCATCGAGTCGAAGTTGAGAATTGCAACCAAATACGGCGCGCTCCCGGCGAGAGCCTGCACCGGACTGGTGCTGATCGTATACGCCCGCAAGCCCGGAATCTTCCGGGCAAGCGGAATGTGCTTCTCGTGATAGTAGCGGTCAAAGGCGGCGGGCTCCGCCGGCGTGTTGTAGAGAACTAGGACTTGGGCCATAGGCTGCTATTCTACCGATTCGCAGAGGGCTTGGTTCTCACGCACCACTCGGAGATTGGGATCCGAGGACGCGCCAACTCGCCCGGGCCAGTCGCCGCGCCCATCCCACAAGCGGGCTTGCGGAATCGGCCACCACGCGGAACGATTGAACCGCCCTCGACCGCCTCTACCAACGCCGATTGAGATACAATCGGTGCCATAGGATGCTAATGCTATGCCTGGGACCATGCTGATCTTACGCGGTATAACCAACACCAAGTATTGGCCGAAGTACCCGCGCGGAGCATTGGACGAACAGTCCGCGCTCAAATACGCGACCAAATGGAACTGTACGGGCCGGGTGCTGGATGTCTCGGGCGAGACCGGAGATCATAGCCCGCAGACGCAAAGGGCCTTACACGAGTTTCTTACCGACCCCACAATTTCCGCGCTCTACGGATTTTCGGGGGGCGGCTACAACGTGTATCACATTCTCAACCGGCTGACGCATGCGCAACGCAACCAACTTGACGTGGTTGTCGTGATTGGCGTCAAGACGGAACTCCTTTCCGAGGACAAGTTAAATGCCAACAAGTTCAACGCGCATTGGACTTTGGTTTATCACAACGATCCGCCGAAGCCGATGACCCACATCGACGGCCCGCGGGCGTTGCTCGAGGGACGTTATTAGCCCAGTCAATGCGGTTTTTGCACGGCGCCGGTCGCCGGGGCGTTCCGGATGGAGTAAAGGTGATTCTCGGTGCGGAGGATCAGGCGATCCCCAACCAGCGCCGGCGTGGCCAGCGCCATTTCGTCGAGGTCGTTGGAACGCAGCAGTTCGTATTTGACGCCGGCGCGGATCACGAACGTCATGCCCTCTTCGTTCATACAGAAGATCTCACCGTTGTAGCCCCAGGGCGATGATGTGAAATCGCCGCCTTCGCCAATGCGGGCTTTGTAGGACTGCGCGCCGGTCTTCGCGTCAAAGCGCGTGAGGATGCCGGTGTGGGTGAGGACATAGAGCCCTCCCTCATAGGCAAGTTCGGTCGGCAGATAAGTTCCGGCTTTGGGCTGAAGCCAGGCAACGAAATCGCTGAGCTTGGCGCCGTCCGGCGTGGTGAGGTCGCCGCTCGCACCGGGTTTGACCGCCGCGAGGGCTTTGGCGGCCCCGCCGTTAAGATACAAAAGGCCGTCGTAGGCGAAAGGACTCGGGATCGGCGCGACGGACATCCCGCCAAGCCGCCACAGTTCTTTGCCTTCGAGATCGTAACTGATGGCGATGCCAGGGCCGATGGTGACGATTTCGGTGCGCCCGGGGCTTCTCCACACGTAGGGGCTCGACCATCCGGTCTGACGATCCGAGCCTTGCATGTGGATCGAGCGATTTGTGCGCCACACCTGCTTGCCGGTGTTCTTATCGAAGGCCGCGATGAATTGCTGTTTCTCGTTGTCGTTCACGACGACGATGAGGCCATCGACGAGAGTCGGCGAAGAGGCCGTGCCGAAATCGTAGATAGTCGGGAAGTTCTCGAGCGGGGTGTTCCAGACCTTGTTGCCGTCGAGATCGTAGGCGAAGAGGCCCAGGTTGTTGATGTACACGTATACGCGCTTGCCGTCCGTGACAGGCGTCTCCGAGCAGAAGCTGTTCTTGCGATGACGGCCCCCCGGAGGGTGGCCTGAATGGAATTCCCGGGTCCAGTTGATCTTGCCGGAGTAGAGATCGATGGAATAGAGAAGATAATGTAGTCCGACTTCGCCAGGAAGTTCGAAATCGCGCGCGTTTAAGCGTTCCGTAACTTCCTCGTCCGTGAGACCCTGCTTCGAAAGTTCGGCGACGTAATCGTTGGAGTAGTTGGCGCCGGCTTGCGGCTGTTTCGCCTTGCCGTCTGTTGTGACGGTTGTGAGGAAGATGTTCCTGCCGGCGACGATCGGAGACGACCAGCCGAGTCCGGGAAGAGTCGCGCTCCATTCGATATTGGAAGTTTTCGACCATCTGTCGGGAAGATCGGAGCTGGTGGCCGAGGGGTTCGAGGAGGGCCCGCGGAAACCCGGCCACTCGGGGTCTCCAGCGAAGGCGACAGCGACAAGGAAGAGCGATGCGATGACCCTGCTCATCACTCTATTGAACTATGAACGCCGTGAAACGTCACGGACGTGCCTCGTGGTGGCGGATCGACGACCTGCCGATCCGCCCCATTCTCTGCCCCCCAGCGACACCGGCCCGGATGTCCAACGCCGTTTGGGGGGGACGCTAGAGGCACAAGTCCGAGAGGGGGACGGCCAACCCAGCGGAGAGCCAAAACGATGCCCGCCGTGGGACCGAGTTTCGGGACGCCGCCGAAAGACCTGGTGCCACGACGGCCGCCATCGGGCTGCGATTTTGGGACTGACCTTCGAGACCCCGAAGACCTTGATTTCACGGTATCGCGCCTTTTCAGCAGCTAGGAGTGTGATATGGTCTGACCATGGCGTCCAAGAACAAGCCAGCCCGTCTCAAGCGCTGCCAATGGATGCTGGAAGACGGCTCGCAGTGTCCGAATTACTTTCAGGGCCAGGGGAAACATTGCTATGGCCACGCGACGGGGGGTGGGGGCGGAGGCGGCAACCCCGAAGGGCCAAAGCCGCCCGACAAGGGACCAGGTAATGGTCCCGCTTGGGTAACGGCCATCACAGGCCTGATTGGTGTGGTTGCCGCCAATGTAGTCGTTGCGTGGCCTCACGTCGAACCCTGGGTTAGAACGCACGTTCATTTTTTCTCTCAATTGGGGCAGTTGTTGGACGACGCGATCGCCACCGGCGAGGATGGACCGGATGAAGCCTCTCATCTTGACTTTACTGCACGGTACGAAACACTGAGCGTTGGCTATAGCGCCCTTCAGGAGGCGGTCAGCGAAGTGGTCATCGAACCAGCTCAAGAGCCACGATACGCACAAGAATGCGAGGTTCTCGGAAGACCTATCGAAGGCCCTGGAGGCGTACACGTCATAGGTGAGTACGACATGAAAACCGGCCAGTTCAGGCGTTATCCCATGCCCAAAAAGGTTCGGGTGGAGTCAACAGAATAGACCCTACCGTTGTTCCCCGGAAGGCGGATCGACGACCTGCCGATCCGCCCCATTCTCGGCCCCCCCAGCGACACCGGCCGCGATGTCCAACGCCGTTTGGGGGGACGCTAGGCCACAAGCCCCAGTCGACAAACCGTCAAGGTGGACCTCGCTCGAGATTCTCTATTCTGCCTTCTGGGCCCGGGCGGCCGGTTCTAAACTCTCGCGCTAGCCTTGGCGGCGGCCTCCGCCCTGACGCATACCCTGAGGCCGTGTATCCTCACGCAGCAGCCCGGCGCTCCACCAGATCCGTAGTGGATTGTTCCACCGGCGAGGAGCCACAGGCGACGAGCCCTCTGCGTTAGAATCTTAGGGACGGGCTGAAGACCCGGGACGAGCCGCGCCCGGCCGCCGCAACTCGAGCTGTCGGCCGGCCTCCGAAATGCCGTTAGTCATGAAGGTTTAGACGTTGCCGATGAGCAAGCTCACGCACCAGCCCGCCCGTGTCCTGGCCACCATACTCCTGCTCCTCTGCGCCGTTTCCGCCTTCGCCCAGACCGCCCCGCAACAGACCGTCGCCATCATCTACGACGGCCCCACGGACTATCAGGCCAAGGGCTACATCCACGCTCTGTTCATCGACAATCTGCTCGGGCACTTCGGCCTCACCGGCGAAATCATTCCCTCGGGCCAGTATCAGGCCGGCATGTTGCAGCGCTACCACGCCGGCTTCTACATCGGCGTCACGCCCAACGCCACCGTGCCCGAGAGTCTGCTGGCCGACATCCGCGCCTACCAGCAGCCCTTCGCCTGGCTCGGCCAGCACGTCGAAAGCCTGGTCAACACGCCCGAAGGCAAGCGCCAGTTCGGCTTCACCTGGCAGGAATACAACCGCTACTTCACCGTCACCGGCGTGATGTATAAGGACACCTTCCTCCCCAAGCACGAGCCCGACCTCAGCGTCGTAGCCGTGACGGACAAGAGGAACGTGCAGGTGGTGGCCACCGCGGTGACGAAGGCCGGCGGATCCTACCCCTACGTCCTGCACCACGGCCGCTTCTGGTACTTCGCCGACAGCCCCTTCGCCTACCCCGACGAGGGCGGCCATTACCTGGCTTTCTGCGACTTGCTGCACGACATCTTCGAGATCGAGCACCCCGCCAGCCAGCGGGCGCTGGTCCGCATTGAGGACGTGAGCGTGGACGACGATCCGGTCGACCTGCGCCGCGTCTCCGACCTGCTCGAGGGATACC
>Ga0265338_10008905_pt1 | contig 12088 bp, 6 predicted proteins | sample 42126metaG_FD_193579 | JGI IMG/M metagenome (GOLD analysis project Ga0265338, IMG submission 193579) | Rhizosphere microbial communities from Carex aquatilis grown in University of Washington, Seatle, WA, United States - 4-21-26 metaG | ecosystem: Host-associated > Plants > Roots > Rhizosphere >... | reverse complement strand
GCCACTTGTGGGTAGGGAAATACCGGCCGCGTGCGAATGGCGCGATTTGTATCTGGAACTTCGGACCAAGGCTTAGGCAGTGGATCCGCGTAGTATGTCGCACGGATACGATCTGGATGAACTCCACTCTCAACCCAGTCCATCAGAGGCGTCAACAGATCACTGACTATGGGGTGAGCACCAGCGTTCGCATGATACCCGCCTGGAAACAAGTAGAGCCGAGCAAAATCTTGGACCTTCTCTTCCCCCATAGTTTTACGTATGGCGTTATAGTATACGATCGAGTTTGTGGGAGAAATTGACCCATCGGCCCAACCGTGCCAGAAGATAATTTTGCCTCCTTTTCTGGCAAATATGGATAGATCAGGATCCAAGGCATCATAAATTGCATGCGCTTGTTGAAATGAGTCAAAGTTAGCTTCAGTGAAATTAAAATCTTTCACGCTAAAACCTACGGGAAGTGTCGTTGTACTAGCGAGATATTTCACTCCAGTCGTGGCGAAGGCATAGCTCTGAGAATGCGTCATATCTGGATCGTCGGGGACATATTCGGCCCATTGCAACTCCGACCCGGGAAAAGGGCCGCTAATAACTAGCCGGTGTCCTGTACTGTCGCGGGCGCCGGAATAGATCTTTGCAGCAGCAGCAACTTGTGCCGAAGTAAGACACGTTCTCTGGTCTTGGCCAGCCTCGCATCGAAGCACATTGGGATCGAATTGACATTGGATTGGATCGCTAATTATTCCATCCTTTAATCCATCTTTTCCGTCGCACGCCGCGAGTGCTCCATCGTGAAGAAGAGTCAGCTGTTTCGGAGTTAGTATTTCCTGATTATGTTCGTCGGAATTTGAGATCATGTTCCATGCATGATAGAAGGTTATTTGCGTAACTAGATTGATCGCCGGTGCCCCCGATGTTAGCCCGTTGAAGTCCTCGGGGTAGCGCTGTGTTTCCATTGCGGCTTCACGTCCACCTTCTGAGGTCCCCATGAAATACGAATATCTCGGTTTTTGCCCATAGAATAGCTGCATTAAGGCCTTAGCTGCCAGGGCGGTCACGTGAACTCCACGATATGCAAAATCAATCCGCAATTGCGGATCGCTTGCAGCCCAGACACCATCGAAATAGTCGTTCGTGTCATGACCGTCATTTGTCGCCGCGAGGACAAATTCTCCGCGCTTAACCAATTCGTTGTTTTGATTCTGGGGACTCGGTACCCTTATGGTTATGACTCCACACAGGCCCCCACAACCTGTCTGAAGGAATCGTTGCGTCCAGCGCGTCGTAGGTAGGCGGACCTCGAATCCAACTCGTGGCGACACATAGCCCTCGACATCGCAATAAGGTGCCCCATTGCCCAACTGGATCTTCGCAGAGGAAATCTGGATTGGGACTCCTGCAATTACCGACAATTCTTGCGCTTTGAAGTCGAGCTGCGAACACTCCATTTTAGGAAGAACTGTCTCTAACTTTTCTCTCATTGGTTCAGCAGCGCATGTCGTATGCGGAGCTAGTACAGAGGTTGCACCTAGCAGAATTGCAAGTGTTGTCCATCGTCCGACTTCGCACATGAGCCGCATGTCACCTCGCCACCAATCCGGTATCTGCGAAACTGCTCTTGCGGTATCGCAGAATTCGAACATTCATCAGTTTGACCTTCACTCTTGGTCGCACAGTTTCCCACCTAAGATAAGTTTCGGTAATCTCAGGCAGGTTCGTCTAGAAGTGCGCCTATTCCGTCGAATTATCGGTATCTAGGGAGAGGCCGAACACCTACCATTGCCGTTTTGAGGAGTTGCCACGTAGCACCTGCTTTATATTTCAAGCGACAAGGTTCACTTTATTGATTGGGGAAAGTGGGGTTCTCTCAAATGTCTCCGACGAGTACCAGCGAGTCTTCCCGGCCATCCGGGAAGACTCGCCTGCCGTTAGAATTCTAGCCGCAACGCGAACTGTACGAGCCGTGGATTATTTTGCTGCCCGCTGACCAATCCAAAGTTGCCAGCACCAAAAGACTGCCCGGCTTCCGAAAATTGGACTCGATCGAAAAGGTTGAAGAGTTCTGCTCTGAATTCGAGGCCAAGGTTCTCATGAAGGTGCGTTGTCTTCGAAAAGAAGACATCCCAGTTATTTGTGCCGCTACTGCGTACTCCTGCCAATTCACGAGGAGCGTTTCCAAACGTGAATGGGGCTGGCTGAGTAAAGCAGGAAGTGTTGAACCACTGTGACAGCCTCGAAGTACCTGATCCCGAGCGGGCGATTGCGCAGCCTGGCACCAAGTTGGGGCGCTGACTGCCACCGTATGCGAAGCTGTTGTTGACCGCGTCCGTAATGGCAAGAGGCAGACCGCTTCTGAATGACGTAATTCCACCGACATTCCAGCCTGATATGATCGAATTCCCGATTCCCTGGGCCCCACCGAGAAGAGCCCTGCCATTACCGAACGGAAGACCGTACGTGTAGCTGATTACCAGATTCTGTGGCACGTCATTGGCGGAAACCGAACGCTCAGCTCCCAGGTTGTTGTAGTCTTGAGGGCTGCCAACTGAGTTACCAACATTTCCTTCGTTCCAGGGAGTCAAAGTTTCCGCGTTCGAGATCAGCTTGGACCAAGTGTAGGCGCCAAGGAGAGTCCCCGCTGAGCCAAAACGTCGCTGAAACTTTGCTTGTAGGGCATGGTAGACGGTGTGCCCTTCTGCGCTCGATCTGCCCGTAACAGCTGTGTATTGTGGAAACGGGCGAAGGAGTTGCCCTCTCTGAATTTTCGGCCCGGCTAATGCGCCCGAAGTGATGTAGCCGTAGAACGGATTAGCAACTTGCTGTTGGAGTTGCGCCCCCATTGACAAGTACTGGTCGGGTAACTCATCCATCGCAACGTTAAACGGTACCTTAACACCCGCTGAACCAGCGTAGGCTACTTCGAGCGATGTTTGGGGGCTAATCGATCGTTCAATGGCAACGTTCCACTGTTCATAGTACCCTTGAGACGATTTGGGAGTTACACCTCCAACCGACTGTCCGTACAGTTGTGTTTGGAATGCTGGGTTATGCCCAAGTGGTAGCAAAAATCCAGTCGGAAAGGGACTATTCAATGTTGCGTTCGGAGTTAATCCACCATCGAGCGTAGAGACCCAAGATGTATAGTTACTCATCACAGGGGATGATGAGGGTGCGGTACTGAGATTTGAGCTTAGTGGCAGAAACGAGATACCAAACCCTGCACGCAATACAGTATCTTTCATCATTTGATAGTTGATTCCGAAGCGTGGCCCAAAGAGATTGTGCCGATTTGCATAGCTATTACGCGATGGCCAATCGGAAGAATTTACAAGAGCCATTTTTCCTTGCAGAGGAAGGCCCGTCTGTGCACCCAATGGACTTGCCGCATTGGGAAGTAGAACTACGTTTCGATCTTGTCGTTCAGACCATCCGACCGGGAAATCCCAGCGCATCCCTAAGTTCATAGTCAAGCGAGGGGTCACTCGATAATCATCATTTAGATAAATTGCATAATATTGCTCAATCCCGTAAGCGGGGATATTGATCCAGACACTGCCGCCTGATCCATTACCCAACATGTATGATGCGAAGCTGTTGCCCGTGCTCCCTGGGTTCTGCGGGTTCAGTGCAGTGAAACCTCTGTCAAATGAGAACTGTCCGCTGGAGTAATTTGTTTGTGTGTACCAGAACTCCAACCTGCGCAGGTCAAATCCCATTTTGAAGTTATGCTTGTTGACAAACTTACTTAGACTGCCGGCCATCGAATACAGATTATTCTTGTCGCCTATAATTGACACCTGCGAACCATCAAAGCCACTGTATCCAGAGATCACGGGGAACGGCATCGTGTGATTCGGAAGGTTGTTATAGCTAGCCGGCCATCCAATCTTCGTCAGGTCCATCCCAAGGCTGACCATTTGTTGAAAGAATGTGTAGCGCAAGTAGGAAACGCGAAGGTCGGCTATGGTTGTCGGGTTGATCGTATAGGTATCTCCGAATACGAATTGATGTACATGCTCAGTGATCGGTCCCTGTGTCGGCAATCCTAAGGGCTCGATAGCCAATCGCTCCACCGGCCAGTACGTGTATCGGCCAAAGAAGCGTTGTTTCGCACTCACATTCCAATCGATTCGACCGTTGTACTGCTGATTGTTTGCGCCTTGAGGGAAATTACGCACATAGTTATTTGTGAGTAGACCAGGCTGATTGGGCGCTTGCCAGATCATTGGCGCTAGGAGGACAGCAGTTGGATCCAACCTGTTGGATGGGATCTTGTTTCCCGGAAACGCTTGGCGCGTATAAATCGGGTTTCCGTTCGCGTCGGTTGCGCACGCGGGATTCGTCAGTGTTCCGCAGGTCGTCAAGGGGTCATATATGGGAATCGTGTTCCCATTGCTGTCCTTCAAATTTGAAAAATCACCCTGCACGAATGCAGGCAGCGGGATAGTCGCAGTATTGGTACCCGCTTGTCGCTGCCGATAGCCTTCCCAGCTACCGAAAAAGAAGAGCTTGTCTCTCAGGATCGGTCCACCCAATCTAGCTCCATATTGATTCTGCTTGTATGGTGGAACAGGCAGATTGGCGCGTTTCGAGAAGTAGGTATTGGCATTGAGTATTTCGTTGCGAAGATATTCATAAACGGCGCCGTGAAATTGATTGCTTCCGGATCGAGTCGTCAGATTGATTACACCGCCCGAGTATCGCCCGAACTCCGAGCTCAGGCTGTTGCTCTGCACCTGGAATTCTTGAATTGCATCCTGAGTCGGAACTAAAGCCAGCATGCTGATGTAGTTGACATTTACCGGCGCTCCGTCAATGAACTCCGCGTTGGTATTCGCCAGACCGCCATCTATTTGGAAATTGCCTCGCGAAGTGTTATTCACGTTGCTAGGATTAACACCCGCTTGCCCTTGCGCGACTACACCCGGTATCAACGTCGTGAGAGCAAGAACATTTCGTCCATTTAGAGGCATATTCTGGGGCTGCTCAATAACGTGACCGAGCGAAGCGGTCTCCGTTTGCAGCATGGGCGGAGCTTCATTTACTTCCACAGTTGAGGAAGTGCTACCAATTTCGAGAACCGCATCGATGCGTGCGATGCTTTGTACTTCCACTCTCACGTTGGGGCGGCTGAGATGCTTGAAGCTTGCAATCTCAAAGTCCAATCGGTAATTGCCCGGAATTAGATCGACAAATCGGTAATCACCATTTGTATCAGTCGTCGTATTTCTTTGCGTAGAAGTGGCTGTGTTTGTGGACTTGATGGTCACACCCGGTAAAACCGCGCCGGATGGATCGTGTACGGTCCCTGTTATCGAACCATAGAAGCTTTGTGCTTTCGTTGGCATGCTTCCCAGCATTGCCACAACGACTGCTGTTGATAGAGCTGTGAGTATCTGAGCTTGCATCTTTTTAAGTATCACGATCGCCTCCGTAGATCCAAGGGGTGGATCCAAAAGTTTTTGCCAGGATTTTAATATCACCAGAAATGGACAAAAGTAAAGAACTTTTTTCCGTGAAGATATAAAGATTCGTAATTATTGCGATACTTTGTCGAAGTTAATTCATAGGCCGGTATTTGGTCTTCATTGTCGGCTTTCTTGAACTGGTCATAAGTCACTGATTTATGAATGAAGTGGCACAGAGCACGTATTGATACCGTTAAAGGATTGCTGCGGTAGCCGCATGCATTCTAGAGTTCACATCATTCGGGCTCGGCCAACATCCTGCGGTGAATATTAAGTCACCACTCAGAAGTATGGGCTCCAGAAAGTGACGCAACGATGGACGAAACACTCAATCGGAATACATGGAGTGCTCCATGAATGAGCGGGGTTGGAGAACTGAATTCAGCTAGACAGCCGAGGGCGCTTAATCCGTACGGAAACGAAACTGCGCTTCTACACGGCCTAAGCAGCGGTGTTGACAGTGGCCTATTGACGGCTGTCGCGACGAGAATACGTCCCCGTATCCAGCGACTGTCTACTCTTCGGCGCCGACTCTCTCAGCAAAAGTCTCGGCCGAAACCGATCGAATCAAGTCGTTACACGATCATCGGTGGCGCATAGCTGACGAGAGTTGTCTCGATTATTCATTGAGAGCCAGGATCGCCGAGGTTTAAGCGCAAGTGAACCTGAATAGGTTTCGGAGCTTTTGCGTTTACATAATGCCAATGCAAATCTCTATGGAAGTGAAAGACGGTGTACAGCAGTACCCGAGCGAAAGAGGGTGGTTTTTCGGTTGTCAATGTGAACTTACGGATAACACGAGCCGTAGTGATCGAGAGAACTCAATGGGAGAAATCCTTAATATTTGGCCGTCACTCCGCCACAGGAACTTTCGGCTGTTTCTTGCGGGTCAGAGCATTTCTCTCATTGGTACATGGATTTCGACAACGGCCATTGGCTGGCTAGTGTACCGCTTAACTCGATCAGCGTTTCTCCTAGGCTCTGTCGGATTCGCCACCCAAATTCCGTCCTTCCTTCTTGCGCCGTTCATCGGAGTATCAATCGACCGCTTGGACAGGCGAAAAGTCTTGGTGTGCACGCAAGGGGCACTCATGGTCCAGTCTCTGCTACTGGCCTATATCGCTTTATCTCGTCAGCCGACAGTCCTTTGGATACTCTGGGTAAGTCTTTTTCAGGGAGTAGTAACGGCATTTGACTTTCCAGCCCGCCACTCATTCATAGTAGAAATGTTGGACGACCGGCGCGACATGGGAAACGCGATAGCGATCAATTCCACAATGTTCAATGCCACACGACTGATAGGCTCTTCGCTCGCTGGATTGCTAATTGTGGCAACGAACGAAGGTTGGTGCTTTTTCTTGGACGGCATTAGTTATATCTTGGTGATCGCATCGCTACTAGCGATAAGGCCAAACCACCGTGTCTACCCGGCAGCCTCCCCTTCTGTGTGGGATGCATTGCGGGAGGGATGGTCGTTTGTGTCGGGAAAGTTTTCCGTCCGAACTATTCTGCTTCTCGTTACAGTTGCCGGCCTGTTCGGAATACCTTGTTCGGTTGTCATACCTATATTTGCAGCGAACGTATTACACGGCAATGCACAAACACTAGGTTGTCTGATGGGTGCAATGGGTACAGGTTCGCTGATCTCGGCTGTATTTCTGACTCTCCACAAGAATGCCCAGGGCTTGGCGAAGTTTATCCCCATAGGGAGTGCTATTTTCGGCGCGGGGCTAGTTGGCTTCGGATTATCTAGAAGCTTTTGGATTTCGATGGGTACGATGGTCGCAGTTGGTTTTGGAATGATGCAATGCATCTCGGTGAGCAATACCCTAATCCAGATCCTTGCAGGCGATGAGAGGCGCGGAAGAATCATGTGCTTTTTCACGATGGCTTATGTGGGTATGCCTCCTTTCGGATGCTTGCTGACTGGATCTCTGGCGCATGAGTGGGGAGCACCTGTCGCTGTAGTGTTGCTTGGCGTTGTGATGGGGGCAGGAGCAGTCTGGTTTGCTTGCCAGCTCCCTGCGATAGGCCGTGAGACTCGGCCGATCTGTCAGCGAATGGGTGTTATCCCTGTGGAAACATTTTCTATTATCGAAGAGTCGGAGGGAACCTAAAGGTCGTCGAGAGAATGCGATTTCACATGGACTCGCGTTGTATCAATCCCTTCGCAAAGTCCTCAAGTTTCGAAATAATCGAACAAGTGATCATCGCAATGCTCCTTTGGAATTGAGAATGAAGCCCATTGCTGATTGCCGTACCATCTCGGTTGGTTGGAGCAAGCGCATCCCGGCGACGGTCTTTAGAACGACAGAGATTGGATTGCAAGAGCAGATCCGATTCGGAATAGGAATGAGTGCTGCGCATGTATGCCCCTTTGTAGATTCATACCTCAGTGCACCGGATCCTCTCTTTGGCCACGATCACCAGTAGCCACCAGTATGAAGCGACACCCCAGAACGCGAAATTGAATGTAATTTGTGGGAACATACTATGGACCTCCATCATTTAAAAGTTTTCAGGTCTGCTGCGAGAGCATCAACATTCACGGCCGCCGCTCAAGACCTCTCCCTTTCCCAATCCACAGTCTCAATTCACATCAAGCAGCTAGAAGAAGAACTTGGCTGCCCATTATTTACCCGATCTCGAAGGCGTGTTGCTCTATCGGTTGCCGGACGAGCATTGCTTCCGTATGTTGATCGGATCTTTGCAGACTTGAAAAATGCGGAACTTGCTGCGAGAGAGTTCTCGACCTCAAGACGGGGAACGATTCGCCTTGGAACCGGAGATACTCCGCTCATTTATTTGCTTCCAGAAGTCCTGGCAGCGTTTCGCCGGAAATTTCCGCTTATTGAGGTACTTGTGAATACTGCGGTAACAGAGGTTGTACTCCAACAACTTCTGGCGCAAACCATTGATCTAGGCATAATCATGAGCCCCGCCGAAGCTCTGAAGTCGGTTGATTCTCTACCGCTTTTGCAGGAAGAACTGGTTATCATTCTGCCTACCGAACATCATTTAGCAGACAGAGCCGTCCTGACTGCGCAGGATCTTTCAGATATTCCCTTCATTTCACACCTACGTGGCACCGCTCTGCATATAGTTCAGCAGGACTACTTTAACCAGCTTGGCATTCAACCGAAGATTCTCATGGAACTAGAGAATATCGAGGCAATCAAAAGCTTAGTTCGCGCGGGACTTGGCGCATCTATAGTGCCCGAATGTTCCACTGCCGGGCCTTTCGGGCACGGCATTATTGTCAAACGGATCCGCGACTTTGCAATGTCTCGACAGTTGCTGATTGCGGCGACGGACTGGCGATCACACCCTCCGACCACGATACGGCTCGCCCGTTCCATCATCCAGAACCTGGGTGGGCGGGAGGCAATGGACACCGCTGCCAAGATTGGTATTTTCGATGATCTCTATTAGCAGTATGTGGTTTACTTGCTAACGCACTCTCTTTAGACTCCTTGCATCTGAGGTCAGGCAAATGCGTTTAGGGACACACCCAATTTGCGACTCTCCTGGGGGCATATTTCAATGTTTCGGAATCGGAAACAACGCAGTGCATCGAATATATGACTTGAAAGCGAGTGCCCGGCGCGACGCCAACTAATTACCAATTGCGTACCAAAACCCACTAGGCGCAACGATCGTATGCATGAGTCTCGGCACTGTCCCCGAACACCGAAAGGGAATCGAACATGAGTCAATCAACTATTTTCTCCAAGCCAAGACTAGGATTGGACTACAGTCTCACAGGAACTAATTCTAGGCTTGCCGTAGAAAAAGGACTTGCCGAAGCAGATTGGTATCAGTGCCCAGTTCCGCGCGAAATCATGCGAACACTACTCGAGCGCCGGAATGGACCCGCTATTCGTGATACTTCCTTGTGGTTTGTACTTATTTTTGCGGCTGGCTACTTTACGTTTCTCCTTTGGGGGTCGTGGTACGTTGTCTTCCCCTATGCAATCTACAGCGTTCTCTACGCTTCGACCTCAGATTCACGTTGGCACGAAAGCGGCCACGGTACCGCTTTCCGGAGCGACTGGATGAACATCATCCTTTATGAAATCGCCTCCTTCATGGTAATGCGCGAATCAACTGTCTGGCGCTGGAGCCACACCCGGCACCACAGCGACACGATCATTGTGGGCCGTGATCCGGAAATTGCAGTGCCGTTGCCGCCTAACGTCGTAGCCCTCGTCATGAAATTCTTTAATCTGCGTAATTACCCTTCCTATTTCAAAGCCATCGTGAGGCATTCTTTTGGGCGAATATCCGCAGCTGAAAAAACATTTATCCCTTCTTCGGAATTTCCTAAGATCTATTTCCGAGCACGAATCTATTTTGGAATCTATGCGACAGTCATTGGGCTTTCTATACATGAAAGAAGCATCCTGCCTCTAATGTTCGTAGGTCTCAGCAATCTTTTCGGTTCATGGCTATTGCCCATCTACAGCCTCACTCAGCACGCGGGCCTTGCTGAAAACGTTCTGGATCACCGGCTGAATTGCCGCACTGTCTACATGAATGCAATACATCGCTACCTGTACTGGAACATGAATTATCACGTTGAGCATCACATGTTTCCGTTGGTTCCGTTTCACGCCCTGGCCAAACTACATGTAGCAGTCAAAGACGACTGTCCGGCGCCGTACCCGAACTTACTCGCAGCATGGCGGGAACTTGTGCCAGCACTATACAAGCAGACAAAGGATCCCACTTATTGCGTGAAACGTAAGCTTCCTGCTGCCAGGAAACGGGCAGCAGATGCCCCCATTATTTCGCAGTCTCAGCCAGATACTCTCGGGTGGATCGCGGTCTGTCCTTCAAGCAACCTGCTGCACGCTGATGTCATCCGCTTCGATCACGGTGGGAAGACGTACGCGGTTTATCGGGATGAGGATGGCAAGTTATATGGCACGGACGGTCTCTGCACACATGGAAATACCCACCTTTCCGAGGGACTGGTAAAAGGCCGCATGATCGAATGTGCCAAACACAATGGCCGCTTCAACCTGGTAGATGGCTCGCCGGCGCGCGCCCCCATCTGCCGAAGCCTTGCTACCTATCCTGCCGAAGAAATCAACGGACAAATTCGCATCAAGCTCTCGCCAGCACCAAGAATTGGTACTCCCGACTGTCTGAGCCGCAGCTTCCGGGTAGTTTCCAACCGCAGTGTTTCAACCTTCATTCGTGAGCTCACACTGAAGCCCGAAATTGGCGAAGAACTTTCGGAGTTTACGCCGGGCGATTATCTACAGTTCGACATTCCCGCCTACAAAGAGATTTCTTTTCGCGACTTCGATATCCCGGAGCCCTATCGCACTGTTTGGAAAAACCAACACGTATTCGAGCAGGTCGCCCGCAATCCGGAAGGTGGCCGCCGAAACAACTATTCGTTAGCAGGCGACCCCCGAAAAGATGGCTGCCTACGTCTTAATGTGCGCATCGCAACCTCCCCTCTCGGTCAGGATTGCCCACCAGGTGTCGGGTCGAGCTACTTCTTCAACCTACGACCCGGTGACATCGTCAAGGCGGTTGGCCCTTTCGGCGACTTCCACATCAAACCCACGCAACGAGAAATGGTTTACATCGGTGGAGGCGCGGGAATGGCTCCGATCCGCGCCCATATCTCCCACCTCCTTGAAACCGAAAAGAGCGCACGAAAAATCAGTTACTGGTACGGTGCGCGTTCACGCCAGGAAATCTTCTACGCTGATTATTTCGAGCAGCTCGCGAAAGAACATCGCAATTTCTCGTTCTTCGTAGCCCTGTCTTCGCCTCTACCTGAAGATAGTTGGTATGGCAGGACGGGATTCATTCATGAAGTTGTGTCGAAGAACTACATCTCTTTACATCCGAGCCCCACGAGCGTGGAATATTACCTTTGCGGGCCGCCGATGATGATCCGCGCTTGCGCAAGAATGCTAAACGAGTTCGGAGTCCGCCCCAGCAACATAATCTACGACGAGTTCTGAGTAAATCATGCACAAGCTTCCATATGTCAACGACGGGACTAATGCTGAGCCACGGCTCGCTCTCTACCTTAATCTGGACACGCTGCTTGGACTGCGCCCCGCCAGCGTATGGCCCGGTTACACCGGCCTTGAACGCGACCGGCAGCTTGAGGAAGACGGTTTCGAAGGAGTTCAGCTAACAACACCGGCCTCAACTCCTGTAGATACTTCTCTTGCTTATTGCGGGCTTGGGCGTGTCAACGTTCGGCAAGACGCAACCGTTTTAGCCGCGGCACATGCAGACCGCGGGGACTTGTGTTTGACACTGCATGTTGGTTGGGGCATGGAGGACGACGACGAGGCGTTCCGATTGGTCGAAGCGGTATTGAACAGTTCGACCAAACATGGAATTCCAATGTTCATTGAAACGCATCGTTCGACTATCACCCAGGATCTTTGGCGAACTGTGCAGATTGCGCGACGCTTTCCTGAAGTCCGCTTCAACGGAGACTTCAGCCACTACTACTGCGGGCAGGAACTGGTTTACGGGGATTGGTCCCGCAAGCTTGACTTTATGCAGCCAATTTTTGATCGAATCGGTTTCATACATGGCAGGATCGCAAGTCCCGGCTGCATTCAGATGCCGATCGATGA
>Ga0265338_10008904_pt1 | contig 12088 bp, 19 predicted proteins | sample 42126metaG_FD_193579 | JGI IMG/M metagenome (GOLD analysis project Ga0265338, IMG submission 193579) | Rhizosphere microbial communities from Carex aquatilis grown in University of Washington, Seatle, WA, United States - 4-21-26 metaG | ecosystem: Host-associated > Plants > Roots > Rhizosphere... | reverse complement strand
CTATTGGCTGCGACGAGGAATTGTTTGAGGACCTCAATCGCTTGCGTCGGGTCTATCTGCAGTGTTAAAACTATGCTCTTCTGGTCGCCCATGTTTCATCTACAAAATAAAAAGGGAAGATCAATCCTGTTCTTCCCAAAATTCCACGTCGGCTTTTCGCTGGTTCAACATGTCGAGTCGCCGCTGGTAAAGAGTTTGATAAACTTTTTCGACGGGAAGATACCACACTGTTTCTGCTTTAAGCGCATCCCCCCCCGCGATGCGGTAAACGATCAGCTCGTCGCAGTCGAGTTCAGACTCGTATCCTTCGCTACTTCCGTGGCCGGTGGCTTTTGCTCTTCGTTCGATTCGCTCTTCTTCCTCTGCAAGCCCGGCGAAAAGCGGGGCGAACCGTTCTTCAATTGCAGAGACAGCGTAAAAAAATCTCCCAACACCTCGCGGAGAACATCGTCGTCTATCGCCTCCATCGTGGCTTTATTCTCTTCGATCATCCCCTCATTCCAGGTTGCTCCTCCTGGGGTGAGGATTGTTGCCAGGAACGTCGGTACATCTTCACCGCCGTAAAGAATGTCGTTCATTTCCATGCTTACCGTCACCGATTTTTGCATCGATGCATCGAGCGGCTGTTCATTCCCGATCGTTTTCTTTACCGCGTCGAGCGCGCTGAGCGATTCAAACCACTTGGTAAAGAACTTCGAGTAGAAGCCGCGCGTCAATGAACGCTGCTTCCAGTTCAGCTTCTTCAGCTCGAATTCCTTTTCTCCGATCGCATAAGCTTTCATTGTGCCTCTTCGCTTTCCGGCGCATACCAAATACCGCTCGATGCCGTTCCATTTAATAAAGCGATCGTGTCGTCGTGATCGAGGCACTGAACTCCTTGAGTCTCAAGAGCCTTTTGAAGATCGTCCGTTACGTCTTCCCGGATAACGGCGTTCACTCCATCCAGCGAGGTTCGCGCATGCGAAAAATCGTGGGCAGAGAATTGTCCCTTAAGTACCTCCAATGGTCCAATCAAATAGAGCGTATTCATTTATACTCCTAAAATTGTGCGTTCAGCATTAAAGTTTTGTGAAATGATCGATGCCACGTTCGACGGCAAACCACCTACGCCATAATTGCTGACCCGGACAGCTGCGACAGCGACATTTCCGAAAGATCCGCCCTGGTCCGCGGCCAACCGCAGACCATAAGCATTCGTACCGGTCGTGATCGAAGCAACCGAAACGGCGGTTCCATCTACAGCACCATTTGTATACCCCTGCATGTTTCCGCTTCTGGCAATCGAGATTGCAAAATGCTTCCAGATATTCTGAGTATTGTTCGTGCTGGCCGTAACGAACGTTGCAGAGAGAGTTCCGTTGGACATAATGAATCGGATGCTGTTATTCGTAAACCTGTAGAGGCCGAAGCCTGCAGTATTGTCCAGCACCGAGTTTTTCTTTGTGAATATTTTCTGCGTTGATCCGTCAGCGCCAACCGGCTTGAACCATATTTCAATTAATAGATCGCTGACGCCGTCGTCGTTTAGGATGCTTCCGAAATCCGCATACATACTGACGCCGTCGAAGGTAAGTATTTGATATGGCGCGCCGATCGGGGCGGCAGACCACACAGGAGTATTGAAGAGAGATCCAGCAACCCTCGACGCTGAAGCATCGAACAATTTCGTCGTTTGGTTGAAAGCGCCCAGATACGGATACGTTTCAAATACAATTCCAGGACGATAGATCGACTCCATCAGCGTCTTATACTTCTGTGGAATTGTTGTCAGATAGGTCGTGTTCACGCCGTTCAGTTCCAGATTGTCCGCATAGCTCGTCGGAAAATCGTTGCACATCAACGATACGGTCTGCTTGTCTTTCACGCCGAGGTCACCGACGATCTGCACTTCTGGGAAAACGGATTTAATGCGGTGGACCTGGTCACGGCCGAAGAGATAGATGTCGCAGTTTGTGTTGAGATATTTTTCGACGACAGCCGCCTCGCCGTTCAACATCTCGAACGTCTCTGACGTTGCTTTAAAATCATATCCCTTCTGCAGATTGCTTCCGCCTCCCTCGCGGATGAGACGGGCCTTTGCCGCTATCTTCATCTGGTTCGGCTCCGAGAGAAAACCAAAATATTTCATCGGGAAGACAAGCGGTCCGGTCGCGTCAACATTCCCGGCCGCACCGTTTACCGCGTTCGCGGCGACGATGATGGTATCGATGTCTTTTAAAATATTGGAATAGTTTTTTGCCATAGATGCTCCATGAAGAAAAGATTCCCCGCTCCGTCAAGGAGCGGGGTCGGGAGGGGAATCAATCAATTAGGAAGCCGCGAACGTGATGAAGCTGCTTTGGTTCGTCACGTATTTGTCGCCAGTGATGGTGAGCAGACTCGTTCCCTTTGCGGAAAGATCGCCGCTGACTTCCATGTTGCAATAGAAATTAAGAAACCGGACGATCGGGTTTGTTGAACTCGGTGTTCCCGCCGGGGTAACCTTTAACCACACGTTCGCATTCAGGAATGAGGTTTCGAGCGTAGCGGCATTCAGGACTTCGAGCGCCGGAACGGAGACGTGCCCATCGTAGGCTTTCTGCAAATTGCTTCCGCCTCCTTCGCGCACGTTTACTTCCGACAGCTTATATTCGAGGGTTTTCTCTCCGTAGAAACCAACTTCCGTGTACGATCCGGGTTCCGTTCCGCTGGCTGAGACACCAATTTCGATCTTAGCCGCGACGATCTTTATTACGTTGCCGATTGTTTTTGCCATGACTACTTCTCCTTAAATGATGTTTAAAAATCTGTGACTGACACTCATTGGATAAATGAAAACGCACTCACATAGACCATAAATCCCGGCATGCTTTTCACAAACCGGTGTCCCTCCCAGCTCAGCGAGATTGTTCCGGCCAAAGGCACCTGCAGCGCATAACCGTCATACTGTTTTTTGATCGCGCCCAACAATCCGTAGCATCCTGTTTGTTGCGCGCGTCTGCTCAGAAGCGTTGCAGCGCCGCTGAAAACCATAAACTTTTCTTCCTGCTTCATAGTGCTGCGATCGCCAAACTTTTCGATCGAGTCGCCGCTGACATACTGGAACAGAAAAAAAGGAGGAAGCAATATTCTGGAGTGCAGCGCCTCGTCGTCAAAATCCTTTTCGTAAGAATCGATTGTCTTCAGTCCGAGCGTCGATTGTAAATTTGTGGTAACGTCCGCTTTCCACGCATCTTCGATCGGCTGTATGTCAATAAACTGTTGAGCCATGTTATCTGTGTATGGTTCCGGTTAACAAATAATGCTGCGCGATCTCTCTCATCGTCGCCTGTGAATCAGAAGAGATGAATGTATAATCCCAACCGGGTATGTGTGATTTGTGGCCTCTCCCGGCATCCCCGCCGAAGGCAAGTATTGCCATGATACGCGGATCTGTCAGATGCTCTTTACCGACGGCCGTTGGTCCAACACTGACCGTGGTTCCGTTCACTTCAAAAGTCATACTGTTCATCAGCGTGCCGCTGTCGCGCAGTGTTTGACCACCGCGTCTCAACGCTGCCTTCGATGGTACCCAGGGCGCTTCGCCGCGTTGTCGGTCGATGTTCCCCTTCATCTCGCTAACCGCGAGCATTCCCATCTCACGCAACGCCGGACCGGGATTCTGCAGACGCTCGATCACCGTCCCGATCGCTTTATTCAGGCCTTCAAGATTTGCGTTGCCAGGGTTCATGCGTCAGAGTTTGTTGAGACTGTGTTGTGTAAGATGCCTCTTGTTCGCGCTAAAACTCCCGCCTGTTGTAATCGGATTCGCCGGTGGAATCACAGCGCCTTCGATGACTGCTTTGCCGATCGCGACGTCCTTCAAAAAATTCAGCGAGTCGGTATAGAGATCGCGGATAGATTGCTGGAGTTCATTTCCAAATACATCGCTCCGTTTTTTGTAGATATAAAATTTTGCCAGGTCTGCAGACAAATTTGTGATGCGTTGCGGAATTGGATTAAACGGCACAACGTATTTCTTCGCGCAGTAACTATTGATCAGTTCATCCGCATTCGAGATTGCCTCGTCAATCACCGTTTGAACCACACTCAAACCGTCTTCGCTCGTCAGCTGCTGCAGTTGAGTCAGCGAAACTCTCGTCGGCATAATGTCGCCGTTTGCATTTCCGTTTTGTACGCAGTAGCCCATTTTATTCCTTTTTTATTCCCGCTGCAGACTACATGTCATTCTGAGCGGAGCGAAGAATCTATATTTTTTAGAACCTCGCCGGACCGCAAAGCCCGACGAGGTTGAAAACACAATCAGGAGTTTATGTTCCCACACTCCCGTATGCCAGCTGCGGCAAACCGTACCCCGCGTTGTCGCGCGAGTCGGCGCCGTAGAGGTATTCTTTTTTCATGAATACATGATCGCTCGACATCGGGTCCTCTTTTGATACGAACACCGGCGCTTGACGCTGTTGGAAAATCAACGGACGTAATCCGTTGAAATCCACAATTAAGAACCACGCCGTCGCACTCGTGATGTAAGGACTCATCACGTAGTTCGCTGCGTTTTTCCAAATGTTGTTTTGTGTGCTGCCGCTTGCCACAGAAATGAAGTCCGCGTTCAATATCGTTTTAGCCGTTCCCTCAAGAGCCGGTCCGACGACAAGCGTCAACTGTTCTGTGCCGTTGAAGATCGGTTTTCCCGCGCTGTCTTTCATAGCGCGGACCGCGGCAACTCCAGTTGCAAAGGAAGTCGTACTCAATGCACTACCGCCGCCAGACGCTTTGTTGGTCCCGAAAGTATGAGCATCAAAGAAGTTCAAATTATCGTAGCACTTATTCGTGAATCCGTTGTTGAGCAATGCAAAAATAACTTCATCAGGGTGAATACGCGCTGCAGCACCCATCGAAGCTATCACTGGCCGGAAAACTCCGTATTGATCATCCATAATACTATTGCGGGGAATACCAATGCTTGTTTCCCAGTCAAGGTTAGCGATCTGCCATGTGAAGTCGGTAAGATTTTTAATATAGCGGTCGCCAACCCACTGACGCATTTTTGGAAACGCGCCCAGCCACGCATACAACTCCACAGAGGTCACAGACGGCACCTCGATACAGATGGATTGATACTGCGGTTTGGCAGAGTTGTACGCGTTTTCGAATATCGTTTTGAAACCCAGATACATCGAGCTTAAAGACGATTGGTTGATCACCAACCCAACGCCGATCAGCGGCAGCAGCTCGTATCCGTGCGAATGCACAGGAGCTGCGTACTGCCCGGCTAACGCTGCATCGTTAAAGAGAACGCTCAACGCCAGGAAGAGCGCGGTGAACGAAGCGATTTTTGCAAAGACCCTTTTCATGTTTTTATTTTCTCCTATGTGATTGTTTTTGTTTCTAAAACTTTTTTTTCTATAGACCCTCTCCCGCTTTTTTTGCGGGAGATGGAAGGGTGAGGGCGCTTTTAGAACCGAATCAAAATCGTAACCTGGCACGCAACGGCTGCGGTGTTTGTGCCTCCGACAACCACGTTAATATCGCTTCCCACTACAACTACGTTGGCAGCCGAGGGTGCAGCGCTGTTAACCTGGCCCGCCGCAGATGCCGCCTGCGTGATGGTAACTACGCCTCCGGTAATTGCCGACGCGCCGATGTTCGCCGTCAACGTCGCATTGCCGGTCGCCAGGGCCGCTTCGATGTCGGACTGAATAGAAACGATCGTCCCGATAACGGGAGAGGCAACTCGGAATGTAGCTACCGCGTTCAGCGCTGCAACACGGATCTGCAATGCTATGAGGTTTGTTCCTAATCCGGTTCCGGGATACCAATCGCCCACAGCCACCCAGACGCCGTTGCTGTCGACATCAACAACGATGCCTGCAACGGACCGCGTCCCGGAGCTACTCGTTTTGGCAACCGTCCCGTCGTCCACGATGTAGCAGGCCAGGCCGATGCATGTTGCATCGATCAAGTCACCGGCCGAAGAGTTTGCAAATTGAAAAACGCCTTTTTGAACGTCCACCGTTAGCGCGCCTGCAGATCCGGCCGTGTTGTCAACCTGCGAAACAGCCCGCCCGTCGGCGATAAGACCTGCCGCCGCCGAGCCAGGATTTGCATTACCGCTCGCATCCAACACAACGAGCGATCCTCCAAAAATCTTTTTCCCTGCTGCAATCGGCCGCGTGTATAAATTAGTAAGCCGAGTCGGCGTATCGGCGTCAGCCGTCAGCGCCATCGCGAACGGAAATACGTTCGTTCCCGTTACCTTTTTCACAAAATAACTGATTGCAAGAACGATCGTTGCAAACAGTGCGTAAACCAGTAAGTGTCCCATTGTAAAGCTCCTTTAAAATTGTTTTAAACATTCGTTTTCGATATGCGTCCCGCTCCTCCTAAGAGGAGCGGGATAAAGGATGGGGTCGGTCTTAGGCCGCCACCTTGCCCTTCGCTTTCTTCATTTCGTCGGCGCTAATGCCGAGATTTTTCGCCACGACAACGTCCATCTCACTCAGCTCGCCTCCGTCGCTCGTCGTCTTTGTTTCCGGCGTCTGCTGCACGGGACCGACCACCGGCTGCTTCGCCCAGAACTGCTCGAACGCCTGGATACCGGCCTTCGCTGCGAAATCCTTCTGAATCGAAGCCCATTGTGCATCCGATTTATTTGTGGGGAGAATCCGACCTTCCTGGAATGCCTTTGCAATCACTCGTTCGTATTCGCGCGTCGTTTCTTTCTCTTGCAAATCCTTCACCTGCTGTGCGAGCTGAACAACATTGCCCTGGTTTCCTTTCGCGACGACTACGATCGCTTTCGCCTCTTCTATAGTCGCTTCAGGGTTCAATCCAAGCGCGGTAAAAAGATCGTTCTTTGCAGCGACAACAGTCGCATGTTCACCGAAATATGCGGTCAGTTTGGCCAGCACGTCATCTTCGGTTGCAGATTCGGCGAGTCTGAATGTCTCGCGCAGCTTTGCGATGACCTTGTTCATTTCTGTATCTCCTTCTAATGTTAGTTGATAGATTTTCTTGCCTGCGTTCAATTCGAGTTGATCAAAGAATGGATCGTTCGTTAATCCTGCGTTTGCAATACCAAACGGAATTTTTTCTCCTGTTTCCTTGTCGACGCCGTTCCAGAAAAACACCGGCGAAATGTATCGATACAACTTATTGGCAACCGCCTCTGCGCCGAGCTTAGTCCAGTCGACTATTGCATAGAGCCAGCCGTTAGAGCCTTTTTCAAAAGCTTTCATCCATGCAAACGCTGGAGCGTATTCGTCGGTTAGTGTTCGATGGTCGTTGTCGATAACGAGATCACGGTCCGGGTTTTTTTGCTTCATCGCTCGGAACGTCGCAATTGCCTGGTCGATCTCAGTGGGAGTGATCGTGATGGTTTTCTTCTTGCCATCCTGGTCGATGTAGCCCTTCCACGTTCCAAGCGGAAGGAGCGGGATTCTCGTCGGCAGGTTCGCTGCATCCGGGATCTCCGCGCTCGCTGAGAAGAATTGTTCCGCTTCTATATTCGATTTTGCCTTCGCCGTTTGTTTACCGTCGATCTCTTCGAGAAGCTTTCCCGCCGCATCGAAGATCTCCTTCTCGTCCTGCTGACCGGCTCGTTGCCGGATCGCTGTCAACGCCGAACGATAAACCTTCGCGCCTTTGCCGTAAGGATATTCGAACTGTGCCTTCGTGTTTTCGTTCGCCTCTCCCTGCTCGCCCAGGTGCATCAGTCCGTACGATTTGTAGTCCTTGCCGTCCGGTCCCATCATTGCATTGCCGTCATCCGCCGAAAAGGACCAGTCGGACGTCTTGTCGACTTTCCCTTCGGAGATCAGTTGCCTCGCATGAGTAAGGCCGGGCGTATTAAGCTTAACGGACATTGTGGTCTTCCTTTTTCAGCGCCTTTAATTGTGCCCTGTGCATTCTCAAAATCACTTTCCGTAAATCCGGGTCCATCAAAACTTTCTGCAGTGCCTCGTCAACGATCCGGTTAATAATGATCTCCCAGATTTTAGGAATGCGGACCGCAACGTTGACGATCAGCGTGAGCACGATGATCAGCGCAAGCATGCAGAGCTTGAACGCCTCGTCGAACCACGGCGAAAAGAAGACGCCGTTGAATATCGCGGCCATCGCTACGATGTATGCCTTTGTGCTCATACATTGTTCGGTCCAAGTTCACCTTCCAGGCGTCTGATCTCAGCCTGCACTCTGTCAAACTCTCGCTTTTGCCGACGCACTTTTGCGACGAGGATTTCCAATCGGTCCGGCATAATCCGTTCGATGTATTGCAGATCCATGTCGAGCGGTTCAAAATGGAGGAGAATGCTTCGCACAGCGGAATCGATCTCAACAGATAAAACATTTCGCCGTTGTTTCATTTCCGTGAGCAGGCCGACTTGCATTGTTCTATTATTCATTGCCATATCATTCCAGGTTATAGCGACGCATGATGAGGATCAGTTTAATCGCGTAGTCCGGGTCCTGTGCGTAGTACCGCGCGAGCGCCCTAACAAACTTCTCCGCCGATTTTTGTTTGAACGCTTTCCTGTAGAGCCTTGAACCCGTCAAGTATCTGCCGTACACGTCGAAGCATTGCGCCATGCTCGCGAACTTTGCAAACCGCACGGGAACTCTCCGTGTGAGCAATCCATTCTCGTCGACTCGTAAATCCGTTCTCCACACAAACGACGGACGCTGCATATACTTCTTCACTGCTTCGTACGTCAACCCGAAGTAGTTGTTGGCCCCCAGGTTGCTCATTCCCCACTTGCTTTCCAGAATGAACTGCGCGCATACGACTCCTTTATTGATATGATAGAGTGAATCGACTTGCGCCTCGTAATAGAGAGCGCTCTCCGGTATGATTCCGATTGTGAACTTTTTATGATCGCTGCCGATCACAGCGAAGCTGGTCTGCGAACTGTCAGCCGGACTGGTCCATTGAATGATGAGGCTGTCCAGAAGCGCAAGCGATTTCAGATCTACGCCAGTATTTTCGTTGACAACCCCGACAATGATGAGAGTGAGAAGCGTTCCGGCAATGAGACCGATGGAGAGAGTGATGAGGTGTCGTTTCATGAGGTTGGTTATAAATGAAAAAGCCCCGACCTCGTAAGATTGTCTCTTACAAGATCGGGGCTTCTTTTTATCGAATTACCCTGTTACAAAAAACTTATTTTATCCGGCATGCATAGAGCAGGCCTTCATTGAATCAAAGTTACGACATTACACTTCTATTGTCAAGAAAAATATTGATGCATCGGAAAATAAAACGATGACAGACTTACGTATCAGTCCTTACTCTGTTGGACTCCTTGTCGCAGTTCAAACATTTGTAGAAGTATTTTTTAACGCCCAAATCTTCCATGCCCGGTTCTCCTTTGATATTGAGCAACTGAAGAGAAGGCTTCCTGCAGTATGGACAGACCTCACCGGTCCCCGATATTTGGTCCTCGATAGCTTTTACTCTTTTTTCAAGTTCGTCCAGTCGGTCGGGTGTGTTCGCCACTCTCTTCCAGAGGGGGATTTTTTCAAGAAGCTCATTTAAATCTTTCAGTGCTAACATTCATCGACCTCACTTTTGTTTAGCGGTTGTTGTAGGGGTTAGTCGCGCGCGAGTAATATGATAACATCCAAGCTCTTCGCGTGTCGGGTTAGAATTCATCGGTCAGATTATTTTGTCCGCTTTATCGCAAAACCCGTCGCTTCGTATGTGGGGACTAGAATGTATCCCTCTACCATTACTCTGCTGCTAAGACTAAAATCTGTAAGTGCATCCGCACCCATCTTGGTCGCCGCTTTATATGCTTCATCTATCACCATTTTTATGTCCAGGTTTTCCACGAGCCAATCAAGATGGACTGACCATGTTTTCGTATCAATCGGAACGCTATAATCAACTTTTTTGGTAGCCGGTTGAACATCTATCCTTATCATCCCGATAGATTGATACTCACCAGTATATTTTTCCGGCGTGATTAGAAATCCTTTTTCCGTATAAGGTCTAAAGTCGATCCCTGTGACGACCACACTTCGAGATAATTCACTCGGACCAGAACATCCGATGGCAAACAGAAATAGAACAAATAGTATGGGTCTCATTTTTTCCCTCCCTTATTTTTTTGGGATGACGGAGCGTTCCGCGCGTAATCTTCGAGCAACTCGTTTAAGCGTCTGTTTAATTTAGCCGTATCGAAGAACAAATTAAGCTCCTCGGTAGTTTTTATTTTTAGGCGACGCAGTTCAGAGATCATCGCGTACTCGTCGTCCGTTAATTGTTTCTCTTTTTCTTTCGCAACCAGTCTCTCCCACTCCTTTTGCACATCCTCTTTTGTATCTCCGAACATTAGCCAATGAACGTCGCATCCAAGATTCCGCAGCCTCGCCTGCATTTTGTTTCCAGGAATTCTCTTGTCGTTTAAATAGGGCGACAATCCTTCGGAAACGATGCCCAAGACGGACGCAAATTTCTTTACCGATCCATACTTGCCAATTCCCCATTGCCTGAGTCGACCACCGACGGTAATGGATTCAATCATAAAAATAAATAGACAAAATGTTATTTTGTTCTTGACAGAAGATAAACAATTGTCTATCTTTGAATGTTAATAAATTCACACCAATATAAGGGAAAAGAAATGGCAGCACAAACGCCAATCGAGCTTCACCGGCAAATTAAAATTGAGATGCTGGAGAAGAACTTAAGCCCTGCCTACGTTAGAAAAAAACTCCGCTTAAGCCGTCCCCTGTTCTCGATGGCGCTTTCTGGAGATCGAGTTCGCGCTCTTAATCTGGTCGTCCGTTTTGTCCGAAAACATAGAGCCTCGCCGACCTACTTAAAACCCTGATTTCCCCCTATGTCTAATGCTCCTCAAATAGCTTCTAAAGTGGCATCTAATCGCGCTGGGATGGCGTTGGATTTTTTCCAACGGGGGGGGGATAGCTTGACATCTCTTCTGGAAAATATCCGCAAGGATGGCTTTTCGATCCGACAAATCGCCCGCGCGCTTTCTATCAATCAATCTGATGCTTTCTATTTCATTCGTAACAAAAAATCGAGAGTTGGCAAACAACGCCGAAGGCTGATTCGAGATTTTTTTATTAAACAAGGTTGGCTCCCAACCCCAAAACCCGCCCTTCGTTGCACCTGCCCGCTTTGTGGCAAAACACACGTGCAAAAGAAAGGCGCGCTCACTCCTGTCGCATCCCGCCTCCTAGATGCTGCTGATGCAATGTTTGCGTTGCGGGATAAAATGCTGCTTTCACCTACAACGGAAAATAAAAACGCGTACTCAAAAGCAGTAGACGAGATCACGAAAGCTCTAGAGAAATTTGATAGCTGTTCACGCCGCAGTAGCACACAGGAGTAAAAGATGATGCACACACGACACAGGAAATCATCCAATCGCATCGCCCCCTCACGGTATACTCCCTGTATCGCCCGGGTGTTAGCCGAGGAGTTTCCTTCGTGTGCATCATCGCTCCTGTGTGGAAAGAAACACGTAGTTAAAAACCGCAGACAAGATACTCGCGCGAATGCATCCGCGCAATCATAAACGCACTACAATTTTTTAGAATGAAACTCTCGCACAGACAGCTTTTGAAATTGATGATCGACGATTACGCATCGCGCGTGAAAGGCGAGACCGGCAACATGCGCTACGACGTGTACGACGATCTCTCTCAAAGGCTCGGCCACAAATCATCGTCGACGCTGCGCAAGTGGACCGGACCGGAATCGTCGGCTGCCAATGCAAAGATGGGTTTCGAGGACGCGATGGTACTCATGGTCGCGATGAACGATTTCCGTCTCATCGAATACGCGAGAGAGTGGATGATTGAACGCCGTCAGGAAAAGAAGCAGCTGAGTTTATTTTCACAACCATTGCGCGAGATATAAAATGGAAACGACAAAAACATTTACAGTGGAAGAAAAAAAAATGCTCGCTGAGCGGATTCACAAAGAGTGCGAAGTGCTCGGTAGATGCGTCGCCGATGCATTGAGGTCCGGACTTTCCGTTGCCATCTATCTCGACCCTGAGAGCGAGAAGGGAAAGCCGCAGTACAAGGCAAACGTTTTTCAAACTCAAACAGAATATTTTAATCCCGAACAACAACCATG
>Ga0265338_10008903_pt1 | contig 12089 bp, 13 predicted proteins | sample 42126metaG_FD_193579 | JGI IMG/M metagenome (GOLD analysis project Ga0265338, IMG submission 193579) | Rhizosphere microbial communities from Carex aquatilis grown in University of Washington, Seatle, WA, United States - 4-21-26 metaG | ecosystem: Host-associated > Plants > Roots > Rhizosphere... | reverse complement strand
CCTGGACCAGAAGGGGACGCAGACCATGATGAAGCAGATTCTTGGCCAGGCCGGCTCCATTGCCGATTTTGAATCGGTGCAGAAGCGTCTGCTGCTCTCCTGGTACTCGATGGATTTTCAACACGGCGTCAGCTTCAATCTGACTCTGACGACTGGCGACGCGTTTGCCGCGGCCACGGTTGGGTCACTGCTGAACGCCGCGATGGCCTATCGCAAGATGACGGGAGACAGCACGGAGAAGATGGCGATGTCCGATACGGATGTCAATGCCAGTTACGGAAAGCTGACGGTGCACTTTGCATCCAGCGATTCGGATTTCTCCAGCCTGCTTAAATCGCCGTTGTTCCAGAGCGTGGTGCAGTAAAAGCAGGGATTAGGGATTAGGGATCAGGGATTAGGGATTAGGGATTAGGGATTAGGGATTAGGGATCAGGGATCAGGGATTAGGGATCAGGGATTAGAAGACGGCCGCTTCGCTTGCGAAGCGGCCGTTCTTGTCTGGGTAATAAAGAGCGGAAACTGGGATCCGTAATCGCTGACACCTGATCCCTGAAACCTGACACTTGCCTTAACGCGCCTGCGCAATCTGCGGGTGGAACTCTGCTTTGCCTTGGGGTAGCAGCACTATGTCCAATTGTCCCTGGTCGCCCTCCGCCAGCCGGGTGCCCGCGATTTGCTGTTGATGATTGGCCGGGTCAGTGTACTGAACCTTGACGGGTCCCTCGCCGATGATCTGGATGCGATAGTTGTACACGGCGCCGGACGCGAGGGAATCCACGCCGAAGCTGGCATTTGGGTAATCCACTTCAAGCAGGCGGACTTCAGCGCCGGTACGGTTCTCCACCGTGATGGCTACATGCGAGGAGCGGCATGCCACAGCCGCAACCACGGGCAGCAGAGCAATTGCGGTCATCCATGAGCGGCGCTTCACTATTCCTTATCCTCTGTCCCTTGTCCCTCGTTGCCGGCCCCTCGTTCAACCCGTTTTTCCAGCCGGTCCAGCCGCCGCAGCAACTCCGGCAAGCGCTGGAAGACGGCCGTGGCGCGCAGCCAGATGCGGTTGTCGAAGCCGGGCGAGCCGGAGATGATCTTGCCTGCGGGTACGTCATGCGAAACCGCGGATTGTGCGGTGAGAATCACGCCGTCGCCCACGGTGCAGTGGCCTGCTACACCGGTTTGCCCGGCAAGAATCACGTTGTTGCCGATGATGGACGAGCCGGCCAGGCCGGTCTGCGCGCACAGCAGCGTGTTCTCACCCACGCGCGAGCCGTGCCCCACCTGCACCAGGTTGTCGATCTTCGCGCCCGAAGCGATCTCTGTAGCACCGATCGTCGCCCGGTCGATGCAGGCATTGGCCTGGATGTCGACGTAGTCGCCGATGATCACCGGTCCGGACTGCGGAATCTTCTCCCACCGGCCTTCATTGTTTTTGGCAAAGCCGAAGCCGTCGCCGCCGATCACCACTCCGTTTTCAAGCGTTACATGGTCGCCCAGCACGCAGTTCTCGCGCACCACCGAATGCGCATGCGCAAAAAAATGGCTGCCGATGCTGACGCCGGGATAAATGACGACGTGCGGCAGCAGCGTGGCCTGCGGCCCGATGCGCACGCCCTCTCCGATGACCGCGTACGCGCCGATGTGCCCTCCCTCGCCGATCTCGGCGGTGGAATCAATGACGGCCGTGGGATGGATTCCCGGCGGATAATGCGGCGGCTGATAGAAGAAGCCGAGCGCGCGGGCAAAGGCGTGATAAGGATTTCTTATGCGAAGAGTGGCTGGAGGAATATCAGGAAACTCCGGCTCAACCAGCACGGCCGCGGCATGGGTGGTCCGCGCCAGGCCCGCATAGCGGGGGTTGGCCACGAAGGTAATCTCCGCCGGCCCGGCTTCCTCAATTCCCTTCACGCCGGTGATCTCCACCTCGGGATCGCCGCGGAGTTCCGCGCCCAGCTTCGTGGCCAGCTCGCCTAATTTCATTTGATTAAAATTGTAATGGACTGCGATGCATGGCATTCACTCCCGCGTTTCGGCTCGCGGGTCCCCGCATTCAATTGGAGTTACGTTAGTTTCCACACGCGCACGCGGACTGTACGCCTTTGGCACAGGCGCTTATGGCATAATTTATGCACATCTATCGTTACCTCAAAAGCAGTTCGGGCCCCAGCACTCAGCATTCAGACTGAGGAATTCCCAGGGTCCAGAGTTCTCTGGAGAGTCAGGTTGAGACGAATCCGACCACAGCAGCGCGATTTCCACGAAGCTGACGCGGCAGGGTTCGCCTTTAGAAAGGCGTTCGGCAATGAACACTTCCTCAGATATGCGGGACCAGCAATTCTCTTCGGTTCAAAGTACGGAACAACGGCCGTGGAACGTGCTGCACGTTCGTTCAAACTTTGAGAAGCGCGTTGCGGAACATCTTGCAATCCGCGGTGTGGAGAATTTCATCCCGCTTTACCGCGAGCGCGTGAAGTGGACTGACAGGACCGTGGTTGCGGAGCGGCCGCTGTTTACCGGTTATGTTTTTGCGCGAATCTTCCCTGAAACCAGAATGAGTGCAATCAGCTCGCCGGGAGTGGTTCGCTCGCTGGGCGACAACGAGGGAGATCTGGTGAGTTGCTCGGAACTGGAGAAGATCCGAGCCGGACTGGCCAGCGGACTCCTGCTTCGTCCTCATCCCAACCTGGCAGTCGGGACACGGGTGAGGATTCGCTGCGGGATCTTCCAGGGCGTTGAAGGAACCGTGGCAGAACTCAGGCGGCAGTGTAAAGTGGTCATCACGCTTGCCGCGGTGCGGCAATGCTTCTCGCTCGAATTGAACATGGATGAAATCGAGCTGCTTAAGCAACCGGCGCCGAGGGCATCCTTGCAGTCGATAGCCGGGTGGTCCGTTTCCAGTGCCTTTGGTGACTGAAACGGCTTTTTCCATCAGGGTGCAACGATCGGTGGGCCGGAAATAGTAGCCAGAAGCCGGAGGCCGGGAGCCTGGCTTTCAGTTTTCCGCCGGCTCCCCCTTGGCGAACAGATCCGGCTGGGCTTCGGCTGACGGCCGGCGCTTCCCTGCCCCAATGAGGCTCACCACCTGGAGGCTCTGGATGGCCTGGCGCGGCACGTAAATCCGCTGCGTGTTCGACCGCTGATCGGGCGGAGTGAGCAGCAGCCCGGCGCCCTCGATTAACGACCGGTCGTTGGCCGCCAGCCCTTCGAGCTCGTCGCCGTCTGTGAGGGTCAAGCGCAGCCACAGGCCGGCCGCGCGCGGGCGCACTGCGAACCGCTTGTGCAGGAGCCGCTCAGGATTGGCCTGATCTGTGGGAGTTGTGGGCAGTTCGCGCACGTAGCAGACCCACTTTATCGTGTCCCAGCGGATCCAAAGCACCTTTCCGGCGGGGTCAAGGATTTCGAGCTCGGCCGATTCCTGCCCGAACGAAGGCCGCGCGAAGCCGGCAATCCAGTCGCGAGAGAACTTGCGTACAATCACGGGCTTGCGCTGGGAGGCCATCGCCTTGGATTGTCGCATGCCGGGTGCGGATTCGGGGCGGCATTCAGCCCAATTCAGCCCAACTGTACCCGCTCTTCCAACAGGAGATTTCCGCAAGTTGGTTCAGAGCCGGCCGTGTGATCGTGGTTGGAAATGAGACGAGCCGTCGCGAAGCGGCTTCTAGTGGATAGTCTGTGCAGACGCCGTGGCTGTTGCCGCGCGGAGCTTTTCCAGCAGTACCCTGGGGTGGACCGGCTTCACCATCACTTCGAATCCAGGATTCTGCGCCGTGGCACGGGCCAGCATTTCCTCGGTTGCCGTTTGTCCGGAAAGCAGGAAAACGCGAATTTCCGGCAGCAAGGAGCGTATTTGAATGGCCGCGTCGATACCGTTGACGCCGGCCATCATCACGTCGGAGATGAGCATATCCGGCCGGAACTCGGTCGCAGTCTGAAGCGCGTTCTTCGATGTGTAGACAGCGCGCGTCTCAAAGCCGTCCTTGTTGAGGATTAATGCCAGCGTGTCGGCGATAAGGTGCTCATCGTCGGAAATCAGAACTTTTGGTTTTGAGGGGGAGGGAGTCACAGTCTCGTTAGATGCACGATTCCTGCAAGGGGTGGCCTGGAAATCGGTTTGGTCCGGCGGCTGAGTGGGCCGGAGTGGGCGTTGCCCAGTCGCCAGAGGCACCCGGGCGGATCAGTTCACGTTGCGCAATTTGGTCAGCAAGTCCTGTGGATGGACGGGCTTGGCCAGAATCTCGAAGTCGTACCCCTGGGCGTGCGCCTTCTCCAGGAGGTCGGCTGTGGCGGCCTGCCCGGAGAAAAGCAGGATTTTGATGGCGGGGAGCACCTCGCGGATGCGAATGGCCGCATCAATCCCATTCAGGTCAGCCATGATCACATCCGATATCAACATGTCGGGTTGGAACGTATGCGCCATTTCTAACGCCTTTTCGCCGGAGTAGACGGCCTGAGCCTGGAAACCGCTCTGGTTCAGGATCATGGCCAGAGTGTCAGCGATGACACGCTCGTCGTCGGCGACTAAGACCTTGGGTTTCAGTGTGGTTTCTGGCATATGCTCCTGGACATTCGATGCGTTCTGGGGCTACAACGTGCTAGGGAATTTTGTAGCCAGCGCTAGTTTGAGGCAAATCCGGTTGCCTGTAAACCACTTCCCTGGATGGTACGCTCTGCTTAGGGAAGGGTTGGCGGGAAGGATCGAGCAACCGCCGTCAATCTCAATTTTACCCGATTGACACCGGGAAATCCTAAACTCGCACTACCCTCGCTTCCTCTCAAGCGACGCATACGGAGACTAATCTCATGCAGGAGACTGCGCTCCAGAACGAAACCCGCACCGGCGCCGGCGAAGCCATCATTCGCGCGGTGCGGATCGAGAAGTACTATGCGCAGCCGAGCGAAAACCGCATCCAGGTGATTGCGGCAACCGACCTCGATATTGTCCCCGGCGAAATCCTGGCCCTTCTGGGGCCCTCGGGCTCTGGCAAATCGACCATGCTGCGCATGCTCACGGGGCTCTCGCGGCCTTCAGCCGGGCAGGTTTACTGGCACGGGAAGCCCATCAGCGAGGCCGAAATCAACGTTTATATCGTGTTCCAGAGCTTTGCGCTTTTTCCGTGGCTGACGGTTCTCCAGAACGTTGAAGCACCGCTGCAGGCTCGCGGCGTGGCGGCGGGCGAGCGCCGCGAGCGATCGATGCGCATGCTGGACACAGTGGGACTGGACGGTTTTGAAGCCGCGTACCCCAAGGAGCTTTCCGGCGGCATGCGCCAGCGGGTGGGCTTTGCCCGCGCCCTGGTGGTGGAGCCGGAAGTTCTGTTCATGGATGAGCCGTTCTCCGCGCTGGACGTGCTGACGGCGGAGAACCTGCGCAGCGAACTGCTGGAGCTCTGGGCCAAGAAGACCATGCCCACTCGCGCGGTCTTCATTGTGACTCACAACATTGAAGAGGCCGTACTGCTGGCCGATCGCATCATTGTGCTGGGACGCAATCCCGGCCACATCCGCACCGACTTCAAAGTGCCGATGCCGCAGCCGCGCGATCGCAAGTCAGAGGCCTTTACCCAGCTTGTCGATTACATCTACAAAGTTTTGACGCGGCCCGACGTGGCTCCGGCCGAAGCTCCGGAATCGTCAATCGGCCGCCCGGTGCGGGACCAGCGCCAGATGCGCTACCAGATGCTGCCACACGCGCGTCCCGGCGGCATGGCCGGACTGCTTGAGCTGCTGCTGGACAAGGGCGGCCGCGACGACATCTACCGCCTTGCCGACGATCTCGCATTCGAGATCGACGATCTGCTTCCGATTGTGGATGCCGCGCAGCTGCTCGGCTTCCTGAAGGTGGAAGAAGGCGACGCCGCCATCACAGAAAGCGGAACGGAATTCGCCAACTCGGAAATCCTGCGCCAGAAGGAGATCTTCCGCGATGCGGCGCTGCTGCATGTGCTGCTGCTGCGCCAGATTCGCCGTGCCCTGGAAGCAAAGAGCGACCATACCGTTCCCGAAGATTTCTTCATGGACATGCTGGACGAACAATTCAGCGAGGAAGAGAGCCTGCGCCAGATTGAGACCGCCGTGACGTGGGGCCGATACGCGGAGATCTTTGACTTTGACGCGGCGCGGCGGCGGTTTGTGCTGCCCGACGCGCAGGAAGAAGCCACCGCGGAGGGCGAGAGCGAGCGATGAGCCTCAGCCGGCATCCTTTAGCGCGCACGCTGGTGACGGTGCGCAAATGGCCCTTCTTTACCGATGCGGGAGTGGCCCTTTGCGGACTGGCGCTGTTCTTCGCCATCCTGCACCTTGCCGCGTACTGGATGGGCTCACCCGCACCGGTCACGCCTATCTCGCACTCCGCGCGCGCATTGCCGCTTTACGCGTTCTACTCCGTGATGCGTATCGGCATCGCGTACCTGCTGAGCCTTGTGTTCGCCATCGCCTACGGCTACACGGCGGTGAAGAATCCGCGCATCGAGGGCTGGATGGTGGCCGTCCTCGACATCCTTCAATCCATCCCTGTGCTCAGCTTTCTTCCGCCGGTGGTGCTGGCCATGGTGACGCTGATTCCCCGCCATCAGCTCGGCATTGAGATGGGCGTCATTCTGCTGATCTTCACCGGCCAGGTGTGGAACCTGGCTTTCAGCTTTTACACCTCCATGAAGACCATTCCACGCGAGATGGTGGAAGCGGCGCGCATCTTCCGCTACTCGGGGTGGCAGCGATTCTGGCAACTGGAGATGCCGTACGCGGCGATTGGGCTGGTGTGGAATTCGATTGTATCTGTCGCGGGCGGATGGTTCGCCCTGATGCTTTGCGAGATGTTCACCATGGGCGACCGCAACTTCCAGTTGCCGGGGCTGGGGAGTTACATCCAGTCCGCGGCCAACTCCGGCGACGTGCCTGCCCTGCTGGGTGGAATCGCTCTCGTTGTTCTGATTGTGGTGGCCACCGACCAGGTTGTTTGGCGGCCGCTCATCGCCTGGAGCGAGAAGTTCAAATTCGAGCAGGTGGAGTCCGCCGACCGCGTGACCTCGCCGGTGCTTGAAGTGCTGCGCCGCTCGGCGCTGCTCAATTCCCTTCCCGGCCGCCTTTTGAACCGAATTGAGGAGCCCATTTACCGGCGGCTGGCGCAGACGCGTGAATGCAAGGTGGTGCAGCCGGTGGACGAGGACGGGAACAAGGGGACGGTCGCGTTCTGGATGGTTGTGACCGCGGTGGCGATTGCCGGCGGGTGGGCTGTTATGGAAGCCGCCGCCATGCTGAGCACCATTACCTGGGCGGATATGCGCCACCTGTTGGAGGGCGCGGCCGCTACCTTCCTGCGGGTGAACGCTTCCCTGCTCATTTCTGCCGCGTGGACCATCCCGGTGGGCGTGGCCATCGGCATGAACCCGCGCATGGCGCGTTTTGTGCAGCCGCTGGCGCAGGTGCTGGCCAGCGTGCCCGCATCGGCTTTTTATCCCGTGCTGCTTATCGGGCTCATCGACATTGGCGGCGGGCTGGGCATCGGCTCTATTGCGCTGATGCTGCTGGGCACGCAGTGGTACATCCTGTTTAACGTGATCGCCGGCGCCATATCGATACCGTCAGACCTGCGCGAGGTGGCCTCGCTCTACCACTTCACGCGGTGGCAGCGCTGGACGCGCCTTATCCTGCCCGGCATCTTTCCCTACCTGATCACGGGCATGGTGACCGCGAGCGGCGGCGCCTGGAACGCATCGGTGATGGCCGAATACGCCAAGATCAAGGACCAGACGCTGATGACGATCGGGCTGGGCGCGGAGATCAGCAACGCCACGGATCACGGGAGATTTCCCATCATCCTGATGGCGACGATATTGATTTCGCTGATGGTGGTGACGATGAACCGGCTGGTGTGGAGGAAGCTCTACCGGTTGGCGGAGACGCGATACAAGCTGGAGGGGTGATGACGGCACGATCATATTGATTTTTCGGTCGCATGAGACCAGAATCTCTTAAAGGAGTTGGGGAGGAAATGGCAGCCGCACAATCAGTCATCAACTGGTCTAATTGCCCGGAGCTTGAGAGCAAGCCAGACACTCAAGGTGGAGCGTGGGTGTTCCGGGGCACGCGTGTTCCAGTAACCGCGATTCTTCGCAATTTGAGCGAGCTAAGCGTGCCCGAGCTGCAAAAGGAGTTCCCGACGGTGCGCCAGGATCAGATTGCCGGCTTGCTGGAATTCATTGCACGGAGTGCTGAGTCTTCTCTGTAGAAAATGACCAAGAAAGTTGTGCTGGACGAGAATATGTCCTAACGACTCCCTCGCAGCCACTCCGCAAAGATGCTGGCTACGCGGTCGGGCTGCTCGTAAGCGGCAAGGTGGCCCGCGTCGGGGAGATGATGACCCTCACAGCCGCCGGGGACGTTCTGGAAGGCGGCCACGTCCGTGGGCGTTACGCTGGCGTCCTGGCCGCCGGCAATGCTCAGCACTGGAACATTGATTGTGGCCACAGTGGGCAGCGAATCAGGGCGAGTGGCCAGTCCCGCCTGGACTGCGATTACCGCTTCGGCCGTCAGGGTCATGGTTGCGCGCACTTCGCTGACCAACTCCGGCCGCTGTGCCCGTGCCGATGCGCCCGGCAGCGTATTCGCCATGGTGTCAAGAAATCCGCTTGCGCCTTCAACGCGCACTCGAGCGATGTTCTCCGCGCGCTTGGCCAGCGCTGCTTCGCCATCGGCCTGAGGCTTGGAGCAGACAAAGACCAGCGCCAGCATTCGCTGTGGCGCGCGCCGCCATAATTCAAGCAGCACGTAGCCGCCGATGGAGCAGCCGCAAAACACTGCCCGCTCCACGCCCAGCCGATCCAGGAGCGCGAGAACGTCTTCAGCAAGCTGGCCCATTGTGAGCACCGGCGCATCCGGCACGCGCGCAAACCCGCCCACGGGCAGAGCGGTTCCCAGTTCCGAAGCGCCGTGGCCGCGAAAATCCGGCACGATGGCGCGGACACCGCTGAGCAGTTTGACCATGGGCCGCCAGTAACTGTGGTCAAGCGGCGTGGGATGGAGGAAGACGACCGGCACTCCCTCGCCCGTGTCGACGTAGTTGAGCGCGGCGCCGGCGTGCGTGTAAGTGCCCCTCATGGCTGCGGCTGAGTTGGGCCGGGCATGGGAAACGGCTCCTCGGGGATGCCGATCCAGCCGGCCAGATAGGCCACGCCCACCATTCCGCCGGAGAAGCAGAAGCCGAGCACGGTGAAGATGCGGACGATGCCCACGTCCCAGCCGTAGGCTAGCGACAGGGCCATGCACACGCCGGCAATCTGGCGGCCGATATGGGGCCGCAGCAGCGGTCGGCTGGTGGCCGGCGCCGCCACGTTGACCACGTTGCCGCAGTTGGAGCAGAAGCGCGCCGTCGACGGCAGACCCGATCCACAGCGATGACAAAATACAGGCATGAGGAAACCTCCACTGCTCTCAAAGTGATGATACGGAGTGGGTGGGGCGGAGGTTCCATGCCAGCCGTCAGCCATCAGCCGTCAGCTGTCAGCGATCAGCCGGTGGCCTTCTTGACTGGGCTAAGTTTGTTGATAGGGACCTGGGGCACCCGGTGGCAGTTCAATTCACAGAGAATGGGGCCCGGCCACCCCGCCGACGCTGTGGATCAGGAATCGGAGATGGGATTGCAACTCACGCGGCGTGCCCCTCATCTATTCCCAGGGGTGATCCTGCTTCAAAGCACATATCGCGCGAAACGTCACTTCAATCAACGCCTCCGGTCCTGGGCGCTGGTTGCGCTGCTGTTCTGCGCCTGGCTTTCAGCCGCCCAAGCGCAATCGATGCCTGTCCGCTACGTGCAAGGCACCATTCATGCGTTTCTCGAACTCCGTGGGGCAGACGGGCGCGTGGTGGCGTCAGGAGACATGGTTCAAGTGGTCCATGGCTACCGGGTCACGGCCCAAACTGTGTTCCGATTCAAAGACGGATCCATTGACGATGAAACCACGGTCTTCTCGCAGCACGGCGCCTTTCAACTTATCACCGATCACCGTGTTCAGAAGGGCCCTTGGTTTCCGCACCCGATGGATGTCATGATCGACGTCCGGCACGGCCAGGTCACCGTCCGTTCTATAGGAAAGGATGGAAAAGAGGGGGTTAAGACTAACCACATTAACCTGCCACGCGACCTGGTGAACGGGATGGTTCCGCTGTTGGTAGAAAACGTGGGGCCCGATGCCGCGGAGATAACAGTTTCCATGCTGGTTGCCGCACCTAATCCGCGCATAGTGAAACTTGTTCTCAGCAGGCACGGCGAGGAAGATTTTTTGTTGGGCGGCACATCCCGAAAGGCGAGTCACTTCGAGATCAAGATCGAACTGGGGGGACTTGCTGGAATCGTGGCGCCAATCATCAACAAGGATCCCCCGAATATTCAGATTTGGATCGATGGCGGGCGAGCTCCAGTCTTTCTGAGAGAACAGGGCCCCATCTATCCTGATGGCCCGATAATGACGATCCAGCTGGCCAGCCCAGTTTGGCCGGAGGCGCCAAAGTCCTAGAGCTTGTAATTACTTTCCCGCGGGCCTTTCGAGTTGGGGCAAAAATCAGGCCCCGGCCAAGTCCCTTCTTGCGCGGTTGGCGACAGTACTGAAGTACCGCCCTTACCCGTTTTTGAGGGGATCGATGAGTTCTTTAACAACCTTTGGAGCCCGAATCCCCTTGTTTGCCGTTGTGTGACAGTACTTAAGTACCGCCTTTAACCGTTTTTGAGCCTGGAGCCGGATTCTCCGCGGCCGGCCTCGACTCAGGGCTGACGATAATTTCTATTCAAGCAATTCGGAGTCGAAACGGCGGTAGATGTCGCGCTGGCGGGATGGATCGCGATCGGACTGGAGCGCTGCAATCAATGCGCTGAGCCGCGGAGTGAGGACGATGAGGTATCGAGAATCGGATCCGGCGGTGTAAGTGTGGGCGACTCCGGCCGGCACGAAGACCGTGGTTCCGGGACCGGCGGTCTGGCTGCGGTCCGCGTAGCGGAAGATGAGATTTCCTTCAAGGACGTGCCATGCCTCGTCGTCGGAATGGTGCACATGAAGGGTGGCGGGACCGCTGCCACGCCACTCGTGGATTTCGAAACTCTTGCCGGCTGCCGAGAATCGTTTCGGTTCCATGCGATTCATGTTAAGGGATGAGAGCCTGATCCCCGTCTGTTTCGCGCGTTTGCGGCAATGAGCAGCATTGCCTCCCTATTTCCATATGTCGACGAGAAACAGAGTGTATGGATCGTAGGCAGCCTGATGCAGGCTGGTTTGCAGCGATTCCGACGAGATGGGGGTTCCCTTGGCCGTGAGAAGCGCCGCAGCGTCGTCCAGGGTCTTCTGCGCATTGGTTTGCGCCGTCCCCCCCTTCTTGAGGGCCTCCAACAGGCTGTGTGCCTCATAGCCGCCGCGCAATGAGTAGATTTCCAGCAACGGCATTTTGTCGCCCAGGTAGAGCCACAGCAAAGCCTGGTTGGTGCAATCGGTCACATAGTTGAAGTCGAAGTTGGTGCGGATGGTGAGGTCTACGGGGTCCGCATAGGCAAGTTGCGACACAGTTGAGATTCCTTCGTCCCTGAACCGTTCCGCGGTGACTTTGCCCACCGATTCCAGTTTCTCGAGGTCCAACTGCCCGGTCGCGGGATCATCACCAAGTTTCAATTGCTGGTTGGCGGTGCGGCGCGCAATGGTAAACAAGGTGGACGTGGGAAACGCGCCCAGAAAGAACGCCACCGGAATGCCAACCTGGAGCGTCATCTGCAGCCGCGTGAGCGCCCAGGCAAATGGAACGGCGAGCAGCAGCCGGAACACGTAGTAGTAGACGTCGCTGGAGGTGAAGTCCCTTCGCCGGAGCCGATCGATCTCGTCGGAGATGACCCAGACCAGCGCACCTCCGATTGCCGCCGCTACCAGCCCGGTCATGGATTCAATGTCGCGCGTGCCGGGGACCCACTCGAGCAGATGAATGTAGCCCCACACACAGCACATTGCGGTGAGGGTAAACAGGCCAATCAGGGGAGCAATGTAATAGCGCCGGCCGTACCACTTGGCAAAGTGCTTTTGGAAAGCCTGGTCGTAGTGGTCATCGTTTAAAGAGTCGTC
>Ga0265338_10008902_pt1 | contig 12090 bp, 20 predicted proteins | sample 42126metaG_FD_193579 | JGI IMG/M metagenome (GOLD analysis project Ga0265338, IMG submission 193579) | Rhizosphere microbial communities from Carex aquatilis grown in University of Washington, Seatle, WA, United States - 4-21-26 metaG | ecosystem: Host-associated > Plants > Roots > Rhizosphere... | reverse complement strand
GATCCTCGAGGGCCGTGGTCGGAAGCGCAAGGACGGTACCTCGGCCGAGGACGCAGATCGCCTAGGTATCCACGCCGCTCTCCTGAAGCACAAGGACCAGGGCGAGAGGGGCCACGGCTTCATCCAGTTCGCCTCAGGCGAGAAGATCCGCCTGAGCCCCGGCGAGCGAGACGCGGCACTCCACAAGATCAACAGCGTGGTCTATTCCGGAGCCCATCGCCCGAAGGTGCACGACTTCCTGTCCAAGATGGACGGTTCAAAAGCCGGATTCCATGCGGCCATGCAGGAAGACTTCGACCCGAATAACGGCTAGGGCTGATGCCGAACGTCGACAACCTCGTCAGGTACGTCTCCGTCCAGTACCGAACCAAATTTCCGTCTGGGAAGTCGGTGCAGCAGGTCAGGGATGGGGATAGCATCCAGGTACAGCTTCCCGCCGTGCAGGTCCTTCTCGTCCAGGGAGACAGGTGCCAGGTCCAGGGATCCTGAGGTTCCCTTTCCTATAAATAGGATCAGATAAACAGGAGAATCCGATGCCTCTGTGGGGGTCTGTCGACGCCGCTAATAACGCTCCAAAATTCGCCGTCACACCTTCCTCGAAGGTGACGCAGGCTCCAGTCTATGGAAACACCGCCTACGACAACTCGACGCCCGGCGCCTTCGTAGCCGGTCAAGTCGTCGGCGTCTTCGGTGTCGACACCACCGAGATGGGCGTCGCTGGACACAAGGCGATCTCCCCTGGTTGGAACGAAGTTCGCATGGGGATGGGTCCTGTCGTCACCCTTTCCCAGAACGTCGGTGGTTCTTCCTACGGCAACAACGCCCTGGTCAAGGTTACCGGCGGCGACGTGAACGCCTACGGCGTCATCACCACGAACTCGACCGGTGGGATCACCGGGGTGGCCATCCACAACTCCAGGTCTGGCCGCTTCGCGAATACCGGAGCCCTTTCCTTCTCAAGTCCAGCCAACGCCGTTGGAAACGTCGCGATCGTCGCCGGCGGTAACAACTACGCCAACGGCGAGCTGGTGACCATCTCGAACGGCACCATCAACGCCACGGGATACATCACGACCAACGCAACCGGAACCATCACGGGCGTCAGCTTCGCCCCCAACACCACCGCACCGAGCCTTTCGGCCGGAGCCGGCTTCTCGGCCAACACCGCCGCAGTGGTCGCAATCGGAACCGTTGCTGGAACCGGTGCGAACGTCGTGGTCAACGTCGTGAAGGGCGGAGCTTCCGCCACCTTTGCGGCGACCCTCGGAGGTCGTGCGGGCAGGGTCCAGTACGAACCCCTCGTGGCGATGAAGACCATCAGTTCCGACGGCTCGGATGATTCTCTGTTCCCAGACAGCTAAGTTCCCTGTGTACCTAATTCTCGGAAGAGGATAAGGTCTCCCTACCAACAGGGGAGAAACCTATGCCTCGCATTCCTTCAGAAACTCCGAAGCAGGTCTTCGGTCGTGAACCCAACACCGAGTACGTCGTGCTCTGGTCCAGGAAGGATCGGAAATACTACATGGGCTTCGGTGTTGCCAACGGTGGGGTTCGCGTCGACTACCACGGGGATCTGGAAGACCTCGAGGTCTATGACGCCTTCTTCGAGACCCCCTCGAACCCCTGGTCCTCCGACTTCATCAAGCTCGGTCGTCGTTCCGACCTCACGCCGAGGTACTCGTGATGACCATCATGGTAGTTGAGAAACAGAAAGAACGGAGAGCCATCAGGATCTCTCATTCCGTTCCCATACCTCTCTGGGCTGAAAAACTCCTGAGGGACGAAGGGATGAACCTATACGTCCGTTCCGGAAAATATGAAGGATGTTGGATCGTCGAATCCCCTTCTGGAGAAAATGACGACGATTTCCCTTCCTTCACGATAGTGACGGATAAGATGTTCTCCGAGTACTACCAGGAGGTCGTGGCTGAGAAGCCTCCGGCGTGGCCGAAAACGTTCCGATAGGCTGACTAAATACGTCGAATCCAACTGGATAGACGTATGCCCTCCACGACCCCTGAACCACAGAAGCTCTCCGAGAAGCCGGTGGTCACGACCCTGGCGAACACGGACTACGTTCCCGTGGTCACGACCATAGACGGCGTCCTGACGACAGCCATCATCACCGTCCACAACCTAAAGACGGTCCTGAACTCGGCCAACACGTGATACCCAAGGAAACCCTCCACGAGGGGAACTGGATGCTGTTCGCAGCATCCTGCTACGACAACCCCGGCTGCTACGACACCGCCGAGTTCTACGACGACCTCAAGAGGTTCAAGTACCTCAAGCGCCTCATCCGTTCCTATCTCGAAGACGGGGATCTCAAGGATCGGCTTATCCTCAACCACCTCATCGTCCTCCGTAACGTCTTCGGCGCCGAGAGCACCGTCAGGATGGTGGCACTCCGTCTCGAGGAGTACCTGCCCCAGCTCAAGCCGTTCCTCGAGTTCATGGGCTGTCTCCCAGACTACATCGAGATGATCGGGATCGAGGGACGCAGGATAGATACGTCCAGGATCCCATCCGACATGTTCGTCATGGAGGCCGTGGAACTCCTCTGAGGACCCCGTTCCGATAAATATGGGGAACTACGGAGACGTCCATGGCCATCAACGAGATGACTGCCGGATTCGACCAGGGTGCCAAAGTCCGGATCGTCAATCCTGATACCAAGCAGTCCATAGAAGACGAGATAGTCTCGTCTGACTCCAAGTTCGTGAAGACCAAGTCCCACCCGGACGGCCACAACAACTGGGTTCGCAAGAACGCCACGGGCGGCAAGCTCTACCACATGAACGACCCCTGGCACCTCGAGCTGAGGGAAGACGCAGTATATCACGCCAAACGAAACGGGTTGAACGTTCCACTCTGTGGAACACGTGGTACTGGTGATAGATATAACGTAGTTTCAGTGCCTGCTAAGGACTGGAACGAACTAGACACCGGTTCAAGGTGTCGCAAGTGCTCAGAGATAATCGCAAAGAAGAAAGCCCTGAAGGAAGATGGCGAGGTTCCGACCAACGCCGTCGGCACAGGCCACATCGCTGGTGCTTCCCCAGGCCAGGAACCTCCGATGCCCCGCCGGAAGCAGAAGACCTACGCCGAGAAGGGGGCCGAGCTCCAGCAGAGGTACATCGGCAACGTCCGCAAAGCCATGAGAGGCCCTGGTCTCGCCGAGGGTTCTGATCCGGCAGGAGCCATATTCACCCAGCACGGGTGGAAGAAGGTCGGTCGCCACAGCGCCTATGACATCTACGCCCATCCCTCCAGACCTGACCAGCAGACCAGGGTCCGCAGGCCTGGCATCGGACAGGCGCATACCCAGGAATACCTCTCGAGCCTGAAGAGCCACCTCTCCGGCCTCGCCGAGGGTAAGACCTACTTCGACTTCGTTAGACTACTCTACGAAGGTTGGGTCAGGGGATCTAAGAAAGGTCACTTCTCTGCAGAAGCTTCGGAAATGGAACACCACGACGGCCCTATTCACTGTCCTGGGTGTGGAGCTGAGATAAATCCGCCAGGCCTGGATACTGGTTCGGTCTTGTATAAGGCAAACAAGAACCGAGATAACGAGCTCACGCATTGGGAAGCTAAGCACGATCTCTGCGGCACTAAACTTACTGTCTTCAACGACTAGGATATAATACCATGTTCATCCCAGCACTCCTTTCAGGCCCGTGGGGCAGCCTCATCAAGTGGGGAGCAGGCGTACTCGCCGTGGTTACAGTCGCAGGAGGACTCTATCTCTACGGTCACCACAAGGGATACACCGAGGCCAACGACCTCTGCTCACACGCCGCCGACCAGGCCACGATCCACGCCAGGGACCTCCAGATCGAGGACCTGAAGAAGCAGATCGAGGCCGGCAAGGTGACGACCAAGAAGGTAGACGACGACCACGCCAAGAACCAGACGAAGGTCGACCAGGCAAAAACCGACGTCGAGAAGACCGTGAAGCCGACCGATACCGGGATCGACCAGAAAACCATCGACACCATCAACGCAGTGAGGAACACCCATGCTGTCCAAGAAGCGAGGTAGGAACATCCTCCTGGCGTTGCTCATGGCCCTCATGGCTGGGTGCACCACCGTTCCGGTCCCACCGACGGTGAACATCAGGAACTGCACTCCACCGGACAGCGTGATGACGAAGCACGAGGACCTGCCTCCGCTACCTCCCGGTAAGATGTCGGTCCTCGACATGGTGAAGCATTGGCTCTCGGACATCGGTTCCTATAACGACCTCAACTCAGAACATTCGGCACTTATCGACTACGTCGGGAAGAACTGTCGTGACCAACCGCCATCCAAGTAGAAAAACAAGAAGGGGAACAAGGATGACTTCCACAAAATCCATGGAATCTCGTCTCTCGGTAGTGGAGAGCGAGATGGCCGGGAACGCCCAGTACATGGAGCGTTTCGACGGTTCCATGCAGAAGATCTCCGACGTTCTCGTCGGAGTCAAGGAGATCCTCGCCGTCCACGAGGAGCGCCACAAGAAGCAGGACGACTTCAACAAGACCCTAGGGGAAGTGTTGAAGAGCCACGCCGAGTCCGACGAGAACGAGTTCGCCCACGTACGAAACAACCTGTCCCAGGTCAGCGCCTCTCTAGAGATGAAGATGGACACGATGAAGAAGGACATCATCGGTCAGGTCGACTCCCTTCGGAAGGACGTGGAGATCAAGATCAGCAACTTTGAGAAGCTGAAATGGACTGTAACTGGCGCGGGAATCGTGGTACTGATGGTGCTGGCAAGGATGGGTTACCACTTCCCCAGCCTGGGAAGTCTGATAGGAGCTGAGTGATGAAGACGTTCGGAGAGTTCATAGCTGAAGGCTCAAGTATCTCAAAGGGGGCGAAGGACCCCTTCGATAGGGTCGCAAGAAAACATGGATGGGACATCAACGACGTCGACAACGGTCACGTGTCCTACTACCACGGGATGCATCCAGGCCATGTGATCAATGTGGATCCCAGTGGTAAGTGGACTCATGATGACGGTGAAGGGGATGAAGTACTGGCTCACGGAAAGACCCATCAGAGTCTCGACGATCACCTGTCTAGGTCCAAGAAACAAGGATTTTGGTCGGAAAGCCACGTCGCCGATAAGGTCGGACTCCAGGACAAGGACTTGGGACATGGGCATCGTCGTATTCCAGCAGTGGCGAAGAGCCATGAAAAGTATTGGCAGGGATACAACCCAGAACTTGACGTCCATGAGTTCGAATTCCCCAACGAGGACCGTAGACAACATTTCCTCACGACTGTTGGGGGAACTGAACACCCCCTCGGCGGTTTGAGGACCATCCTCTCCGACGACTGAGCCAGATGTTTTGCCATGAAAAAGTCCAAGAAACCTCGAGTCAGGTCCCCCATCGCCAGGGACATGCTCCTGTACTGCAAGCCGAGTAAGGTCAAGGCCAAGCGCGGCAAGGGATCCTACACCAGGAAGGGTCGCCTCAAGCCCATCTAAATACTCCACCAACAGCCTCAAACACCAGGTCGCTAGGCTGTCGACCGTAAAAGGAGTATCCGATGATGTATGGCCACAAGCTGGCAGCAGCTATTCGCGTTTCAGGCAAGGTCCTCAGGGAGGACGGCGACAAGGTTTACTTACCGTTCGGTTCGGAGTACAGCGTCTACCTCAAGAACCTCGATACCGTCAGGGTACTGGTCACGGTCTCCATAGACGGGAAGGACATCTCCAACGACACCCGGCAGTTCATAGTTAGCCCAGGAGGCACCCTCGAGCTAGAGCGCTTCCTGCCGAACGGCAATATCCATGCCGGTAATCGCTTCCGTTTTATCGAGCGCACCTCAGGCATAGAAGAGCACCGGGGAATCGGCATCGAGGACGGCATCGTCCGCATCGAGTACCAGTTCGAGCAGAAGGTGTACTCGACGCCTCGCCGGTACCTGTCCCCCATACGTTCCCATTCTGATAGTTGGCACAGTAAGGTCTCCCTCAACAACAGCATGTCGGCTTCGGCTGGTCTCGAGGAGCCCCGTGGGTTGAACGGTGTGGCCGGCATTGCCGGTGAGAGGTGCTTCGGAATCGCTTCCGGCATGACGCAATCGTACTACCACACCGACATGCCTGACTTCACGGAAACGTCAGCGGAGCCGTCAGGCATAACCGCCGAAGGATCGGTCTCCGAGCAGAAGTTCAACCTCGTCTCAGGTTTCCCCCTTCAGGCAGAGAAGTACTCCCTCGTCCTGAGGTTGCTGGGAAAGACGGAAGCCGCCGTGGTGACGAAGCCCTTCACCGTGAAGATGAAGTCGTCGTGCCACAACTGCGGGCACACCATCCGCGGCTTCTCCAAGTTCTGCCCCGAATGCGGGACAGGTCTCGAGGTGGTGCAGTAGTACGATCTCGAATTGTCAAAAAAGAATGGGGATGGAAGACGAAACTGGCCAAAGAGGTGGGGGTATCCCATACTACTGTGACTAGAATTCTCTCAAAGCCTTTGTGAACTACCCGGCGTCTCTTTTGTCCGACAGGACACGCATGGCGTTGTCGAGCTGCTCCGTGTGGTCATAGGGACCGGAGACCTTACGGTCCCTGTCCAAGGCGTCCACGACGTACCAGCCGCACACCAGTTTCCTGGCATCGAGCTGCTTCGGGATGGGGAAGTTCGGGTAGTAGACGGTCATGTCCATAGGGTTATCCTCCTCGTCGATAAATGAGATGCCAGTCGTTGGCATTTCCTCAGGGTAATCCCGTTTCCGAGAAAAGTACATGGCCCTTTGGATCGATACGAAGTACGCCGGGATGGTATCCCCCAGGCTCAAGCGCTTCCGCATCAAGAAGCAGAGCCCGTACGAGGCCAACTTCCGCTGCCCCATCTGCGGAGACTCCAAGAAGAGTCAGATCAAGTCCAGGTGTTGGTTCTACGAGCGAGAAGGGCGTCTGACCGTCAAGTGCTTCAACTGCGGAGCCCACCCCAGCTTCAGGAACTTCCTCGGCTTCGTCGACCCCACCCTGGAGCAGGAGTACGCCTTCGAGAGCTTCAAGGAGCGGAACGACCAGAACAGCCAGTGGGGAAACAGGTTGCCTGCGGCGCAGGTCGTCGATAGGGTGGTGCTCGGTGACCCGTACGTATCCATATCCGCTCTCTCCGATTTCCACCCGGCCAGGAAGTACCTGAGGGGACGCAGGATCCCGGCCTTCGCGTTCGATCATCTCGGTTGGGTGGATGACTTCACCAAGTTCACCAACTCCTACCTTCCTGATAAGCTCGACATGAAACCAGAGGGGAGGATCATCATCCCGCTCATGGACAGGTACGGGATGATGTTCGGTTTCCAGGGCAGGAACCTGAGGCTTGACGGGAACCGGTACGTCACGATCATGCTCCAGGACAAGCCGAAGGTGTTCGGACTCGACAGGGTCGACGAGGACAGGAAGGTCTACGTGGTCGAGGGACCGTTCGATTCCCTCTTTCTCGACAATGGTGTCGCCATGGCCGGTGCCGATGCCGCCATGGGTTTTACCGACCAGGTAGTCATCTACGACAACGAACCGAGGAACCTCGAGATCGTGGCCAGGATGGAGAGGGCGATAGCACGAGGAGAGCAGGTAGTTATCTGGCCGTCATCCTTCCCACACAAGGACGTAAACGACGCGGTCGTTGCAGGAATGACTCCAGCAGCAGTACAGGCCATCATCGACGGCAATACATACCAGGGACTAGCCGCACGGCTGCGGCTCATGGAATGGAAGAAGACATGAAGACAACCGATGCAGTGCTCTGGGCGATCTTCGTCGTCGGAGGAATAGCGATAGCTGCCGACAAGGCCCACCGGAGCGGGCTCTTCAAACCTCGTTACAAGAACTGGGCCACGTGGCCCATGGTGATCTTTTGTCGATTGACGCGCCACGACAGCCAGACATGGACAAGCGGACGTGACACGAGGTGCGTCAACTGTGGAGACGTCGTTTGATCTCGGCTAGCATCATCGCCCACTCGAGGTCTGAGGAAGGCATCGACCTCTACACCTGGATGCTTCGCTACCCGAAGTTCATCCACGGTGAGTTCATGACCCACCGAAAGTTCTCGAGGAACGCCAGCTCCAGCAGGGCGATACCGACCAAGAAGCTCCTGGAGGAAGTCAGATCCGATGAGCTCAGGGCTGCGCCGGTTTTCTGGGGAAAGAACCAGGCCGGCATGCAGGCAGCCGCGGAACTGAGCAGGGAATACGTACAGGACGACCTCTGCGTTCCGTACGATCAGGCCAAGAAGGACTGGGCAGCGGCTGCCCACGCGGCTGCTGACCACGCTCAGAAGCTAGCTGATCTCGGTGCCCACAAGCAGATCGTCAACAGGATCCTGGAACCATTCCTCCACATCAACGTGGTGGCGTCTGCCACCGACATCAACAACTTCTTCGGACTCCGCCTCGACGCAGCCGCACAGCCTGAGATCAGGGTTCTCGCCGAGAAGATGTGGGAAGCCAAGGAAACCAGCGTCCCCAGGATCCTGAAACCAGGTGACTGGCACGTCCCGTTCGTAGATCCCGACGAAGCTGTGGATCTCTTCAGAATCGATCCCGGGGAGTGGCCGGCGATACCGATCAAGGTGTCCGTGGCACGATGCGCAAGGGTGACGCACCTCTCGTTCGTTACCGGCAAGAAGAGCACGGTCGAGGAAGACCTCCAGCTCTACGACAAACTCTTGGGTTCACAGCCGATCCATGCTTCCCCGGCAGAACACCAGGCGACACCTGATTCCTTTGGTTTAGTTTCGTTTGATAAGGAAAGTTCAGACGAGCTTAATAGCCGTTATTCCATATCAATGAACGTGGAGTGGGAAAACCTATATGATCACGGCAACTTCACAGGTTGGCGCCAGTTCCGAAAGATGATACCAGGTGAGAACATCGCTCCGCTCCCGTCCGAGTATCGGTAAAAGTAAATAAGCGTCCCACATCCATAAGCACACCCCACAAGGAACGAGATGAAGCTCCCTCCTGATTACGAACCTGTCGACTTCTCTAAGACCATCTTTCAAGGCAGGTACACCATCACCCCTGAAGAAACGTGGCCGGAAGCTTGCCTGAGGGTGGCGAGACAGGGAGCCCTTGCTGAGACACCAGACAAAGTCTCAACGTACAGCGACAAGTTCAACACGGTTCTCGTGAAGAACCTCTTCGTTCCAGGAGGTCGCATCTGGCACAACTCTGGACGCAACAACCCACAGCTGCTCAACTGCTTCGTCCTCACCAACCAGCTGGACTCCAAGGAAGGCTGGGGAGGGATCACCCGCGAGATGGTGATCACCTCCATGACCGGAGGCGGTTGCGGCATCGACTTCTCCGACGTTCGTCCCGACGGCGCCGCCATCAACGGTCAGGCAGGGTTCTGTCCAGGCCCCGTTGAGCTCATGGACATGATCAACGGCTGCGGCAAGCCCGTGAAAGCCGGCGGTTCTCGCAGGGTCGCGCTCATGTTCTCCCTCGACCTCGACCATCCGGACGTCAACAAGTTCCTGGACGCGAAGTTGGTGCAGGGCCGCCTCGCCCTGGCCAACGTCTCCGTGCGTTCAAAGAAGACCAAGGAGTTCATCAAGGCCGTCAAGGAGGACGGTACGATTGAACTGGGGTGGAAAGGCAAGTACAAGACGAGCGTCTCGGCCCGTGCTCTCTGGGACAAGATCGTGAAGAATGCCTACAACTCAGCAGAGCCTGGTTTCCTGAACTGGGAACTGGCTCTTAGTGAGTCCAACATCTACTACATCGAGGACCTCGTCACCACCAACCCCTGCGGTGAGATCGCCATGTCCTCATACGACGCCTGCTGCCTCGGTCACCTCGTCCTTTTCCGTTTCGTGAAGGAAGACGGTTCCGTCGACTGGCCGCTCCTTGCAGACACGGTCAGGACAGGGGTCAGGTTCCTTGACAACATCCTCTCCGTCAACACCTACCCTCTCGCCGAGATGAAGGACAAGGTCAACAGGCTCCGTCGCATCGGTCTCGGCGTCACGGGCTTTGCCGACATGCTGACCCTCATGGGTCTCAGGTACGGTTCCGAAGACGCCGTGAAGTTCACCGACAAGCTGATGCGCTTCATCTCGAAGCAGGCCTATGAAGCGTCGGTGATGCTGGCCGTCGAGAAGGGTGCCTTCCCGGCCTGTGACCCAGCGAAACACGTCGAGTCCGGTTTCATGAAGAGGATGCCGCACAAGATCCGTTCCCTGGTGGCCGAGCATGGCATAAGAAACTGCGCCATCCTGACCATCGCTCCGACCGGTACCGTGTCCATCCTCTCTGAGAACTGCTCGTCCGGCATAGAACCGATGTTCGCTCCGGCTTACGAGCGCAGGTTCTGGGTCGGTGACCAGCGCCAAACGGAAGTCGTCGTCCACCCCCTCTTCAAGAAGTTCATGGATGCAGGCAAGAGCGTGGAGCACTTCGTCGGCGCCAGGGATCTCTCCGTACGCGACCACATGGAGATGCAGAAGGTCATCCAGAAGCACATCGACAACGCCGTGTCGAAGACCATCAACATCCCCGAGGACTACCCCATGGAGGAAGTCGGGGAGCTGTGGCTCGAGTACCTGCCGTACCTGAAGGGTACGACGTTCTACCGAGAGAACTCTCGAGGGTATGTAGACGAGAACGGCAAACTGCGAGAGCCGCCTCTCCTGGCCATGTCGCTTGAGGAAGCTAAGGAAAAGTACAAGGACGGAGTCGTCGGGTCAGAAGCTGACTGTGTGGACTGTGCTTTGTAGGAAGCATAAATACCGGACCCGCCTCCATGGAGGCCCCCAACCCAGGAGTATCCATGGATGAACACCTTCAAGGCAGGCAAGCACGTCATCGGTGATTTCTCCGGCATCGATCCGGAAAAATTGAAGGACGAAGGATACCTGGAAACTGGTTGCATGGAAGCGGCTCGCAAGGCCGGAGCCACCATCGTCGGTTCTAAGTTCCACTCCTTCGGAGAGGGCCAAGGCATCACCGGTGTGGTGCTGTTGGCAGAGAGCCACATCTCCATCCACACGTGGCCTGAGACCGGCTACGCCGCCGTAGACGTCTTCATGTGTGGTGACATGGATCCTGGGAAGGCCATGCGACTCATCCAGGCTTGGCTTGCTCCAGATCATTCCTTCGTCGAGACCATCGTTCGTTCCGGGAGGCACGTGTGATGTTGGTTCGGTGGGCTGCACTCACCGACGCATCAGACATCTATGCATCCGAGATAAGGCTCTTCAGGACCGACTACCTGTCCAGAGGAAAGGTCGTCGAAGCCGTGAAGCACCAGGGTTGCCTCATCGGTTTCGTCAACTCCACGATGGCTGGATACGTGATGTTCAGGATGGAGGGGATTGATGACGGGAGCATCTACCAGCTCGTCGTCCTCCCCAGGTTTCGAGGATGTGGATATGCCCGGGAGTTGGTGACCGCAGCCACCCAGCAACTGGCAACCAGGGGAGCGAAGAACGTGTCAGCGTACACTCCGCTGAGGTACAGGGTCGGGGTGTTCGTCTATAAGTCCTGTGGGTTCACGGACGTAGACATCGTTCCAGATTTCTATGAGACAGGGGATACCGCCGTCCTCATGAGGAAGGAATTATAGTGATAGCAGTCATCATGCTCAGGATCGCCCTAGGACTGTCAGTACTCGCAGCCATGATCTCATCTGGCGGCGATCCACCGGCACCAGCCTAAATACGGGGAAACACCTAGTTAGGCAAAGCCATGCGTTGGATCACCTGCCCCACCTGCTCGGAAGAGTACAAGGTCGTTACAGGGATCGGCGTCTCAGCCCCCGTCGTCTTCTGCCCGTTCTGTGGTTCTGAAACTGCTGAAGGCAGCGACGACGATGGTGAAGACATCCAGATCGAAACAGACGACGACGAATGACGGACTACGGTCACTGGAACCCCATCCAGGTCGGCGACTTCGATCCAGACGAATGGTTTGGGTTCATCTACCTCATCCGTCATAAGGCCTCTGGTAGAGAATACATCGGTCGCAAGAACCTGCATTCCTTCAGAAAAAAGAAAAGGATTAACAAACGAACTAAGACCGTACAATCAGGCTCCGACTGGCGGGAATATACCAGTTCAAGTAAGACTGTTA
>Ga0265338_10008901_pt1 | contig 12090 bp, 11 predicted proteins | sample 42126metaG_FD_193579 | JGI IMG/M metagenome (GOLD analysis project Ga0265338, IMG submission 193579) | Rhizosphere microbial communities from Carex aquatilis grown in University of Washington, Seatle, WA, United States - 4-21-26 metaG | ecosystem: Host-associated > Plants > Roots > Rhizosphere... | reverse complement strand
CGACGCCAGACGCGCGGAACCGCCCCCGCGCGGCGCGACCCCTCCGGGAGCGGTGCCGGATGAGCTCATCCTGAGCCGTGCCATCCAGCAGGCCATCGCCCTGGCCCAGCAGGACAAGAGCACCTGGACCCGCGCGGACCTGATCAAGTACCTAGGCCGGGTCCTGCCACGCACCGGCCGCCGCCCAGCCGAAGCGGCCGCACTCCTGGAAACCCTGGCCGACCGGGCGCTGCGCTCGGAGTTCGACCCGGTCCTCTGCCTGGAAGCCCCCGAGCCAGCCGAAGTCCCGGCCGCCCTGCTCCGCGCCGACGGGCGCAGCGTCCACCGCCGGCACGGCGGCATCCGCTACGCCACCCATACGCAGCTCACCATGGAAGACCGCATGGTTGCGCAGGCCGCGGCGCGAACCGCGCCGCGCATGACCCGCGCCGACGCCGCGCGTGCGCTCGGCACCGACCTCGACCAGCTCGAGCACGCGCTGGAGGGCCGCGCCAGCGGCGCAGCGGAGGAGCAGCGCACCGGATCCGGGCTGCGCGAGGACCAGGCCGCAGCCGCCCTGTCGGTACTGACCGACGGCAGCCGCGTCTCGGTGATCAACGCCCCGGCCGGCTCGGGCAAGACCCGTACCCTGGCCGAGATCGCCAGGGCATGGACAGCCGCAGGGCTCGGCCCGGCCATCGGCATCACCACGTCCCAGTCCGCCCGCAACACCCTCGCCGCCGGCGTCGCCGAGTCCTACAACAGCGCCCAGTTCCTCGGCCACCTGCCCGCCCAGCGCGGCGCCCGCGGCCCCGTCGCCACCGAACCAGGCACGCTGCTGGTGATCGACGAGGCATCGATGATGACCACCCTCGACCTGGCCGACCTCATTACCCTGGCCGAGTCGGCCGGCGGAAAGGTAATCGCCGCCGGCGACACAAGTCAACTACAAGCCGTACAGAACGGTGGCGGCATGACCCTGCTCGCCAACCGCCTCGGCTATGTCCGCCTGGCCGAGCCGGTCCGCTTCCACCACCCCTGGGAACGCGCCGCCAGCCTCCGCCTGCGCGACGGCGACCCCACCGTCCTAACCGAGTACGACCAGCACGCCCGGATCACCGGCGGTGGCCCCGAGCAGATGATGGACGCCGCCGCGGCCGACTACGTGGCCCTCACCCTCGAAGGCACCGACACCTTGCTGATGGCCGCCGACCACACCCTGCGCCGCGAACTGTCCCGCCGCATCCGCGACGACCTAGTCCACCTGGGCCGCGTACAACCGGACCCCTCGGTACGCATTGCCGACGGTGCCACGGCCAGCGTCGGCGACCTGATCGCCTGCACCCGCAACGACCGCACAGTCGAAGCAGGAGAGCCCGGCCGAAGCCTGGCCAACGGCGACCTGCTCCGCATCGAAGCCATCACCCGAGACGGCCTACTCGTCCGCCGCGCCCTCAACGCCACCCCCGGAACCGGACAGCGCCGCTGGACGGCGGAATCTGTCAACCTGAACGGGGCACAGGTAGGCAGCTTTACTGAGTGGCGTCTTCTTTCTCCTGGGGCGGGTTGATCCAGGACGTGCCCGGCAGGCCTGGAGGTGCTGGCGGCTTGCTGACGAAGCGCTCGGGGTGGGCTTGGTAGGCGGCGTTCAGGACCTGGGCGCGGGCGGCGCGGACGGCTGCGGCCTGGCCGTGGTGGACGTCGGTGGCGGTGTGCAGGCCGAGGCCGCCGTGGCGGTGCTCGTTGTTGTACCAGCGGAAGAATTCCTGGCAGTGGGCCCGGGCAGCCTCGAGTGAGGGGAACCGGGCGGGGAACGCGGGCCGGTACTTGAGGGTCTTGAACTGGGCCTCGGAATAGGGGTTGTCGTTGCTGACGTGCGGGCGGGAGCGGGACTGGGTAACGCCCAGGTCAGCCAGGAGCAGCGCGACCGGCCTGGACGTCATCGAGGTGCCGCGGTCGGCGTGCAGGCTGAGCTGGCCGCTCGTGATGCCCTGCCTGGCGCAGGTCTCGGCGATGAGCTTCTCGGCCAGGATCGCGGACTCGCAGGTGGCGACCATCCAGCCGACGGCGTAGCGGCTGTAGATGTCGAGGATGACGTAGAGGTGGTAGTACGTCCACTTGGCGGGCCCGTGGAGCTTGGTGATGTCCCACGAGTAGACCTGGTTCGGCCCGGTGGCGACGAGCTCGGGCTTGACCTTCGCCGGGTGGGTTGCCTGGCGCCTGCGCTCGCGGCTTTCGCCGGCCTCGCGCAGCACCCGGTAGTAGGTGGAGACCGATCCGAGGTAGGTGCCCTCGTCGAGCAGGGTCGCCCAGACCTCGTCGGGGGCCAGGTCAGCGAACCGCTCGCTGTGCAGCGCGCCCAGGATCGCCTGCCGCTCGGCAGGAGCAAGCGCCCGCGGCTGGACCCGCTCCCGGTGCGGGACCGGGGCCGGCTTCGCCGCTGCCGGGCTGACCCGGTGGCGCCGGTGCCAGGTGGCCTGCGCCACCCCGGACGCCCGGCAGGCCGCCCGGGTGCCGATCCTCGGCGCGAGCAGGGCGACGGCCTCGTCGGTCACGGCTTCGACTTGGGCTCGGTGTCCGCGCCCTCGGAGATCGTCTCCAAGAGCGCATGAAGTTTTGACTGGACCTCCACCACGAAGCGGGACGTGGCCAGCTCCTTCTCCAGCTTGGCTTTCTCTTTCTCCAGCCGGGCGATCTGCGCGTCCCGCGGGTCGGCCGCCGGGCGGCCGGCCGGCTGCTTCAGCCCGGCCAGCGCCCCGGCGTCACGGGCCCGCCGCCACTCGCTGATCAAGCTGGAGTACAGGCCCTCCCGCCGCAGGATCGCACCCTTCTCACAGTCCGGCGCGGCCTCGTAAGCGGCCAGGACCTGCTGCTTGTACTGCGCGGTGAACGTCCGCCGGCGGGCCCGCTCGGGCACCTCCGGATCGGGGCGCTCCTGCCGCTCGCCGGTCACCTGTCCAGCATCGCCGGCCGCCAGGGCACGGTCGAGCTCGGTCACGGTCATATCGGGAAGTTGTCTCCATCCCCGCCCTCGGGGAGTGTCAGTGGCTACTGAGGGGCGGGTGCCTCACGACAGCTTGGCAGAGAGGGCTGGGCTGGGTCGGAAAACCGCAACGCCATCTCTATCGTTCCCATAAGGTGAAGGGGGGGACACTCTTCTGGGCAGCCAAGAGCTATAATCTGGTACATGTGTTCGAGCTTGTTCAATCTACCGAGGACTGCTGTTGCCTCTACTGGAACGGACGCCGGGGGTGCGGCCTCCTTGCTCAGGTCCAAGAAGCAAGCCACGTCGAGATCATCGGCGTCGTAGGCATCGCGCATGATGAGCACGTAGCCCCTCCTCAAGGCAAACACTCAAAGTTACTACCCGCTACCCTAAGTATCTACCGGGGGTGAAGTGAGCTGCAGTTAGGCATGCGATCACTACGCGCCGCAGACTGCCTATGTCGCAAATGTCAGAGATTGGGTATTCTGCGCGGTAGTGCTCGATGTCGGGCTCGGCGCAGCAGGGATGCCGGGCTGCTCAGCGTCGAAATCAGTGCGACGTAGACCGCAGATCTCGCTTTTGGCCTGGCCCTCGGCCTCATTGGGTGCGGCTCTGGCCACGTGGTAGTCGGTCGCGCTTGCCAGCTCCTGTGAGCTGATAGTGATCATCCGCACCGGCCGCACTGGACTTCACGGATCGTTGGCGACCATGCACCACTCGTCAGCGTCAAAGGGCTGAACTGGCTGCCATTCCCAGGGCATTCATTAGCAAATAGGCGTAATCCGGGCATGCCGTCAGTGGGTCGTGGGTATGACCTCACCTAATTAGGTCACGTTTACCCGCCCCTCAAGCCATCTCCACGGTTCCATCGCGTGAGGGTTAATCAGCCCTATCGGCCATCTCGCCATCGTCGCTCACTCGAAAACATGATCCAAGAAACAAAGAGTGAATCTAGCCGAGAAGTCTCGCTGATGGTAACGTGGCGGGCCATGACAGGCTCTTCGGAAGTAGTAGGTATTTTCGAACGTCATCTTCGCCGTATCCGGCACGCCTCTCCTGTCAACAATAAATACCGATCTTTCGAGCTTGCTATGGCTGAGATTCTCGGTGTTCAGGCGAGCCACGTATACACATCACACATAGCAAAAGCGGGCAACTTTGATGTCCGGATGAGACAGTCAGATAGAGCCCAAGGTGCTCTAATCCGGATTGGGTTGATTCCTGCAGGCGTATTTAATGAATGGGACTTGGATTATCTCAGGGACTGGGCTGTGCGACTTGCGCGCGACCGCTACCCTGGCAGTTCGGTTCTCCTGGTCTGTGATGGGCCGGGTGGGTGGATGCCGGTTTGGGCTGCAGAGGAAGAGGGACAAAGCACGCGTCAGGGATCGTTCAGTCGACTGGCTGGCGTTCTACAGGACGTTGGGATTTTCACGTACCCTGCTCATCCGGCTGAGCTTGGGAGCAGGGTAGTGGTCAGGCTTACTGAGCAAGAGGAGCAGTTGATCCGGGTAATGTCGTCTCGTCCCCAGACGACTCGCGCCCTTTATGAACTTGAGCCGAATCTTTTCGCGCGGTTGATTGAGAGTGACGTATCAGCTCGCGATGTAATCGCTATTAGTCATCGTCGCTCAGTCGTTGATAATTTTAGGGAACTGCTGCGAGATCCAGAGCTTTTTCGGGATGCTGCGGAAGCTGTCGGATCGAAAGAAGCAGTTTGGCAGAAACTGCTTGAGGAGAACCCATGGATTCTCGGGGTGAGCCTTGCTGGCCAGCTACTGACCAGCTGGAACGACGAGAAACTTGAACAAGTAGTTGCGGGTTTCTCGATCGCTGGCCCTGGGAAAAGAGCTGATGCGCTACTGCGGACAAACGGTGGCATCAGAGCTATGGTCTTTGCCGAAATTAAGTATCACGGGGCTCCGCTGCTGAGCACAGAATACCGTGCCGGCTGCTGGTCGCCGTCGCCCGAGCTATCGGGAGGCGTAGTCCAAGTCCAGCGAACTGTTCAGCTGGCCATCCGTCAGATCGGGGAGCGGTTGCCTGAGGAGGATGAAGACGGAATTGAAACGGGGGAGTATACCTACATGGTCCGCCCGCGTCAATTCATCATCCTTGGGAATCTAGCCGAATTCAGAGGCGAGCGCGGGATCAACAGGCAGAAGTACGAGTCGTTTGAACTTTTCCGGCGTAACATCCACGAACCTGAGATCTTGACCTTTGATGAACTGCTGGCCCGGGCTGAGTGGCATGTCGAGACGGCCGATAGGGAAATTAACTCACCCTTACACATATCAGCAGACTATAATCGGACCGTCGGTCGATTGCGCTTACGTTGTCAGTCTCCCCAAGGTTCCGTTAGCTGGAAGGTTCAAACGTCGTGACTCACATCACGGACGAGTCTTCGGAGTGTCGCTCCGCGTGCCGCACCGTCATGAGGGAAGATTAGGTATGGGTACTCCTATGACTGCTGTCGGTCTCTTTGCTGGGATCGGCGGTGTCGAGGAGGGACTGGCCAGATCCGGCGCGGCGGAGGCCGAGCTGCTGGTCGAGAACTGGGACCCTGCGCAGGAGGTGCTCCGGGCTCGCTTCCCTGACGCGAAGCTCAAGGGCGACGTCGGTGACGTGAAATCACTGCCCAAGGTGGACCTGCTGGCAGCAGGATTCCCCTGCACGGACCTGTCTCAGGCTGGCCGCACGGCTGGTATCAGGGGGAAAGCTAGCGGGCTCGTCACGCGCGTGTTCGACCTGCTCGAGTCAGCCAATCCGACGTGGCTCATGATCGAGAACGTCAGGAACATGCTCGTGCTCGATAAGGGTGACGCGATGCGTTACCTAGTCAGCGAGCTTCAAGACCGCCACTACAGATGGGCCTACCGACTGGTCGATAGCCGTTGCACAGGCGTCCCCCAGCGGCGGCAGCGCGTGATCATGCTCGCCAGCCGGACGGAGAACCCAGCGGATGTCCTTCTCGCTGATGATGCAGGAGAACCTGCGGAGGACTACTACCAGGATGCTGCTTTCGGGTTCTACTGGACTGAAGGGCTGACTGGACTCGGCTGGGCGAAGGACGCGGTTCCGACACTCAAGGGCGGCAGTTCGGTCGGCATCCCGAGCCCTCCTGGGATCTGGATCAAGACGGCGGATCCTGGCCGGAAGCTCATAACTCCGTCGATCGAAGAAGCCGAAGAGCTGCAGGGCTTCTCCCGCGGGTGGACGAGCCCGGCTGATTCAACGCGGTCTAACGGTCCCCGGTGGAAGCTTGTCGGTAACGCGGTCACGGTTGGCGTCAGCCAGTGGGTTGGCAGCAGGCTGATTAGCCCCGGCGAGCATGACCGGAGCAGAGGCGCCCTTGCTGCTGACGGGCGCTGGCCTCACGCCGCATGGGGTGACGGCGGCAAGGTCTACCGGGCCGATGTGTCCATGTGGCCAGTGCGCCTGCCGTACCGCCATCTCCTCGACATAGTCTCGCAAGGTGGGGCGAAGCCTGTCAGCCACCGGGGAGCCGCAGGGTTTTACAGCAGGATGCTGCGATCCGGGCTCCGCTTCGATCAGGAATTCAAGGCGGACGTCGGCGAGCATGTCGAGGTCACCCGTTAGGTATCCGGACTCTCGGTGGTCTCGGCGTCCTCAATGACCGCGTCTAGGGTGAGCTCGGCTTCGGCTTCAAGGCCCGTTGGCAGCGATCCTGCTGGTGCTGTCCATCCAGGGTCGTCGTCTGCGAAGCGCTCGTGTCGGCTGACTCCGGTGTTGCGGTACACCACCGCGTCATCGATCGTCTCGACCAGCTCGGCAAGGGTTATCGTCTGCGCGTCTGAGGGCGGCTGATTCTGTCGGGGTGCCTGGCGGACATCGAAGAAGCGGACGTTGCCTGCTGCATCGAACAGGCCGATGTAGGCATGCTCGAACAGGTCGAAACGCGCGTCCGGGCTTGGCCGCCCGGTGCGCTTCCGGAACGTGAATACGGCATGAGCGAAACTGCTTTGGCCCGTAACGCCGTCCCAGCACGCGTCCTCGTTCATGAAGAAGAGAGCCGCTAGCACGGCGTAGGGCTGCCGCCGGTGGAGCGTGTCAGCTTCGTCGCGCAGCTCCATGTCGTTGCGCTTGACGTTCTTGACGTAGCGGCCTTCCCTCGCGGGCTGGCCTCCCTTGGCCGGCAGGGTGTCCCTGAAAGTGTAGGTCTTTATGGATATGCCTGCGACCAGGCCCGCTGCGTCATCCCATACCCCGACATCTGTGCGCTTGCGGTCGACCTTGGCTCCAACGCTGAACTCCTGGCCTGTCCCGTCTGGCCTTGGAGTTACCCGAGCTTTGGGGTACTTGGGGCGCAACCGATCGGCCAGGGTCATCGCCAGGGCGTTGCTGAACCGCTGCGCCCAGTTCTTCTTAGCTGCGCGGTTGTCTCCGCCGGTCTCGGTCAACGTCAGCGGTTTCGGCAGGCCAGCTGCCGTCAGTGCGGCGTACAGCGGGGGCTCAGCAGGGTTGTTGACCAACGGCACGCGGACACCGTAGCCGTTCCGCTGAGAGACTTAAAGCCGTTGCACCAAAGTGGTGACTACGCAGGCGATGCGCTTCGGCGCGGTGCCCATGACTCGCCTTCCTTGCCGTGGAACCTATCCGGCCTCAAGGTGAGGGCGGAAGGTGTCCCAGGTGACGCGGTAGGAGCGGCCGCCGTCCGGCCGTTCTACGTACAGGTTGGCAGCGAGCATGTCCAGGGCGGCGTAGGCGACCGGGGCGGACACGTGGTATTCCGCGGCGAGGTGGGAGGCGGGCAGGGACGTGAGCCTGCTGAGTTCGCCGCTCTCGATCTTGTCGCGGAGGATGCGGGCGAGCTTGACGTGCTGGGGGGAGTAGTCGGCGTCCATATCGTGGAGCATCGGCAGATCGGAGAGGGAGTCCACTAGTCCTCCCTGGCGAGGATCGCGTAGACGGCCTTCCCTGGGCCTTCTGGGCGCCATCCCCACTTGGCTGACAGCGCCTCGACTATGTTCAGCCCGCGCCCGTGCTCGGTGTCCTCGGCCGGGTCGCGCCTGACCGGGGGATCGACCGAGGAGTCGGTGACTATGACCGCGATCATGCCCGAGTCGCCGAGGTGCATGAGTTCCAGGCCGAGCGTGGCCGCGCCCGCGTGCTTGATCGCGTTGGTGACGAGTTCCGATGCGACCATCTCGGCGTCTGCCCCGTAGCCGCCGAGGTTGTGGTGGGCGAGCGCGGCCCGGATACAGAACCGCGCCATTGGTGCCGAGTGCTTGTCGCTCGGCAGCGTGAGCGAGATGAGCGGCGCGGTCTCTGTCGCTGCGATTGCCATCGTCGTGTTCCTTTCGTGCCTGCCTGCGGTATTCGCAGCCTGCATCTCTGGGAACGTGGACGACAGTAAACGGATGGCATCTGGCCCTGTTATGCCGAGCCTGGCAAACTGGCCAGCGAGGAAATCCGAGTGATTACCGGATAGTGGCGGTGAAAGACCGCCAGGCTTCCGGCGCGAACGCGAGCACTGGGCCGCGACGGTCGGTGGTGACGCGGTCGCCGTCCTGCACGCCCGCGCCGCCTGGATGGCATCAGTCGGCCAGAGAGTCTGGGAACCGTCCCCGGACATGCCCGCGCTGGTCATCATCGTCGACGAGTACGGTGAACTCGCCGACGAGGCACCCGACGCCATGAGCGACACCGACTCCATCGCCCGCCTCGGCCGCGCCGTCGCCGTCACCCTCATCGCCGCCACCCAGCGGCCCACGCAAAGGGCGATGGGGCAGGGCGCGGTCCGCTCGCAGATGGACACCCGGATCTGCTTCCGGGTCCGCGAGCGCAAAGACGTCGACCTGGTCCTCGGCCAGGGCATGCTCAGCGCCGGATGGCACGCCCACACCCTCAACGCGCCCGGCAAGTTCCTCGTCTCCGCACCCGAGCACACCACCCCCAAACGCGCCCGCGCCTACCTCGTCACCGATGACGACGTGGCGAGCGTGACCGCCTACTACGGGCCGCGCCGGTCCTGGCTGGACGAGGTGTCGCGCGGCGCGCTCGATCCCAGCCCCGCCGATGCCGAGCCCGTGCCGTGGTACCTGAAGAATGCCCCGGGCGTCCCAGACGAGCCCGGAGACTCGCCGGGCAATGACGACAGCAGCCCCCTGCAAGACGTGCTCTGGGACGCCCTGCGCTCGGTTCCCGAGACCGGCGCCGACGTCGCCGAACTCATGCGCATGACCGGCCTCGGCCGGACCGCGGTCTACAAGTACCTGTCCCTCCTCGCCGGGCAAGGCCGCGCGGTCAAGGCCGGCTGGGGCCGCTGGCGCGCGGCCGACCCCGGGGAGGGTGACGATGAGTAACTGTCCGCCGCGAATGTCCGCGGACACTCCTCGCGCGTGTCTGCACGTAAGGGCGCGGACACGGGCCGGCGGACAAATTCGCGGACAACTTATCCACAGGCTGTCCCGTAGCCGCGGGGCTAGCAATGTCTAGCCGCATCGTGGGCCGGGGCTTCGGGCGCAACCTAGACGCCGGCCCGTTGCAGCTGATGATAAGCAGTTTTGAGCTGCACCTGCGCGCCGAGAAGAAGTCGCCGAAGACGATCCGCACCTACATCGAGGCCGCCCAGTGGTTCGCCGCCGAGTACCTGATTTCCAACGAAGTTAAGTTCTGGGCCGACGTGACTGCGCGGCACGTCCAGGAGTGGACCGTTATCCTGCTGGGCCGCTACTCCGATTCCTACGCCAGCAACCAGTTCCGCGCGCTCCAGCAGTTCTTCAAGTGGCACGCCACCGAAGATCCCGACGAACCGCGCCCCAACCCGATGGCCAACCTCAAGCCGCCCAGGGTGAGCGACAAGCTCGTTCCCGTCTTCACCGAAGACGAGTTGGCCGCGATCCTGGCCACGTGCAGGGGAGGCGGATTCCAGAACCGCCGCGACTACGCCGTCATCTCGCTGTTCAAAGATGCCGGCATCCGTTTGTCCGAGCTGGCGGGCCTGGGCCTAGCCGATATGAGCCCGGCGAGCCGCGAGGCAACCGTCACGGGCAAGGGCAACAAACAGCGAATCGTGCGGTTCACCTATGACACCGCCCGTGCTCTTGACCGGTACACCCGAGAGCGCGCCAAGCACCCCTTGGCGCGCGTCTCCGCGCTTTGGCTCAGTGTGCACGGCGGGCCGATGACGGCCAGCGGCACTTACCAGATGATCGAGCGGCGCGGCCAAGGTGTCGACGTAGAGGTCAACCCGCACAAGTTCCGGCACACCTTCAGCCACAACTGGCTCGACAAAGGCGGGGCCGAAGGTGACCTGATGGAACTCAACGGCTGGTCAAGCCCCCAGATGCTCGCGCGGTACGGCCGAAGCGCCCGCAGCGCGCGGGCGCGCCGCCACTACGACGACGTCATGGGGGACTGACGTGCTCATGCAGACGCTCTTGCTGGTGCCGCATGAAGGCGCCGACGACCGAGCACGAGGAGGTGAGGCCACGTGGCCAAGGACATCAACAGGCGCATCGCGGCGGAAATCTCATGGGCACGCACGAGCGACCGCGCTGCCCGTACGCGCCCCGCGCGAGAAACGTTCCTCAAGCGATTCGAGAGGGAGGTAAATCCCGATGGCACGCTGCCACCCGATGAGCGTCGGCAGCGTGCCGAGCACGCCTACATGCTCCAGCTCGCGAAACGATCGGCGACCGCACGTAAGGCCAGGTAGCCCGTGCCTGAGAGCACCACTGCGCCCGCGCCCCGGACTTGAGGGATATGGCCGTAATTAATCAACCACCCGATGTAACCATTGTCGAACCGTGAAGGTCGGATATACGTATCTGTAGGTGAGGCGAAGTGCCCTCGCAGTCCTGCGGGGAGTCCCGACCTGAATACGGAGCGCCGATGGGAACGAGTCCGCTGCCAGCGTTCTCCTACCACTGGGTCGGCGGGGACATCGCGGGGTTGGAGGCGCTCAACAGCCAGTGCCGCAAGGTCGCTTCCACAATCATTGGCGCCGACCGCGCGCTGACGCAGGAGGTTTCCTCGGTCGTCGGCGACACGGGCTGGACGGGTTCGGCGGCGAGTGCGTTCAGCGCCGCCTGGGACCGCGACGCGACCGCGGGCGGGCAGTTGGCGCAGGCGTGGGAAGAGATCGGGCAGATCGCGGCGACCCTGGCCTACAACCTGGCTGCGCTGGAGAGCGCGCTCGAAGAGGCCGCCATCCAGGTTGAGCAGCAGGGCCTGCCGGTGGACACGAGCACCGGGCTGCCCATGCCGGGCACCATCGCGGGCGGCGGGGCCTGCCCCAGCCCGCAGGCGGCCGCGGCGCAGGAGCAGCTGGCCGGCCAGTACATGGCTTACCGGGCGGGAATCCTCCAGGAGGCCACCGGGGCTCGGAACCGGGCGCTGAGCGGCCTGTACGCCGTGACCGCGCAGATGCTGCCGAACCCGTTCGACTACGGGCAGGTAACCAACGACCTGGACGGCATCCGCTCGCTGTGGGCGATACCGACCACGTACCGGATGGAGGTCGAAGGGCAGCTCCAGGAGTCTGGCGAAGCCGTGGATAACATGTGGCAGGCCCTGATCGCGGGCAGGCGGGTAAGCGGCAACAACTTCCGGCTCCCGAAGGAGCTGGTCGAGAAGGGCGCCAAGGCGCGCGCGGTGCTGCCAGGACTGGAGACCCAGGCCAAAGAAGCCCTGCCCGAGAGCCTGCTGAACAGGCTGGCCGGCGGGGACACGGACGCGCTCGGCGGTCTCGGAGTGGCGGCCGGGGCGATCAGGGCCGTCCCCTACATCGGGGCGACTGTAGGGGGCGTTCTCCAGGTCATCCAGGACCGGGAGAACCATGAGCCATGGAAGCAGTCCCTGGCGGACGGCGCTATTTCCAACCTCGCGAGCGTTGGCGCCGCCTCCGCGGCTACCGGCATCGGCGCGATGCTGTTCGGCACCGGGTCAGTCGCCGTGGTCGGCGGCACCGCGCTGGCCGCAGGCGTCATAGCGGTCGGCGTCGGTGACGTGGTGCACAACTTCATCCAGGACGCGCCCGCCGACTGGAACAAGTACGGATTCCTAGTACGGCAGCGTCCAGTTGGTTCTTGAGCTGCTGTGACGTGAGGGTTCCGGGTTTCCGGTGAAATGAGGGCAGCCGCCTCGGGATCATGTGTTTG
>Ga0265338_10008900_pt1 | contig 12091 bp, 9 predicted proteins | sample 42126metaG_FD_193579 | JGI IMG/M metagenome (GOLD analysis project Ga0265338, IMG submission 193579) | Rhizosphere microbial communities from Carex aquatilis grown in University of Washington, Seatle, WA, United States - 4-21-26 metaG | ecosystem: Host-associated > Plants > Roots > Rhizosphere >... | reverse complement strand
CGTAGTCCCAATGGTGCAGGAGTTGCTGGTACGACTCCTGCGCCCACACACCGGAGATCAAGAAGACAGAAAGCAAGAGAACGACAAGAAAGGAACGGCCCATCATGACGACTCCTTCAACCCACGACGATTCTGAGAACTCCCGCCTTTCCAGCGGACTATTGGATGAGGCGGAACTCCGCATGCAGCTTAGCCGTGGAATCTTCTCCGACCCAGACGTCAAATTGCTCCGGTTCGACGACCCATTGTTTCGTCGCTGGACTCCAGAATTGCAGTTCATCCGTGCCGAGCGTGAAATGAACGGTCTGTTTCGCGCCCGCGGACAGGCTCACCCGTCGAAAGCCTTTCAACTGTCTTACCGGGCGCGAAGCGCTTCCAGCCCGCTGGTGAATGTAGAGTTGCACGACGGCATCTCCGGGGCGGCCTCCGGTGTTGGTCACATCGACGGAGACTTCTACAGTGGTGCCGACCTTTGCTTCCGCTTGGCTCACTTTTAGATTCTCAAAAGCAAAAGCCGTGTAGCTCAACCCGTACCCGAACGGATAAAGCGGACTGGTTAACGCATCCCAGTATCGCGATGTGAAATCGGGCGCGGACTCCGGATTCTGGGTCAGATTGTGGTTGTAATAAATGGGCTCCTGCCCGGTGCTGCGCGGCCAACTCACCGGCAAATGTCCGCTGGGATTTGCGTCTCCGAAAAGCACGTCTGAGATTCCGTTCCCACCCTCGCTTCCCGGATACCAAGCCTCCAGAATCGCGGGAACATGCTCGGACGCCCACGAGATATCCAGCGGACGTCCGTTTACCAACACGAGCACAACAGGCTTGCCGGTCGCAACTACCGCTTCAAGCAATTCCTGCTGGCCACCAGAGAGCTTGAGCGACGAGCGCGACGCGGCCTCTCCACTCATCAGGGCAATCTCGCCGAACACCAGGACGGCCATGTCGCTCCGTTTCGCGAGCGTAACTGCATCGTCGAAAGCCTTGCGAGCTTCTTCCGCCGTCTGCTTCGCTTGTTCTTTGACCGTCATAATCGGGACGTTCTCGAAGAAGGAGGGAATGTCGCGCCGGATATTCGGCCCATGCGCGAATTGAACTTGCACCGCGTCGCCGACTTTATCCTTGATTCCCTGCAGAATGCTGACGGTCGGCCCGGGTTTCACCAAGGCTCCCCACATGTCAAGCAAGTCGAGTTGCGCGTCGGCCAGTGGACCGATCACTGCAATGGACTTGACCTGCTTGCCGCTCTTATCCAGCGGTAGCAGGTTCTGTTCGTTGCGGAGCAGCACAACCGAGTGCTGCACCGCGTTGCGAGCGATCTGAAGATGTTCCGGAGCGTTCAAGACCCGCTCAATCCGCGACTCGTCGACGTAGGGATGTTCGAACAAGCCCAGGCGTATTTTCGTTTCCAGAATCGACAGGACGGCAGCATCGATTTGCGCCATCGGGATTCGTCCCTGCTGCACCTCGGCAGTCAGATATTTCAGATAAGTGCCGCTCGCCATATCCATGTCGAGCCCGGCGCCGAAGGCCTTCTGCGCCGCATCCTGGCCATCGCGCGCATACCCGTGGATGATCAGGCTATGGACGGCGTTGGCATCGCTCACCACGAATCCTTTGTAGTGCCACGCATCGCGCAACACGTCATGCAACAGCCAGCGGTTCCCGCTCGCAGGGACGTCATTCAGGTCCATGTAGGCGCTCATGAAGGTTCCAACCCCGGCATCGAGCGCCGCTTTGAACGGTGGCAAATAGACGTTCCACATCGCCTCTTCCGGAATGTACGACGAGTCGTAGTCGCGGCCGCCGTCGGCCGCACCATAGCCGGCAAAATGCTTCACGCACGCCAGCACGTGGTCGGGCGCGCCCAAATGTGGCCCCTGAAAGCCGAGAACCTGCGCCCGCGCCATGGCCGCTCCGAGATATGGATCTTCCCCAGCGCCTTCGACCATTCGCCCCCAGCGTGCATCGCGAGCGATGTCGACCATGGGACCGAAGGTCCACGCAATTCCCGCGGCGCGCGCCTCCCGCGCTGCCACAGTTTGCACTGCCTCCACCATCTTCGGATCCCACGAGGAAGCCATCGCGATCGGCGCAGGAAAAATTGTGTGATATCCGTGGATCACGTCGAGTCCAAACAGGATCGGAATGTGGAGCCGCGCTTGATCGACCGCGATGTGCTGCCAGCGATTGATCTCTTTGGGATCGGAGACCCAAAGCACGGACCCAGCCCCGTACCTGCGGGCGATCTCCTCGGGAGGAGCTCCGACCTGTTGCATGAATTCTGGTACCGGAAAACCGGGCAGCTGCGAGAGCTGCGCGACTTTCTCTTCGAGGGTCATCTGCCGCAGCAGATCAGCAGCATTCGGTGCGGTCTGCGCAAATAAGGTCCGAAGACAGAGCGGAGCCACCACAACAAGAATGATGAAACCAGACAATAAGAACGATCCAGACTTCGAAAGCGGTGAGGACTTCATGGTCGCTCTCCTCAACTCGACGGGTTATCAACAGAAGACTGCCGTAAGAGTCCGTCGGCTGAGAGGGAGTGTACCCCTTTGTGAGATAGAACTCATCTACATGCAGGTGAATGACTGCTCCCGCCTACATCAACTGGTAATTGCTCTGGGCCAAACGTCTGGCAACTTTCCGTACAACTTCTCGTAGTACCAATCGAACCCCCACTTCTTGTTGCCACTCATGTGGCCGATGTAGGCCTTTTCGCCGGTGCTGATTCTGCTGTGACAGTCAAAGTAGAAGTGGGCATCGGCGAATCGGTGGCCGTAGGATGATCGAAGGTTGACTTCTTGCACTGTGACATCAATCTCTAGAACCGCTTCCTTAATTCCGTTCGGATCAACTCCATGTTTCTCCAACTGCGCACTCAGCCACTCTGCATACACATCGCACGTTCGCAATTTTGGAATCGAGGTGTCGTTGTAACTGCACTCGCCCGTCACGATGCTTAACCTGTATCTGCCGGAACCGTAGTGGACAAAGGAAGCAAGGTCATAGCCCTCTGGCAAATCAATCACGCGCTGGCAGAACAGGTTTGCGAAGTCTTGGAATACTTTTCGGCGCATAGCACATTCGACGGTTCACGTGGGATTATAGGGTCCGGGTCCGCTCTCGCATCATTTCAACAGTCGACTCGGTAATAGTAGACTCTCGGAATGGACGACTGGCAACCAGCGACCATAGTGAAAGTCAACGAGATTGTCGCAAGGGATCTCAAGGCCTGCGATGCGGAGCAACTTGCTGCGTTCAGCAAGTATCGCATCGAGCCTTTCTCAGCGCCCATCGTGCGGTACGAACAGGTGGAGTGCGTAGTCGTTGTCGCCCGTAACGGCGATCAGGTCATCTACTATGAAGATGTGGAAGACGGATTCAACGTTTCACGCATGAGTTCAGATGGACAAATCCTTGAGCACTGGTGCAATGACGACGAACTACGATTTGCACTCAATGCGTGGATCGAAGGGCGAGGGTTGAGGGGAAGACTCGGCCCTGCTGCTTCCCTAAAGTGAATGTGCCCTGGCACTCCAAGCGTGGGCCTAAGACGTATTCAACAGCAGGGAGACGACACAGTCGAGAAAATTAAGATCAAAAAGATAAAGAAATGGTCGGGACGGGCAGATTTGAACTGCCGACCCCTCGCACCCCAAGCGAGTGCTCTACCAGGCTGAGCCACGTCCCGACTCGGAAGGAATCCACTGATTTCGACGTCTTGCGTTAGCAGAACGTCAATGCCCAGCGGCGGGGTTAACTCTCCAATTCTACACTACAACGGTTCTGTCATCCTGAGCGCAGCGAAGGACCTATGCACCTCTGCCGGCGGAATGCATACCTCCTTCGACTCGCCAATACCTCACGATAACCCCGCGAGTTTCGGTCTGCCGCTCACGTTCGGTCGTTCGAAACGCTAGTCCAAGTCTCTCCAGTTCGGCCCCACTCCCATATCTACCTGCAACGGCACGGCCAGGGCGTGGACTTTCTCCATGTGCTCCCGCACGAGGGACTGCATCGTCTCCACTTCGTTCTCGGGAATCTCGAACACGAGTTCGTCGTGCACCTGCAGCGTCATGCGTGATTTCAGGCCGCGATCCCGCAGCTCCGCGTCGATGCGAATCATTGCAATCTTGATCAGGTCCGCGGCAGTCCCTTGCAAGGGTGTGTTGACGGCGGTGCGTTCCGCGAAGCCGCGCTGGTTGGCGTTCTTGCTATTGATGTCTGGAATGGGCCGCACGCGTCCGAAAAGAGTTTTCACCTTCATGTCACGGCGGGCCTCCTCCAGCGTCCTGTCGATGAAGGTCCGCACGCCTTTGTACTTTTCAAAGTAGGCAGCGATGAATTGCTTCGCCTCGCCGGGCTCGATGCCGAGTTGCTGCGACAGCCCGAAGGCGGAGAGTCCGTACACGATGCCGAAGTTCACGACCTTCGCTTGACGGCGGTAGTCGGGCGTGACCATGAGCGGCGGAACGCCGAATACCTGCGAAGCAGTCAGCGTGTGGATGTCGTCGCCGCGCCGGTAAGCTTCGACCAGCAATGGATCGCGCGAGAAGTGCGCCAGCAGACGAAGTTCGATCTGCGAATAATCGGCGGTCAGCAAAACGTGTCCCGGCTCGGCAATGAAGGCGGCGCGGATGCCGCGTCCGAGCTCGGTGCGAATCGGAATATTCTGCAGATTGGGGTTGGCCGACGACAACCGTCCCGTTGCGGTTCCCGTCTGCCCGAATGTTGTATGCAGGCGGCCGGTCGCGGGATTGATCAGCGCGGGCAGCGCATCGACGTAAGTCGACTTCAACTTGGTGAGCTGGCGGTAGTCGAGCACCCTGCGCGCGATGGGATGGTTTTCGGCGAGCTCCTCAAGAACATCGACGGCGGTCGAAATGGTGCGCCCCTTGCCGTATTTCACCGGCTTGGGCAGGTTCATGCGGTTGAACAGGACATCGCCCAGTTGCTTGGGTGAGCCCACATTGAACTCCATGCCGGCCACTTCGTAAATCTCCCTGGCCTTGGTCGCGATCTCGCGCTCCAACTCGCTCGACATCTGCGAGAGCGCAGCCGTGTCTATCTTCACTCCGGCGTGTTCCATGCGCGCGAGCACGGGGACGAGCGGCAGATCCATTTCTTCGTAGAGCTTGACCAACCCGCCTTGCTCCACTTCGCTGCGCAGCGTGCCCGCCAGCCTGCCCGTGATGTCGGCGGATTCTGCCAGTCCGTTCGCCAGCTTCAGATTGAAATGGCGGAGAGCGACGTCGGCCAGCCGGTGTGATGAGTAAGTGGGATTCAGAAGATAGGAGTACAGCATCGAATCGTGGCGAATGCCCTCGACCCTGAGGCCGCGTGACTCGAGCGCATGAATCGCGGCCTTGTAGTCGTGGATCGCCTTCGGCACTGCGCCATCCGTCAACACGGATCGCATCTTCTCCGCCGCATCCCCGGAGTCGAGCGTCACGATCATGGCCGAACCAGCCGCAGCCGAGATGGCGACACGGCGGGCAGCCGGTTCCGTGACCGCGTTTCCCATCCCACCTATCAAGCCGCCCCCCATAAACGACATTTGCGCGTCCTGCGGCTCTTCCTCTTTTTCTTCCTCCTCCGCGACCACGACCGCATCGTCCTGCTCAACCGCCACGGCGAGAGCACTCCTATCGGCAACTGCGCGCAACACGTCCTCCACATCAGCGGCAGACTTAGCCTCACTGTAATGCGACTCCGTCACTTCGATGACCGGCAAAAGCTCTTTTAGCAGCGAAGTGAATTCCAGCTCGGTGAACAGTGCGCGCAAGTCATCCACGTTCGGCTCGCCCGCGCGCATGGACTCGACATCCAACTCGACCGGCACATTCGTGTCGATGGTTGCCATGCTCTTGCTGAAAAGAATCGCCTCGCGATTGTTCAACAGCGATTCGCGGTAAGTCTTCTTTTCAACCTCGGCGGCATGTTCGAGTGCCTGCTCGACGGTGCCGAAGCGCTTGATGATCTCGACCGATCCCTTGTCGCCGATGCCGGGGGCTCCGGGAATGTTGTCGATCGCATCGCCTCGCAACGCCATCACGTCCACAACGCGCTCGGGAGGTACGCCCAGAAGTTCCTCGACTTTGGCGGCATTGCAGATCAGATTGTCCTTCGGCGGATTCAGAATCTCCACCTTGTCGTTGACCAACTGCATCATGTCCTTATCGCTGGAGACGACATAGACCGGATGCGACGCCTCGGCAGCCTTGCGCGCGAGGGTGCCAATCACATCGTCGGCTTCGAAGCGCGCTAGCTCCAGGATCGGAATGCGGTAAGCCTCGAGCGCCCGCCGAATGTAGGGAACCTGCTGCACCAGATCCTCCGGCATGGCGGAGCGGTTGGCTTTGTAGCCCTTGTACTCCACCTCGGTGAAGGTCTGCGTCTTGATGTCGAACTTCTTTATGGTGGTGACTGCTTCGGCCTGCTCGTCGCGGAAGGTGGGTCCGGCGACATCGAACACGGCTGCGAGATACTCGGGAGAAAAGTCCTCTCGCAATTTGCGCAGCATATTCACGAAGACAAAAATGGCGGCGGTGGGCAACCCGGTTTTCGTCGACATGGGACGCTGACGCGCCATCGCGTGATAGGCGCGGAAGATGAACGACATGGTGTCGATCAGGTAGATGCGGCCTTGGGCAGAAGCCGTTTGCAGGGCGGCTTTGTCAGTTTTCGATGCCGCAGTGGGAGCGGGGTCCGATAATTTCTTGCGCGGGGGCAACCCGGCTAGTTTAGCAAAGGGAAGCCACGCCGCAGGATTGAGCGAGCAGAAACCAGATTAGAAGTCGACCCGAAAATCCGCCTGCATGACTTTCCGCTTTTCGCGTGGAGAGTCGTTGCGGAAGACCAGGTAATACTTGACCGGCTTGTCGAGGGTGACGGGCATGGTGAAGTTGACTTCCCCGTCGTGAGCACTCTCGGCAGCGAACAGCGCTTCACTAGGACGTCCTTTCAGAAAGTCGTCAAACTGTTGCGCATTCAATAAAAGGAATTCCACGTCTGCGGAATCGTCCCCCGATTGCGCACCCTGCAAATACGACCGATAGGTTCCCCGCAGTCGGGGACACGAAGCGTGCGCGGGAATCTCAAAAGGCACGTCGACAGCTCCCGCAACCTTGAAGGTCTTGTGCAGGATCGTATTGCTGGTCCCCACCGGGGAGTCTCCCACATGATCGAGGGCGCTTGGCTTGTATGCGATTGGCCGCATCGTCTGGGGCTGGATCGTCTCAATATTGGAAGGCTTCTGGCCCATCGCGTATTCGGCCATTGGTCCGGCAACGGTGACCATCTGCCCAGCCTGCCGCTGCACGTCATCGGATGCCGGCTCGGCCTGCGGCGATGGCTTGACGGCCACAGCATTCGCCATTTGCAGCCGATGCGTCCACGCATACGAGAACGCCAGCACCAGAACAAGACACGCCGTAAGCGACCCAAGCAGTCTCTTCATCGTACTCTCCAATGAAATGTTAGCGGGGAGCGCGGGCCGGCGCCTGTGATCGAATGTACTCAGGGGTTACTTTGGTTTGCAGCAATTGAGTGCCGAAATTATGCGTTGCGGGAGCCTCTAGAAATCCACGCGGAAATTTGCCTCCACTGCCTTGCTGCGTTTTGAGTTTTCCGCGTTGCGGAAGACCAGGTAGTACTTCACCGGCCGCTCCATCGAAGCGGGAAGATCGAAGTTCACCGCCTGGTTGTGCGATTTTTCCACCGCAAACAGGGTCTCGCCCGGACGGTTGTTTGAAAAATCGGCTTCCTGCTCCTCATTCAGGACCATGAAGTCGATGTTGGCAGTCTCGTCCGATGCTCCATGCACCTCGCCGAGAAAGGACTGGAAGATCCCGTGCAGATGCGGCTGCACCGCATGCGCGGGAATTTCGAAGGGAAATGTTGCCGAAGTCTTCAGCGAAAAAGTTTTCTGCAGGATGTTCTGGCTTGTCCCCACCGGCGAGGGCGAAACGTGCTCTGACGGCGTGACGGTGTTTGCGTCCGGCGGAGCCGCTTTCGTGCATCCTGCATTCACCACCAGGAGCGCGGCGAGCGCGAGCAGATATTTTGGCTGGGGCATCAGGGGTCAGTGTTGCTCGGTCTTCCCAACCACGGTCTTCTCAACGGTCTTGCCAGACACAGCTTTGCCAAAAACGGTGTTGAAGTGAAGCTGAATCTCTCCGCACGTCCCCTGCTCGGGTGAATAGACCACGCAAGTATCGAACGGCCGTGAATACACGTGCAAACTTACGGCGCGCTGGTTGAACTCCCGCGGATTCAACACCCGGTGCACCGGATCGGCCGGGTCTACCGCGCAAGGCTGCGTGATGTTCATCTCAACCGTGTTGGTAGGCTCGAGCCGGCAACTGCCACCCTGCAGGTCCTCGTGCACCAGGTGAAAGTTCTCCACTTGCAAACGTCCCAGAGGCACCGCCATCCAGCAGTTCTGGTCGCGATGGTTGTGCACCGAACTCGCCTGTCCTACCTCCCAGCAGATAGCCATCAGCTCGTACAGCGGAGTTCGGTCGATCAGATTGCGGGTGTAGTGCTGTCGATCCCACTGTAAGTAGGGACCCAGCGAATCAGAGCTGACGGGCGTCTCCTGCAGAAAGCGTCGAACGATCTCGGTCTGATCAAAGGCGGCCTCCGGGAATTGACGCAGACCTTCGACCAGCTTCTGAATGGGGACCGTCTTCGCCGCCGTGATCATTGACCGCTCCGGGGATAGAGTATAGCGCAGCCAGTTGAGCCCCAGACCCAACACCGAACACCGACGACCCAAGGCGTCTCCCTACGGCTGCGTCCCTGCTCCCAGAATTTCTTTGCTTTCACCCTGCGCCACCGCCGGATACACCGCCCCCTTGCGCCGTCGCAAATCATGCGGCAGCTCTGACTTCAGCAGCCACAGCCCGGCCGCCACCGCCGCGGCCCATGTAATAGAGACCAGCGCCAGCTGCAACAGATCCGCTACACGACTGCCGTGTCCCGCACCCGTAACGGGCACGGCCTTCGCGACTTCAAAGCAGATTCCGCCCGCGACCACCGCCGTCAGCGCTGCCTTCCCCAACTCTCCCCAGGGCAAGTCGCCCAGGCGCACGAGTTTCTTCTGGTGCAGCAGCCACGCCAGTGCCAGCAAATTCACCGCAATCCCGATGTCGGACGCAAACGCCAACCCCACAACCCCGAATGCGTGAAACAGGATCGAGTACACCGGCAGTGACGCCACCGTAATCACGCTGACCGCCACCATCGGTGTAAGCGTGTCGCCGGCCGCGTAGAACGCGCGTGCGTAAAGTCCCTGCGCCGACCACAGTGCGAGAGACAGTGAGAACCAGAAGAAATAAATCGCGCTCGTCTGCGTGTCCTCGAACAGAAACTTGCCACGGCGATAGACCAGGTCGATCAGCGGAAGCGCGGCCGCCATCATCCATGCCGTCGCAAGGAACGACGCCGCCGAAACCCGGTACACCGAATCATTCACCGTGCCCGCAAATTCCTTCAGCTTCTTTTCGTTGAACAGGCGGGCAAAAAATGGCAGCGATGCCTGCCCGGTGGCCTGTCCCAGCACCGCAATCGGAACTGCAAACAGACGCTTCGCAAATGTGAGTCGCGTGATGTCACCTACGCCGCTGGCGGCATAGTGCCGCAGAATCCAGTCATCCGCCGTCACCAGTGACACGCCGAGCATCAGCGGGATCGACAGCTTCACCCACTCGCGAAACGCTGGATTGGTCACGTCGAAAGAGGGTCGATATCCGGTCCCAATGCGCGCCGCCCCAATCACGCTGGCCAGAAATGGACCGGCAAAGCTCCCCACCAGCGCTCCATACGCCAGAGAAGCGATGCCGAAATGCCGCCCTCCGAGTATGCCGCCCAGAATGATGAACAGGTTGTAGATGAGCGGCGCGAACGCGGGAAACAGGAACAGCCGGTGCGACAGCAGGACCGCCGAAACCACTCCGCCCACATAGAAGAATATCTGTGCGGGCAGCAGAATCCGCGTCAGGTGAACGCAGAGCTCGATCTGGTCGGGCGAAAATCCCTTCGCTTGCGCGGAGGGGCCGACGAACCAGCGTACAAACTGCGGCGCGAAAATCTCCGTCAGGATGGTCCCGACGATCATCACCGCGGTCATCACCGTAATGATTATGGAGAATGTCTTCTTCGCATCGGCGTCACGTTTCTCGGCGAGAAACTTCGTGTAGATCGAAATAAACGTGATCGAGGCCGCACCGCCGGCCACGATGTAATTCAGAAAATCAGGCAGGGTGAATGCAGCAACATATGCATCGGTCTGGCCGCGCGCGCCATACGCGTAGGCAATATAGGCGTCACGTGCGTACCCGATGACTCGCGACAGCATCACCGCCGATATCAGCAGCAAGGTCGCCGAGAAGGCTGTGTGCTGATGCGATGGACGGAAGAGTCGGAAAAGGCGCGCCAGTCCTTGACTCTGCGCGGGGTTTGTCACGGGGCCCGTAACGTCTGAAGAATTCGGCATTCAAGCGGGATTCTACACGCAAAGCGAACGTCGCCCGGATACGCCGCGTGGTTCCTCAGCAGCGAATTCCTTATTCGGGAGTTGATCCGCTCCCGCCGCGTGAATCCTTGTAGACTTTGCCACCCTTCATCACGAAGTCCACGTGCTCGAGCGCGCGGACATCCGCCAATGGATCGGCTTGCACCGCAATAATGTCCGCATATTTCCCGGCTTCAATCGTGCCCACGTCCGCCGACCGTCCAATCAGATCGGCCGAACTCGCCGTCGCGGAGCGGATCGCCTGCGCTGGCGTCATTCCATACTTCACCATGTAGAAGAACTGGCGCGCATTGTCGCCATGCGGATACACGCCCGCATCTGTCCCGAACGCCATCTTCGCTCCGGCCTTCACGGCTTTCTCAAAATTCTCCCTCTGCAGCCGCCCCACCATTCTTTCCTTGTCGATGTTCTCCTGTGGAAGCCCAACCTTGGGAGCCTCGTTCAGAATGTAATCATCGTTGTAGATGTCCATGACTAAATATGTCCCGTGCTCTTTCGCCAGCTTGATGCCTTCCTCGTCGATCAGGCTGGCATGTTCGATCGAATCGATCCCCGCCAGGATCGCATTCTTGATGCCTTGGGTGCCGTGCGCGTGGGCGGCGATTTTGCGTCCCGCCATGTGCGCCGTGTCCGCCGCCGCTTTGAGTTCCTCGAACGTATATTGCGATGCTCCCGGACTGTCGCCGCGCGACAGCACGCCGCCGGTCGAGAGGATCTTGATGACGTCGACTCCGTACTTCACCTGGGCGCGCACCACGTGACGGATCTGATCCACTCCGTCGGCAATCTGAAAGTTGCGTTCGTCCGGGAACATTGTGACCCGCGTCTGCGGAGAAAAGTTGTTAAGGTCTCCGTGTCCGCCGGTAATCGAAATCCCAGGGCCGCTGGCCACGATGCGCGGTCCCGGAATCAGCCCCTCATTGATGGTGTTGCGCAGATCAACCGCCAGGAACGGCAACGATCCCACATCCCGCACCGAAGTGAATCCCGCTTCCAGCGTCTTACGCGCATTTACCACGGCGGCGAAGGCATGGTCGAATGGCGTCTCCTTGAAACGGTAAATCTCGTTGTAGCGGTCTGCCCGCGACCCCAGGTGTGTATGGCAATCGATGAGCCCCGGCAACACCGTGGCGTGAGAGAGATCGATCACGGTTGCACCTGGGGGAATGACGCTGCTCGAATTCGGCACGACGATCTTGATGCGCTCGTCTTCGACCACGATGACGACATTCTGCCGAACCGCATCGCTGGTCGCGTCGAACAGCCGTCCGGCGACGATGTAGATCGTCGCAGGAGCAGGTTTTTCGGCAGTCGCGCCGCTACCGGAGGCTTGTGCACCACCGAATCCAACCAGCACCACGAATGCGGCAATCACTCGGACCAATTTTTCCATTGGAACCCTCTCCCCCGGGGTCGAGATGGCGGAATCGAGATGGCGGAATCGAGATGGCGGAATCGAGATGGCCAAGAGTTTCAGGGTCAAAGTGCGCAGTTGTCAACCGTTGAGCACCTTTGCGGTCCGCGCGGCATTTTGACACTCCTCTTCACTCG
>Ga0265338_10008899_pt1 | contig 12092 bp, 15 predicted proteins | sample 42126metaG_FD_193579 | JGI IMG/M metagenome (GOLD analysis project Ga0265338, IMG submission 193579) | Rhizosphere microbial communities from Carex aquatilis grown in University of Washington, Seatle, WA, United States - 4-21-26 metaG | ecosystem: Host-associated > Plants > Roots > Rhizosphere... | reverse complement strand
AAATCCAGAAAAATCCTAAACCTACTATACGTCCGGTTCGGCGGGTTGGTCAAATTATTTGCGAGCAAGTGTGGTTCTGGCCGGCGCACCGTACTCCGGCAAGGCAATTTTATCGTTCTTACCTGTTTCTAATTTTTTTATGGCCTGGGAAGCCCAATTTTTGCCGTCCGTAGCGATGATAGGGATGTTCAGCGAATAGGCCAGGGCATTGGCAACAGTTAAACCAATTCGTAAACCAGTAAAACTGCCCGGACCTTTAAAGACGGCTATTCCCCGCAGGTCTTCTAGCGAAATGCTTGACTGGTTAAGTATTTCTGAGATTTTGCTATGAATGGTTTCGGCCAGCTGCCGGTCAGCCAGCCATTTGGTACAAGTCAACCGTTCTTGGCTGTCGTATACCTCCAGCTCTGCTTCTGGTTTGTCTGTTCTTATGGTCAAAATCATCACGGGCGGCTCTCCTGCCATTGCGTCTCTATTTCGCGAATTATACCCTGAAAGTTTTCGGAATATTGTGTGCTGACTTGTCGCTCGTCAGGATCGTTGGCGGTCGGTGTAAACTCAATAGACAGCCGGCCAGCAGGCAGAACATCTTTGACGATATCGCTCCACTCGATAACCGTCACGGCTCTTTTATCGCCGATAGATTCGGCTAATTCCTCGTGTAAAATGCCCGGTTCACTTAATCGGTAAAAATCGTAGTGAAAGATTTGGAATTTCGGTGTTTTATAAACCCGCTTGAGCGTAAAAGTCGGGCTGGCCACTTGGTCGTTACTGCCGGCGCCTTTGGCCAGGCCTTTCACGAAGGTTGTTTTGCCGCCCCCAAGATCGGAGCGTAGTTCTATAACCTCGCCGCCAGCTAATTTACTTCCGAGGAGCTCGCCTAGTCTCGACGTATCGGCGGAGCCGGTAGATATTGTTTGCCAAATCAGCTCTGTACTCATAGCCAGCATATAGTAGCGCGGCTCCACCAACCCCGGCAAGCGTCCATGCGTGTAGTGGTGTCGCTGGCAATGAATTGTTGGCAGAGTTGGTCTCGCCAGCAACACTTTGGGTTGAAGTGCTTTTAGCACTGCCGCTCGTCTTGCCTGTTGATGATGAGGCCGTAGTCACGCCACTGACTTTATTTGCCGCACCAGGCGTCGGTGTTGTAGTCCAGTACCATTTGCCATTGGCCAAGTCCCAGGCTTGGCCATCTTTCGCCGTTCCGTAAGCATCAGATTGACCGATAGCATTGCCGCTGGGATCAAGTAGGGCGGCCATGCCGCTGGTGTTACTCATGGCTAAGTTGGTATCAACCGAGAAAAAAGCCTTGAACGCACCGGCATCAATAAGTGTGCCGTCAGGAATCGTGTAGGTGTGTTTGGTCGTCAACCCGACCTGGAGCTTGAATCCGGACAGATCGAAGCTTACGGAATTGGGATTATAGAGTTCGATGAATTCGTCCTCGTCATCGCTCTGCGGGCTAGCCGGATTGGGCAGAAGCTCTGTGATTTGCGGCGCGGCTAGGCCGATGTCAACTTCAGGCAAACCCGTGTCAGCACTGGCCGTCACTATAGTCGCGGGCGCCGCCGCGCCGGTCGCCCAATCTACGTAGGTCGTTCCGCCTCCAGGCGTTATGCTAACCAATAGATTGCAGGGTGTGGCGTCTATAGCAGCTCTTTGCCAGCCGCCATCCGAGAACTGCCGAAAGTAGACCGAATTTGTGCTGTTAATCACACCAGAGGTTGATCCCACTGAATGGAGGTCTATGCCGTCCGTAGCCGGCGGCGCAGGAGCGGGGGATGAAGTCCAGCTGACATGGTCCTGCGGCGTATAAGTCACGGCCGGGCCGCTACCGCCGGCTTTGACTATCTCAAAGTAGCCGTTCGTATCACTCAGGCTTATTGAAAGATTGGATTCTCCAGCAGCCCCGCAGGTTGCTACCGTATCGCCGCTGAGCAAAAAAGACTGTTGTGACTGCAATATAAAACCTGGCAGCTGCTGGCTGTCCGTGGGAAGGTTGAAATTCACACCGGAAGATTTGTTGAAGTACTCGAGTACATAGTTCTGCAGATTTAGGCTAGCACCGCTAGTATTCTCAATGACGACTGATTCCGAGCCGGTCATCTTAAATTCGATGATGCTCAAATCAGCCGGCGTAAAGCTAGCCTTTACGACTGTCGGAATAAGAGCAAGGCCCAGGATTAATAACACCACCGACAGTTTTGCCAGGGTTTGCCTCATTTTTCTGAATTATTATCCCAAGGGGAGGCTAAAGCAAGTGCTTACGTTTATAAAGTGTTGAGGCGGGAGCGACGCGTGTGCGTCGCTCCCGCAATGTGCGGACTAGTGGATCCGCTGGATGCGTCTGAGCTCCTCGCTGCGGTAGGGCTCCTTGTAGCTCGGTGCCGCCGCCAGGATCAGCAGTGAGACCACCATGATGACGGCGGTCGGCACGAGCCAGAACGCGTAGACGAAGATCGTGTGGTCGGTCTGAGTCAGCGTCGTCTGCCCGTCGGCGGTGTAGACCAGAGCGATGAACTCGAGCACCAGGTTGACTAGGGCCGCCATGAACAGTCTGAACGAGACGACCGATCGCCTTGTCCGCTTGGGGTCTGGCTTCAGCCACACCTCGCGGGCTAGCACGTAGGTCGTCACAACGACGTTCACGATGGTTGGCCCCCACAACCACGCCGGGATTAGGTTCATTTTTTCCTTTCCTCGCTCGAAGTCGTCCTACAGGTCACGTGCGCTTCGCAGTCGTTCCTTGTTGAGGCGCCGCGGATCCCGCATGTGGCAGCGCCAACAGAGGCCAGCCTTCACGACGGCTGCCAGGGTGGTCGCCCAGCAGAGGGTCGAGATAACCGTGATCAGACCGAGGCTCCAGAGGTTGATCGTGTACTGGTGACCGGCATTGCTGTGAGCCGCGTCGGCCATCTGGAACAGCACGGCCGTCCCCGCCACCAGCGCCGGTAGGGCGAAGGTAGCTGCAGCGAAGTACAGGCTGGCACGAGCCGCCTTGACGTATTGCCGCTCGATGAAGCTCGTCTTGATGTTGCCGAAGAACATGCATCCGGCGATTCCAATCACGATGACCAGCGCCATCAGGGAGAATCCCATCACATTGAATATGACCGTGTACACCTTGCTCTCCTAGTTCGGGGAGCGCTACTAGAGCGGCTCCATGTACGATTCCAAAACTGTTTAAAGCCTTGTGAATAGATTAATACTTTAACATAAAGACTTTATTTTATCAACACCTTAGAGCCGGTAGCGGTTTATCTTTTACGGCGTTATACTTAGCTTATGCTTAGGTTAAGCGCCACTTTGATGGACCAGCGGGTTATTAGCCTGCGTTTAGGAGGGCATATTGCCATTGCCAAAACGCCAGTAATCAATCCGCACAACCTTAAGATTTTGGGCTGGTGGTGTAAAGAACCCGCAGAGTCACAACTAAAAATCTTATTGATTGAAGATATTCGCCAAGCGTCCAGCGAAGGTTTGGCCGTTAATGACGAGGATGTGCTGAGCTCGCCGGCAGATTTGGTCCGCCACCGCGAAATTTTAGATGTTAAATTCGAACTTTTGGGCAAAACTGTCAAAACCAAGCGCGCCAAACTCGGCAAGGTCAACGATTACAGTTATAACGAAGGCATGTTCGTACAGAAACTTTACGTCGCCCGGCCGGTCACCAAAATCCTGGCTACCGAAAGCACGCTAATCATAGATAGAACACAGATACTAGAAGTAACAGACAACTACATACTAGTCCGAGATACAGAAGTGACAGCCGACGCTCCGGAATTTGCCGCCGCGCCAGCCACATAGCCCCGACTTCCCGGGGATAAATACTTAACTAGTTAAGTATTTAATTCTTGCTTGACCAAGTCATACGGGAATCCTTGACTAGTCAAGTATTTTATAAGCTTCAGCTGGTCATTTTTGTAACGGGAGAGAGCGCGCTTCTTTGCTATCAATAGCCGCAAGCGTTCTACTTCGCTGGCTTCCTGCTCTTCTAGAATATTACTGATGACTTCCCCGTCCAGGCCCTTAGCGAAAAGCTCAGCGCGCAGCGCCCGGTCACTCTTACCGCCCCTACCCCTTAGCTCTATCAGCCAGCGGCCGTAAGCCTCATCATCCAGATATTTTTTGGCCATGAATTCCTCGACCAGTTTTTTGATTAGCTCCGGCTCGACTTTCTTTCGACGCAGGTAATCACGCAGTTCCCTTTCCGAGTGCGGCCGGTTCAGTACCCAAGCCAAAACCCGAGCTGTCAGCTTGCCGTCGTCGGAAATTTTTTTAAACTTTTTAACGTCGGCTTCGTTGAGTTCATCGCCCTGCTTGACTTTGTGTTTGACTAACTCGTCCAAGCTCAAGGAAAAGCTGTATTTCTCATCGACAAAGACGCTCACCCGCTGTGGATTCTTGACCTGTTGTTTTAGGCTGGTTATTTTCATCTCAGCTTGATCAAAGCCACCGTCGCTACGATGAACCAGACGAGCTCTGCGTAAATCCCGAACCGTTTGGTTTCGTTCCACTGAATCCAGCGGTGGAAACGGCGGGCCCAGTAAAGCGGTTTGTCACCGTCCACTGGAATTGGTCGACCGCGCAGAATATGCGGTAGCCACATGGCGTCCGGCGAGACGGCCAACACACCGCAGGCGATAATAACCCAGGTCGTCGTGTCGAACGAGCCAGCGAACAAACTGACTCCCAGAATGATAATGGCCGCCAGCAAAAGATCGGCCGCCATGATAGCCCTTTTCGCCGAAAGTGTCAGCTCATAATTCCAATGCGGAATGGCGTCCAGGACAAAGTGCGAAGCTAGAGCGGCCGGCAGGGCTAGCCATGGCGTATGTACGGTAATGGCGATGACCACGCCGGTTATCGCATGATTCGTAGCTGTCACTTCTACTCCTTGCTGGCGGCAACTATCGTTTCTTTGGAAATTTTATCCAGAACTTTGGGATTTTCTTTCAAGAACTTTTTGGCGGCTTCACGACCCTGGGCAATTTTTTCGCCGTTGTATTCATACCAAGCGCCAGTCTTATCAACGACGCCCTTGGCGACCGAGAGGTCGATAACGTCGCCGGACCGACTTATGCCTTCGTTGTACATGATGTCGAACTCGGCCTCGCGGAATGGCGGCGCGATTTTGTTTTTGACAACTTTAACGCGGCAGTGATTGCCTATGATAGTTTCGCCGGACTTGATTTGGGCGAGGCGGCGGATATCCATCCGCACCGATGCGTAGAATTTCAGGGCGTTGCCGCCAGTCGTCGTTTCTGGGTTGCCAAACATGATGCCGATCTTCATACGTAGCTGGTTAACGAAAATCACCGTGCACTTGGTACGTGAAATAATGCCGGTCAGTTTGCGCAAGGCTTGGCTCATCAGGCGGGCCTGCAGGCCCATGTGGGCGTCGCCCATATCGCCTTCAATTTCGGCCTGAGGCACAAGCGCGGCTACCGAATCAATGACGACAATATCAACCGCGTTAGAGCGGACCAGAGTTTCTAGAATTTCCAGCGCTTGTTCGCCGCTATCGGGCTGAGAAATCAGCAGGCTGTCAGTATCAACACCTAAGCGTTTGGCATAAGCCGGGTCAAGGGCGTGTTCGGCGTCAATAAAGGCCGCAGTGCCGCCATTTTTTTGGACTTCGGCGACAGCGTGCAAGCAAACGGTCGTTTTGCCGGAACTTTCCGGGCCGTAAATTTCGACTACCCGGCCGCGCGGAATCCCGCCGCCCAAAGCCAAGTCGAGACTGAGACTGCCGGTAGAGATGGTTTCAACATTGGTGGCGTGGGCTTCTCCAAGCCGCATGATTGAACCTTTGCCGAATTGTTTTTCGATTTGGTCCACCGCTAACTTTAGCGCCTGGACTTTACCGCTCGATGGAGCGGCGGCGCTTTTAGTTTTGTCTGCCATTTTTCGCCTCCTTACAGATATCAACATCAGTATAGCAACTTTGGTTTGCGCTTCGATAATAATGTTGTGCCGAATTGGATCTGAGCCATTTTCTTGCGGGTCAGCGGCTTTACGCCTATATTAAATGATGCATCATGCCTAGCCTTGACTTGAAGCTATATGGGCGCCAGACGAGCGACGGCTTCTCCAATTTGGAGCTTTTGATACTGGTGATAATCATTTGTATCCTGGGTGTTTTCGTGGTCGTCAATTATAGCGGGGTCGAGCAGAAACACCGCGACACCGAACGCAAGAATGACCTGCTCAGCCTAGAGGAGCAGATCAATACCTACCAGGCCGAAACCGATAAATACCCGACGGCCGCCCAACTGAATAGCTCAAAGTTTGTCAGTGCCAACTTCAAGAACTTTGACGTTGGCAGTTTACGCGATCCGTCCTGGACCAGCAAAAATCAGTTCTGTACTAACAGTGGCCGACCACAGCTCGAAGCGACAACCGCACCGGATAAGGGTTGCTACGGCTACGCTGTCAGCCCCGAAAATTGCGATGACCAGGACGTAAGCTGTACCAGCTATACCCTGACCGCCGACCTCGAAGCGGGCGGAACTTATACTAAGAAATCGCTCGACTAGCTAGCACGTTCTTCAGAATAATTACGGACGTAGTTCTGGCGAGCTTCCAAAATCTGGTTGGCATATTTGTCGGGTGTCGGGCAAAACGCGAATACAAAATTGTCGACCTCGCCGGCCGTTTGGATAATTAACGTGCCGTAATTGAAAATGCTCGTTAGGACGCCTTTTTGTTCGACGTTGACGTCCTCGACATTGCTCAGGCTGAGGCGGGAAATCCGGCGATTAAACAAAGCTCTCTGTAAAATCTGGACCACGCTTTTGTCAGTGACTATCAGCCGGCACTGGCGATAAACGTAAGTCGAGACAAACAAAATGACCACCAAAAAAGCCACTACGAATAAGCCCATGGCGGCGACCAAGCCCTTTGTCTGGGAGCTGATGCTAACGAAAAAGCCGATGATTGCCAGGATGACTAGACCGACGACCAACAAGATACCGGTCAGCATCTCGATGTAGATACCAATGATGCCGATGGGGTGACGACGGACGACTGTTACCAAGGTTTCGCCAGGCTCTAACAATTTCAGGTCGGTTTTGGTGATAGCAAAGCCGCCGATTTTATTAAAGACGGTCTTCTTATTCTTATCGGCATTAGTCACGGCGACTGCGCCGATTTGGATACTCTCTTTATCGTGTTGTTCTTCGGGCATAATTAGTTCCTATAGTAGTGACGGCTGGTCCTTCGCGCCAGCTTTAGGTTTTTTGCCGAGGTGCCGCCAGGCCTTGGGCGTGACTTTGCGGCCACGAGGCGTCCGTTCCAGTAGGCCGATTTGCATCAAGTATGGCTCATGGAAATCCTCGATAGTTGTCTGCTCTTCGCTAGTCAGCGCGGCTAAAGTCTGCAAACCGACCGGACCGCCGCCATGGAAATCGATAATCGCACCGAGTAGTTGACGATCAGCCGGATCCAGCCCCAAATCGTCGATTTCTAACAAATCCAATGCTTTGGTGGCTAGCGGTTCGTCGATGATGCCATCGGCATTGATATCGGCGTAATCACGCACGCGGCGTAACAGCCGGTTGGCAATACGCGGCGTCAGGCGGGCCCGTCCAGCCAGCAGTTTAGCGGCCTTCTCATCAATTTTGACATCTAGAATCTTGGCCGAGCGTTTGATGATACGGGTGATTTCTTCCGGCGTATAAAATTCCAGCCTGTGAATCATGCCGAAACGGTCGCGTAGTGGCGCGGCCAATTCGCCCGTCCGGGTAGTGGCGCCGATGATTGTGAATCGCGGTAGATCCAGGCGCAGGCTTTTGGCGCTCGGGCCTTTGCCCAGCATGATGTCTAGTTTGAAATCTTCCATAGCAGAGTACAGCACTTCTTCAATGACGCGGTGTAGGCGATGAATCTCGTCGATGAATAAGATGTCGCCGTCGGATAAGTTGGTCAACAAACTGGCCAGGTCCCCTGCCCGCTCAATCGCCGGGCCGGACGTCACGCGGATTTGGGCGCCCATCTCGTTCGCAATCACGCCGGCCAGCGTGGTCTTACCTAGACCCGGCGGGCCATAAAGTAGAATGTGATCAATCGGCTCACCACGTTTTGTAGCCGCCGCGATGGCCAGCTTCAAATTTTTCTTCAGGCGTTCTTGGCCGACATAGTTAATAAAATCTCGCGGCCGCAGAGTTTCTTGTAGCTCTTCCTCGACCGGATCTCCGCTGTCCAGCGGACTAGCCGTAGTATTTATAATCCTCTCAACCGCCATACCTGTATTTTAACAGTTTAGACAATTTTCGACAGGTCGCCGTCAATAACTGTCGGCTTCATGGCTATAATCTCAGTCTCGTAATAAGGCATGTGAGGGATCGGGTTCAGAAGATAGATTTTCTGCTCCAGTACGTGCGCGAATCCCATCTCCAAAAAAGCATTGCCGCCTATATAGTTTTTGATCCCATGTTTATCAAAATTGGCCACCAGAAGAGCATCGGCGTCTTGCATTGGCTTCCAATATTCTCGAATGGCGTCGTGGTCATATTTGTTCTTAAGTTTTAGCTTTTCTTTTTCTTCGTCGCTTTTACCTATTGATTCGCTTGCAAACCTGCTAGTGAACGCTGTGTGGCCAAGTTCTTCAAGCTGCTTGCAGAGTTCCACCATCTTCTCAATATTCTGCATACTGCCCGCTACGCCAATTTTCATATATATCATTTTAGTGCAGGGACCGGTTTAATGCATCTGCTACCATGGGGTCATGGAGATCCTTGATATTGTTGACGACAATGACAAAATTATTGGCCAAGCCTCGATCAACGAAGCTCATGAAAAAGGTTTGCGCCATCGCGAGGTACATGTCTGGTTCTATAGCCCTAATGGCGAGTTGATTTGGCAGTGTCGGAGCAAAAACAAGGAACTATACGCAGGCTTTCTAGACGCGACAGTTGGCGGTCATGTAAGTTCCGGGCAAATACCTTTGGACGCTGCGATACGCGAAACTGGAGAGGAAACTGGTATAGAAGTAGGCGCAAAAGATTTACAGCTCATCAGAAAAGTCCGTTCGGATTCCAGCGACCCGTCAAATGGATTGGTAAACAATGTCTTTCGTTATATTTACGCCTATCCTTTCAATGGCAAGTTGGAAGACTTGAGAATCGAGGAGGGAGAGATTAGCCATTTTGAAATTTGGAAGATAAGTAGCCTTGTTTCTCTAACCAAGAAACAAGAAGAGAGGTTCATCCCTATCCTGCTCAACAAGGAAAGTCTGTCTATTTATCGAGAAATTCAGAATTTAATAAAGCGCGGCGGCTTTGGGCATGTGCGAGCCCTTGAGAATCGTTAACACCTGGTCAGCCTCGACAGTTTCTTTTTCTAGCAGAGCCTTTTTGAGATCTTCCAGTTTGCCCATATTGGCTCTAAGCACCGTGCGAGCACGAACCCCGGCTTCGGTAATCAAGGCTTCAACTTCATCGTCGATAACCTTGGCGGTCTCGTCAGAATACTGGCGTTCGTGAACCAAACGCTCAAGCATCATACCCTCGTCCACCTGAAAGACCTGGTCGCGCAGTTTCTTGCCCATGCCTTGATTCATGACCATGTCTCGAGCTAGCTCGGCGGCTTTTTGCAAGTCATTACCCGCCCCGGTCGTAACGTGGTCGGCTCCGTAAATCAATTCTTCGGCTACTCGTCCGCCTAGCATGCGGGCTAATATATCCTTGAATTCGATGATGCTGTGGTAACTCTTGTCTTCGGGCGGAATGAACCAAGTCACGCCGCCGGTTGGACCACGCGGAATGATGGTAACTTTGTGAACCATATCGCTATCCGGCAGAACATGACCGACGACGGCATGGCCCGCCTCGTGGTAAGCTGTCAGTTCTTTTTCTTTCTCGCTCATGACTTTACTTTTGCGCTCCGGCCCAATAGCGACTTTCTCAAAAGCGGCCACGACATCGTCGTTTTCAATGACTTTACGGTTATGGCGGGCCGCCAGAATAGCCGCTTCGTTGGCGATGTTGGCCAGGTCGGCGCCGGAAGAACCGGCCGTTTTGGCCGCCAAGCTATCTAGATCAACGTCTTTGCTGACCGGTTTATCTTTGAAATGGGTCTCCAAAATCAATTTGCGATCGCGCCGGTCTGGTAGGTCAATGTTGACGCGGCGGTCAAAACGGCCTGGACGTAGTAGCGCCGGATCGAGCACGTCCGAGCGGTTGGTGGCTGCCAGTACAATGACATTCTGCCCTTGCTCAAAACCGTCCATCTCCACAAGAATTTGATTCAGCGTCTGTTCGCGTTCATCATGTCCGCCACCCATGCCGGAACCGCGGCGGCGACCAACGGCATCAATCTCATCAATGAAAATGATGCACGGGGCATTTTTCTTGGCCTTGTTAAATAAATCCCGCACTCGGCTGGCACCGACGCCGACGAACATCTCCACGAACTCCGAGCCAGAAATCGAGAAGAAAGGCGCATTGGCTTCGCCGGCAACAGCCCGCGCCAGCATGGTTTTACCAGTTCCAGGCGGACCGACTAGCAGTACACCCTTGGGAATTTTGGCGCCGACGCCTTCGAACTTGCGCGGATATTTCAAAAACTCAACGACTTCCTGTAAATCCTGTTTGGACTCATCATTACCGGCTACGTCTGCAAAGGTGATTTTGTCTTTTTCATTGCCGTATAGCCGGGCCTTGCTTTTGCCGAAACTCAAAGCCTGATTGCCCTGACCCTGGGCGCTACGAAACATGATTATTAATATGAAGGCGATTAAAATAACCGGCAGAACACCTATTAGTAGCTGACCCCAAACGCTGTTGCTACCGCTTGATTGCGGTTTATTGACAACCTGAACCTTGCCTTGCTGTATCCCTTGCTCATAGATACTGGAGCTCGGGTCTTTGAAAGATTTTTCGGTAGCTTGGCTTTGACCCGCCGGAGTGACATCAAGTTCGTTGCCATTGACAACAATCTGCTTAATTTGACCGCTGTTGGCCTGCTTAACTACCTGGGAGAAAGAAATAGTATTTAGTTTAGTCGGCTGGCCGGTTGCCGAATAAACGACTAGGCCTATCAAGATTAAAAGCGCTACAAAGCCAGCGTTCTTGAAAACACTGCGCCGGTTGCCGCCTGGACCTCCCAACTTAAACTGTTTCCTATCCATACGTGCCTATTATATCAGCCTGTTTGTCAGGAAGACTCAAAGGTCGCGGTTTCAGGAGTCATATAAAGCTTGAGGGATCTAGCTATATTAACTAGCCTCCCGTCAGCTGAAGTCCGAATAGCTGTATCCACCCTTTCAATCAGTCTGCGGTCAAAATTGCGCAAATCGCGTTGCCGAAGCCACTCGGTAAGCAATTCACGGCTAACTGCTGTTGGCAGTGACGCGTAAGTTTGGCGTTCGATTTTATCGTCTTTGAGGAGTTGATGCGACAACGTCGCGATTATGTCACTAGAAATTGCGTTAATTTCTGCGACTTTGTCGATATTTTTGATTAATTGTCGCCTCCCCTCAACCCCTAGTTTGGGGACAACACGCCGGCGGATGTAATTGCGTAGATATTTTTCTTGTTGATTAGTGGCATCTTCTCGCCATTTTAAGTGACTCTCCCCAGCGTAATTTAAGATCTGAGCCTTCTTAACACCCAGCAGAGGTCGCTTAACCTTGGGGTTGCTTTGAATAGACACCAGTCCCCTGCTACCCGTACCTCTAAGAATATTGATGACGGCGGTCTCAACCATATCATCCTGGTGGTGGGCAGTGATTATAGCTTTTGCACCATGCTTTACGCGTATTTCCTCCAAAAAAGCGTAGCGTGCCTCACGGGCGGCGGCTTCGCTAGCTTTTGGCCCAAGTGTAGCGTGGGCGATTTCAAAAGGCAGTCCGTAGCTTTTGGTGGCTTCTTCAACGAACTGCGCGTCCTGGCCGGACTCTGGCCGGATTCCGTGGTCAAAATGGGCCACAACCAGTTCCAAATCCGGCTTTTTAGCCAGTAAATCAAGCAAGGCCATAGAATCCACGCCACCCGATACCGCCAGAATGTATTTGCCCGGTGTCAATTCCACTTTCATCACTTATAATCTTATCAGCAATGAAGAACTTGGTTTTTGCTACCGGCAATGAG
>Ga0265338_10008898_pt1 | contig 12093 bp, 11 predicted proteins | sample 42126metaG_FD_193579 | JGI IMG/M metagenome (GOLD analysis project Ga0265338, IMG submission 193579) | Rhizosphere microbial communities from Carex aquatilis grown in University of Washington, Seatle, WA, United States - 4-21-26 metaG | ecosystem: Host-associated > Plants > Roots > Rhizosphere... | reverse complement strand
TCACCATCGCGAAGCTTGTCCGCGGAAAGCTTGTCGAAAGCAAAGACTTAACACTCATTCTGCAAGCCAAAGATGCGATAGAGGACTCGTCGAAATATCTCAAAGAATACCTGACCACAGCGGCAACCTTCGACGGACGGGAGGAAATGTTTGAGCCCGAGTGACGTTTCCACTCCTCTTCGGCGCCGCTTCGCCAACGAGCATAAGCGAAGCCTTGAGGAAACACGCGCCGTCTACCAGGCCTTGAGCCAAAAATATCGAACCAGCGTTTGGTCCAGGCCTGATGCCGTAGAACACACAAGCCGCGCGGCACTCACCATCATTCGCGAAGGCCTGGAGCTGCCTGACTACCAACCCTTCCTCGACGCGCTCGGGGCCTGCCAGCAAGAGCTTCTGGCGCTTGAGACGCAGATATTCGCACCGATCGAGGCCGACCTATCGCAGCCCATAACACTCCGCGAGCACATGGAGTTGAATACGCGGCTTCGGGAACGCCAGTTCTTTTTTGATCACGAGGACCATGTCTGCGACCTCCTTACCGAAGGCCTCGAAACCACAGCGCGCATCTTGGCAAACGCGCTGCCGACTCCCGCACGCAGCGGCCTCACTATTCCCGTTGTGGCCGCCATTCAGGAGCCCGCGGAAGCCATTGAGGCGCTTATCGTCGCCTTCCTCAAATCCGAGCATTTCGAAGCACACGTTTTCAGCGCCGTATCCGATACGCTGTATCGGAACCTGTGCCGGGTAAGCGGGGTCTCTCCCGACACTAAGCTAACGAAGCCCCTGCTCTACCCGACCGCCGCCGAAATGCGCCCTCGCGAGTTAGTCGAGGCGTATCTCGGCGGCACGCCGCTACTAGCGCTTTTCAACGCCCCCTTTCCGTACGAAATTCCGCAGGAGCAACGGTTCGCCGGCCATTGGATCATCGCCCCGCCAGGCCGCGGAAAAACTACCCTCCTTCACGCCCTGGTCAATGACGACCTGAAGCGCGATGCCGCCATCATTCTGATGGACAGCAAAGGCGATCTCATTGATCCATTCCGAAACATGAAATCGATCGCCGATCGCCTCATCATCATCGATCCCGATCCGGACCGCCCCATCGCCATCAATCCGCTCGACATTCCGAGGACGCAGATAAACAAAGCGGTCGAACTGCTCGAATACTTGTTCGCGGCCCTCCTCGAATTCAAATTGACCGCCACCCAATCGCTGCTGTTCCGCAACGTCCTCCGCTTTCTCGTAACGCAGTTCAAGACGCCGACTCTTCAGTTGTTCCAAGAAATCCTCGCGGACGGCTGGCACCCGAAATACGCCGGCCCGGTCGGCCGGCTTGAGCCGAGACTCAAAGACTTCTTCTACAAAGACTTCGACAACGAGAATTACAGCTCACGTCGGCGGGAGGTGCTGCAACGGCTTCAGCTCTTGCTCGATAACGACGCGATGAACGCCATCCTTTCGTCAGCGTTCACCCGCTTTACATTTGATGAAGCGTTGGATACCGGGAAGATAGTCATTATCAATAACTCGAAAGAGAAGCTCGGCGAGCAAGGCGCGGAGTTTTTCGGCCGCTTTTTCATCGCCCAGCTCCTCGCCACCGCCCAGCGGCGCAGCGGCCGGCCGCAGTCCGAGAAAAAGCCCGTCTTCTGCTATATAGATGAATGCCAAAACGTTGTGTCGCGCGACGAGAAGATACCGACCATCCTCGATGAGTGCCGGTCGCAGCGCATCGCATTGATACTGGCGCACCAACGAACAGCCCAAATCACCGACGACAACGTGCTCTCCGCGCTTCAGAACTGCGCGATCCGCTTCGCCAACAGCGACGCCGAGGCAAGAAAACTCGCCCACTCTCTACGCTCGTCTGAACAATTCCTCGAAGCGCTCGACCAAGGACAGTTCGCCGCATACATTCGCGATCACACGAAGACGGCGATAGCCGTCGGCGTGGTGAAGCCGGACTTAGCAGCCGAAGAACAGCTTTCCGCGCTCGAATGGCAGCAGTTGCGTGACCGCATGATGCGGGATTACGGGCGGGTTGCCGACCAACACCATCCAGGGCAGGATTCGGTTACTGAATCTGGCGATCACGCAGTAGCCCAGCAGCCGATGCGCCCAGGCAAAGGCAACGACAGGCGAAAAGGCAAGTTGGGGGGCGAGTTGCAGGCGGCAAGCTCGCCCGATTCGGCAGTCCAGGAGGATTCTTCGGCGCCGGCCCGCGATAAAGGAAACGATCCCGGCGAGCCGTCGGACACCTGGTAGCGCAAAAAATATTTTCATTCGCCGCTATGGCGCACCGTGCACCATATTGCCCCAACAGTGTGCATGGCAGCCGGTTACGGCAAACGCCTTTCCGTCTATGTGGTGCGGCATGGACGCGATGCCGCAAAAATACACCCGAAACTCCCGCTGGTCCCGTGACCCCGTTGTGGGCCACAACGGCGCACCGCTCGCCGTCTATCCCACCGAGCGCGACATCGAAATATTTAAGTTGCTTGCGCGGTTCCATTATCTGCCGAGCCACTACATCCATGCGTTTGTCGGCGGCAACCAGAAAGGTCTCATTCATCGGCTCAATCTGTTGTCGCGTAAGCCAAACCTGTATCTCGCGCGTCCGCCCCAGCAGAGGCAGTGCGCCGATGCCAACTACCGTCCCCTCACCTACGCGCTCGACGAGCGCGGCGCCCGGGTGTTGCGGGAGCGCGACTTCTTAGTCCCGCTCAAGAGCTCGCGCCACAACTTCATTCACGAGCTGATGATCGCGCAGATCACGGCCTCGATCGAGCTCGGCATCCGAGCGAACCCTGCAGTTCGCCTCATCACGTGGCGCGAAATCCTTGCTAACCCCAACACGCCGGCCGCCACACCCCGATTGCCAATCCCGAACGCGATCCCCATCTCCTACTCGTTCCGTGGCGAGATACGCTCAGATCACATCATCGCCGACGCTCGCCCGTTCGGGCTTGAGCGCACGATCGACGGTAAGCGCAGCTTCCTCTTCTTCCCCGGCATCGAGGCCGATTGCGGCACCGAACCGGTCGACCCCACCGATCCGGACCGTTCCTCTATCGCGAAGAAATTCGCCGCCTATTTGGCCATTGCCGAGCAAGGCATTCATCGCTCCCATTTCGGCTTCCCTAATTTCTTTGTCCCTTTCATCACCACCACCTCCGCCCGGCTCAACTCCATGATGGCGCTCGTCGAGCGCCTCACCGGGAGGCAAGGGTCAAAGATCCTCCTGTTCAAAACCTTCCCAAGCCTCACATCGGTTGACCGGCCGCCGCCACCCGGCGGCCACATGCTCACGGCGCCGTGGCAGCGGGTCGGCCATCCCCCACTCGCACTCGACCACTGATGTGCCATGGACCGGCGCGACACGATCATCGCGCTGAACGATCAGCTTCGCACAACCTTCCGAGGCGGTCGTGTGCAGATGACGCCGAGCGTCTATGAGCTTGATGATCGGCTGCGCGGTCGCGCGCTCTCGGTCCTCGCGCACTACAACAGCTTTCATCCCGACAGCGACCACGATCGGGGCACATTTATCTTCGCCGGCTTCGCATTCGAATGGCGGATCGAGTACCGCGCCGCCGACGGAAACGGGTTATCCGTTGATCCTTCCGATTCCCAGCGGACCTTTCGCGTGCTCACGGTCTGGGTCATGGATGATATGTTGAGCCACAACTGAGGCTTGCCTCGAATCTTGTTTGTCGCCCAAAGCAGGAGCGCGACACCTTCGGTGCCATACGACAGCATTGCCATGTCGTGTCGCGAGCAAAAGATTGCCCAGGGACCTCACTCGCAATTACTCGCGCCATATGCTCGCTTCTGAAGGACGCAACCATCTGTTGCAGGGGCGCCACAGTATCCAGCAAACGCATTTTCCCGCAACTTAGGGTATTGCGCGCATAAGTCGCGTGCGCTTGCATAACACACTGTCTGAGCAGCACCGTAAGAGTGCGCTCACGATTGGGGGGCATCATGCGTAATTTTGTCGGCGCGCTTTTACTGATTCTCGGTCTTGGTTTGGGCGGCTGCGGATATTTTTTTCCAGGCTTTGAAGGCCCTCTAGGGCTGCACTCCTACATTCACAACATACCGGTGGGACGCATTACCACCCAATTGGAATGCGAGTTGCGAGACTTTATTGAGAACAGCAAATACGGGACTGTCCTCGACCAAACACAAACGGCCGGTCTCACGATAGTATTCCAAACGGACCAATCCGGGAGTTTTCAATACATTGGCATTGATCTAAAAAAATTCGGCCTCGGAGGTATCGCAAATCTGATCGCGGCATCTAACAAAACACCGAGCCTGCAAGCAAAGATACAGGGGAAAACCACGGCAAGTTCTCAACTCGATCTGACGATTCCGCAACGCAAATCGACTTTGGATAAGGTGAATTGTGACCCATCACGTAGGCTTTTAGCGTCCCTTTCGGTTTCTTCATGGCTTGATCGCTTTTTCCGGAACCTCTATGCGGAATATCAAGTCAACGATAATAATGTTTGTCTGACAAAGATAACCCTGAAAACTCAAATGGTAATACTGCTTGACGTCAGCGCCGGTGTAAATCCTCTAGTCGCAACTACCTTTATCGTGCCGGTGTCAGGGGAAACCTTTGACATCAATCCCTCTGCAACACAGTCGCTGCAAATAGGCTTGGCTCCCAAAAAGTCAGCCGGCGGGTCTCTGTGTACTGGGCTTAAAGCGCCTACTCCCCCGCATATCGGCATTTAGGTTGGTTGCGCGATAGGACGGCGCCACATCGAACGGCGTCTAAAATAGAACTGTCAGCGGGTCCAAGGAGACGTTCATGGCGCTTCAAAACATCGAGCACTTCGTCATCGTCCTGATGGAAAATCGCTCGTTCGACCACGTGCTGGGATATCTTGGTTTGCCGGATGCCAATTTCCCGCGGCCCATCAACGCGTTAAAAGGCGATGCATCCTGGCAGGATCAGTACGTGAATGAATACGGCGGCAAGCCATATGGCCTTCATCCACTCGCGCCGGCTGTACAGAATATCTACGATCCGCCCCACGACTCCCCCTACATCAAGACCCAAATCTGGACGGCAACGCAGGGCAACCGACGACCGCAAATGGGCGGCTTCGTCCAGAGCTATTCAACGGCGAAGCGAATGCCGAGTGACCTCTCGCTTGTCATGGGGTACTATAAAAAGGAGGCCGTCCCGACATTCGATTTCTTCGCGCGCCGGTTTGCCGTCTGCGATCGTTGGTTCTCATCGCTCCCGAGCGGCACGCAAGTGAACCGATTGATGGCGATGGCCGGCGAGAGCGCGATCAGCGACAACGTCTCGTCGGTATTCAACTTCCCCAATCAGTCGCTGGTGTACGACTGGCTGAATGCAAACAGCATCGAGTGGTGCTCATACCAATCGCGCGGCTTTCCCTTCTTTACGCTGATGGGCAGCTGGCGGGAGAAAATCCTCTTTTCGCTCAACGACGAGGAGGGCCTCAGTCATTTTCGATGGTTCGACTGGTTTGCGTCACAATGGAAAAGCGGCCAATCGATCCCAAGCGTCGTGTTTATCGAACCCGAATACACGAACACCCCCCTTCCGCTCGATCCCAACGACGACCACTCACCCACGGGAATCGCAAAAGGACAGACGTTCCTTGCGCGGATTTACAACACACTCACAAGCAATCCCAGGCTCTGGGCGAAGACGATGCTGATCGTGACCTACGACGAGCATGGCGGCTTCTTCGACCACGAGCCGCCACTGCCAGTACCCTGCACCGCGGGAAGCACCCGCTTCGAGACAACCGGGGTTCGAGTACCCGCCTTCGTCATCTCCCCGTACGTCGCTCCTGGGGTTCCAAACAGCCAAGGATTCGACCATACGTCGATCCTACGATTATTCGCAGAGCGATTTACACCCGGCGCGTCTTACTCGCCCGCGGTCAAAACAAGGCAAGCCAGTTTTGCACCGCTGTCGTCGATACTCACGAATGAACCACACCAGCTGGAGCCGCCGCCCCTCACTGAAACTCCGACGCTCGACAATTATCTGGCGGCCCACCCTTCAGTGCCGCTTGAGGATGACACGGAAAAGGCTTTCGAGGACGTGATCCAGGAAATGAAACAGAAACACCCGGACTGGCTGACCAAACCACATTGGAGCGGCGCAGCCTGCTTCCTCGCCAAAAACGCCGAGGCTGCAATGCGACTCCAACCCGGAGCGACTGCCTAAGCCACATAGCTATCCTCACCCCGGCCCCCACTAGCCGGTCGGCATACCCCACAATTGCGAAATGAATTCCGGTCGATTGATTTTCCACGTCGACCAACAAGCAACCCGGCACCTTGTCAATCAGCATCAACAAAGCTAGGTTGCAAATGGATAGCCGCTGAGGGGAGGCATCGATGATCGATCGCCGGACATTTCTCGCCGGCGCCGCAACGATCGGCACGCTACAGCTCTCTGGCGAACGTGCCTCGGCGCAAGATCCTCAAGAAATTATAGAAGCGCTTCACTGGTTCGTCGAAGCCGTAAAGCTGCTCCCTACCTCGGTTGAAGGCTTCTTTGCCGGCCTTCGCAGGATCAAGTACGAAACAACAGTAACGATCAGCACCGAAGCGCTTCTTGCGGACGTGCGACGCAAGCTCACGGACGAGTATCCGGCCAACACGCTGCAAACAAAGCTTGCGACATGGCTTGGGCGTTATGACGCGTGGGTGAACGACAAGCCAAGACCCGGCGAGAGTCAGCAAGATTTCACCGCCCGCAGAGAACGGGAGCGACTGGCTCTCCAGCAGGAATGGAAGCGCGTTCGCGACGACGCCGCCGCAGCACTGGCGATAGCTGACGCAGTTGGCAAAGAACTCGACAGTATCGACCCCCGGGCGATCCCTGTACCCGAGTGGCGCAGATACAACGACCTACTGCATAATGAGAAGGAACTTGCGCGGTTTATCAATATCGACATGCCGACAGATCCTCATGACATTGAGGAGCTGAGAGGGGCTGTCGAACAGCTCAAAAAAGTAATCCAAATAATCGATGAAAACCAAGCTCAATTGGATCGAGCTATCCACCAAAAGCAGGGTTGATATTCCAAATAGGTAGAGTTTGTACGGACTAAGCGTTTGCAGCACCTTTTTGCGGCGGCCTAACATGGGTTTCAGTCCCACGGTAGAGAATGACTTTTTTGCACTGGTACCGCCCGTGATTCGATTCATCGTAAAGTGCCTCGGAGAACCGGATTGCGGACCGCAGGAGCGATCGTGCTAGAGCTTTGGCCATGATCGAGGCTGCGCGCGATTCCAGAGTTTCGCCCCGAACCTGGATGGGCATTTTCCTCGACATTGTCACGCTCTTCGCCTTGAGCGCGGTGATCTATATCGCCCTCGTTCTCATTGCTTTCCTCGCAGAGATTCCGATCGAAGGCTGGTCGGTGATGGGCGACCGGGTTGCGTGGTGCTACGAGGTTATCCAGCAAGGACACGCGGATCTTCTCGTTCAGCGCCTGTTGATTGGCCGGCCATTGAGCCCGGTCACGCCGCACGTCAAGTACGGCTTTCTGCTCGTCAGCATGCTGTGGCCGGAGATTTCGGGCGTCGCGGCCGTTTGCGCCCTGGCGCGGCTTCGCGCTGGGATCAACTGGCGTGATGCCTTGGCTTGGCATCGGTGGAGCGTTCGCAAAAGCGGCCTTATATTCATTATCCTGCTGGTTGTCGCCCTAGCATTCAATTTCGGTCTTGGCTTGCTCACGAGCCCTTCCGGGCAAGGGAGCGGTGAGACCCTGCCGCCCATCGGGTTGGCTTACGTTCTCATCGACGCTTTCGAAAGCATTGTTCTCGCGGCTTTCATGGAAGAGCTGGTAATTCGCGGCTGGTTGTATACCGCTCTGCGCGCGAAGCTCTCCGCGTGGTCGACCATCATAATCACAGCGTTGCTATTCAGCGGGGCGCATCTGGGATTGTCTGTCGGCTGGGCACTCTCAGTGCTGCCACTCGGGCTTGCCGCCGGCTACCTGCGTGAGCGCACCGGGAGCGTCAAGGCAACTATCACCTTTCACATACTCCACAATTGCGTAGCCTACGGCGCGAGCCTACTTCACTAAAATGCTGACGAAGGTGGAATCCAAAAAACTCGTGTATGGGTTGCTCCTCGCCTAAGCGCGCGGTCTGGGCTCGCCAGCGCCTATACTAGCCGACGCGGGTACGCGTGCGCGCCGGCAGCGTCCGCCAAGGCCGGCTGCTCTTCAACTGCCCCGAAGGTGTCGCCTTGACGGGCGCGGGGTTCGGCGCGCGGGAACGAAAGTGCGTTTGTGCAGTTGGACAGGTACAGGCTCAAAACGCCAGAGAGGTCTAGGCGGTTGCGTTAGCTAACAATAATGTAATACGGAGCCGCATTGTATTTGCGCGGCACATTGTTATTTTGCGTTAGATAGGCCGACAGGGCGGTCCCCATCCCCCGACACCCCGCCGCCCGGTCAGAAGCTTATGTGAGTTGAGGCAACAACTCTGGAACCCCGAGCGCGTAAATGGCCTGGGGTTCTTTTTTATGGCAGTTCCGAGTCTTATTCGCGGCCTGAAGGATTGCGCGTGGCAGTGGCCGTTTGGCCACAGCAACAACGTTCGTCCCTCGCAACGTTGGACGCCGAATTGTAGTGAGAACCGAACTGGCTCCGGCTCGTGGCGTCTAGTTTTCGAATGGTGTTCCTCGCCCCCGCTTTGTCGGAGCCCAAAGCAAGGAGCCGCGCCCCAGCGCGGCGACTATGCGACGGCGTCCGGCGCAGCCGGCCGACCCCGTGCCGCGCAATCCTGCATCGGCTCCGGCAATTCGCGTAGGCGGCGGATGGCTTCTTTAAGTAGCTCGGTCATAGCGGCTTTTTGTCAAACACTTAAACGATCGCGTGCGGAATGCAGGACGTTGCGGATAATGACGGTGTCATCGTCGATACTGTAAAAAATGAGGTATCGATAGGGGAGGATTGGCGCGACCCGAACGCCAGGCTCGTCGGTTTCGATCGCAAGCCGCGGGTAGTCTGTGATTCGCCGAATGGTAGCGCGAAGTACCACAGCGACCTCATCGGCAGCGAGTGGATTGTTCTTAGCGATGTGCGCGAGGATTTCGTCGACTTCGCCGAGCGCGCTCTCGGTATAGCGAACATTCATGCACGGTGATATCGGTCGAACACGGAATCGATTTCTCGTTCTGTTGCAAATCGCTTCCCTCGGACATCGCTTGCACTACGTTTGAGTGCAGCATGTTCTTCGTCGTTCAGGTGATACACTTCGGCGTAACGCGTCTCGATTTCTGAGATTGAGCGCACAAGGTCGTCCTGGGCGTCCTTCGGCCAACTTGGGATACGCGCCAATATCTTTTTCAAATTCTTCGTTTGCATACGTGCTCAGTATACCACGGGTCTTCATTTAGATTGAATGAGGGCATGTTCGCAAAAACAGATATTGTGCGAAGGGGATACTATGGCTCTTTTGAGCCGCCCCCTGCCGACGTTGCATTTCAGAAGACAAAGTCCACTCACACCGGAAACATCCAGTCCCACCAAGCTTTCGCGCGTGAAACCTTTCGCAATCCCTCTCCCGTGTTATCTAGGCCTCCGACCAGTACATAAAGCGCAACGGCAAGCTGAATTATGCTTCCAAAAAGGCGCTCGAATTCCGGAGCTGCGATATTGCCTGCGAATAGATAATGGCCAAACATCTGCCAGGTCTTGACATTCAATTGTTCGAACACCGGGGATGATTTCTCAAAAGCCCCATATATGAGAACGATCGCTATTCCAATCTCAACTAGCCCATACAGCAGCTGAGACCCGCGCTTCAAAGTGTAAAGTGCTGCTCCGGCGAAGACTAAGCCTGCTGTCCAAATGTATAGATAGGTTCTAACGACGGTCGAAATGGCGTCTAGGGGTTCGTGGGGCTCCGGGTAAGCGATTCGGCCGACGAACACGGCTACGGGTGGTGCGGCCTGCCAAAGAATGATCGATATAGTCACAAAGAGACCTAACGATAGGAGCTTGCTCATTTTTGCGCCCTCGATTAGTTCGTAAATCAGGTACGGAAGTGGAAAATATGGCTCTGTTGAGCCATCCCCTGCCCCTTGGCGTCAGCGACATGCGATAGCGCGTGTGTCAAGCGGCGCGGTCATTGCGCGGTCGACGCTGGGACAAGGGAGGGGGCCTCGATAATGCCGGTTCGAGTGCTGGTGGAGGTGAGGCCGTTTTGGTCGGTGGCGACGTAGTGGATGGTGTCTGTTGCTGCGCTGCTGGTGTCGATCTGCACAGGGCTCATTGCGGCGCCGTTAACGAATGTTTGGATGCCGAGGTTGGGGCCAGGTTACCGCTGCTTGGCAAGTTCGCGCGCGGGGTGGCGCGTGTCACCCCTTTTATTCTCCCGGCGAACGTACATGATCAGGGCTTCCGGCCGCTGAGCTTTGATTTTTAGGGCGGCTATCAAGGCGTCTTCCGCGTCCACGACGACGTGGCCGGTCGTCCCTTGCAGCTTATAGCCGACGGAAAACTGCATCTGGCTGCTCCGCTATCGCAACTACCCTTGAGCATGCCTGTTTTGCGAACATCGATCAATCACCTCGCTGGGGTCGGCGCTAGTGCGGAGCGGCGTGGGCGAAAGGCGACCGGTTCTGTCTTCTGTGCCCCATCTTCGTTCCCCGCTTCCCCGACCTTTCCATGATGGAAAGTACAACGGGCTATTTCTGGTCCGAATTGTGATTGGAATCGAATTCCAGGCTCGTGTTGCGGTCGGGCCACATCATTACCAGCGCGACGCGCTGATCACGGAGTCTGGCAGGACGAAACCTGCAATTCGGCCATGGTGCCAGGGCCGTGGTCGCGCAACCGTTAGGCTGGGCGCCTGTGCATGATGCCGGTACAGCTTGATGTCGCGGGGGATCGAATTGATTCGTGACGAGGTAGTAGCTTAAAGTTCCTGAAATACCGGAGTCACATTTACCGTCTGCGTCTCCGTGAGGTTGGGGTTGCTGCCATAGGCTTCACAAAAGAGCGTGTAGGTGACTTCGCCGTTGATGGGTTTCGAGGTTTCGCCGTCTGTCGGCGAGGAGAGTCCCCTCCAGGAATCGCCGTTAGTGCCTGTCACGGCGCAATATTGCGCACCGATGACGTTCCAGTAAATCTGCGTGGAGTTACCGCCGTGCACCAGATTGGGAATGGCCTGCAGGTCGCCGGTCTTGCCGCCGGAGGGGTTCGCCGAAATAGTCGGGTACAGGCACTCCGCGGAACCGCTTTGGCAGAACGCGGGGGAGCTGCAGGTCGCAAGGTTCGTCGTCGAGCAGTCGGGATTGGTCTGCACAATTGTTTCGCCGTTGCACGACCATGATTCCTGGCAGGAAACGGAGAGCGTCGCCGAGCAGGTGTTGTGCGCGCTTCCCGCCGCGGCCGTACCCGTGTAGGTCGTCGTCTGCGACCGCGAAACGGTTACGTGCCCGGACGTATCCGCAGTTTCGGAACCGACATTGTTATTGATGGAGAAGGAAGAAGCGTTCGAAGACGAGTAGATAAGCGCGGAAGTCGCACTCTCTGAAATACTGTTCGGCGAGAGCCAGAGCGTGCATTGCGGATTCGTATTCACGGTGACGGACGTTTGCGCGTACGAAATCCAAGAGGAATAGTAGTCGGTCTGCACCATCGCATAGAAGGTGTACGTGCCGGGGGTGGTCGTTGCGAAGGTAATAGTTTTCGAACCGGGATTCGTATTGGCACCGAGGCCCGTACCGAGCGGTGAGTCTATGTTGTCGGCAGTGAGCGCATCACCACTTCCCGTGCTGAATGTCGCGGTGATGTTGGTCGACTGCGCCGTGGTGATGGATGTGGACGATGCGGCGATGGTGGCTGTCGGCGATGACGGCGGTGTCACCGTAAGACCCTCGCTCTGCCACGAGCCATTGCCATATACAGGCGAATAGCCGTAGCAGGAATAATCAGTACTCGTGGGAGTGTCAGAAGTTTTGTGTATGGGGTTTCTGTGAAGGTGAATTTCCGTTTTGGCACATCGAGACTGAGGCATCATCGGCACGGTCGACAACTTTGCTTGGTCGCACCGAGCGGTCAAGCCCCG
>Ga0265338_10008897_pt1 | contig 12093 bp, 20 predicted proteins | sample 42126metaG_FD_193579 | JGI IMG/M metagenome (GOLD analysis project Ga0265338, IMG submission 193579) | Rhizosphere microbial communities from Carex aquatilis grown in University of Washington, Seatle, WA, United States - 4-21-26 metaG | ecosystem: Host-associated > Plants > Roots > Rhizosphere... | reverse complement strand
CCGCTGCGGACGTCGAGAAGCACGTCGATGCGATGAACAACGCGACGACGCTGGCCGGCCTGCAGGCAGCGTTCGATACTGCTCGGGCGGCAGGAAAAGGCGACAAGGCCGCGCTCGAGCGGTTCATATCGGTAAAGGATTTAAGGAAGGCTGATATCAGCAGATGACCATGGCGACCGCTAGGAACTTGTTCAGTGGCACTTGGAGGAGGCAACAGACATGAAACCGAACTACAGCGATTACCGACCTGAAGCCGCGTTCGTTGGCGGAGCATACATTGTGCTGACCATGCTGCTGCTAGCCATGGCATGGGTGGTGGAGGACATGGGAGGGATCAGCGGAGGAGGATTCGCCGGTGGCGTGTTCCTCGGCATCGTCCTGAGCTTCTACGTGTGGCTGTCGATCAAGGTGTGCCGCGCCTTGCGACGGCCTAAGAACGACCCCTATAACAATCCGCACTCTAGGCGCCCGTGAACTGGCGTCGCGTCGCCGGCGACGTGGCCTTAGCCGTGGCGTTGTTGTGCGCGCAGTTGTCCGTTTCGCACGTGGTATATGGACGGTACGGGTGGTGGAGTATGAGAAAGCGTGAATTATTCCTGTGGGTGATATTGGGCGTCGTGGCCGGCGTGGCGCTAGCGCTGCTCGGCGGATGCTCGATCATCGAGCCCGAGCGCGTCAACCTGGAGCTGCAGCACACCTCCCATATCTCGCAGCACTTCGGTAACGACCGCACTGATTATGGCTACAACGCGGCAGGCATCGACCTGCGCTGGCAGTACAAGCGCGTCGGTGTGGATATGTTCGAGGGAGCAATTATCAACTCATGCGGCTCCTATTATGGCGACCCGTACTGCGGCGGAATGTACGGCCCTCGCGAAGTATTCAACGCGCGCGTGGATGTCGCGCTGTGGAGAAAGCCATGACCGTCCTCGGCTACATGCTGGAGATCGGCTTTGCGGTTGCGCTGTACTTGATTCTGAGGCGCCGCGCCAGGAAGTTTGCGGAGCGCCATTCCAACGTCGTGCCCTTCAGGAAGCGCGCGGGATGGGGATTTGTTGATTATCGCGGGTGCGCGAGTAGGAGACGGTGAGCGCCAAAGATCTGAAGTTGGCTGCGATGACTGCCGCTATTTTGTTGTCAGCTACTGGATATGCGGCGGCGGCACCTTTGCAAGGTGGCATTGGCTATCCGTGGGCGAAACGCGGTGGCGGATCACAGCGTCGCAAACATCGCTGCATCAAGGCGCCGCGTCGGTGGAAGCCATGACCGCCCGCCCCACCCTTCGCGACAGGTTTGAGAAGAGCGCGTACGGAGCTGCAATCCGCGTCTGGCATATGGCGTACCACGGCAGACGTGCTGCCGAAAACTGCAGTGGCGGCTGGAGAAATTTAGTGCCAGCGTTTGTCGGTATCGAAGAACCGTCTGATTCGACTTCCGGCTACCGGGCCGGCAAGCGCGCGAAGGGGAGGAAGTGATGAGCAGATCAAATTACACAGACGACGACGAGGACGGCCGCCTTGCGATGTGGCGCGGTGCTGTGATGTCCTCGATTCGAGGTAAGCGCGGGCAGAAGTTGCTGCGCGACCTGTTGGCGGCATTCGACGCGATGCCGGTCAAGGAACTGATCGCCGAGGAACTGGTGACATCGAACGGCTCCGTGTGTGCCCTCGGGGCGCTTGGCGTCGCACGTGGACTGGATCTCAAGGACATCGACCCGGAGGACTACACGCGCGTCGCGCAAGCATTCGATATCGCGGAACCGCTGGCGCGTGAGATCGAGTACATGAATGACGAAGGCCACTGGGGGGCGTTCGAGGAAACGCCTGCCGAGCGCTGGAAGCGGATGCGTAAATGGGTTGCGGCGCAGATCAAGCCTACCGGAGACAAGCCATGACAGACTCGACGCCGGTGCGGCGGTACATCGCGATGGTACACACGCTAACTGATGGCGACGGGCTGATCCCACTGGCAGATGCTGAGCCTGTCGGCGTCGTCCTCGCCTCCGACTTCGACCGCCTGCAAGCCGAGCGCGACTCCCTGCGCGCTGAGGTGGAGAGGCTGAAGGAGCTGAATGTTGGCCTTACCAACCAGTGCAACACGTTTAACCGAGACGGGGCGCGTCTTGAGAGAGAACTCACCGCCCGCGACGTGCGGATCACGGAGTTATGCCAGAAGGTTGATAGTCAATGCTCCGTGGAATCTGTTCTGGCCCTCGTAGCCGAGCGCGACTCCCTGCGCGCGCAGTTGGCCGCCGCGCTGGCGAAGGTGGAGGAGGCGGAGAGGGATGCGGAGCGATATCGGTGGCTGCGCGTGGACAGTCCGGGGTCTAGGGTAGTAGCAGAGCAGATGGAGGATCTAGTTGAAACTGATCTAGACGCCGCCATCGACGCCGCCATGACCGCGAAGGAGGGAGCGAAATGAACGACGAACAGATCAAGTATATGGCCAACCGATTCCTTGGATGGAAACTGCCGGCAGACTTTTCCCCTGATGCCGGGATCAGCTTCCAGCCCGAATACAACTCGGAATTCAACGCCCGTCGCGGCCTACCACCGGACAGACACGTCCCTTACGGCACGAACCTGTTCGATGCCAATCAGGCCGAAGCGATGGTGCGCTACATGGTGGAGGGGATGCCGACCGCGAAGGAGGGAGGATGAGTGACATTCCGAAGGATCAGTGGAAATGGCTTGGCTATCCGGGACATCTGATCGTAGCGCAATGGTGTCAGTTTCGGCTCTGCACGCAGGTTGGACCGTATTTGATTTCTACTGTGGGTGATTACTGCCCTCCTCTGCGCGGTGAGGAGACGCAGCCACGTCGGACTATCGGTGCCGGCGAAGATTCGTTCTTCGAGACCTACGTGTTCAAGGCTGGCAAGCTTTGCGATGTTAAGGATTGTGGGTGTGGGATGCCTGCGTTAGCGGATGGGAACGAAATAGATGGAGAGCGCACTGCGACCGCTGGTGCCGCGACAGAGGCGCATATGCGCTACTGCCTCAAGTACGCGTCACCCACCCCAGTCAGGAAACGTAGGGAGCGAGCATGACCACCCTATCCGACATCAGGGAGCGGGATGCGGGAATGCCGGCGAAGTGCTTTCGCGAAAGCACCTACGCGGATCCGCCAAGCGCAACGACTGTCCGCGACCGCCGCTACCTCCTCAAATTGCTCGACGCCTACCAAGCGAGGGAGCGGGAGGCGCGGGAGTTGCTGGCTGAAGCTGGAGAGTATTATCACAGTCAGTACTGCGGTGGGGGCACCAAATATCCGGGCTTTGAAAATCGTCGCGACGCATGGCTCGACGCCCCGCCGGTCGAGGGGGAGGGGGAGTGAACGAGCCACATTGGATTGTTCATCGCCTTCAACGCGATAAGCCCGAAGATTTTGAATTCATTTTCCACTGTCCTGGTTGTGGCACGGGGCACGGATTCAAGACCGACGGCCCCGGACCATGCTGGACCTTCAATGGCGACATGGTGAAGCCAACGATCACTCCGAGCCTGCTAATCCTATGTGGTCATGGCGATGAACCGCCAGACGTGTGCCACTCATTTGTGCGAGACGGGCAGATACAGTTCCTGAGCGATTGCACGCATAAACTTGCGGGCCAAACCGTGCCGCTGGAGCCTCTATGACCACCCGCCCCGCCGAGCGCATGAAGCCGCTGGCCCACATCGCCCGCGTGCATAGGCCGTGATCGTAGATTTCAACGGCTGGCTGCCGGTCCATTCAACGAGTGTGCTATGCAGCCTCGGCGCCACACTCGGGGCCGGCAGCTAGCCTCCAGTTCAACCACAGGAGAATCGCATGAAGAAGATCGTGACAGAAGTTGAGGGCGAAGGGCTGGTCAAGCTGCTAGGTGAGCGCGTGACGCTGTTCTGCGCGGTGTATATCTACACCGGCCGGCTCGTCGGCGTTAACGAGGACTGCGTGCTGTTGGAGGACGCCGGGATCGTCTATGAGACCGGCGCGTTCATCGATAAGGCATGGAAGGACTGCCAAGCCCTCCCCGGTCCGTGGTACGTGCAGAAGTCGATGATTGAGAGCTTCGGAGTGCTAAAGTGATAACGCGCAAGCTTTTGTACCGTAGGAGCAGGAGCGGGAGCTGGAGCTGGAGCGGGAGCTGGAGCAGGAGCGGGAGCTGGAGCAGGAGCTGGAGCGGGAGCAGGAGCATCTAGCCTCCATCCTCGGCAGGAGATATGCCGAGAGCGCGCCTATGAGTGCTGGCGCACAGAGCGTAGGCCACTGACATGTGATCCTTGCAATCCCACCACCGGTGAACCCGGCAGAGTTGGGTAGGGAGTCCCGGCAGCGGCAGGTCAACCGCCTAGAGCGCTGCCGGGCTCCCGGTCATCATATGTCAATTCCACAGGCAGGGGGTAGCGTAATGTTTCCAGATATCCCTGGAACTGGAACACGGTCCATGTCTGTGGTCCTCCGTGAAGCCAGTTCCAGACCTCGCGGCATTGCTCGAGCGTCAGATTCACGGCACTACGGGCTGCTGCTGGAAACGCCGATAGCGGATAGCCAGCTCTGCAGCGCTTTGCAGGATGGTTCGCTGTTCGGGGCCGACGTCGATGGCCTCGCTTGCGCCTCCTGCCAGCACTTCGGGAACAGCAGCGGGTCCGGTCCCGGCACCAGCTGGTCCGGTGGCAGCTGCGGCGGCGCCGGGCAGTCCCTGGCCGCTATGACCCGCGGGCTGCTTGCACACGAGCACAGCACCCACGGGATGAGCAGCCATGTAAGCGTTGAGGCTTTGCGTTGCATCGAGTTTCTCCTGGTCGGCCGCTGTCGCGTTCGCCTGCAGCCGCGCTGCCTCGACGGTGGCGTCTGTGTGCGACTTGTTGAGCGCGGTGGCATCGGTAAGCAGGATCTGGTTGATCCGGCCCTGGTCGATCTCGTGCGTGATCCAGGCAGCGCCTATGGCGCCGAGTACGAAGGCAGCGATCAGTGCGTACGCGTTCATAGGGATTTGTGCGTGCCGGTGGCCGTCAGAATATCGGTAAGCTTCTGGTCAGCACGCGCCTGGTTCTGCTGGATCTGGTCGAGTTCGCGCAGGATGGCCGAGTGATTACCGTCGACAGATACCTTGTCTGCCTTGGCGTCTACCTGCTTGTATAGATGGCTGATGCTAAAGCCGATCACGGCAGACACCAGAAATGAGAGCGCCAGCATGACATCACGATCACTGAGGCTGGCCATTTGTCTTGGCGTCCCAATCGCGTCCGTTCTCGCTGTAGATCTTGAAGATCCATGGAGAGAATCCGGCAATGGCCGTGAATACCACACTCACGACGGCGGATTCTTCCGCTCCCCTGGCCGTCGCCGGCTCGTGCGTATACCAGACGAGCACGTACATGGTCACGTGGAACACGAACCAGCCATAGACTGTCAGTATCAGTCTGGGCACGACCCGCCAGCTGTCGAAGATCTCGGCCCATTTGAGCCACGCTTCCTTCACAGCTTGAGCTTCGCCCATGTCACCAGCGCACCTACGGCCATGCCGGCAAGTCCGCAGATGATCGATGTCGCGAGATTGGCTCCAATCTTCGCCTCCAGTCCGCTCACATACGCCTTCAGGTCTGCATCCGCATTCAACAATGCGGTCTTTGCCTTTGTCTCCAGGTTGGTCAGTACGCTCATTTCTGTAACTCCGGTGGTAGCTTGTCGAAGAACTTCAAGATTCGATGTTTCTGCGTCTCGGTCCATGACTGTTCGCGGACCTCGTAATCGGTGGGCGCTGTGGATCGCATCTGTGATGGCTGCACGCGCCCGAGCCGCCGGTCGCGTCGCAGGTTCTCCTGCCGTTCCTGCCACGCCCAGAAGTCGCTCATGGCAACCCCGTGGAAAGCACCAGCGAGAGCCTGGCGTAGCGAGGCGGCAGATCGCGGGCCGCGTCGGAGTCGAGCAACTCGGCCGCGCTCGTGTGCCAATCCTTGGCGCCATAGGCGGCGAGCATCTTCGGGAAATGAAGCAGCGACTCGACGCCATCGTTATAGGCGACATCTAGAATGACGCTGCCGCGCACTGGCTGATCCTCCTGCCACCACCAGCACTTAATGATCTGGTTGTATGCAAGCATGACGCGGTGCTGCTCCAAAAAGTCCATCTCCGCATCGTCAAATCCTGTTTCAAGGTTGATCCCGCGACCGATGGAGAGATTGCCCTGCGGCTTGCAGCTCACGGTCTTGCCGGTCGCGTCGTTATAGGCGAACCTGCGGGTGCCTTCCTCCAGAGCAAGGCGCCCGAGCAGCACGGTTACGGCGGCCGGGAAGATGGCATCATCACTCATCGCATCGCCGCCTTGATGGCCTTGTCCAGATGAAAACCGGCGATTTCAAAGGCGTCCTTCGCCTTCACCAACCGCGAGCGAACTTCTTCCTTGTCGATGCCGCTGGCCACGTCCGCGGCGCGCTGGATCTCCTCGACAAGCATCGTCGCCTTGCGTAGCTCCTCGACGCAGCGCTCGAACTGATCTGATGGCAGGATGGTGCGGTTAGCCATGCGTGGTCACGGGTAGGTCGGTATTGCCACCGGTATATAGACCGGAGTTCCAGAGATGTTCAGGTAAGTCAGGTACTCAGTGTTCGTGTAGTTCGGGGCCACATACAGGTTCCCGGTGGGACCAAAACCACTCAGCGGCGCAAGGAAAACAGAGACGTTGTCATTCAGCACCGTGATCCCGGATGGCGTGTTGGCACCACTGTGATGCACGATCCACGGAGCCAGCCCCTGTTCGGTGCCAGCATTGAAGAACGGTGTGTTGATCGTAATGTTAGAGCACGAGTTAAACGTGATCGGCACTGGCGGTACATTTGGCCCGTAGCCACTACCGCCAGCGGTCAATGTGAGTGCAGTTACCGAACCGCTAGTGCAGCACGTGACACTAGCTGTAGCTCCGCTACCAGACAACCCAGCAGCAATGTTGAGCGATGGGGTGCTTGTGCATCCTGCTCCTGGGTACTCCAGGATGATCGACGTAACAACACCGGAAGGGCTCACGCGCGCATTCGCTAGAGGCTCGCTTGTGCAGCCGCCCCCAGAAAATTGAGGTTGCGCAAATATGTTGACAAGGTAAGAGCCGACGAAATCCGGGCTGTTGAACGTGATGCTAGAAGCGTTGTAGAAATCAACCAGTGCCTGTCGGCCGGCGTAGCCATTCGCCGCATTAAGCGTAGGGTCAGGGCCACCGACGATTGGACTGTTAAAGGTCAGGCCGATAGCGGAATGTGTCGAGTCTCCGAACACCATGCAATGTACAACTGCTTCGCAGTAGGGACTGTTGAATGTGTTGCCTACAAAGTCCTGCCCAAAATAAAACCCCGTCGTACCACCTTGAGCCGTTATGTCATTGAACGTGTTGCCTGCGCTACCGCCGTAAGCACCATCGTTCTGAAAATGGAAGTTCGCGCCGTTAGTAAACGAAGATTCAGTGTAGAGGTTGTTAAAAACGTTGGCGTTGACCGCCCCGTCGAAGTGGAAGTCTGAGGCAGATCCGACAGCCGCTACAGTGATGTTGTCGACTTGGTTACCGAAGAACGTGCCGAACCAAAACACATCCACACAAGGACCACAACCACTCACCTTGATGTCGTGAATGTGCGTCCCGCTGTAAGAGCCGTACGCCTTTAAGATGTTCGTAGCGCTAGCACCAGCAAGAAAGCCACCAACCTTTACGGCCGCTCCGGTCACATAGATCAGTGGACCGCTGATCGTTCCGACACCTGTGATGACTGTGCTGTACCCGCAACCCTCGAATGTCTCAAAGTTCACCGATACCGCGATCGTAGCGTTGACGTAGTACGTAGCGTTGCACTGGAGTTGGACCGATTGACCGCCGCCCAGCATTGCGTTCAGCACGAGGGCGTCCTTGACGCCAGTCGTGTCATTGCTAGGCGCGTACAGTGGGATCACTGACGAAGCCGCAGATGCCGCCGTCGCCAGAAAGAGCGCCACCAGCCCTAGAAGAAATGTGCGCATTTTAGATCGGTGCTCCTAACAACATTGGGTAGAGTCTACCGAAATAGAGTGCGGTTGGCCCGGAACCTACCGCTGCGGCGCTCAACACTAACGTAGCGCTCCCGCTTCCAGACACCACACGTGCTGCTGACGGTAACAGCGCAGCTGAATCCAGCAGCCAATCGCCATTCTGGATGATGTTGTACTGGGCCGCTCCTCCAGTCAGGGTGACGGACGTCGTGCCATTCGTGGTGGCCGTAACAGTCTGCGTGGGCGCCCACGGCACTGGCGCGACGAACATTTGCCCGGCCTGATACACGTTCCAGTTCGCCACTGAATCGTAACACAGTGGGTCGAACAGCAGTGAGCATGTTACGAGGGAGCCAACCACAGACGTCACAGTCAGCATCGGGACGACATACTGCTCAAGGCTATAACTGTTCGGCTTTGCGAGCCAGTAGAAGACATCTCCTACCTGAATGCTTGCGGCGTTGGTGGAGTTGAACGTCAGACTAGAGGCAGTCGGCCACGCGTTAAGGTTGAGCGTGATACTGGATGCATTGAGCTGAACTTCAGGGAGGCCCGTTCCAGGAAGGAACACATACTCCCCAAAGTTGGCATTCGGTACTAGCCTGCTTCCCCACGAGGCAAGCAGCCGATGGTTGGTCGCGGCGCTATCGAGACCATATGTGCGCGGGTAGATATCAGTCAGCAACTTCCCGTTGGCAATACAGTCACGCAACGAGACCTGTGAGGTCATGTTCTTGTTGTACCCAATCATCGGCAATCCCAGTTGACCTGGGGAGACTACGCCGATGCCCATGCAGTCAAGGTCAATAGGCGCCACGCCACCAATAATGTTAAGAGCTGGGATGGTAGCCGCGTTCGACGCGTACCCAAGAGTGCCGCCAGACATTTTCGTCGCGGCATAGCTCTCCAGAATGATAGGCGGCGGCGGAGGCCAAGAACCCTGTTGCGTGATATTGAGATCTCCGCCTTTGATCGATAGGCCGGAGCCTCCTGGAGATGGGCCTCTCCCGAACAGCCCCATCTGTCTGAATGACTCGGCGTAACACTCCTCCATTGTGGTGGACCCGAATGCGTTCTGGACCGCGAATATCCGATAGGCGTATCCAATATTGATTTTCTTGATGAGGGCCGGAGGGCATCCTTGTGAGTTGCCATAATTGATGCCGTCGAATCCCTGGCGACAACCGCCGAAGCCGCCGTCGGTCATCGTGGTCAAGCGCGACTGCGATTGGCCGGTGGCGAGGAAAGTGTCGCACCAGGAGCCGGTCACATTCTGCAGTGTTACGGCAGATCCATTCTCCGCCACCGCACCGCTCGTGGAGAGCGCGATGCAGGCGAAGAAATAGTTCATGGTGATGTTCTCTAGGATGATCCCGTTCGAGCCGAAGCTGTTCGCATATGTCAGTCCTGGATAGCCGCCATCAGCCGGCGTGGCATAAATCAGTGGGTCGATCGCGATGGCGCAGTAGGGAGAATTAGTAATGCCAGGGCCGCCACGAATTCCGGGGCCGAGGTAAGCGGCGTAATTGTCAAGCGGGCAGTTGTATCCTACGTTCGAGTAGGGGTAATAATTCTGCCCCATGATCCCGAAATCCTTCAGGATGGAACCGCTCACGGTGTTTAGGCAGAACGTTGGGAGCACCTTTGTCTGATTGACGAAGATGGTGCTGCACGTATTGATCGCCAGCGCATAGGGTGGTGTAGGAAGGTTGAAGCCACCGTTCGTCTGTGGCCCGAATCCGCCGGCGCCAAGGATCGCCATTACGGCACCCTGCGGCATCCCATAACCGATCGGTACTGATACGACGGAAAAGAATCCGGGCGTAAACTTCAGCGGCAGGTTTGCGGAGATCGATTGCGACAGCGCGATATTGATCGCTACCGAACTGTCTGTATTCCCGGTGCTGTCGATCCCTGAGAAATCGCGGATATCAACGAACTGGCCGCTCGAGAGAAAAAAATCTCTCAACGCCTTGGCTGTGGCTCCCTTCGTCGTGCCCGCTTGATCGAATGCGAACGCTTCGGTCCCCGTCAGTGGTGATGCGGGGAAATTGGCCAGCAACTGCGAGAAATTCGTTTGGAGAGGCATCTTAGCTCGTGTAAAGCAGGATCCCAGAGTCAGTGGCCAGCCACACTCCGGAATCCGTCACGATCTGAATACCGTGCCCTGGCACGGTCACTCCCTGGCAGACAGTCACCTTACCGCTCAGGAGCCTGGTCACATTACCATAGGTGTCTGTAATCAGTAAATCATAAACCCCTGACCACCAAGTGAAATTCTCGGTCGCCGTATAGGGGATGCTGAGCGTGATCGTGCCAGCCGCTCCGCCGAGTGTGATGTCGGCCGACGCGTCGTAGAGCACCGTCGTGGACAGCGGGTATTGCCTGATCTGCATCGCAGCCGTGCAGCCCGTCAGGTTCACCGGCACGTTCCCAGTGCTCGTCTGCAGCAGCCACGTGATTATCCGCGTGTACGTCGCATTCTGCTCGATGCAGAGGTCGTAAGTCGCTCCACAGCAGAATGCGGTCGACGGTATCGGCGGCGGCGGCGTAGGCGGCGTTGGGGGCGGCGGGACGACATTCGGGCCGATAGGAGCCGAATCTGATGTCTGAAGATCCCAGTCGTCTGTTGAGTCGTCCTCGTGCTCCCACGAGTCGTCAGGGCCGAGCCTGGGGATCAGGACGAGGTTCGCACCGACCGGGGCGCTGTCAGATGTAGCCCATGTATCCCAGTCGTCTCCCGTGTCATCAGGATCGAAGCCCTGCGGGTCTTCGGCCGGCCGCGGCGGTTGAGCAGCTCCTACCGGCGCCAGATCGTCTAGCAGCCAATCGTCAGTGTTGTCATCTTCATGCGCCCATGGGTCTTCTGGGCATGGAGATGGGGGCGCGACGTAGTTCTGCCCTACTGGAGCGGAATCATCCGCGCTCCACTCGTCGTAGTCCTCCGGAGTCCAGTCGTAGCCATCTTCTACCGGAGGCGCCGGCTGTGAAGGACCGGCCGGGGCAGAATCGTCGACTCCCCAATCGTCTGAATGATCGTCCTCATGAGTCCATGCGTCCTCAACAGGGCACTGGTTATCAGTCTGCTGATACGACCCAACTAGAAGATATGGAGGTTCGTCATCTACCCATTCCCACGCATCGTCCAAAATAGGTTGTTGCGCGACAGGCTGACCGACACCCTGGACGTTATACCCGTCATCCGTTAGGTCATCATCGCCGACGTCCTCTGTCCACTCCCATGGATCGTCGCAGGCAAGCCAGCCGACCTCGATAATCGCGTCATCGATTATTAATAGATCCCAGTCTTCTCCGTCCTGGTCGTCCCAGTCAACTTCCTGCAGGAATTGAGAAGGCGTTACGGCGCTGGCGACAGGGGCAGAATCGCTAACATCCCAGTCGTCTGCGACGTCGTCATCGGCAGGCCATGGGTCTTCTGGGCATAGAGATTGAGGCGCAGCCGCAGCCTGCGATACCGGCGCTGAATCATCAGCATTCCATTCGTCTGACTGATCATCATCGTGGGGCCATGCATCGTCAACTGGAAGCGGCGGTGCATTCGGCTGCACCGGCCACGACCACTGACTGTCCTCGACCAAAGGCTCGTCGTAGTCCTCCCACCACGGGGCGGATGCATCGTTCTCGAAATCAGGAATCGACGGCTGCGCCGGACCAACTGGCGCTGATGACGCGATTTCTTCTGTCCATACCTCAGCCGCCATCGAGTCGTCTGAGCCATCAAAGAAAATACTCTCGTCGTCGGAGTACTGATATGGAGGCGGCCCAATCGACGTGAACGAGATGAACCCGCCGGCCGTGCTGTTGGCTATACCGACCGGCATGTTCTGGATCGTCCAGGTCTGAGAGCCTGACGCGCTATACAGGTAGTACGCGAACGTGTCGGCGTTCTCGACCAGGTCTAGATCGACTTCTCCGGTGTAGGTGCACAGGCCCCACACCGATCCAACGGGCGACAAGGTATTGAGCCCAGGCCCTTGCCCGAGCTCCAGATTGCATATCGTGATGCCGGCCGTGCTGATCGGCGATGGGCTAGGCGATGCAGTGAAATGATCCGGGCAGATGAACGTCGACACACTCGTC
>Ga0265338_10008896_pt1 | contig 12094 bp, 14 predicted proteins | sample 42126metaG_FD_193579 | JGI IMG/M metagenome (GOLD analysis project Ga0265338, IMG submission 193579) | Rhizosphere microbial communities from Carex aquatilis grown in University of Washington, Seatle, WA, United States - 4-21-26 metaG | ecosystem: Host-associated > Plants > Roots > Rhizosphere... | reverse complement strand
CAACTTCTTTAACTAGCACTGGGGTATGTTTTGGTTTCATTTCAAGGTCACCTACTCAGCAGTCAGCTTTTTATTTCCCTATTTTTGTTTTTGGTTCGCATGATCCGATTGGAGTCGGAGCGAACAATTGTGTGTGGAGTTTTTTTGTGGCAAGGATTTGTTTAATAACAATCCTTAACGTTTGTGAGGTGGAGTTTTGTGTTTAGACAATGTGCAAAAGAGCTTAGCGGGCTCTTTGTAAACCGCTTGCTGACTGCCAAATAGCTGCCTTGGAATTTTTATGTTTGTTTTTGTAAAAGTACCCGGTTTGATCAATCGGGAGTTAGCGCCGTGGGACCTTTAGCCGCCAATAGCCACCAGGCATTAAAGTTGCGGCAACCTCACCTCCGCTAGCTAGTCCGGCGTAGGTCATGAGATCGTTCTCAATCGTTACGCGGCCTTGCTTAGCATCAAGCGTTGCCTCAACCATGCCTTCCAGCAGTTGATCAGCTAAATCCGCCAGTTCTTGGTTAATAACGGCCGGCTTTGTGCCTTGACCCAACCAATTACCAGCGAGCGCTGTTTGGACCTCACTCTCCCACAACCAGCGTGGGTAAAGATGAAGATACCTTTCAAATCCAGGGGTGATAATAACACCTTCGGCAAACTGCAGACGAAGTTCGGCGGGAATGGTTAGCCGGTTTTTGTCGTCGAGTTTGCGCTTGAAGTATTGCATCGTTTTCTTTCTCAACCCTCCTGGTGCACCCTCCCGAGTGAACCACTGAATAGATCATACTACCCACTGCTACCCACAGTCAAGTACTTTATATGTAAAGTTATCCACAGGACAATTTTGTTGTGCATTGCTCCGACAAATCGTTGACCAAAGTTAGTAATGATGTTAATATCTAGGTCTTGTGCCTGGAACCACCAGACCCTTGCGAGGAGAAGAAAAACTCAGTGCCCCGATCCGTTGCTAAAGAGATCGGCTCCCCGGGAGCAGATACTCGCATCATCACCGTGTCGTCTCCGGGCGCCACTTCGGGACGTTCCGCGTCCACCGGCTCGCGCAGCCAAAGCAAGACCAAGGCGCCGACCGGCGCGATGATGACCGTCGAAGCAGTTTCTGGCGGCCCGCACTCTCACAAGGAACCGACGGCCGAAGAGGCCGCGGCCGCCCGACAGAGGGCACGCGAGCGCTCCGGCGAACGACGCCTCGGTCAGCTCTAGCGCCCCCGCATCAACTTCCCATCCGCCCACTAGCGAAAGGCCCGCCGGCCACTTGCTGGTGGGTTCTTTCGTGGCCAAAAAGTGTTGACAATAGCGTTATAAAATGCTATCATTATAAACCTTGAGTCCGGAATCGCCGGATCCAACACGAGGGAGTACCCACAAAGTGAAGACGCTCAGCGAGAGAAATCTCAAGCGAGTTGCCAACGACGCCCTGCGGCTCTTCCGCGACGAGCGGGCCGACACCATCGCTCCGCTGTTCGACGCGACCACCCCCTACAAGATGACCGTGAAGGTCACACCGAAGGGCGCGGAGCCGCTCTACTTCACCGGCAGTTCCGGCACGATCACCCTGCACGAGGGCACCTTCGCCACCGCACAGGCGATGATCCACGCCATGGAGGACACCGGCATCGAGAACACCCGCACCCTCGTCGAGCGACGCGATCCCAAGCGCGACCAGGCCACGGACAAGCGGGCCAAGCGCTTCGGAGGCACCAAGCACCGCGAGCCCGGCACCGATGTGACGTTCTACGTCGCCATCGACTGCGACAACCCGGCTACGGCCGAGTTCTACTCGCAGATCGTCGGCATCGCGCTGAAGAACTCCATCGCCACGGGCGCGGCCTACGACGACGCGGACGCCGCGGACGACGACCTGGAGGACGACCAACGGGCTCCTCGCGTCGCCGTCGGCGACTGATCCAAGCGTCACGCTCTCATCCGCCCACCAGCGAAAGGCCCACCAGCCTCGCGCTGGTGGGCCTTTCAATTTTATGAACCTAGAACCTGCTGTACTTTATGAATCATAATCTCGCGATCGCCCTCATAACTGAAGTCGTGGTCGCCGTTTAGATGAACTAGTTTTACATCGCCAGAAACCCCATCAGGTTTTTGCCCCACCAAGACATGGTCTTGATTGGCCACAATAAGGACCAGCTCAGTTTTCGCCGCTAGCTCGTTATATAACACTATTGGCTGAATACCGTCTAAGCCCTCCCAGTAGTTCTTTGGTACCGTCGTTGTACTGCCATCTGATCGAGCCATTAGTGAATCTCCCTCGAAGTTTATTTTGGAGCCTTCACGACTACCAAAAATCTGGACTAATCGCTCAGTGTCCAGCTTAACTGGTGGCGCCAGCATAATAACCTTGTCTATCCCCTCTGGTTGCGCCAGCCCAGCCACCACACAACCTTGAGAGTGACAGATTAAACTAATTGGGCCGTCATGATGCTTCCGAACAGTTTCTATCACTGCCGTCAGGGCTTCAGCTTGGTCGCCCAATGGCCGGACCGTCATATTACCCATCGCCTCATCAACCTGGTTATAGTCAAACATCACACCGGTAACATCGCTAAGCCCAGCCAAAATGTTGTTAAATAGCCCACGGTCGGTTTTATCGACCCCAAAGCCGTGCGAAAAGATTACGAACAAGTCAGACTGGCTCATCCTGCTTCCGAAACCTGCCGCTATCGCGTTTATAAGCTTTATCAACTACCTTACTAAATGACTCATCCAGATTAATATTGTGCGAATTAGCAATGCAAACGAGAGCCCAAATTATGTCCGAAATTTCTTCACCCAACTCCTGTTCGGCTTCGCTCGACTTTTTTTTCTTTGGGCCGTACATGTGGTTAATTAGCCGGGCCAGCTCCCCCATTTCCTCGGTTGCCCTGGCCAACATCTCGTGCGGCTGCCAATAACCGCCGCCAACTGACTCTACCCAATCATCAACCTGTTTTTGATAACCGCTCAGCGCCACGCTAATTCTCAATTGCGCCAGTTGGTGGCACCGGCGGTTGAGTTTGTGCTGGAGCTGCTGCAACCTTCTGTACAACCTGGACTTCGGTAGTACCCTTTTGTTTTGCCACTCGATCACCAATGTTGATAATTTGGTACTGACCCTCAGAAACCTGATAACTAATTTCTTTGCCAGCATCGGTCTTAACCTTGATCATGTATTGGTGCGTCACATTATTGGTACCGCCCAGCACTATGCCGGTTGGTTGGTTAAAATTGTTGTTGTAGGTATTGTTTACGTTTTCGCGAATGTCTTTATCGGTCACCGCACCCGTAAAGGTCTCTTCCCGGCGATGAATAAACGAATAAATGACCAGCCCAAACACCACTACAAAAACACCAACGAACACAACCACTCCGAGCACTCCGTGCAGAACCATTAAAAGGCCTCCAATTGCTTTTTAACCGTTTCGGCTAGTTTGGCGATCTTCACGCGATCTTGCTTCATAGTGTCGCGGTGGCGAACGGTCACATCTTTACCTTCGAGCGAATCAAAATCGATGGTGACGCACAAAGGCGTGCCAATTTCGTCTTGCCGACGATAGCGCTTGCCAATGTTGCCGTTGTCGTCATACATAACGGCACCAAATTCCTTTTTGAGTGTCTCATAAACCTCGCGAGCAACTTTTACCAGCTCTGGTTTGTTACGCAAAAGAGGGCTAACGGCGACTTTAACTGGGGCTAGCTCAGGCTTAAGCTTCAGCACTACGCGTGTTTCATCACCAACTTTTTCTTCTTCATATCCAGCACTCATAACGGCTAGCAAATGGCGGTCCAAGCCAAAGGTGGGCTCGAGTACATGCGGCACGAACTTGTCGTTCGTTTGTGGGTCGGTGTAGCTGAGGTCCTGCCCGGAATGCTTGGCGTGGTTGGCTAAATCAAAATCTGTGCGGTAAGCTAGTGCGCCAATTTCTTTAATGCCAATGCCATTAAAGTTGTACTCAAAATCAATGGTGCGCTTGGAATAATGGGCTCGGTCGGCCTCAGGCACTTCCAGCTCGTGAATGTCTTTGAGCTCCAGCCCGATTCGCTTAAACCAATCGTGGGCCACTTTTTGCCAAGCCGTAAATTGCTTTTCCCAATCATCTGCCTTAATAAAGTACTCCAACTCCATAATCTCGAACTCACGTACCCTGAACAAGAAGTCGCGGGGCGTAATTTCGTTACGGAAGTTCTTGCCTGTTTGAGCTAGACCAAAGGGCAGTTTGGGATGCATACTATCAAGCACATTCTTGAAATTAACAAACATACCCTGGGCCGTTTCTGGCCTTAGATAAGCTTTATTGGCGGTGTCTTCAACGGGACCAACATTGGTTGCAAACATTAAATTGAACTGCCGGACGTCCGAGAGTTTATTGCCATCCGGGCTCTTTAATTTTAATTCTTTGATCTTGGCATCAAGTTGGTCGTTGGTTAGCTCAGCTGCATCCTTAACTCCATTGTCTTCTAATAGGTGATCTGCCCGGTAACGCTTATGTGTTACCTCATCTTCTACCAAGGCGTCGGCAAAGCCAGCCCCGGTGTGTCCACTAGCTTCCCAGACCCTTGGATTCATTAGTACTGCCGAGTCCAGACCATAAACATCGTCACGCTCCGTGACAAAATGGCGCCACCACAACTCACGAAGATTGTTTTTGAGCAGAACTCCCAGCGGACCGTAGTCATACGTACCAGCCAGGCCGCCGTAGAGCTCGGAGCCTTGAAACACAAAACCTCGGCGCTTAGCCAAGGATACGAGTTCTTCGAGGGAAAGTTTGGTCATAGGTTTAGTTCTTCGCTTGATCTGATGTCATTATACTCATCCTTATCCAATTTGCCCACCTTCACCAAACAATCCAGATCGGCAATGAAGTTATCGCGGACTTCCTTGAACCGCGGAGAGTTGTGATCCAGCATGATCAAAATTGTCCCGATAGAATCCTTGATGTGCTCGGCCACATCTTCGGGCGTCATCAGCTCAGCCTCGCAAGCACTTGGATCAGCTAAGATTCGCTCTGGTGGTTCCACCCCAGCTGCTTCATAATCCGCCAAACACCATAATAATTCAGATTTCCTAATCATCGCTTCTCCTCAACTAACCTGCGTAAAACTGCGGCCAAAAACATATTGATAGAATGTATCACAGATAACGGTAGTTGCAAGCGCCAACGCGTCATCGCCCGGCGCGGAAGCCTCTAGGCCTTCGGCTTGTAAGCGACGCCACAGCCCCAGTTGATTAGCCGATAGCTCCGACTCGCCTCCCACATGATGCTCACCACAAACCATGCCGCCGTGCTCGGGGCTGGCGTAAATGCCATCTAACCTACCGCCGCAAACTGCGCACTCGTCAAGCTTCGGCCGGTAACCTAGATCACCCAGCAGTCGCAGTTTAAAAAATAACTCAAGCGTCGGGCTAGCCCCATGATCATTCAACCAATGAAGGCCGTAGCTCAGCAATTTATAAACATTAGCGGCCGCATGGTTATCGTCCGTTAACCGCTCCACCATTCGCACAAACGTAAAGGCCAGCTGCAGTTGGGCGTAATCAGCCGTTAGCTCCCCAGGATACCAAGCCAGCCGAGCCGAGGTAATAATATCCAAGTTGCGCCCTTCGGCTAGCATTAGTTCAACTTCACTGAATGGCTCGATGTGACCAGCCTGACGGCTAAGTGCCTTACGCACACCCTTAGCCACCACCCTGAGCTTACCGTGCTCAAGCGTAAATATAGCCACAATCCGGTCAGCTTCACCTAGGTTGTGCCGCCCTAGTACTATCGCTCTAGTTTTATAGGTTGCCACCAGCTCCGGCCAAGGCCCGCATGACCTTTTCGACCACGGCATCGGGCGTATGATGGGACTTTATAAGATAATCGCTAACACCCAGGGCGCCAGCCAACTCTTGGTTCATATCAACCTCGGCTTCACCCAGGTTAGTCAACAAGATCACCGGGATGTTGCGCAGATTCGGCTGCTTCTTAATCTCCTTTAGAACATGAAAGCCGTTAATCTTGGGCATCAAAATATCAAGCAAAATTAAGTCTGGCTGATACCCCTTAAGGGTTTCCAAACACTCTTCGCCGTTGGTGGCAACAGTTACATCATGCCCTTCTAGCTCAAACTTGGCCTGATACATTTCCACCAAAACCGCATCGTCTTCAACTAACATTAACTTCGCCATACTTCCCCCATTATACCTTAATGATTCAGGAGCGGTAGCTGCTTAGCTATGGGCAGACTAAAGCTAAACTTAGAACCGCGCCCCTCTCTAGTTGTTACCCAAATTCGCCCACCATGAGACTCTACCAAGTTCTTGACGATGAATAAACCTAAACCGGTACCACCAGCTTTGACACTCAGCGGATTGTAAATTCTGCCAAACTTCTGAAATAGCTTATCAATTTGAGCTGGCGAAACTCCCACTCCACTATCGGTAATGCTCGTAACAAGCTCATCGCCGTCTAGTTTAAAGTCGAGCATAACTTCGCTCTCAGGCATGGAATACTTAATGGCGTTATCGATCAAGTTCACCAAGATTTGGCGTAAACGATTTTCATCAGCTAGCACTAATGGCAGCTTGTGCCTTCTGGTAACCTTGATCATAATTTGATGTTCCAGGCCTTTGCTGGCCAGTTCCGTCACCACTTCGCGGGCAATTTGTTCAATCGCAATCGGGCGCGGGTTAAGGACAATCTTGCCAGATTCGATGTAGCTGGCATCAAGCAAATCTTCCACCAGGTTAATCATCCGCTGGTTGGATTGATAAACCCGGCTCAAAAAATGATATTGTTTGTCGTTCAGCTCACCAAAGTCTTTTTTAATCACCATCGACAAAAAGCCCTTAATAGCCGTTAGTGGCGTCCGCAGTTCGTGCGATACAATCGAGATAAAGTCACTTTTGATCTCTTCTATCTCACGGTCTTTTTGAGCGTTACGAATAATTGCCACGGCACTAGTAACCCGACCAGCACCATCAAGCACTGGCGAGAAACTGATTTCGGTCCAGACGGCGTCACCAGTTTTTGTTAACAACAAGTGTTCGCTCTTAGTGATAGTTTGACCTTCATCAAGCACTTGCCGCAGCGGCAAACTAATGTGCGCTGACGCAAGACCTTCGATGACTGCTGATTTCATAACTCGCTCCAGCAGTTGCCCCATGGCCTCGGCCGAGCTGAAACCAAATAGCTTGCTAGCGGCTGGGTTAAACCCAACTATCCGGCCCAATCCATCAATAATCACAATACCCTCATCGGCAAAGGTAAAGACGGCCTCCCAGCGCTCACGCCGAGCGTTAACGTCGTTATACAAGTTAGCATTCTCTATGAGCACCGCAAGCCTCGTGGCAACCAGCTTTAAGAGTCGACTATCGTGCGACCCATAAGGCTGCTTGCGCCCAGTTACCATAATTACACCAAGCATCTTAGAGTTATTAAGGATGGGTACGGCAATCGCATCAGGGTCTCGGCTAATCACCACCTCGGAGCGCAGGAAGACTCTGACCGCCATGTGGTCGCTAGCAACACTTAACTTGGCCGGATGATGGCTGCTACTGCGCGATAACGAAGCTTGTCGCACCAGGGTTTGGCGGGCCGGCTGATAGGCGTAAACACTAACTTCTGGCGACTCGAGCAGCAATTTAATCTTGGTTAAATACTCCGGATAAACTTGGTCCAGGGCAAACCCCGTAACAGAGCTTAGGTCCGACAACTCAGCTAACTCACGCATGTGCCGCTGAGCTTTGGTAGCCATCTCGTTAAGCTCAACGGTTTTTTCAACCATGGGAGTAATGTCGCGAGCAGTGCAAAAAATACCATAATTGCGCGTGCCGGTAGTAATTGGGTTAAAAGAAAATTGGATATGATGCTGACCATCGGCCGTATCGGCATACAGTAAAACATTGGCCTTACTGGTCAGTTCCGAAAAAGCCCGGGGGTGACGATCAAACACTAAACTGCCAGAGTGCACCATCACTTCGTCTGCTGGTTGGCCAATTGTAGCCTCAGTGAGCCCAAATAGTTGCTGCCATAGCAAATTCATCTCAACAATCCGCCCACCAAGATCAATCACCAAAAAGGCTTCGTCAATGTTATCCTTGAGGATCTGTTCCAGGCCGGGCGGGCTGGTGTGCTTGCGGGTCTTTGGTTGTGTCCCCTCGGCCATGCCTACCTCTAGAGCCGTAGCTCATTACTGCTACTCACGTTACCAGGCAGTCGGCCCAGTCTCAAGCGTAAGCGCAATGTTTATGTAGCTTAAACAGGTTGGTGGTGATACAAGTGCAGCCCATCGCGCGTTTCGACTAGATTTAAGCCTGGAACTTGAAAGGTATACGACAAAACTGCTTGATGGTGGTTCACTCGCTTGGCCAAATGTTGGCTAAACCGGTTCATATAATGCCCAATCAAAAAGATATAAATACAGTCGGCCTCGGGCCACGCCATCTGCCAGTAGTTACCGAGCATAATTCTTGCGTGATCGCGGTAGGGCCAAATCCTAATATTGCTAATCAGCCACAACACTGGATTAATCTCGATACCGGTTACCCTAATACCCTTTTTGGCAGCCGCTAACACCAAGGTGCCACTACCAGATCCTAAGTCCAAAAAATGCTGCCCTGGTTGTAAGTTAGCCAGCTCCAATGCCGCTCGCACCGCCCTACGGTGTGTTGGCACAAACGGTGCACCAAGGATTGCTCCTAGACCAAATGACAAGATAATAATAAGGACTAATGCCAGCATTAGAACAACTGCGGTCCATCTGCGCTAGTGGACGACTCTGTTTGGATTTGACCGGGGCCATCAAATTTGACTTTAATCTTTTCTACCCGATTTTGGGTTTCGGCCAGGTGAGCTTTAAGCTTAGTTGCCAGCTCCATACCGCGCTCAAACTTTACTAAGCCCTCATCCAAATCGATATTATCGCCTTCGAACCAAGTTGTAATTGCCTCGAGTTCTTTAAGGCTGGCTCCAAAATCGAAACTATCGGCTTTCATCAACGCGTGCCCCAAGGTTACCTTTGGCCAATTGTATCACGAGCGCATCGCCGACCCGAGCGCTGGCGGCGTCGCGCAAAACTTTGCCGCTTGAGCGCACGATAGCGTAACCGCGACCCAGGGTAGCCCGCGGATCTAGGCCGGCCAATAATCGTTCCAGTGCCACCACTCTCTGCTTAGACAAAGCCAAGCTAGTTAAATATCGCTGAGAAATTTGTTGTTCGGCTCTGGCAATAACTTGCTGAGGACGCTCCACAAACCGAATTAAATTAACGTGAGCTCGGTCAAGTTGATGGTTAAGCGAGGCCAGGCGCCGCTCCAAACGCAAACCGGCTGCCTGAGTCAAGTGCTCAACATTGCCCCTAACTTCGCCTCGATCCGGCACCACTAATCTAGCCGCATCAGTTGGCGTAGCCGCGCGCACATCAGCTGCTAAATCTGCCAAGCTCGTATCTACCTCGTGACCAACCCCTACCACAATCGGCGTACGACTAGCCGCCACGGCTCTGGCTACTGGTTCGGCACTAAAAGCCGCTAAGTCTTCCAAGCTACCACCACCCCTAATTAACACCACTACGTCTAGCGGGTCAGCTAGTTGATTAAAGTGGTTTAGTGCGGCCACCACGCTATCTGGCGCCTGAGGACCCTGCACCACCACATCAGCTACCACCATATCTAGACCACCCCACCGCTGCCCAGTAATTTTCATAAAATCTTCGTAGGCCGCTGAGCCAACTGAAGTTACTACACCAATGCGTTGAGGGAACTTTGGGAGAGGTCGCTTGCGAGCAGTTTGGAATAAGCCCTCTTTCTCCAACTTAGCCTTAAGTAGTTCAAAAGCTCGCTTTAACTCACCTTCTCCGGCTAAATCAAGTGACCTAACAGTAAAGCTGAATTTACCGGTTTCGCGCACCTTGGGCGAACCGCTAATACGCACAGTCATGCCATCTTCTACGGGCACCTTTAGGCTCCACACCGGCATAAAACATGGCAATGTGCCCTTGTCATCCTTCACATCAAAGAAAGCCCATTTTCCTTGATTAACCTTATAACCAGAGATCTCGCCCTGCACTACTACTTCGGGGTAAGCAAAGCCCAGGGTTTCGTTAAGGATATCCAAAAAAGCACTAACACTAATGCTTTGATTCACTAAACCGTTTTCCTGTAAGCTACGTAACCCACTGGCAAGAAAATGCCGAAATTCAAGACCCGGTATACCAGTACAACCGGAAAGCTAACGTTAAAAGGAATACCTAGGGCCACCAGCGAACCAATCATAGTAGCTTCATACACCCCGGCCCCATTAGTGAAGACCGACACTAAACTAAATAAGTTGGCTAGAGTATAAGCTGCAATTACCGAGCCGGGATTCACCACATGGCCAAAAGCCAAGAACACCACATACACCGTAGCCACTTCGGTAACGTTGTATCCCAAGCTGTAAATGAATGGCAATCGCCAATGACCTTTTTCCTCGGTAAAGGCATCGTAGCCATGATAAAACTCTTCGATAAAGCGATTTAGTTGAGCCTCGGTCACAAACGGGCTGCGGCGATGCAAGACTTTGCGACTGAAGTTGTTTAATATGCCGTTCAAGCGCTTAATAATGCCTTCTACTCGGTTGCGATCAGAAATTATAACCAGCACCACGATACAAAACACTACAATGGCCAGGATCAGCAGCATAATAATCCGCACCGAGGCTTGTTGCAAGCGACCTGTTAAGAATAATAGGAAGAAGCCGAGCGTTAACACAACCAAGAAGGCCACCACCGTAAACAAATAGTTCATCAGCTGGGCCAAGGTAGTTTTGCCCATTGGTACGTAGTCTTTCAGGGTTGTCGTAAGGTACGATGTGCCAGAAATACCGCCGGACGGGAAGGCCTGATTCACAAAGTTAACCGCTAGAGAACAAGCATACAGCAGCTTAGTTGGAACTTGATGTTTAAAGATAGCAAAAAAACTTTGGTAATACTTGGCGTTAAACCAATAACTACCCAGTTGCACCAAAATAAATACTACAAAAAAGTACCAACGAATATGACCAAGTAAAGGAATGATCTGGCGGATTCGACCCCGCGAGAAAACGATTAAGGCTGCTAGCGAGATAAAACCCACCGTTTGCAGCAAACTGCGCATCTTCATTGCTTGATTATACCAAAAGCGTAATTGGTTGGCTCCAGATGCTACAATATGCTTATGTCTTACCTGGCAATTTTAGGGCGGCAGCCGGAACTGAGCTTGGCTGAACTAGAGTCTGTTTTGGGCGCCGAAGCTGTCCAGCCAATCGGCAAATTTGCTTTGCTTAAAACCGCCCCCGATCTAGCGAAGCTTGGAGGAACCATAAAGCTGGCCCGAGTAATTGCGGAAAGCAAAGAGTTCGATGAAGGCTTAGTAAGCGAATCACTGGCCCAACTCCCCCATTCTGACGCTAAAATTACTTTGGGTCTTAGTTATTATGGTCGCCGCGGGGATCCGCTGCGGCTGGGCATGCAGGTTAAAAAAGCTTTACGAAAAAATGGACGTTCGGTTCGGCTGGTCTTGCCTAAACCGGGCCAACGAGAATTAACTGCTGCCCAATTAAAGTTTAATAGCCTAGCCACGACTGATTCTCCGGAACTGATAATCCTTGAGCAATCTGGCCGATCAATTGTCGCATTAACTGAGCAGTATCAAGATATTGATGCTTACTCTGCCCGCGACTTTACTAGGCCTGGTCGTGATGCCAAAGTTGGTATGCTACCGCCCAAACTTGCTCAAATCGTCGTGAATCTGGCTGGCATTCCGCTCGGTACAGTCTTGGATCCTTTTTGTGGTAGCGGAGTGATCTTGCAAGAAGCCAGGTTAATGGGATTTGATGTTCTGGGCAGCGACTCAGCGCCAGCTATGGTTAAAGCCACTAATGCCAACATGGCTTGGCTTGATAGCAAGCGTGCCGGGTTAGGCCGGTGGCAAGTCGAGGCTGGAGATGCCAGGACTATTAAAATTGCCGCAAGCGTTGCAGCCATCGTTACCGAGGGTTATTTAGGGCCAGCTTTCTCGCATCAACCCAGCAGCACCGCCTTGGCGGAAGCCGACCAAGAAGTTTCGCGATTAATTCGTAGTTTTCTGAAAAACCTT
>Ga0265338_10008895_pt1 | contig 12094 bp, 13 predicted proteins | sample 42126metaG_FD_193579 | JGI IMG/M metagenome (GOLD analysis project Ga0265338, IMG submission 193579) | Rhizosphere microbial communities from Carex aquatilis grown in University of Washington, Seatle, WA, United States - 4-21-26 metaG | ecosystem: Host-associated > Plants > Roots > Rhizosphere... | reverse complement strand
TGGCCCGCAGCTAGCCGCGGTCCAGGGTGGGGCTCATGTCCAGCACGGTCCGGTAGAACAGGCCGGACAGGCCAAGCTGGTGACCGAACTCAAGGCTGCCGACCGGGCCGTTCCGCAGGGCACCGGCGATCTTGGAGCCGTCGACACCGACGCGCATGTTTTCCTCCTTGGGGTTGGGGGCGTTAAGGCTGCGGCACCGCGACGCCGGCGCCCGGCGGCGCGGCGGGCCCAGTCACAGCGGGCCCAGTCACAGCGGGCTCGGCCGCGGGGTGCTCGCGGAGCGCGGCCGCCTTGGCCCGGGCACGGGACGGATCGGGGACCGGGACGGCCGCGAGCAGCGCCCGGGTGTAGTCGTGCCCGGGGCGGGCGAAGACGGTCTCGGTGGGGCCGGCCTCCACCACCTGCCCCTGGGCGAGCACGACCACCCGGGAGGCGATCTGCCGCACGACCGCCAGGTCGTGCGCGACGAAGAGCACCGTCAGGTCGAGCCGGTCGCGCATGTCGAGCAGCAGGTTGAGTATCTGCGCTTGGACCGAGACGTCGAGCGCGGAGACCGCCTCGTCGCAGATGAGCAGCTCGGGTTCGACCGCCAGGGCCCGGGCAATGGCGATGCGCTGCCGCTGCCCGCCGGAGAACTCGCGGGGCCGCCGGCGGCCGGCCTCCGGGTCGAGGCCCACCAGCCGCATCAGCTCGGCTACCCGGGCGGCCCGGGTAGCCGACTTGCCCCGGCCCGGCCCGCCCGGTGCCAGTCCGTGCACGATCAGGCCCTCGCCGATGAGGGCGGCCGCGCTCATCCGCGGGTTAAGGCTGGCGGTGGGGTCCTGGAACACGACCTGGATTTCCCGGTGCCGGGCCCGGCCGAGGCCGCCGTGGCCGGCGCTGAGCCGCTGTCCGCGGTACCCGATCCAGCCGGCGTCGGGTTTCTCCAGCCCGAGGACGCAGCGGATAGCGGTCGACTTGCCCGAGCCCGACTCGCCCACCAGGGCGGTGATCTCGCCCCGGGGCACCGCGAAGGACACCCCGTCGAGGGCGGTCACCGGGGGCCGGCCGAGCCCGCGGTAGGTCTTGCTCAGGTCTCGCAGTTCGAGCAGGGGCTGGCCGCTGGGGCTGGCGTCGGCGCTCACCGCTCACCTCCGTTCGGGGCCGGGCTGGGCGGAGTCAGCGCCCCCCGTTCCGCTTGCTCGGTCTGGTCGTAAAGGTGGCAGGCGACCGCGCCACCGCCGGGGGCGGGCCGCGCCAGCGGCACCACCTGGTCGCAGCGGTCGAGCCGCCGCGGGCAGCGCGGGTGGAACGCGCAGCCCGCGGGGCGGCGGCCGGGCGGCGGCATGGTGCCCTCGATGGCGGGCAGCCGGCCCGGGGCCCGGTCGACCCGGGGGACCGCGGACAGCAGCCCGCGGGTGTAGGGGTGGGCCGGGTCGGCGAACACCGCGTCGACCGGGTCGTCGTGCACGATCCGCCCGGCGTACATCACCGCCACCCGGTCAGCGAAGCCCGCCACCAGCGACAGGTCGTGCGAGATCAGCAGCACGCTGAGCCCGCGCTCCCGCGTGACCTGGTCCAGCAGCGCGATGACCTGCTCCTGGGCCCGCACGTCGAGTGCGGTGGTGGGCTCGTCGGCGAGCAGGATCTCGGGCTGCGCGGCCAGCGCCATCGCCAGCGCGACGCGCTGCTGCATGCCGCCGGAGAACTCGTGCGGGTAACTCCGCAGCCGCCTGGCCGCGTCCACGATGCCCAGGTCGGACAGCAGCGCGCCGGCCGCCGCGCGGGCCGCCCGGCCGGTGACCCCGCGGTACCGCATCGGCTCGGTGAGCTGGGCGCCCACGCTCATCAGCGGGTTCAGCGCGCCCATCGGATTCTGGAATACCATCGCGACCCGGCGGCCGCGGACCGACCGCAGCCGCCGCTCGCCCGCGCCGGCCAGCGGCTGCTGGCCGAGCAGGATGTCGCCGGTCACCTCGATCTGCCGGTCGAGCCCGAGGATCGCGCGGGCCAGTACCGACTTGCCGCAGCCAGACTCGCCCACCAGCGCCAGCCGCTCGCCCCGGCCCAGGGTGAGGCTGACGTCGTCCACCAGCCGCAGCGCGGCGCCGCCGCGTCGCCGCAGGGTCAGGCTGACCTGGTTGAGGGTCAGCGCGGGGGAGCCGGCGTGGACGGCGGTGGTGGCCGGCGGGCGGATGTCGTTCACGGTCATCGTTCTCCCCCTGCGGCCATGCGCTCCTGGATGAGGTCGGCCAGCAGCGCGAACGCGACCGCGACGACGGCGATGGCGAGGCCGGGGAACAGCGCCATCCACCAGGAGCTGGTGATGTAGTTGGCGCCCTCGCTCACCATGGCCCCCCATTCGGGGCTCGGCGGCTGCGGGCCCGCCCCGATGAAGGAGAGGCTGGTGATGACGAGCACGGTGCTGCCGACGTCGGCTCCCCACTTGACCACGAGGGCGTCGAGCGAGTTCGGCAGGATGTGCCGGAACAGCAGCCTCCTCCGGCTCATGCCGAGCACCCGGGCGCCGGCCACGTACGGCATCGCCAGTGTCTGCCGGATCTCGCCCCGCAGCAGCCGCGCGGTGACCGGCCAGGCGGTGATCACCAGGGCGATGATCGCCGAGTTGAGGCCGGGGCCGAGCGCGGCGGCGAAGCCGAGCGCGAAGATGATCGTCGGGATGGCCAGCACCGCGTCGGTCAGCCGCATCAGGATCTCGTCGACCAGCTTGCCGCCGGACGCGGCCGCGGCCGCGATCACGCAGCCGATCAGCGAGTAGCCCGCCACCACCAGCAGCGCCGACAGCAACGACTCGCGGGCGCCGGCCACGATCCGCCAGGCCACGTCGCGGCCCTGGTCGTCGGTGCCGAACCAGTGGTGCGCGCTCGGCGCCTGCATCGCGTCGAGGATGTTGGAGGTGGTGACGGTGCCCGGGGCGATCAGCGGGCCGAATACGGCCAGCAGCACCGCGAGCGCGACGACGGCGAGCACCAGGCCGTCCAGCCACCGGCTGCCCGCCCCAAGGCGGGAACGCAGCCGGGCGCGCAGGTTCAGCCGGGCCGCGGGCAGGCCGGGAACGAGGAGCGCCATGTCAGCTCACCGCCGCCAGCACCCGCAGCCGGGGGTCGCGGATCAGCTGCACCAGGTCCACGCAGAAGCTGATCGCCACGATGATGGCGCCGATCACCAGCACCCCGCCGATCACCGCGAACCGGTCGGAGTTGGCGACCGCCTGGGTGAGGTAGGCGCCGATGCCGTTGAGCCCGAAGACCGATTCGACCAGCACCGCCGACCCGATCATCATCGCCACGGTGGCGCCGAGGACGGTGATGGCCGGGCCGCCCGCGTTGGGCAGCACGTGGCGCAGCATGAGCCGGGCGGGCCCCAGTCCCTTGGCCCGCGCCGCGTCGATGTACTCGCTGTCGAGCACCTTGATGATCTCAGTCCGCAGCGCCCGGTAGAGCTGGGCGGTGAACGGCAGCGCCAGCACGGTGGCGGGCAGGATCAGGTGGCACAGCCCGTTCCAGAAGAGGCTCGGGCTGTCCGCTAGCAGCGCGTCGACCAGCGACATGCCGGTCACCGTGGGCACCGACGTGTGCGGGCTGAACTCACCGGAGATGGGGAACAGCCGCAGGTCGGTGGCCAGCAGCAGCTGGGCGATGAGGGCGAGCCAGAAGGTCGGCAGCCCGGCCGCGACCACCACCCCGGCCCGTACCACCGCGTCCGACGCCCGCCGCCGGCGCAGCGCCGACGCGATCGCGGCGGGCACCGCGATCGCCACCATGATGACCAGCCCGACCCCGGCCAGCTGAATGGTCTCCGGCAGGACCTGGCCGATGCCGGCCGCGATCGAGGTGTGGCTGCTGACCGACGTGCCGAGGTCGCCGTGCAGCGCGTGCCACAGGAAGGTGAGGTACTGGGCCGGCCACGGCCGGTCCAGCCCCAGGTAGCTCCGCATGGCCGCGACCTGCTGCGGGGTCGCGGTCACCCCGGCGGCGACGTGTGCCTCGTCGCCGGGGATGACCTTGACCATCGCGAAGGTGACCAGGCTGAGCAGCAGCAGCGTGAGCGCGGCGCTCGCCAGCCGGCGCGAGACGTATCCGGCGATCCCCTTCATCGCGGCCTACGCGCTCACGCGGACGGTGCGGAGGTTGACCGGGTTGGCGTTCGGGTCGGCCACGATGCCGGTGATCCCGGACCGGTAGCTGACCGGCTGCTGGTACGTGTACATGTTGATCGAGACGTGCTGGTTGTAGATGAGCTGCTGTGCCTGCTCCTCGAGCGTGCAGCGGGCGCCGTCGGCCGCGGTGACCTTGGCCTGGTTCAGCAGCTTGTCGACCGCGGGGTCGCTGAAGCCGGAGTAGTTGGTACCGACCGACGCGGAGTTGTAGACGTAGTTGAGGTAGATGCCGGTGTCGGGGAACCGCGGCACGTCACCCATCAGCATCAGCTCGGGAATGTTGTTGGTGCTGCTCAGGCTGGTGAGCCAGTCGGAGAAGGTGATCGGCACCAGCTTGAGGTTGACCCCGGCCTGCTTGAGGTCGGACTGGAACAGGGTCGCCTCCTGGGTGAACTGGGCCAGGGCGGGCTGGTAGCGCAGCGTCAGCGTGGTCACCCCGGCCTGGGCCAGCAGCTTCTTGGCGGCGGCGAGGTCGGTGGAGTAGCCGGGGAGGGTCGGCTGGCACGGCATGGTGGCCGGCAGGATGCCGCTGATCGTCTCGCCCTTGCCGTCCCAGACCGCCTTGAGGCCGCCCGCGTAGTCGTAGACCATCTGCAGCGCCTCGCGGACCTTGACGTCCTTGGTCGGGCCGACGTTGGGGTTCATCCACATGTACTCGGTCAGGCCGGAGTTGATCCAGGCCGTGCTGACCCCGTCCGAGCTGGCCAGCGCGGCCGCGTCGGCCGAGGACAGCTTCAGCGCGATATCGGCCGACCCGGCCCGCAGGTCGGACGCCTCGGTTGAGCTGTCGTCCACCTCCTTGATCTCCATGCTGGTGGGCCGGGTCGCGTCGTAGGCGAAGTACTTGGACCAGCGGTCGACGGTCACGTCAGCCAGGGTGCTGACCGCGCCGAGGGTGTACGGGCCGCTGCCGGCGTCGTGGGACTCCAGCCAGCCCTGCCCGTGGTCGCTCGCCGCGTGCTTGGCGACCAGCTTGGAGTTGAGGATGTAGACCTTGCTCAGCTCGCGCAGGAAGAACGAGTTGGGCGCGGTCAGGTTGATGGTGAGCGAGGTGGGGCTGTGGATGGTGACGGACTTGTAGCCGGCCAGGTAGCTGGCCACGCCCGAGTTGACCGCCAGGTCACGCTCGATGGTGAACTGCACGTCGGCGGCGGTCACCGGGGAGCCGTCGTGGAAGGTGAGCCCCGGCCGGAGGGTGATGTCGACCGCCTTGGCGCCCGGCTCAGTCGCGAAGGTCTTGGCGATGACGCCGACGAGCTGGTTCTTGGCGTCGTAGGTGACCAGCGGGTCGTAGACGAGGCTGGCGACGGTGTCGGTCTCGGCCTGCACCGCCTGGATCGGGTCGAGGGTGGCGATCTGGTTGGCGTGCACTACGGTCAGGTCGGTGGCGGCGGAACCTGACCCGCCGGCCGCGCTGCCTGAGCTGCCCGCGCCGCCGCCAGCGCACGCGGCCAGGAAGGGAAGGGAGAGGCAGGCCGCCACGGCCAGCGCGGGCCGCAGCCGGCGCTGCGGGCGGCGGGGGGAAGTAGTCATCGGGGGTGGCCCTCCGGGGGTCGGCTCCTGAGGTGCCAGGCTGCCGCCAGACACCGTTTGGTATACCAAATCCTGCGAGGCGGTCGTTTCATCCATGTTTCATGCTGGTCAATTGCGCGTCACGCGGGCATTTGGTCTACCATAATTGCCATAGCCGGAAGTCGAGGAGTCAGACAGGTGAGTAGCACGGCGGCCGACACGGGCGAGGAGTCGCTGTCCCACAGCATCTACCGCGGCATTCGCGGCAAGATCATCAGCGGTGCGCTGCCGCAGGGGTCACGGCTGCGCGAGCGCGAGCTAGCGGAGGAGTTCCGGGTTTCCCGGGTTCCGCTGCGGGAGGCGTTTTCCCAGCTGGAGGCGGACGGCTTTATCCAGTCGTCGCTGCGCCGGGGCGTCCGGGTGACCGCGCTGACGCTGAAGGACGTGGACGACCTGTTCGAGGCCCGGATGGGCATCGAGGTCTACGCCACCCGGCTGGCGGCGGCCCGGGTCGCGGCCGGCGCCTCGGTCGAGGCGCTCCAGGCGGCACTGCTCGCGGCCGAGGCCGCCTACGCCACCCACGACGCCGACGTCATCGCCGAGGGCAACGTCGCGGTGCACGACGAGATCGTCTGGCTGGCGGGCAACTCGCTGCTGTCCAAGATGATGCAGGCCATCTCGGGCCGCTACCGGTGGATCTTCCGGATGACCTACGTGCCGGAGGTAGCCGGGTCCGGGCACGAGCACCGGGAGATCTTCGACGCCATCCGTGGCGGCGACCCCGACCTGGCCGCCGCCAGCGCGCTGGTGCACGTGGTGCACGGCCGCAAGCCGACGCTGGCCATGCTGGCGGGGACGCTGCCACCGGGCTGACCGCCGGCCGCCCGCACCCCGGCCGCCCGCACCCCGGCCGCCCGCCCGCGTCAGGCGTAGAAGGCGGCGATCTCCGGGACCGTCAGCGTCTCCACCGCGAGGTCGCCGGCCCGCCCGAGCAGTGACAGCAGCGCCTCCACGGTGTAGTCGCCGAGCGGCGGCTCGCCCGCCGTCCGCCTGCCGCCGATCACCAGCCGCCCGACGCCCGCCTCGAGGATCGCGCCGCAGCACATCGGGCACGGCTCGAAGCTGGTTACCAGCGTGGCGCCCGCCAGCGCGGCCAGTCCCCAGGCGAGCGCGCCGCTGCGTACCGCCATCACCTCGCTGTGCGCGCTGGGGTCGGGGGCGGACTCGACCCGGTTCCGCTCGGCGATGGTGCCCTGGCTAGTGACGATCACCGAGCCGTACGGGTGGTCGCCCGCCCGCTGGGCGGCCCGAGCCTGGTCGAGCGCGACGATGAGCAACTCGGTATACGAACGGTTCTCGGCCGACATGTTTTCTTCCCTCCGGAAGCGGGCGTGGGATGGGCTGGAGCGTGTCGGCGCTGACCTGCTACGGCAGTTCTGGTATACCACATGCCCGCTGGCCGGCAACGGAGGCTGACCGCGCCGGCGTCCCGGCTAGCCCAGCGTCGCCGCTGCGGCCTGCCGCTTCATCAGCTGGTAGATGATCGCCTGCTTGGTCACCGAGGTCGGCGCGGCCGTCCCGTTGGCGCCCGCCGCGCCCGCGCCGAACACGTCCACCCCGCTCGTGCACAGCAGCAGGTCGAGCGACACCTTGTTGGTGCCGAGGCTGCCGGTCTCGGTCAGCTCGACCGACGGCTGCCCGGCGACCGCCGGCCCGGCCGCCGCGTGCAGGGTGAAGGTCCCGGTGGCGCCGTTGGCGCTCACCTTGAACGACCCGCACCGCCCGGCCAGGGCCTGGATGCCGGAGACGAAGGCGTTCGCCTCGGTGGCGCCGACGAACTGGTAGACCAGCTGGTCGTAGCCCTGCCCGGCGGCGCCGACGCTGCTCGCGGCCATCGCCGTCTCGCCGAACCCGGTGGTTCCCAGGTGCTCGATGAACGTGGCGCAGGGGACGGTGCGCAGGTTGTAGGTGGCCACGGTGGTGGTGAGCGACGCGCCCGAGCTGACCGGCCCGCTGCTGGGGGTGGCGAACCCGGTCGGGAAGGCCGACTGCGGCAGCAGCACCGACTCTAGCTGGGTGCCGGTGAGCTGCCCGGCCGCGGCGGGCAGCGGGGTCATCGACGCGGTTGGCAGCGCGAGGGCGCCGGTCGGCTCAGCGGTCGGCCCGGACGAAGCGGGGGCGGTGCCGGCGGTGCTCGCGGACGGGCTCGAGCCGGCCGCCGGCGAGCTGCTCGACGAGGACGAGCACCCCGCGACGGTGACGAGGACCCCGGCGACGGCGGCGAGCGCGGCGAGGGCCGGACGGGCACTGCGAACGGCGACTGAAGACACTGGCGCTACCAACCTCGGATTATCTGTACCTGGACACCTGACAACGTACCGTCCCCGCGGTCCGGGGCCGCCCGCGCCAGCGACCGGGAGAAACCGGCAACCGAGGCAGCGGTGGTACCCGGGACAACGGCATCCGAGATAATGGCGACCGGACACCGGCGTTCGCCTCTCGACGCGTCGGCCAGAGGAAGGGAAAGATTAACGTTATGCCACAGCGAATCGCGATCGTGACGGGGGCCGCCCGCGGCATCGGTGCCGGGACGGCCAAGCGGCTGGCGGCCGACGGCATGGCCGTCGGCGTGCTCGACCTCAAGGAGGACGACGGTGCCCGCACCGTCGGCGAGATCGAGGAGGCCGGCGGCAAGGCGATCGCGGTCGGGGCCAACGTCGCCGACGCCGACCAGGTCAGCGCGGCCGTGGAAAAGGTGGCGGCCGAGCTCGGCGAGCCCACCGTGCTGGTCAACAACGCCGGCGTCACCCGCGACAACCTGCTGTTCAAGATGTCGGAGACGGACTGGGACACGGTCATGAGCGTGCACCTGCGGGGCGCCTTCCTGATGACCCGCGCCGTGCAGCAGTACATGGTCGCCGCCAAGTGGGGCCGCATCGTCAACCTGTCGTCCACCTCCGCCGTCGGCAACCGCGGCCAGGTCAACTACTCCGCCGCCAAGGCCGGCCTGCAGGGCTTCACCAAGACCCTCGCGATCGAGCTGGGCAAGTTCGGCATCACCGCCAACGCGGTCGCGCCGGGCTTCATCGTGACCGACATGACGGAGGCCACCGCGGCCCGCGTCGGCGTGTCGTTCGAGGACTACCAGGCCGCCGCCGCCGCCAAGATCGCGGTCCAGCGGGTCGGCGAGCCGGCCGACATCGCCAACGTGGTCTCGTTCTTCGTCAGCGAGGCCTCCGGCTTCGTCTCCGGCCAGGTCATCTATGCGGCCGGCGGCCCCGTCTCCTAGCGCTCAGGCGCCCGTCAGCCCGACTCGGCCAGCCCAGTTCGGCCAGCCCGACCCGGCCAGTACAGCATCGGTAAGCAGCGCAAGGGAGCGTCAGCGGTGAGCGTCAGCCAACAGCAGGAAGCGGACCTGCGGGCCCGGGTCCGTGCCTTCTGCGCCGGGCACGACCCGGCCGCCACCGCGCGGGCGGAGTTCCTCAGCGCCCAGTTCGACGCGGGCCTGGCCGCCGTGCACTACCCGGCCGGGCACGGCGGCCTCGGCCTGGCGCGGACGCTGCAGCCGGCCGCCGACGAGGAGTTCGCCCGGGCGGGCGCGCCCCGGCTCGACCCGCGGCGCAATCCGATCGGCCTGGGCATGGCGGCGCCGACGCTGCTCGCCTTCGGCTCCGACGAGCAGAAGTCCCGCTGGCTGAAGCCGCTGTGGCTGGCCGACGACATCTGGTGCCAGCTCTTCAGCGAGCCCGGCGCGGGCAGCGACCTGGCCGGCCTGGCCACCCGGGCGGTTCGCGACGGCGACCGCTGGGTGGTCAACGGCCAGAAGGTGTGGACGTCGCTCGCCCACCACGCCGACTGGGCCCTGCTGCTCGCCCGCACCGACCCCGACGTGCCCAAGCACGCGGGCCTTTCCTATTTCGTGCTGGACATGCACGCGCCCGGGGTTGAGGTCCGCCCGCTGCGCCAGCTCACCGGCGAGGCCGAGTTCAACGAGGTCTTCCTTACCGACGTGGCGGTACCCGACGCCAGCCGGCTGGGCGAGGTCGGGGCGGGCTGGAAAGTCGCCAACGCGACGCTGATGAACGAGCGGGTGTCCATCGGCAACGCCACCGCGGTGCCGCGGGAGACCGGCACCATCGGCTTCGCCGCCGGCTCCTGGCGCCAGCACCCGGAGCTGCGCACTCATGAGCTGCATGCCCGCCTGCTGGCGCTGTGGGCCCAGGCAGAGCTCGGCCGGCTGGCCGGGGAACGGCTGCGCCAGCAGCTCGCGGCGGGCGAGCCGGGCCCGGAGGGCTCGGCCGGCAAGCTCAGCTACGCCCGGCTCAACCAGGAGGTCTCCGCGTTCGAGGCCGAGCTACTCGGCGCCGGCGGCCTCACCTACGACGACTGGTCGATCCGCCGCGAGGGTTCCAGCGACTGGACCCGCAACGCCGCCTACCGTTACCTGCGCGCCAAGGGCAACTCGATCGAGGGCGGCACCTCGGAGATCCTGCGCAACATCATCGCCGACCGGGTGCTCGGCCTGCCGCCCGAGCCGCGGGCGGATACGAACGTGCCGTGGAAGGAGCTGCCGCGCTGATGGTGACCGGGCAGGAAGATACCGAACGGGGGCGGCTGACCCCGCCCGGCCTGCTTTACTCCGACACCGAGCGGGACCTCGCGGCGGCCCTGGCCGACCTGCTCGGCCGCAAGGCGGCCGCGGCCGACGTGATCGCCCGCACCGAGCGCACGGAGACCTACGACCTGGCGCTGTGGCGGACGGTAGCGGCCGAGATCGGCGTCGCCGGCCTGCTGATACCGGAGGCACTGGGCGGGGCCGGGGCGACCTACCGTGAGCTGGCGGCCGCGGCCGAGCAGTTCGGCGCGTTCACCGCCCCCATCCCGTACCTGGGCAGCGCCGCCGCCGCGACCGCCGCCCTGCTGTCGGCCGCCCGCAGTTCGGCCGGCGCCTCCGCGGGCGCCCCGGTCTCGCCCGCGGCCGGCCTGCTCCGCCAGCTAGCCGACGGGTCGGTCACGGCGGCCCTGGCGGTGACCGTGACCGCCCGTCCGGGCGCCGGCTTCCCCGCGGCCGTGCGGGTGGCCGGGCGGGACAGCGCGGCCGGGTACGGCGGCACCGGCGGCGGGGCGGCCGCGGTCAAGCTGCGCGGCCAGGTCCCGGCCGTCGCCGACGCGCTGCCGGCCGACATCCTGCTGGTGCCCGCCGACGGCGTGCCGAACGCGCTGTACCTTGTGGAGGCGACGGCGCCGGGCGTGCACCGCACGCCGCTGGTATCGCTCGACATGACCAGGCAGCTGTGCGACATCACCCTCGACGGCGCCCCGGCCCGCCAGGTCGCGGTGGGCGCGGCGGCCGAGGCGGCGGTCCAGGCCGGCCTGACGGCGGGCGCCGCCGTCCTCGCGGCCGAGCAGCTCGGCCTGGCCCAGCGCTGCCTGGACCTGACCGTCGGCTACGTGAAGGAGCGGCGCCAGTTCGCCCGGCCGATCGGCTCCTTCCAGGCGGTCAAGCACCGGCTGGCCGACCTGTGGACCGCGATCACCCTGGCCCGGGCCGCGTCCAGGTACGCCGCCGCCTGCCTGGCGGCCGACGACCCCGATGCCCCGGTCGCGGTCGCGCTGGCCAAGTCGGCCTGCTGCGAGGCCGCGGTGCTGGCGGCGGAAGAGTGCGTCCAGCTGCACGGCGGCATCGGCTTCACCTGGGAGCACCCCGCCCACCTGTACCTCAAGCGGGCCAAGGCGTCCGCCGCCGCCTACGGCACTCCCGGCGCCCACCGGGCAGGCCTGGCGACGCTGGTCAACCTGCCGCCCCCGCCCGGGTAACCCGGATTACTCGTTCTCCGGGCGGCTGCCTTCCTGGCGGCTGCCCTCGGCCCGGTCGAAGTCCGCGTCCCGCTGCGCGGGCATCACGTGCCTGCCCGGCACCGCGGGCAGGTCGGGCCGGGTAGGCGCCTCGGCCCCGGTCAGCGCGGCGGCGTCGTCCGCCTCCCCGCCGCCCTGGCCGGGCACGCCCGCCGTCACCGGGGCCGCCCCCGGATCGATCAGGTCCTCGCTGGCCAGGTCCCCGCTCAGCTCGGTACCCGGCTGCACGAACCCGGGCAGCATCACGCCGAAGCGCCTAGCCCGCCGGTTCGCCCGCGCCTGCCACGAGTCCGCCATCGCCGCCGCGCTGACCAGGATCGCCGTAAAGATCGACATGACGACCACGATCATCCAGATGGCGGCGGGCGAGGCCGTAGTGCGTACCGCCTCGTCCATAGCTGGCCCCCTCAACCAGCACCATCCACCGCCCTACCTACCCCCACGCCCCACCAGCAACACGACCCCCGCCCGCCCGTACCCCCATCGACCTGCACTTTCCCACCTCACCGCCCGCCCCGCCTCACCGCCGCCCCCGCCCGCCGCCGGCTCCGCCCTGCCTCACCGCTG
>Ga0265338_10008894_pt1 | contig 12094 bp, 11 predicted proteins | sample 42126metaG_FD_193579 | JGI IMG/M metagenome (GOLD analysis project Ga0265338, IMG submission 193579) | Rhizosphere microbial communities from Carex aquatilis grown in University of Washington, Seatle, WA, United States - 4-21-26 metaG | ecosystem: Host-associated > Plants > Roots > Rhizosphere... | reverse complement strand
ATCGGTATTGATCCGAAGATCTGTCAGGAGGTGCCGATCGATGCCGGTGGAAAGATTGCCGGCAGCGCACTCGGCTTCGACCTGGGAGTGATGGATGTCAGGACGCGGGCGGATGCAGTGAATCCGTATGGCAACTACTCTGTGGTGAGGGTCAAGCGTCCACTGACGCCGGGCTCGTTCATCGGACTCATCGCAACCGACAAGCAGTCTGGGAATCCGCTGGATCCCTACAATCGCTCGGGTGGCATTGATGCCAAGTTCGTTCTCTTCCGCAATTTGAATTTGCGCGGGTACTACGCTAAGACCTGGACCTCGAGCCTGCATGGCGACAATACCGCGCTGGGCGGACGGCTGACTTACGCGAACAACTGGTTCAACATCTATGCCGGTCACGGAATTACGCAGAAGAATTTCAACCCCGAGATGGGATTTGTGACTCGCGTCGACGACCAACCCACGATCTTTCAGGTCAATTTCACCCCACGCCCGCATGTCTGGGATATTCGAGAACTTGACCTGGGAGCGTTTGTCGGCCACGACCCGAACACCGCCGGCAAGTTGATTTACAAAGAAGCGGCGGCCAATGTGCGGATGTTGTTCAATAGCAGCGCCGAAATCGATTCGGCACCTTACGATGTCGTGTACCAGTTTCTAGGTCAGCCGTTAAATCTCTACAAGAATATTTCCATTCCTGTCGGTGGATACCGGTTCACGTCGCACAGCCTGTCGTATACGTCTGCCGGAAGCCACCGTGTGACGTTCACTGGGTCAGAACAGTGGGGCAGTTACTACACCGGACATCTCAACACCGCGATCGCGACCGCGCAGTACCGCCCGAATGCGCATATGGCGCTGGCTATCAACGACACGCTGAATTCATTTCGGCTGCCGGAGGGTAATTTCAACATCGACCTGGCAGGAGTGGAGCTCAGCTATGCCTTCAACCGTTTTGTAAACCTGACAACGTTTGTCCAGTCCGATACTGCACAGACTCAGGCAGTGAGTGCCAACATTCGGTTACGGTACACCTTCCGTCCAGACAGCGATCTGTATGTGATTTACAACGTCGGCAACCGCTTCCAGAGCCTCGCGGCGGGCAATCCCATGGAACTGCGGGAAGAAAAAGTCGCGGTGAAGATTACGTATTCGTGGTCGCGTTAGCCTACTGCGCGCACGATACTGGAGCCTTGTTCAGATACGGATATCCGCAAGGAAAGACCGCTCCGACGCCTGACGCACGCCGGAGCCGGTCCGCAATCGCTCTACTTGATTTCCACTTCGTCGATTTCGAAGCTGAACTTCCCTGGCGCGACGCTTACGAAGGCCACCGACGTGATCTCGCTGCCATCGCCGAAATCGGACAATGGAAATGAGTACTGCTTCCACTCTGCTCCGGCGACAAAGGGCTTATTCGGCGGCATGCCTTCGAGACCCTTGCTCACCACTGCCACCAAGTAAGACTTGCCGTCGCCCTTGGCCCAGAAGCTGATCGTTTTCTTTTTCGAGAGATTCGCAGGTTCCATGGGAGACGATCCCGGTCCGAAACCCAAGCCCGCATATTGCACCTGGCCAGAAGCGACCACTTCGCCCGATATCTGTAGCGCGCCTTTTGAGTTGTTAGCGCCACCCTCTACGGCTTTCGTCGAACTGGTGGACTTGCCGCCCTGCATCGAGTCTGAAATGGCAATCCACGATCCGTAGTTGGCAGACGCCTTGAGATCATCGAATGTGCTGACCACGCCCGACTCGGATCCTGCCGGTGGCGGCGGCAGTGGCGGCATTCCTGTGTCGCCATTGATGCTGCTTACGGTGAGCATTACTTTCTCGGTCTGGTCGGAACTCGGTCCGACCATCAATTCGAAGACTCCCGGCTCGACAACCTTGTGCATGTCCGCATTCAACATCGAGAGCATGTCGGGCGTGACGGTGAATTCAACTTTCTTCTTCTCGCCGGGCTTTAAGGTGATCCGCTGGAATCCCTTGAGCTGCAGGACTGGCTGCGTGACCGATGCAATCTTCTGATGAACGTATAGCTCAGGAACTTCGTCGCCCTCGCGAGCGCCGGTATTCGTGACGTCGATCCTTACCCGCGCGCTTCCGCCGACCTTGATTTGCTCGGGCTCGACCTTGAGATTTTCGAACTTGAAGGTCGTGTAGCTTAGTCCGTAGCCAAAGGGAAACAGCGGCTTCCGCGTGCTGAAGGCGTAGGAACGGTTCGCCGACGGCTTGTGATTGTAGAAGTCCGGCAGATCGCCTACAGAATGCGGGAAGGTGATAGGCAACTTGCCACCCGGATTCACATCGCCGAACAGCACATTGGCTGCTGCCGTTCCGCCCTCCTGCCCGAGATACCACCCCTCGAGAATCGCGGGGACGTGCTCGGCAATGTAGTTGATCGAAAGCGGGCGGCCATTGATGAGCACCACAACGGTCGGCTTGCCGGTCTCGACGACGGCTTTGACGAGGTCATTCTGGGCGCCAAGCAGATCAAGCGAGTCGCGATCTCCGAGATGCATTTCCGACCATGCTTCGCGGTTCGTGCTCTCGTTTTCGCCCACGACCAGAATCGCAACGTCGGATTTGCGCGCAGCGTCGACCGCCGCTTTGATGTTGTCGGCCTGCGTGGATGCGTCAATCAGTTTCACATTGTCACTGAACCACCCCCTATAGCCCGGTTTGGCGTCGGTGAGCTTGCAGCCCTCGGCGTACAGGACTTGTGCTTTCGAGCCGACGCGGTCGCGAATTCCCTGCAGGATGCTGACGCTGTGCGCGGGTTCACGGCTGTAGCCTCCGAGATGCGCGTCGGCAGCGTTTGGGCCGATCACTGCAATCGTTTTCAGCTTCGCGAGATCGAGCGGCAGAAGGTTCTTGTCATTCTTGAGTAGGACGACCACTTTCTGCGCGGCCTTGAGTGCCAGAGCGCGATGCTCAGGTCCGTTCGTAGTCTTGTCGGCATAGTCCGGATCTACGTATGGATCGTCGAACAGTCCCAGGCGAAACTTGGTCATCAATACCCGCTCTGTGGCGAGATCCACTTCGCTCTCGGCAACGAGCCCTTGTTTTACCTGATCAATCAACGACCGGAAGGGCGATCCGTCGGACAGATCGAAGTCCACGCCGGCATCGAGCGCAAGGCGCCCAGCCACCGCATTATTCGGCGCCACGTGATGGGTGCCTACGAGCATCTGGATACCGTCGCCGTCGGAAGTAACGAATCCTCGAAAACCCCACTCCTCGCGTAGCACCTTTCCGAGCAGCCAGTGGTTAATGTGGGACGGGATGCCGTCAATCTCGTTGTACGAAGCCATCACGCTGCCGGCCTTTGCCTCCTCAACTGCTGCCTGAAATGGCACGAGGAAGTTCTCCCGGATGATTCGCTCCGAATAATTTCCGGGCGCAGTATTGGTTCCACCTTCCGGCTGTCCGTGCACAGCGAAGTGCTTCGCCGTCGCCAGCACATGATGCCGCCCGATGTTGAAGGTGTCGCCCTGGAATCCTGTAATCGCCGCGACGCCCATCCGCCCCGCCAGGAACGGGTCTTCGCCGTAGGTCTCCTCCGTACGTCCCCACCGCGGATCGCGGGCAATGTCAAGCACCGGACTGAACACCTGATTGACTCCCGCCGACGCTGCTTCGTCCGCAGCGGCGGTGAAGATCTGGTGCACCAGGTCCGGGTCCCAGGTGCTCGCCAAACCAAGCGCCTGCGGAAAGCTCGTGCTGCCATATTCCATGAACCCATGCAGGCCCTCACCCATGAACAAGGCCGGAATGCCGAGCTTCGTTTTTTCGCGCAAATAACGCTGCACGGCGTTGCGCAGGATCGCTGCCCGCTTCGCCGGGAAGTTCAGTTCGGGGTCCCACCAGCGGCTAAATACTTCGCGCGCTTGCTCCGTCGTGTATGTGCCCGTTGCATCGAGTATTTCGGCGTGGGCCTCGAAGCCTCCGGTGATTTGCTCGACCTTTTCCTCGAGCGTGAGGCGGGGCAGCAGGTCGGCCGCGCGGTCCTCAGCAGTCAGGTTTGGATTCCTATACTTCGGCGTGTCGGGGGATGCGGACTTGTCTTGCGCGATTGCGGAAAGAGTTAAAAAGGACACGCTGAACAGAACAAGAGTGGCGGTCTTTCGTGCTTTGGCTGCCATTGCGGAGCCTCTTTCTGAACGGATGAGGTGGTAATGCAGTGAACTACGGAAGTATAGACGTGTCGGTTCCCGGAAATCTGTGGCACGGCGGTAGCGGAGAGCAACGCCGGCGGGATCGTGACATGGTCATGTTATAATGACCATGTTCATGGAGATATAGTCATGAAGAGCATTCCAGCCGGAGAATTCAAAGCCCGATGCCTCACCCTGATGGAGGACGTGCGTAGTACCAGGGAGCCAGTCCTGATTACGAAGCGCGGGAAGCCAGTGGCCAAACTCGTCCCGGTTGAAGACGCGGGGCCCGAATTCATCGGGCGCCTCAAAGGAATTATCGAGATTGTGGGCGACATTGAGTCTCCGGTCGAACCGCCGGAAGCCTGGGAGTCGTCACGGTGATTCTGCTCGACACACATGTGCTGATCTGGGCAGTCAATGATTCCAAACAACTTTCGCGGGCCGCGGCCTCCGAAATTCGGCGGGCCCGCCGCCACGGAGGCTTGGCCGTTTCCGCGATCACGGTCTGGGAACTGGCTTGGCTACTGACCAAGGGTCGAATTCGTGTCTATGGCACGGTCGAGGCGTCACTTGCTGTCTTGCTCGAGGAGGTTGTGGTACGTCCGATTACTCCGGGAATCTCTGCCTTGGCCGCGCAATTTCCCGACGACTTCTCGCGGGATCCCGCCGACCGCCTCATAGCCGGCACAGCCCGCGCCGAAGGTCTCACACTGGTGACCCGCGACGAGAATCTTCGGCGCAGCCCATTGCTCAGGACTGTGTGGTAAAAAAGGCGCGCTGCGAGAACGCCCGCGCCCTACAAGCTCGTCACGCCCTGTTTAGTCGTAGTACTCCAAGCCCAGGTGGGTGATCAGTTCCTCGCCCTTGAGGTGGCGCAGGGTGTTCTTCAACTTCATCAGTTGAATGAACAGATCATGCTCGGGATACAGTCCGGGCGGGGTCATCGGAGACTTAAAGTAAAAGCTTAGCCATTCCTGAATGCCGAGGCCACGCAGTGCGGAACAACGCTTGGCCAGATCGAGGAACAGGACAAGGTCAAGAACGATCGGCGCCGCCAGAATCGAATCGCGGCACAGGAAATCCACCTTGATCTGCATCGGATAGCCCAGCCATCCGAAGATGTCGATGTTGTCCCAACCCTCTTTATTGTCACCACGCGGCGGGTAGTAGTTAATCCGAACTTTGTGGAAAATATTGCCGTAGAGTTCGGGATACAGTCCGGGCTGGAGGATATGTTCGAGCACGCCCAGCTTCGACTCTTCCTTGGTCTTGAATGAGCCCGGATCGTCGAGCACTTCGCCGTCGCGGTTGCCCAGAATGTTGGTCGAATACCATCCGCTCAGGCCGAGGAGGCGGGCTTTGAACGCCGGTGCCAGGACTGTCTTCATGAGCGTTTGGCCGGTCTTGAAATCCTTGCCGCAGATGGGGGCTTCGTTCTTGCGCGAGAGGTCCAGCATGACCGGAAGGTCGACAGTGAGATTCGGCGCGCCGTTGGCGAAAGGCACGCCTTCCATCAGGGATGCGTAGGCGTAAATCATCGAGGGGGCAATCAGCTCGTCATTCTCCCGCAGTGCCTTCTCGAACGACTTCACGGACTGGTGCGCCTCGGTGGGCTCGATATAGGACTCCGTCGATCCACACCACATGGTGATCAAACGGCTCGCCCCGCTCGTCTTTTTGAAGTCGCGGATGTCATCGCGCAACTGCTCGGCGAGATCCATCTTGGTCTTGCCCTTCTTGACGTTGGGCCCATCGATCTTCTTGACATAATTGTGATCGAACACGGCAGCCCGTGGCTTCACCGACGAGAGAAACGGCTTGAGCTGTTCGAGCAGGCGATAGTCGAGGACGCCAGCGTTCGACGCGGCTTCGTACATGTTGTCTTCGAAAATGTCCCATCCGGTGAAGACCAGGTCGTCGAGTCCAGCCAGGGGCACGAATTCTTTGACTTTGGGCGAACGGCCGTCCGTGCGCTTACCGAGCCGGATGGTGCCCATCTGGGTAAGCGATCCGATGGGCTTCGCCAGGCCTTTACGAATGGCCTCAACGCCGGCGACGAACGTGGTCGCCACGGCTCCCATGCCGGGGATCATCACCCCAAGCTTGCCTTTTGCCGGTTCCATGGTGCCAGTATCCGTCTTCGAGGGCGACCGCTTACTGCTACCGGTGCGGGCGGCCAGCTTCATTTCGCGGCCGGCCCGTTCGGCATGAGCCAGAGCCGTCTCACGGTGCTCATGTTCTTTTGCAGCCGCGGATGTTGCAAACTGCTTGCGGTGGCGGCGGCCATCAGCGTCCCACCAATCGGCCATGAAAACTCCCGGTTTCTTTTGATACATAGTCTCCTCATATGGTGGCGGTGGCTTGCCACCAACTCGAACTGGAGATCCTCTCACGCCGAGTGACAGTTTGGCAACTTTATGCGGCGGACCGAGAAGAATCGGGACTCAATGGCGACAGACGTTCATGGAATGGCCAAGCCGCGTTACTGCTTCCAAGCGCAATCTGCCTATCGCCCTGCCTCCAGGGAGTAACGGAGCAAAGATCGCGTGCAAACGATTCGCATCAGAGACTGTTCTCCCCGCGTGACCATCGTCACCCTTGCACAAATCACTCCGATTGGTTCTTTGAATTGGACTCGCGACCACGATTGCTTCACAATGAACTCACTTCGCACCCGGCTCAGCAGCCGGTCCCGCGAAGCTGATGTTTGCATGTCGACCTTGAAGCGACACTGCAAATCTCCTGACCTTGTCGGTCTCCACCACAATCTGAGCCCACGCCGCCCGGCATTGCGCGGGTAGCGTGCTCTTCAGGCGTGCTCTTCTCGCAAGTATTGACGAAGAGCAGAACAGGAGATTCCATGACTTCCATTCGCAAATTCGTCTACGCAACTCTCTTGGCGGCGACCACCCTGAGCTTCACACCCAGTCTGGCTTCCGCGCAGGAGAAGGCGTATGGCAAGTTCACCCTCACTCACGAAGTTCATTGGCAGAATGCCGTGGTGCCGGCCGGAGAATACCGCTTCTCGCTCGATTCCGGCGGAGCCTTAGGGGTTTTGACATTGAGCAAACTAAGTGGCGTGCGCACGGGCTTCATGTTTCTCGTGCGGGATACGGAACAGGCCACTCCCTCGGATCACAACCTGCTCGTTCTACAAAACACCTCCGATGGCAGCTACGTCAGCGCTATGAACCTGCCTGAGTTTGGTGTGACTCTGAACTTCGCCGTACCGCCGTCAACCACGGGGAAACAGATGGCCAAGGCTGCAACCATGCCTCAGCCATCGGTCCAATAGTTTCTCCGCTGCCCACCAAGCCGAGGGCGGATACCCAAACAGGCACCCGCCCTCGGTTTACACGGAAATGTGGAATGGAAGCTGCGTCAGAAGAAGTGCCTTGCACCTTGCCTTGCACCTTTCAACCCGCAGCACGCAGGCGCCAGGCAGGCTAGCTACGTCGGGCGCTCCTGCGAATCTCCCCTGACCTCATCGCTCAGCACAATGGCCTCTGCGATTTCCTTCATGGGCTTGCGTTTTTGGCGGCTCTGCCGTTGCAGGGCCAGGTAGGCTTGCTCTTCGTTCAACCCGAGATCGCGCTGCAGAATGCCCTTGGCACGCTCCACGATTTTCCGCGTCTGCAGTTGCTCGGCGAGGGTAGAGTTTGCCTCCTCCAGTCGCGCCAGTTCTAACTCTGCGCCGACCAGAAATCCCACGGTCGAGATCATGCGAATCTCGCGCCGCCGGTAGACGTGATGCTGGCGATGCTGCAGGTTGATGACTCCAACGACGCGTCCCCGGCACATGACGGGCACCGACAAAAATGCCTCGTAGCTGTCTTCTGGCAACTCGTGGAAGAACTGAAAGCGCGGGTCCTGGGCTGCCTTTTCTGCTACGGCAACGGGTTCGCGATGCTCCGCTACCCAACCCGTAATGCCCTGCCCTACTCGCAGTTTCAATCGGTCAACGGCTTCAGGGTGGGGGTTTTTGGATGCCCTCAGCACGAGTTCATCCCCTTCGAGCACATACACAAGGCAGGAGTCGCACTTCACTAGAGCAGAGGCAAAATCAACTAGGCGGTTCAGCACATCATGAAATCCGTCTGACGTTCCGAGGCGAGTGCTGATTTCGTGCAATACATCTACATGTGAATCCTCAACTGATATTAAGGGGTCCATGCTCTACAGTATCGATGTTGTAGAGATTTAGTCTAATTCCAAATTTTGATGGCAGTGATAAAGGATTTCCTTTTGAACTGTTACAAAACTTTAATATCTTTTTTGCAATTCACGCATCGTTGGAAGACGGGATTCAGAGACAGGAACTCTTTCGCAACCATACAAGGGCGGCGTCTTCGCCGTGGCGCTCCGAGTTTCTGGCGCCGTCACGCTAGCGGGCCGGGATGGCCAGAAACCAGACCAGCAATCCGAATAGGATCAGGCTCCCGATCAGGGAGAACAAAGTGTGCAGCGGGTGAAAGTGGAAGTATGGATTTCGTGCCAGACGATGCCTTGTGGCCAGCATAATGCCTCCTTCGCACGTGCTCGTGTGCCAACGGAGTGAATCTAGGTCCATTGTCCCACTTATTGCCCCCGACGGCGCATGGTTTTTTGCAGTTCCTGTGGTAAACCATTTCCATGCCTGACAAGATCGCCCTTATTACCGGTGCTTCCAGTGGCTTCGGACTGCTCACCACCATCGAACTGGCCAAAGCGGGGTTCCGTGTCGTGGCCACCATGCGCGACCTTGCCCGCCGTGGCCCTCTCGATCAGTCCGCGGCTGCGGAGGGCGCCGGAGCCACCATCGATATCCGCGCGCTGGATGTCACGAACTTCAACGCCATCCCGGGATTCGTGGAAACACTCGTACGCGAGTACGGCCGATTGGACGTTCTGGTCAACAATGCCGGCTTTGCCGTCGCCGGATTTGCCGAGGACATCAAGCTGGAAGAGCTTCGCAGGCAGTTCGAAACGAACTTCTTCGGGGCCGTAGCCCTGACCAAGGCTGCGCTGCCAACGATGCGGCAGCAGCACTCGGGACACATCATTCAAATCTCCTCTATCAGCGGAATGAGCGGATCGGTCACCGTGAGCAGTTATTCGGCATCGAAGCACGCGCTCGAGGGCTGGAGCGAGTCCCTGCGCCTGGAGGTAAACGCTCTGGGCATCAAAGTTGTTCTCGTGGAGCCGGGTGCATTCCAAACCGATATCTGGACGCGCGGCGCGGTCATGGGGGAGCTAGCCACGAAAGAGACTTCGCCGAACATTCAACGCAGCAAACGGATGCGGACAACGATTGAGAAACTTCCCAAGGCCGATCCCATTGAAGTGGCGCGGCTCATCGTCAGGATCGCACAGGATCCCAATCCCAAGCTGCGCTACCTGGTCGGTCGCGATGCGAACCTTCAACTCGCCATGAAGCGCATCTTGCCCTGGAAGTGGTACGAGAAGGTGGTGGCGAACTTTCTGAAGATCGACCAGTGAACCGTCTGCAGGTCAATGAATTTCGCGGACTCGCATATTGTTCCAATCCGCTATGTAGAGGTTCCCCGCCGCATCCACCGCAACTTCTTCCGTCGAAACGCCTGCGGCGATGGGAGAACCACCATCTCCGCCATAGAAGGGGCTGCCCGTTCCCGCAACGGTGGTGATCGTGCCGGACGCGTCCACCTTGCGTACGCGGTTGTTCTGAAAATCCGCGATGTAGACGTTCCCTGCACTATCCAGCGCGACACCGGTTGGCAGGTTCAGCACAGCAGAAACGGCTGGACCGCCGTCACCACTGAAGCCAATGCTGCCTGTGCCCGCGATAGTGCTGATGTTTCCGGAGGCGTCAACCTTCCGGATCTTGGAGTTTTCGTAATCGGCGATGTACACACTTCCAGCGCTATCCACCGCAACATCTTGGGGCAGGTTTAGTTGCGCGGAAGTAGCTGGCCCGCCATCACCGGTGGCGCCCGCAAATCCGATCCCGGCGATCGTGCTGATGGTCCCCGTGGCATCTATCTTCCGGATTCGGTTGTTGGACGAGTCGGCGACATAGACGTTGCCTGCGCTATCTACAGCAACTCTGTAGGGTGAATTCAACTCCGCGGAGGCAGCCGGAATGCCATCTCCGTTGTAACCGACCCCACCCGTACCCGACAGAGTGGTGATAGTTCCCGACGCGTCGATCTTTCGAATTCGCTGGTTGTAGTAGTCCGCGATGTAGACGTTGCCGGCATGATCGGCCACTGCGCGAGTTGGCTCATAGAGCTGAGCGGATATAGCCGGACCACTATCTCCACTGTAGCCTTGCGAGCCAGTGCCGGCGACGGTTGAGATCTTGCCGGTCGAGTCGACTTTGCGAATCACGGAGTTCAAGGTATCGGCGATGTAGATATTTCCAGCGGTATCCACGGAAACGCAATACGGCGAGTTGATCTCGGCCGACGTGGCCAGCGCGCCGTCCCCGCTGTAACCAACAGTGCCGTTTCCGGCGAAGGTTGTGATGACCTTTGTGGGATTGATTGTTTTGCCGCCCCCGCTGGCACTCCCACCGCACCCAGTGAGTACAAGAGTTAAGGCCAAGAGTAGGCAACTCGAAATGAATTTCTGCATCGGCGTCCTCACCAACCGTCCCAAAAGCCTTTCAGGTTTCCAGGCGGTGCAGCCGTGACCATCATCACCGGTAACCGTGCGCGCGAGCACGGCTGGAGCGTGCGTTCATGGCTTCGCGTCGAGGTCGACTGCCTTCAGAGGCAGGTCCCAGTGCGCGTCGAGGATCTCGAAGCGCCGCTGCTCTTCGCGAATATAAGTTTCCTGATCTGGCCAGAGTTGCTTCTTAAGCGCGTCCTCTTCGAAGGGCTCGTTGGCGACGGTCGAATTCTTGAAGACGATGGTCACGCGGAAATCCCAGCGGCCGTCTTCGGTCGTGTGATAGCGCGGTTGATCCATCCAGACCTTCACCATCCGCCCCATCTCGACTTCCTTCTTCAGCAGCGGATAGTGATTCTTCTTGAAAAGCTTGAGAAATTCGTCGGCGTGGCCCCACTTTGTCTTGTAGTAGTACTCAACCACAAACGGCTGGCCAGGAGCGGCAGACTGGGCGTGGGCGGCAAGCGGAAGAGCGAAAGCGGCGAACAACGAAGCAATAAGAATTCGGCGCATAGATAGCACCTCCGGGATTGAACTGACAGATACACTACCATCTTGCTAATGAACATGGCAGTCAGGCCCGAATAGCGACTGCTAGAATGCACGACTGACAACAACATGCCGCCTTTATTCAAATTCGAAAATCCGATCAGGTTGGATAAACGGACGAAGATCGGTCAGATCCGCGGCGTTGATGTCAATGTGCACTGGACCTTATTTCTGGTCGCTGCCATCATTCTGGCAGGAGTCCTGCGAAATCCGGGAATGACGGTACTCGGGCTTGCGGCGTACTGGGGAGTACTCCTGATTCACGAGACTGGACATCTCATCGCCGCTCAACGTCTTGGTTGCCCGGTGTTCTCGATTGATCTCTATCCCATCTTCGGAGTCACGCGATTTGGGACACCCTGGTCGCGCCTTGACCACTGCCTGATCGCGTGGGGCGGGGTGCTGGCGCAAGCCTCGATCGCGATCCCTCTGGTCACGTGGGTCGCAGTGTTCGGCTACAGCCGCTTCGAAGCCGTGAACATGCTCTTTGCAATTTTAGGATTCTTCAGTCTTGGCGTTGCCGTCATTAACTTGCTGCCGACGCAGCCACTCGACGGAGCTACGGCATGGGGAATCTTTCCTGCGCTCTTAGCACGTCGCCGCAGTGGTTCGGATCGACGACGCACGCGCTGACGAGTCTTTGACTTCCGCCCGATTCAGCACCTACTCCACACTCACATCTACCGCCTGCCGTCCCACTCGATTCCGCCAGTGACCCCAGATAAACCACGCCGTCCCGGAGACCAGCAGCACTCCGATCA
>Ga0265338_10008893_pt1 | contig 12094 bp, 6 predicted proteins | sample 42126metaG_FD_193579 | JGI IMG/M metagenome (GOLD analysis project Ga0265338, IMG submission 193579) | Rhizosphere microbial communities from Carex aquatilis grown in University of Washington, Seatle, WA, United States - 4-21-26 metaG | ecosystem: Host-associated > Plants > Roots > Rhizosphere >... | reverse complement strand
TGGCCGTCGTTTTTAGTGCTCTTAACCGACCACAAGATGCCGTTCAGACTTTGGAGCAGGCCGTCCACTTTTCGCCGGAGGATGCCGACTCGCACTATCAACTTGGCTTGGCTTACAATGGAGTTGGCAATCTGACAAACGCGCTCGCGCAACTTGCCATCGCGGTTCGGCTGGAACCGCGCCATATTTCAGCGTGGTATAATTTGGGGCTGGCGCAAAACGCGATCGGACAGACGGACTCCGCCATCAATTCATTGTCGCGAGCGGAATCTCTGGCCCCAGTTGACGCACGCATTCCCTTTGCCGAAGCGACGATTCTGACGCGGTTGGGACACACCGGTGCAGCGATTCAGAAATTGAAACAAGTGCTGGAAATTGACCCAGATTCTGGCGATGCCCGGCAATTGCTCCGTGCTTTAATAAAGTAATGAGCAACCATCACCACAAATGGTTTTCGCGCTGACGCCCATTCCTCCGCCAATGGAAGGAGCGTTTTTCGGGATTTGAGCCTGAAATGACGAATCTTCTGCCCAATGGATAAGAGCCCATATTTCGGAAGCCATTCAATATCGTTCGCTCGACCGGCAGTTGTGGGGATGACTTTATCTTCCAAGGCCTTTTGCGGTAATTTCGGTGTTCCGGGAACCGAGAAAAAATAATCAAAATATTTATTGACTCCAGCACCAATTCACCGATATTAACGACATAATAAGTCGTATATGAAGTTCAAAATGTTATCTCAACCTTCGAGTCTGAGTGGTTTCAGGATCGATCCGATGAATATTGAAACCCGGGCTGGATTTTATTTGCATTTAACAACGACATTTATTGTCGCTATTTAAATGAGTGAGACGCTGAAAAGAGTTCCCGCAGGCAGGAACGATGATTCGAAGTGGATCGAGCTGGTCATCCAGCAGGTCGGTTCGCTGCGCTACGGCGTGGTGGAAATTGTCGTGCACGACTCACGGGTTATTCAGATAGAGAAGACCGAACGGATGCGTCTGGAAAAACCCCCGGCCGAAAACCGGCCGGACAAATCAGGATAACGAAAGACAGCCTGAACAATTCAGAGGCGGCTGACCGGACCACCGGAAGTTCCCATGAAAACACAACGAGACATCAATTGTTATGCGGAACCTGGTCCAACAACCTGTGCGCAGTCGGCTGCCTGCCCGTGCCTCCCGGAACGGCGCCGTCGAAACCTTGCGTGGTTCGTCGCTTGGTTCAACCGCTTTTCCTGTTCTTTTATTGATTATGCTGGTGCGGCTGACGGTGATCAGGAGTGATGCCGCTGAAACCAAACTCTTAAACGTCTCCTACGACGTCACGCGCGAGTTTTATCAGGATTACAACGCGGCCTTCGCCAAGTACTGGCAGGACAAAACCGGCGACATAGTCACGGTCAACCAATCCCACGGCGGCTCCAGCAAACAGGCGCGCAGCGTGCTCGACGGGCTCGAGGCGGACGTGGTCACGCTGAACCAGCCGTCAGACATCGATATTTTACAGGCTGATGGTCTGGTGCCAACAAATTGGGCATCGCGACTGCCCGATCACAGCATCCCCTACACCTCCACGATTCTGTTCGTCGTCCGCAAGGGAAATCCCCGGCACATTCAAAACTGGGACGATTTGGTCAAGCCGGGTATTTCCGTGGTGATTCCGAATCCGAAAACTTCCGGCAACGGGCGGTATAGTTATTTGGCAGGGTGGGGATACGCGCTGAAGAAATCCGCCGGTGACGAACAACAGGCGCGCGAATATGTGACCAGGCTTTTCGCGAATGTGCCCGTGCTCGACACCGGCGGACGCGGCGCGACGACCACGTTTGCCGAACGCGGCATTGGCGACGTGCTGCTGACGTTTGAAAACGAGGCAGCACTGATCCGGCAGCAATTTAACAACGTCGAGATAGTCGTTCCGCCCGTCAGCATTCTCGCCGAGAATCCGGTGGCCTGGGTGGATCGGTATGTGAAACAGCACCACACCGAGGCCGTGGCCCGAGCCTACCTGGAATTTCTTTACAGCGATGCGGGCCAGGAGCTGGCCGCCCAACATTATTTTCGCCCGCGGAACCAGGCCATCCTGGCCAAGTATGCCGGCCGTTTCCAGCCTTTGGAATTATTCACGGTGGATGAAGTGGCGGGTGGCTGGGGGAAGGCGCGGCAGGTGCATTTCGCCGAGGGCGGACTATTTGACCGGATTTACCAGACGAAATAATGGGGATTTAGCCGACCCCCGCAGCGGGGAGGCTCAACTTTAACCAGCAAAATTTACGAGGGCTGACCGGTTCACCGGAGGTTCTTCGAAGAAGAACAAAATAGTTGCCGTGTGAAAGCGAATGGAGACAGCGGGCAAAACAACGCCCGGTTCCGGTCATCAACGGATGCCGGAATCCGCCACCTGCTTGGGCCGGTGGCGCTGTCCTTTCGCCGTCGCGGGCGCGCTTCGGTTCTTCATTTGTAAAACCAAAAACAGCCAAAGAAAAATTCTAAACCTATGAAAACATCAAATCTGAAAAAATTCATTGCTGCCGGCCTGGCGCTCGCCGGCCTGGCGCTCACTCCCCATTCACGCGCCGCCGTCGAGGTATTCATCGAGGGTGGTAGTGCCAGTTCGAGCATTCTGTTCCAAGCTGCCACCAACATCCTGAATGGCGGGACCGTTACGGCGGTCGGCAATAACAGCAGCGTCCGCACGTTCATTGGCACGAGTTCGCTGTCGCCGCTGAACGGGTATGGCACCATCACGTTGGATTACAATCTCAACGGTGCCGTGATCGGCCTGCAAAACTTGATCGGGCAGCACACCGACACGAACATCAGCGGCGCGAATATCATCCCGGTGGTGGTGGATTCCGCCACCTACCCCGAATCCGTTGGACTGCTTTCATCGGGCCTGACCGAACTACCGACCTATGTGGTACCCCTGGTGTTCATCAAGAACACCAATTCCATTGATACCGCAGGCATTACGAACCTGACCCAGCGGCAGGCGGTCACCCTGGAAAGTTCCGCCACGAATCCGGCGACCTTTTTTGGCGGCACCAACGGCCCGAATCCAATCTATTTTATCGGCCGCAACAGCCAGGCTGCCGTCCGTACGGTTACGGACCTCGTGATTTACAACAGCGCGGGGTTCATCTCCTACCAGACCAACGCGTTGGGCCAGCCCGTGTTGGACACGAGTGCCGACCCTGGCCTGCAATTTGGCGGATCCGTGGCCAACACCGTGGGGGTGCTCACCAATTCGATCGGCACGGTTTCCGTGCAGAACATCATCAAAAACACTGCCGCGCTCGCATATGAGGGCGTTCCCTACTCCGCCTCCAACGTAATCAATGGCAGTTATCCGCTATGGGGCTATGAGCATTATTATTACATCACCGCCAACACTGGAAAGCCCACCCAGCCGCAACTCGACGTGATCAACGCCCTTTACAACGTGGTGACGAATGGCGCCTTCCAGACCACCTCGGTCTTCACGAACAAATTCATCCCCAACGGTGCGTTGCGGGTGCATCGAAATGCCCCCACCGATGGCGGCCCCATCTTTCTGAACACCGGCTATTGAACCCGCCGACAACCTTAACCGGCCTATACTTTATGAAAAAACTAATTCCTAAAATCCTCCTCGCCGCGCTGGCGCTGCTGGCCTCGCCGCTGGCGCAGGCCCAGACGTGGACATATAATGACGGCGATTTGTTGCTCATCTTCCGCAAGACCGGGCACAACAACATCGAGTTCGATCTGGGCAGCGTCACCAATTATCTTGGCAAGACCAACGGTTACACGACCACAGTCACCGGTTGGGACCTGGGCCTGGTCACCGGCGAATTCGGGTCGAACCTGAAAAATGTCAACTTCATCCTGCTGGCCACCAGCGGCCTGACCAATGCCAGCCCGACCGTGTGGCTGACCAGCTCCGAACCCAACACCACGGCCTACAATGTCAGCGGACAGGAGTTGAGCACCTTGTCTGGCTTGATCAGTGCCGTGGGCAACAAGCCGATCAATCCCTTTCAGGTGCCTGACTCGGAACCCAACGCGTACGTGATTGATCCCGGCGACCCGCAATATGGGGCGGCGTCCTTTGACCACATAGTGTCGGTCAACCCCATCAACATCCCTCAACTCGGCGGCAATGCGGCGTTCACGGTGCAGCAGCCCATTCCCGGCTTGTTGGACTTCTGGGCCATCCAGGCCCCGGGGACGTCTCCGAATCCGCCGGACCATCTGGTGGGCACCTTCACCGCCACCACCAACGGCGTGTTGAAGTTCATCGCCGGGCCGCGCGCATCGAACATCATCGGGGTGACCCGCTCCGGCAATGTCAGCGCGATTCAGTTCAGCACGACCGTGGGCAACACCTATTCGGTGATTTACACCAACCAGCTCGGCGGGGCCACAACCAACTGGCCGGTCGAGGGCAGCACGGTGATCGGTGATGGATATAACGACACCATCAACCACACCAGTTCGGACAGCGCGGAATTTTACCGCGTAAATGTGCAATAACCATCGCACGCCGGAACACACGGCGGGCCCGGAGCAACCCGGGCCCGCCGGTAATGTATAAATTCGTCGAGAGGACAACCACAGCGAATGAAATTTTGGGTTTGCTTGATCGCGATGCTCGCCTTCGCAAAAATCCCGGACAGTCGTGCGGCGGAAACCAATTCAACCGCTGCCGCTGCTGGAATCGACGCGCCGGCGGAGGCGGCCGCCCCCCGGTTTGATGTGCGGAGTTATCACATCGAGGGCGACGCCCCCTTGCCACCGGAACCAACCGGGATGCTCTCCAATTACACCGGCCGGGTGGATTTCACACATATCCGCGAGGCATTGGATCGGTTGCAGTTGTCATATCGCCGGGCTGGCTTTTCGAACCTCAGCGTCATCCTGCCGCAACAGACGCTCACCGACGGTGTCGTGCGCGTGGAAATAATCAACCGCATGTCCGCAAGGGTGACCAACACTGCCGCCCGGCCATCACCGGTTTTCGAGGTGCTGGGCTATCAGGTCGAGGGCGACGCCGGTTTGTCGCCGGCGCAGCTGGGCTTGTTGTCCAATTACACCGGCCGGGTGGAACTCGCGCGCCTGCACGAGGGACTGGACCGGCTGCAATCGCTGTGCCGCCAATCGGGTTTTTCAAACCTAAGCGTCGTCCTGCCGCAACAGGAGTTCACCAATGGCATGGTGCGGGTGGAGATTATCGCATCGGAGCGCGCAGGGATTTCTGGTGCGTCTTCTGTCACCGCCACGCCCATGATGGTTTCCATCACGAACACAACAGCCTGGGCTGAGAGCGCTCCAGCCCCGGTTACGAATGCCCCCGCCAAACCGGCGCCGACGCTGGATCTGCGGAGCTATTTTATCGAAGGCAACACTGTCTTGCCGCCGGAAGATTTCGGCCTGCTTTCCAATTACACCGGCCGGTTGGATTTCACGCGCATCCGTGAGGGATTGGGCAAGTTGCAATTGCTTTACCACGACCTGGGCTTCGCGACCATCAGTGTCACCTTGCCCCGCCAGAAGCTGACCAACGGCGTTGTCCACGTGAAAATCGTCGAGGGCAAACTCAGCCACATCATTGTTGCCGGCAATCATTATTACAGTTCGAACAATGTCCTGCGCGCGCTGCCCAGCCTCGACACAAACATTTTGCTCAATACCCGATGGTTTCAACCGGAACTCGACGAGGCGAACGCGAATCAGGACCGCCAGATTTATCCCGTCATCAGTCCCGGCCCCAAACCGGGCACGAGCGATTTGACGCTGAAGGTTAAAGACCGGCTGCCGTTGCACGGCCATATCGAAGTCAACGACAAGTCAACCCCGGGAACACCGTTGCTCCGTCTGGACTCGGCCCTGCAATACAACAACCTTTGGCAACTCGATCACCAGATTGGCCTGGACTACAACTTCTCGCCCCAGTCCATGAAGACGGACAGTTATCTGCCGCGATTTTATGACCAGCCGATGGTGGCCAGTTACAGCGGCTTTTATCGTCTGCCGCTGGGATTCGATCATGGCCTGCGCCAGGAGGACGACCAGACACCCGTGAATTTCGGCTACAATGAAATCACCCGCAAATTTGATCTGCCATCGCCCACCGGCCGGCCAGACCTGATTTTTTATGCCTCGCGTTCCGTTTCTGACGCGCCGGTGACTTATGGCCCGGTCACGGTCATCACCAACACCGATCTGCTGGAACTCAACAGTCAATTTGCGCAGCGCGTCCTGACCTATAACAACGACCTCGGGACCAAGTTCACGCTTCCGGTCCGGGAATTTCTTGGGGTTCGCTCGTCGTTCACGGCGGGCATCGACTACAAATCCTACAGCGCCCAAACATTCAGCACCAATCTCACCCATGTCAACCTGTATGGGACCAACGATCTGGGGGACCGCGTGCTGGTCACCAACCTGACCGTTCCGCTCGCCGCCAATAGCAGCGTCGGGCTGGATTATTTGCCGATCTCGTATGGCTGGTCGGCCGTCCGTCCGGACAAGTGGGGCGTCACCAGCTTCAATTTCAACCAGAACATTTTTCTGGCCGGACTCGAGTCTGCGCGGACCAACTTCCAAATCGTCGCCGGGTCACCGAAGGCCGGCGGCAATTACACCACCTTGAACGCCGGGTTGAACCGCCGTCAAAATCTGCCCGACGACTGGTCGCTGCTGCTGCGGGCCAACGGCCAGTGGGCAAGTGAGCCGGTCATCAGCAACGAACAATTTGCGCTCGGCGGCACCGGCGGCGTGCGTGGATACCAGGAAGGCGAGGCTTATGGCGATAACGGATGGCGTGTGTTGTTCGATGTAAATGCACCACCGATCCAAGTAGGTGAATTTCCGGTTTCGGACAACCAAGACAATGTTCCAGCCTATCTGCGCTGCTCATGGTTCATGGATTACGGCCGGGTCTATTTGATCGATCGGGGCCTCCAGCGGGATTATCTCTCGGAGTGGGGCACGGGAATTGGATTCTTTCTCACCGCGGGCGAACATTTTGATGCCCGGCTGACCGTCGCATGGGCGCTGGCGGATGCCGGCTCGCGCTCAAACCCCAACAACACCTTGGTGCTCAGCCCGGCCGGAAGTGTGCAGGCCTATTTTAGTGTTGGTTTTCAATTCTGATCAATGCCATGAAAATCAAACTTCAACCCAATAAATTACCCGGCACGCGCGCCTATGCCGCCCGCAAATGGCTTTGTCTCGCGGTCGCGCTGTTCGTGGCCGGTCGGAGTGTGAAGCTGCTGGCCAATCCAACCGGCATGACCGTCAGGCTGGGCTCTGCCACGACCCAGACCAGCGGCGCTCAACTCAATGTGACCGTCAGCCAGGCGGCGTTTCTCAACTGGAGCAGCTTCAACATCCAGGCGGGCGAAACCACCGCCTTCATCCAGCCCTCAGCAAATTCCGTGGCGTTCAACGAAATTGGCGGCGCCAGTGCCTCGCAGATTTTCGGGAACCTCAACGCCAACGGCACCGTCATCCTCGCCAACGCCAACGGCTTTTACTTCGGCCCGAATTCCATGATCAAGGTCGGCGGCGACTTCATCGCCACCACCGCGCCCATCACGCCGGATTTCGGCGCGGGCTCGAGCTGGACCTTCACCGGCATGCCGCCCTTGAAGAGCATCATTAATTACGGGTCCATCCAGGCCGGCAATGGCCGTTCCTTGTTTCTCATCGCCGAAGACATCCAGAACCACGGCAACCTAAACGCGCCCGGCGGCAACATCGGCCTCGCGGCCGGCCAGACCGTGCTGGTGAGCGAACGTCCCGATGGCCGCGGCCTCAGCGCCAGCGTGCAGGTGCCCGCCGGGTCGGTGAACAATCTGGGACAGATCACCGCCGACGCCGGCACGATCGCGTTGCAGGCGCGGATCGTGAATCAAAACGGCATCGTCCAGGCTAATTCCGTGCAAGATCAAAACGGCGTCATCGAACTGGTCGCCTCCGACCAACTGAACCTTGGTGCGAATTCGCAGATCATCGCCAACGGTGACAATTCGCCCGGCGGAAGTTCCGGCGGCAGCGTGAAACTGAGATCCGGTGACACTTTCAGCGACAGCCGAGGTAGCCAAATCATCACCACTGGCGGCGCGCAAGGCGGCAACGGTGGCAACGTCGAAATCAGCGCGCCAAGCGTCCGCTCATTGAATTCCGGCATTGATGCGCGCGGCCAATCGGGCTGGACGGCAGGGAAACTGTTGCTGGATCCGGATTACATCATCTTGGACACATCCGGCTCTGGCAGCGCGGGCGGTGGCACGGTGTTGGCCGGGAGCAATCCCGGCAGCACACTGGATTTGAACGTGAACAGCGCGTTTGCCAACCTCGCGGTTTCCCAGATCATTCTCCAGGCTGTGTATGACATCACGCTTGCCGGCGGCACGACGTGGAATCTAAGCGGAACCATCGGTGCAAATTTTGGCGGTGTGACCGGCGGTCAACTGACCCTGGAAGCCGGGCGCGACATCATCTTCGGAAACGGCGCCCAATTAACGGATGCCAACAACTGGTCGGCGACACTCCTGGCCGGATACGATTTTGTCAACAACGTGGTCCAATCCGGCGTCGGAAACATTTATTTGAATGGCGGCAGCGGCCAAACTGGAAGCGGATCCATTCAACTGTCGAAAGCGACCCTCAACCTGACGGCGGGAAACAGCATTGTGGTCGGTTCCGGTTGCCAGCTCATTGATGACGGCGGTTTCATTGGGCTGTACGCACCCACCGTGAATCAAAACGGCCTCATTCAAGCCAACTCCGTGGGCAATCAACACGGCGTCATCGAACTTGTCGCCTCTGATTCGCTCACACTCGGCGCCAGTTCTCAAATCCTCGCGCATGGCGACGATGCCACCCCGGGCAGTGCCGGCGGCAATGTCACGTTGCAGTCGGGAAACAGCTTCAGCGACACGGCCGGCAGCCAGATCGTGACTCGCGGTGGCGCCTTGGGCGGAAACGGCGGTAACATCGAAGTCAGCGCGCCGAACGTCACCTCCTTGAATTCGGGCATGGATGCGAGCGCGCAGGCCGGCTGGAACGGCGGCCAGTTGTTCCTTGGCCTGGCGAACCTCGAGCTGGGCGGTTCCGGGACGACCCTGCCCGATGCCAGCGGCACCATCAACAACATCAACGACACCGGCACTTTGTTTGTGGATGTGACGACGGCGTTCCTGAACAAGAGCTTCTCGCAGATTTTGCTGGAGGCGTCCGGCACCATCACGCTCGACGGGAGCACGACCTGGGATTTGAGTGCTTCCACCGGAACGGTTGATGGACAGGGCAACGTGACGCCGAATCCCAACGGGCGGCTGACGCTGCTGGCCGGCGGCGACATCGTGTTTGGCGACAACGCACTGATCACCGATGCAAACCATTGGTCGGTGACGCTGGAAGCCGGATATAATTTTGCCAACGGAGCTGTCCGCCCCGGCGCCGGAAACATTTACTTGAACAACAACAGCGGCGACAACACGGGCGGCGGCTTGATTCAAACCGCCGGCGGCAACATTAATTTGATCGCGGGGCAGGACATCCTGCTGGGCGGCGGTTCGGTGTTTACCACCGCTGGCGGCAGTGTCTTCGTGGACGCGCTGGCCGGCAGCATCAATCTCGGTTCCTGGAACGGCGGCACCAGCTCCACGCGTCAGACTACCGATTATTTGTTCGGCAGCTCCGGGGTCACGCCCAACACCGTGCTTGGCGGCTTTTCCACGGCGGCGGGCGGCGATGTCACGTTGATTGCGGGCAACAACGTTGACAATACGGCTTCCGTGGCGACGGGCACATGGCAGGGCGAATCCGGTGCTCACGGCGCGGGCGACGTGACCGTCATTGCGGGCAACCAGATCACGGGCAATTTTGTGGTGGCCAACGGCACCGGAACCTTGCTGGCGGGTGTTCCGGTTTCCAGCGCGCAGGCCGCCCAGCTTGAAAATCGCAACGCGGATCCGGCTGCCACTGTCGCCGCGCTGGACGGGTTGAAGACGGCGGTGCAACAAACGCAAAATCCCAACGGCAACATTGGCGCCCCATCGGGTGCGAGCGGGCCGGTGTCGTTGAGCTTGATCACGGGCTCGTGGAACGCCTGGGCGGCCAACAACATTTACCTTAAGGAAGTGAACAACCCGGACGGGGCCTTCAATGCCGCTTCATCATTTTTGTTCAGCTATGCGCCGGATTCCGCTGTGAGCCTTTGGGCGGGGAATGCAATTGAACTGACCGGCAACAATCTGCACCGGGTGGCGAGCCAGCAAACCCCCATCGTTTATGCGCCAATTCTTTCGCTCAACGCCGGCGCCGGCGGCATCCTCATCGACAAGAACATCCTGCTTTATCCTTCCAGCCAGGGTTCGCTGCATATCACCACGCGCAACGGCGGCAATTTGACCGGCAAGGTGAACAAGAGTACGACGGCGCTCACCGGCATCACCATGTCCGACGGCAATCCGGCCGATTACCAGACCTTTGCCAGCGGTTACAGTTCCCCGCCGCAGCATTACAACGCGAACGATCCCAATGCAAACCCGGTCGTGGTCGACATCTCCGGTAGCATCGGCAGCTTCGGTCTGGTCGTCCCCACCTTTGCGCAGATTACCGTGGACGGCCAGCAGCCTTACATCGCCTCGGATGGCAGCAGCCATTCCGGCACCTACAATTTTGGTTTTCAGGGGCGGAATCTTTCGCCGTTGCAAACCACCTTTATCGACGTGACGGGTGACATCGCTTATCCCGACTACACTCCCGGCGCGCTGTTCGGCGGTCAGGACCTGGCGTTGGCTGGCCCCGGCAGTTTCGTTATCAACGCCCAAAACATCGACCTCGGTTTTTCCGGCGGCATCACCGTGCTCGGGCCGGATGCCCCGCTGGCTGCCATTTCGCCCTATGGCGCGAACCTCACCGTCACCACTTCCGGCAACCTCGAAATGACTTCCACCGCCATTGCCAATTACAGTTTGCTGGGTGGCATCACGCTGAACGTCGGCACGGCCACCGGCGGCATCCTCGATATCGGTGGGCCGCTCACTGCTCTGGGTGATCCCGGCGTGTTGAAGGGAATTTTCACCACCAGCGGCGGCAACATCTCCATCAACGCCGGTGGCAACATCAACGTGGACGGCTCGCGCATCGCCGCCTACAACGGCGGCGATATCAACCTTACCTCCCAGAACGGCGACGTGAATGCCGGCGCCGGCGGTTCCGGCTTCGTGAGCTTCCAGGCGCTGGAATTGAATGCCTCCAGTCAGCTGGTTCAAATTCCGGCGTTGATTCCTGGCAGCGGTATCTTGGCGACGACCGTGCCCGGGTCGGACGCCGCGTTGGGCAACATCACCGTCAACACGCCCAATGGCAGCATCAACGCCAGCCTCGGCGGCATCCTGCAACTGGCCTTCAACGGTACGGATGCGAAGAACAGTTTCGTTGAACTGAACGCCGGCCAGGATATCAATGCCTCCGGCTCCGGCGTCATCGGTTATAACATCAAACTTCAGGCTGGCGGTAACATCAATGGCGTCATTGTTGGCCAGCAGGGCGTGGATATCAAATCGGGCCAAAACGTCAATGTGACCGTGGTGAGCGCCGGCAACGTGGATATCAATGCTTCCGGCGAAGTTTCGGGCACCATCATCGGCGGCGGCAATGTGGATGTGAGCGGCGACTCTATCACCGCCTCGTTGATTGGCGAGTCCGTATCTGCCTCCGGCGACACCAGCGGCGCCAGCATGGGCGTCCCTCAATCCAACGTCACCAAGGAAAATGCCGAAACCGCTGACGATGCCGCGACGGTGGCCTCCAACACTGACGATCAGGGCGATAACGAACGCAAAAGGAAAGGCAAAGGAATCGCACTGGCACAGAAGACCAGCCGGGTGACCGTGATTTTGCCACCCAAAACACAATCCAAAACTCAGGGCCAGGAACCTGGCATCTAAATCATTTATGACCACACTTCAACCCATATTTGCCGCCAACGCGGCGGTATATGCCATCCAAAATGCGACGACCGAGGGCAAAATCACCGTCATCGTGCTGCTCGTCCTGTCGCTGTTCAGCTGGACGATCATCATCACCAAGTT
>Ga0265338_10008892_pt1 | contig 12095 bp, 12 predicted proteins | sample 42126metaG_FD_193579 | JGI IMG/M metagenome (GOLD analysis project Ga0265338, IMG submission 193579) | Rhizosphere microbial communities from Carex aquatilis grown in University of Washington, Seatle, WA, United States - 4-21-26 metaG | ecosystem: Host-associated > Plants > Roots > Rhizosphere... | reverse complement strand
ACGCGGTGATAGTTTCGCAACGTCGCCGTGTCCAATTGTTAGCTTCCCCTGGACACGGTTGGCGCGGGCGTTGGCACGGGCGACGCGAACAGCTTCAGTATCGAAATCGAAAGCCTGAACCGGACTGTAACCAAGTTTTGCCGCCGCAATTGCCAGAATACCGGAGCCGGTGCCGATGTCCAAAAACGACTGGCGCGTTTGGGTTTTCCGGCGGCGTGTGATTTCACCCAGGCAAAACGCCGTGGTTGGATGCTGGCCCGTGCCGAAGCTCATGCCAGGGTCGAGCACCACGACCGCCTGGTCTTTTCGCGGCCTGCGTTTGCTCCAGCTTGGCTCGACCAGCAGGGCATCGCCGATTTCAATCGGTTTGAAATGCCGTTTCCATGATTCCGCCCAGTCCTCGCGCCGCACTATTGCAATCGTTGTTCTGCCGGGACCAACTTTCAACCCGCACCGTTTGATTCGTGCAAGTCCGGCGGCAATGGTCTCGCTGACTTCCGTCACTGGTCTAGTTTTGCAATAGACCGTGATGATGCTCATGCCGGTTTCCGCGTTTAGATAGGCCACGGCCGCGTGATTCAAGGCCTCCCCGAGCATTTCTGCGACGGCATCCTCGGCTTCGGGCGTCGTGGCGATGGAAACCCGCCAGAGCGGTTGACGGTTCATGGCAAGTCGCGCCAGGGTGTGAAATTGAGCAATTCGATTTCCGCCAGGCGCGGGTGCAAGACGACCTGTGTGACGCTGGCGTATTCGACCTCGAAGGCATTTGTTTTTGGCAGCGGCAGTTCGAGCAGGATCGAAAGGATCATGCGAACCACGCCGCCATGACAAAAAATGCCAACGGTTTCGCCGGGATGCTTCCTGATGATTTCGCGCAGGCAAGGTTCGACGCGGGCGCGGAATTGAGGGCCGTTCTCGCCGTTGGGCGTGAGGCCGCGCTCAATGTGGTCGAGCCATTCGTGGGGATCGAGTTTGAATTGCTCGCACACCACCTCCCAGTTCAAGCCCGTCCAGTCGCCGAAGTGGATTTCGCGGAGCGCGGGCAAAATGGTTTGCTCCGGCGCGCCGTTATTCAAAAAGGGGGCGACAGTTTGCTGGACGCGCTTCATCGGGCTGGCGTAAATGGCGTCAATTTTTTTTCCACGCAAAAATCTGGCGAGGACCTGCGCCTGTTCCTGGCCGCGTGGCGAGAGGTTCATGTCAATCTCCCCGCCAAAAATCTTGTGGTAGCGCTGCTCGACTTCGGCATGGCGAATCAACAGCAGGCGCGTGGGCTGTGGGCGTTTGGGTTTGGTGGTGCTCAAGTAAAATCAAGCCTGTGCGAGCGCTTTTTCCTGCGTGGTGAGCAGATCGCGGATGCCCGACTTCCCGAGCGCGAGCAAATCGTTCAATTGTTTTTCGCTGAACGTGGCTTCCTCGCCGCTGCCCTGGAGTTCGATGAATTCACCGGCGGAATTCATCACGAGATTGAAATCCACCGCTGCCGCCACGTCCTCGGTGTAGCACAAATCCAGCAGTGGCTGGCCGTGCACGATGCCGGTGCTCACGGCGGCCACGGCGTGAAGAATGGGATTTTCCGCAAGCTTTCCGGCGGCAATCAGCCGTCGGACCGCGATGGACAGCGCGACGAACGCGCCAGTGATGGCGGCGGTGCGGGTGCCGCCGTCCGCCTGAAGCACGTCGCAGTCAATCCAGATTGTCCGCTCACCGAGCTTTTCAAGATCAACGGCAGCCCGCATGGCGCGGCCGATGAGGCGCTGGATTTCCTGCGAGCGCCCGTCTATTTTCCCCTTGGCGCCGTCGCGCGCTTTGCGCTCCAGCGTGGAGTAGGGGAGCATCGAGTATTCGGCGGTGAGCCAGCCGCCCTTCGCGCCCTGTTCCTTCATCCAGCGCGGCACGGTTTCCTCGACCGTCACGCCGCAAATCACGCGCGTATTGCCCCATTCGATGAGAGTTGAACCGGCGGCGTAGGGCGCAATGTGATTTTGAAAGCGCAGTGGACGGAGTTGATGAGCGTCACGCCCGTCGGCGCGCAGGGTTGAATGAGCCATAGAACGATACGATATTAAACGCCTTTCCCGCGTCAGCAAGGCGGAAAAGCAAGCCCCGCGCCCGCCGATTAAAATTAGCTTGAATCATGCCGTGAGTATGCTAGAACAAGCGTGTGTTGCTGCTAATCCAAAGGAAACTTGTGAAGGCAAAATTAAAATTCATTCCCGCATCGCGCAGTTTGGTTTTGTTTGCATTGGTCGCCATGTTGCCGCTGGCAACTCTGGCCCAGACCAATTATTACTGGACCACCCCTGTCAGCTCACCACTCCGTAATGGTTCGCCCCAGAATGTGGCCATCGACACCGCCGGCAACGTCTATATCGTTCATACCAAGCAAGTCGTCTTGAAAGCCACGCCGTCAGGCACGAACTGGGTTGTCACCACCATCGCCGGCTTGGAGGGCGTCAGTGGCACCAGCAATGGCACAAACAGCACCGCCCGTTTCTTGAATCCTGGCGGTGTGGCTGCGGACAGAGCCGGCAACCTCTACATAGCCGACAGCGGAAACAATGCCATCCGCAAGATCACGCCCTGTGGCACCAATTGGATCACCACCACCATCGCGGGCGTCGCAAATCCAACCATTTCCGGCAACATTGACGGCACGAACGGCACCGCACAATTCGCCTTTCCACTGGGCATAGCCGTTGACGCCGCCGGAAATCTTTTTATCGGTGATAATGGCAATGTCACCATTCGTAAAATCACACATTCCGGCACCAACTGGATCACCACCACCATCGCCGGAACTGCCGGAATCGGCGGTTACCTTGATGGCACAAATGGTGACGCGCAATTCAACTACCTCTTTGGTGTGGCGGTGGACGCTGCCGACAATGTTTATGTGGCTGATACCGGCAATAACGCCATCCGCAAAGTGACACCCTCAGGCACCAACTGGATTGTCACCACCATTGGCGGTCAGCCGGGAGACCCCGACGGCAGCGCCGGCAGTGATGACGGCCTTACAAACGCGTCCAGGTTCTGGTTTCCTGTCGGCGTGGCGGTGGATGCCGACGGTAATGTCTATGTGGCCGACCAGATCAACTCCATCATCAGGAAAATCATACCCACAGGCTCCGATTGGAATACCGTCACCATCGGCGGGCAGGCGGGCGTTTACGACAACATTGACGGCACCAATGTGGCCGCTACGTTCAATACCCTGTCCGGCGTGGCGGTGGATGCATTTGGCAGTGTCTTTGCGACGGACAGCGGCAACAACAATCTTCGGCTCGGCCTCATCTTCCCGCCATCACTGCAATTTTCGCGGGCCACCAATCAAATAACCCTGTCCTATCCGGCCGCCCTCGGCACCAACTTCAATTTCGTCCTCCAAGGCGCCACGAGTCTGGATGATGGCGACTGGGCCGACATGAACAACGAGTGGCGGTTCACCACCAACGGCACACCCTACATCAATCTTACTATCACCAACAGCGTTACCAGTGAGTTCTTCCGCCTGGAAATGCAGCAATAGGTCGAAACTATTTTTTCCCGGCTTCGATGCTGGCGAAGATGTTTTCCAGACTGTTCAACGGCTCGCCCGATTTGGGCTGTAGAATCTGGCGCAGATAGTCCACGGCATCGGGGATGTTGCGGATGGACTTGGGCAGGATTGCCCCGGCGGCGTTCGCGTGGCCGCCGCCTTGGAATTTTTCAGCGGCCTTTAGCGCCTCTCCATTGCGGCTGCGAAAGCTGGCGATGATTTGATTGTTTGCGCGGCGGAACAAAGTGATCAACACGGGGAATTGCGTCGCCTGCTTTTCTAGCAACTGGTGGACGATCAAATTGTTGTTGCCGACAACCGTCTCCACGTAACCGGCGGTCGGGGAAAGCCCGGTGACATTATTTTTGCTCCACTCGAATCCGAGGGGGTTTTCAATGCGGCGTTTCACGGCCATGACTTCCAGCAGGGGATGATCCACCAGCCTTTCGATTTCACCTTCAATGAGCGTGTGCAGGTTCCAGAACTGGTAAATCTTCACAAGGTTCGCGTAATCCGTGGCAAGGACAAAATCCGGGTCGTCCTCCAGAAACAAATCAGCGACGTTGTTCAGATGCACGAGCCTGTCGAGCGCGGGCGACTGGATTCCGTTCTCCTTGCAAAGCTCGTAGCAGAGCAACCCGGCGGACTTGTTCACATCGTGGATGAGCGAGGCGTTCTTGGCCCCGGTGTCGGTGACGTGATGGTCAATGACGACCCATTCCGGCTTGTCGAGGCGCGGCTCAAAGGTGAAATCCGTCACCCAGCCGGCCCGTTCGCGCAGGTCGCGCTGTTTCCACTGGTTGTAATGGTAGGCTTCGAGCGGGATGGTCGCGCCAAACAGCTTTTTCGCGAGCCGTTGCAGCAGGACGCCGGCGAGCAGGCCGTCCAGGTCGCTTTCATGCGTGATGATGACTTCAGGCTTGGGCAACTCCGTCATGCGAACAAGATAAACCGGCGGACTTGGGATGGCCAGCGGGGAATTAATTCCCATGCCAAAAATCTCTTTGAAATTCAGTGCGCTTCCGGCCAGAATGCTCATTCACTTTGGATTTTGAATTCCGAAAATTGAATTCCGCGATCCGCATTTGAATGAAACGCACGCACCATTGCAACGAGCTGCGCCCGGCTCACATCGGGCAGATTGTCATTTTGTCCGGCTGGGTTCATTCCCGCCGCGACCTCGGCGGCCTCATCTTCATTGATGTCCGCGACCGCGAGGGCCGCACGCAAACGGTCTTCGACCCGTCGGATTTGCCAAAGGAATTGTTTGAGCGCGCCGCCGCGTTGCGCAGTGAATGCGTTGTCAGTGTCACCGGCAAGGTCCGCCAGCGTCCGGCCGGCACGAACAATCCGAAAATCCCCACCGGCGAAGTCGAGGTGATGGTGAAGGAATTGGAAGTGCTCAACGTGGCCGATGTCCTACCGTTTCCGGTGGACGATCCGGAGGCCGCGAGCAAGGTAAACGAAGAGTTACGTCTGAAATACCGCTACCTCGATTTGCGCCGGCCGGAAATGGCGCGGAACCTGAAGCTTCGCAGCAAGGTCGCCATCGCCACGCGGCAGTTCATGGACGAGCAGGGCTTTCTTGAAATTGAGACGCCGACGTTGTTCAAATCCACGCCGGAAGGCGCGCGGGAATTTCTCGTGCCGAGCCGTGTCAATCCCGGCCAGTTTTACGCGCTGCCGCAATCGCCGCAGCAGTTCAAACAAATTCTCATGGTCGGCGGCGTTGAAAAGTATTTCCAGCTCGCGCGCTGTTACCGCGACGAGGATTTGCGCGCCGACCGCCAGCCGGAGTTCACGCAGATTGACATCGAGATGAGTTTCATCGAGCGCGAGGACATTTACGCGCTCATCGAGGGTTTGCTGAAGCGAGTTTGGAAAACCGCGCTCAACATGGACGTGCCGACGCCGTTCAAGCGCATCAGCTTTGAGGAAGCGCTGAACCACTGGGGCATTGACAAGCCGGACACGCGGTTCGGGATGGAGCTCGTGGATTTCACGGAGGAATTCCGCGCCAGCAAGTTCAAGGTCTTCAGCGGAAGCATCGCCGCCGGCGGTGTGGTGAAGTCGCTGAACGCCAAAGGCATGGCTGGCGCGACGCAGGGGCAGATTGAGACGATGACCGAATACGCCAAGAGTTTTGGCGCGAAGGGACTGGCTTACATCAAAGTTGAGAAGGGGGCAGACGGTGCCACCGTCGAATGGAAATCGCCCATCGTGAAATTCTTCAGTGATACGGAAAAAGCCGCGCTCACGTCGAAATTAAAAATCGAGGAAGGCGATTTGATTTTGTTCGCCGCCGACCAATGGCTGAACGCCTGCGAAATCCTGGGCAAGATCCGCCTGTATTGTGCGGACGTTTTGAAAGGGCAGGGGAAGCTGACGATTGATTCGAATCGTTTTGATTTTCTCTGGGTTGTGGATTTTCCGCTGCTCTCGTTTGACAAGGAGCAGAATCGCTGGTATTCGAGCCATCATCCGTTCACCGCGCCGGTGGCAGAGGACATTGCCCTGCTCAAGACCGATCCGAAGAAGGTGCGCGGCCAGCATTACGACGTGGTGGTCAACGGTGTTGAACTCGGCGGCGGCTCGATTCGTATTCACCAGCCTGATGTCCAGAAAACAGTGTTCGAGGAAGTGTTGCAGATTCCTCCGGACGAAACCAAGCTCCGCTTCGGTTACATGCTCGAGGCGTTCCGCTATGGCGCACCGCCGCACGGCGGCATCGCACTCGGCTTTGACCGTCTTTGCGCGATTCTCTGCGGCACATCCAGCATTCGCGATGTGATTGCATTTCCGAAGACCGCGAAAGGCACGGACTTGATGACAGATTCGCCAGCCGCCGTTTCGCCCCGCCAGCTACGGGACTTGCACATTGAAGTGAAGGCAGTGCAGAAGGAATAGCCATTGGGAATCGGTCAACTGCTCATTTTCCGATTAAAGCAACGCGACGCGAACATAAGGGAAAAATTTAACGCACATGGCGCGCAGAATTCAAAGTGTTTTCACCGGATACGTTTCAAAAAAGGTGCTGTTGACAATACTTTTGCCGCTTAGCATCGCATTTTATTTTGGCACTCTGATCGTCGCCGCACACTTCTTCCCCTTGCCGTATGATTGGACCGTGCGTGCCATGTCGAACCTTGGCTCGCCGCGTGATAACCCCGGCCTTTACTGGCTTCCATGCCTCGGTCTTGTGATGTCATCGGTGCTGGCATTGCCCTTCGCCGGTTATGTGGAGCGACGCTTGCGCGCCATCACGCCCCGCCTCGCGCGCACGGCTTGCGTGGCGTTTGCACTTGCTTGCGTCCTGTTGCTCCTCACAGGCATTGCGCCGCAACACGTGGTGCCGGTGATTGGTTGGAAACGAATGCATGAATTTCTCGCACGCAGCTCGGCTGTGGCTTTCTTTACCGGAATGGTCTGCTGCTGTGTCTGCGCGCTTAGGGACCGGTTCCGGGTTTTTGGCGGACAGCGATCCCTAGGCACCGCATTGCCGTGTTACTGGGGATATGCCACGTTGCTACCGGTCGGCGGCCTGGCAATCATGGGAGCATTGCACTTCCTTGGTCACCAGATGGGTCAAGCATGGGCCGAACAAGCCCGACTATTTTTTCAGCACACAATGCTGTGGCATCTTGCTTTCTGGGAATGGATTGGTTCTATGATGATTTTTTTGTTCATGGTGGTCACGGTGCTGTTGCTGCCCGAAGAAATCAAACCCACCGCCGCCATTCCCGCGAGCATGCGCCGGGACGGTTCATAGCGCCCAATGACGGGGCATCCGTGACGTGATTGTGTTTCCGAAATAAAGAAGCCCGCATTTTGTGTGCGAATTCGTCTTGCCGGATTTTGCCGATTTTGCTATAAATGTGTTGCACGGCTATATGAACGAATTACTACAAAACCTTATCAAACTTCAAGCCATCGAATTTGAAGAAACCACCGAAAAAAAAGCCGGGGCGACCATCACGGACTTGCGCGGTAAAATCCCTCCGCAAATCCTGGGTCACTATGACCGCTTGGTTGCACAGGGCAAGAAAGGCGTGACTGCCATTCGCGGAGAGGTCTGCTCCAGTTGCCACATTCGAGTTCCCATCGGGGCCATCATCACTTTGAAGCGCGGCGAAGATATCCAGCTTTGCGAAAACTGCGGGCGCTATCTTTTCCTGCCGGACACGGCTGGAATGGAAACTCCAGCACCAGCCGCCGCTCCGAAGCAGGCAAGAAAAACCCGCAGAACAAAACGCGAATTGCATCCCGTTTAAGCGGGATTTACTCCTGCGTGAAGTAACTCAAGTTCTCCAGCTCGATGGCGAGGTTGACGTTGTTGATCATCACTTCTTCCGGCACGGTGAGCACGATGGGCGCGAAATTCAGAATGCCGGTGACGCCCGCGTGCACGAGTGCGTTGGCCACTTCCTGTGCCACGGCGGCGGGCACGGTGAGAATGGCCATCCTCACCCCGTTCTTTTGGATGAATTTGGGCAGTTCGTCCATGCCGTAAATCGGCTGTTTAATTTCCTTGTCGCGTTTGCGGTCCGGCTCGGCGTCAAACGCGGCGACAATCTCAAATCCCTCCTTCTCAAATCCGCGATACGACAGCAGCGCCAGTCCAAGATGACCGGCCCCTGCGAGAATCACGGGCTGCAAACGCGATGTTCCGAGTTCGTCGGCAATCTTTTGGGAAAGTTCCGCCACGTCGTAGCCCAATCCCCGCGTGCCAAACGTGCCGAAACAGGCTAGGTCCTTGCGGAGTTGAGTGGATTTCACGCCGGCGGCTTTCGCGAGCGCCTCGCTGGAAACCGTGCCGATGCCGTTCTCGCGCAGCCGCGCAAGGCAGCGCAAATAAATGGAGAGACGATATATCGTCTTCCGAGGAATGGCTGGCCGGGCTGATTTCTTCAAAGCGCGCGGACAAATTAATAGAGCGAATGGTTAAAAGCAAGTATCCGAATGATAGTCGGGAGTAGCAGTCGGCACGCGAATCGGAAACGGTGGCCAATTTTAATCTCGTCAAAGCGAGCCGTTCTTCTGATACTTTTAAGGTGATGTTTACCGGAACCTATACCGCCATTGTCACGCCATTCAAAAACGGTGTGCTGGATGCAGCCACACTCGAACGCCTGGTCAAATTGCAGATCAAGGGCGGCGTGGACGGTATTGTGCCGGTCGGCACCACCGGCGAATCGCCGACGGTGGATTACGAGGAGCACTTGGAAATCATCGCGCTGGTAGTGAAGTTCGCCGCCGGCAAAGTCAAGGTGCTTGCCGGCACTGGCGCGAATTCCACGAGCGAGGCGGTTTATCTGACGCGTGAGGCGGAGAAAATCGGAGCGGACGGCTCGTTACAGGTCGCTCCGTATTACAACAAGCCGTCGCAGGAGGGGTTGTTCCAGCATTTCCGCGCCATCGCGCGCGAAACGAAACTGCCTATCGTGCTTTACAGCATTCCGGGGCGCTGCGGCATTGAAATTGGCGTTGAGACGGTCCGCCGCCTGGCGCGCGAATGCAAAAATATCATCGGCATCAAGGAGGCCGGTGGAAGCTGCGACCGCGTGTCGCAATTGCGCTCGGCAATGGGGCCGAAATTCACCATTTTGTCCGGGGACGATTCATTGACTCTGCCGTTCATGGCCGTCGGTGCGCAGGGTGTCATCAGCGTGGCATCCAACGTCATTCCGCGGGAAGTTTCGCAAATGGTCTCGGCTTTCGTGCGTGGCGACGCGCGGAAAGCGGCGCAACTGCACGCAAAGTGTTATCCGTTGTTCAAGGATTTGTTCCTGGAGACAAACCCGGTGCCCGTTAAGGCCGCGCTGGCGATGATGGGCATCATCGCCGAGGAATACCGCCTGCCGCTTGTGAAAATGGGCGACGCGAACCGCGCGAAGCTCAAAGCAACGCTAAAGGCGTGTGGCATTTTGAAATGAACAGTCAGAGTTCAAGCTTTGGTTTGCCCCAAGCAGGCTGAAGCCTGAACTCCAGCGACAATTATGACCAACATCATCATCAACGGTTATAGGGGCCGCATGGGTCAGGCCATTATCGCCCGCGCGGCCCGCATGCAAGGAGTTAAAATTGTAGCCCAAACGGACAAAGAAAATGATCTGGTTGGAAATCCCAACGAAGGTGATGTCGCGATCGATTTTAGTTCTCACAATGCAACCGTTGACCTTGCCAGATGGTGTGCGAAGAATGAAAAAGCGCTCGTCATTGGCACGACCGGCCACACGGACGCTGAGGCGTCTGAAATCCGGAAGTTTGCAAAGGAAATCCCGATGGTTTGGGCGTCGAATTATTCCTCCGGCGTCAACACGCTGTTCTGGCTCACGCGCAAGGCGGCGGAAATCCTCGGCCCTGACTTCGACCTCGAAGTGGTCGAGATGCACCATCGCCTGAAAAAAGACGCGCCCAGCGGCACGGCCAAGACGCTGGCGGAAATTCTGGCGGGCGTCCGCAAACTGCAATTGGACGAGGCCGCGCGGCACGGTCGCGTCGGCATCGTTGGCGAGCGGACGCAGTCGGAAATCGGCATTCATTCCATACGCGGCGGCGATGTAGTCGGCGATCATACGGTCATTTTTGCCAACACCGGCGAACGGGTTGAGTTGACGCACAAGGCATCAAGCCGCGATACCTTCGCCAACGGCGCCTTGCGCGCGGCGCTCTGGGTTGTGAAGCAGAAACCCGGCCTCTACGACATGCAGGACGTGCTGGGGTTGAAATGAAGGCAGAAAGCGGAAGGCAAAAGGCGGAATTTAAAAAAAATGCCTTCGTTGCGCTTGGCTCCAATCTCGGTGATACACGGAAAGTCATTCCGGCTGCAATGGCGCAACTGCAAACTTTTTCCGATAAACCCATTCTCAAATCCTCGCTCTGGCAGACATTACCCGTGGATTGCCCACCGGCTTCACCGAAATTTGTGAATGCGGTCGCCGGCTTTGAGCCGCGTGAGGGAGAAACGCCGGAATCGTTGCTGGCAAAGTTGCAATCGCTAGAAAGGGAATTTGGCCGACAGGCAAAGAAAGTCTTGAACGAACCACGTTCACTGGATCTGGATTTGATAGTGTTTGGTAATGAAACACGGAATGCACCGGAATTGATTTTGCCGCACCCGCGCGCCCATTTGCGGCGGTTTGTGCTTCAACCATTGAGCGAGATCACGCCGGAATTGATTTTGCCGGGGCAAAGGAAGACGGTCGAGCAATTGTTGGCTGAACTTCCGGCGGATGAAACGGTCACGCGAATTTGAGTTTGTCGCCGTAGAATTTCCGATGTTCGGCAATGGCGTAGCGGTCGGTCATGCCGGCGATGTAGTCGCATACGACGCGATGAAGACCCGCTTTGCGCTTCTGCCGGCGGGACTGCTCGCCGATTTCCTCGGGATGCTTCAGATAAAAATGGAACAAGTCGCGCAAAAGCTGCCTCGCCCGGATGTGCGGCTCGTTTACCACGCGGTTGTAGTAGAGATTTTTGTATAGGTAACGCCGGAGTTCGATGTTCAGTTCGCGGCGCTCCGCGCTGTATCGGATCAGCGGTTTCGCGCAGCGCCGCACATCGTCGGCGGATGAGACGGCGGCCCTGCGGATAAGCCGTTCGCTGTTTTCCACCACGTCGTGGATTTGCTGGTCAATGATGGTGCGGATGGTGAAATAACGGCGGCATTCATCGGGCAAATCGCCGTGTTCCTTTTTCACCTTGCGCGCGGCGTGCGCCCAGACGCGGACTTTTTGGGACAACTTCGTTTCAGACAACAAGCCGGAATCCAAACCGTCATCAAGGTCATGGCTGTAATAGGTAATTTCATCGGCGAGATTGGCGATTTGTGCCTCGAGTGACGGATTTTTGGCGGCAAAATCTTTTTTCTCGCCAGGCTGGTCAAAGGCCGTCTGGTGTTTCGCCAATCCTTCGAGCACTTCCCATGAAAGATTGAGGCCGGAGAAATCCGGATATTTTTGCTCCAATTCCTCGACAATACGAAGGCTGTGACGGTTATGCTCGAAACCGCCGTGGCGCTTCATCAGTTCGTGGAGCACCTTTTCGCCTTTGTGTCCGAATGGCGAGTGACCAAGGTCGTGTGCAAGTGCAATTGTCTCGGCGAGGTCGGTGTTCAGACGAAGTGCGCTGGCGAGATTGCGCGAGATGGCGGCGACTTCCATTGTGTGCGTAAGCCGGGTGCGGAGGTGGTCGCCGGTGCCGTTGAGGAAAACCTGCGTCTTGTATTCAAGCCGGCGGAAGGCGCGCGAGTGGATGATCCGGTCGCGGTCACGCTGAAACTGGGTGCGCCACTCTGGCGGCGGTTCGGGATATTTGCGTCCGCGGGTGTCGCCGCTGAATTGCGTGAAAGGCGCAAGGATATGCCGCTCGATTTGCTCCAGTTCCTGGCGCGTGCGCGGCATGATTTTAACTTGCCAGCAATTCCTGGACGGAAATGCCGCGCAATTCAAACAGGCGGCGGATGGTGTCTTCGATCAGATTGTTCGGGCAACTCGCGCCGGCGGTGACGCCGACGGTGATCTTTCCAGATGGCAGCCAGTCGGGCGTCTCGACT
>Ga0265338_10008891_pt1 | contig 12096 bp, 23 predicted proteins | sample 42126metaG_FD_193579 | JGI IMG/M metagenome (GOLD analysis project Ga0265338, IMG submission 193579) | Rhizosphere microbial communities from Carex aquatilis grown in University of Washington, Seatle, WA, United States - 4-21-26 metaG | ecosystem: Host-associated > Plants > Roots > Rhizosphere... | reverse complement strand
AGACCGGAAGGGGGTAGCAGTCATCCCAAATTTATAATATGTACGCTTCCAGGCTGTTTTGTTGAGTTTTCGGTATGTTTTAGCCCCCGAATGGTGGAATTCATCAATAATAACACAATCATAGTTTGCGTACGATTTTGAGGACAAAGCGTCGACGTTCTCGACGGCTATTGGTTTCTTGTCACGAATACTACCTACTTTTTGTGACAAGAACGTGGCAGATAAGGTCTCAGTCAATTGTCTCTTAAGTTCTAGAGTTGGGACAACTACCAAGGTTGGGACTTGTAGCTTGTTTATGATTAAAGCTATAATAGCGCTTTTACCTAAGCCGGTAGGTGCTACCACAATACCCCTGGTGCGCTTTAGGCAGGCTTCTGCAGCCTCTATCTGTTCAGGATAGGGTGTAAAGCCTAGATTCATTTTAAACAGCCCAGGTTGACTTACAGGACGTTTTCGAAGGTCTTTGGTAGTTAGGGTCTGTCCTAGACCTTTAAAGTGCCTATAAACGATTGGCAGTAGTCCTGTAGGGAATGTACCTTTCTTATCTATCAATGGAACTCTGAGAGGTGTGGAACCGGGCTTAGCTGGTAGATTGTAACTCAGAATGGACCTTAGCTTTTTCAGCTGGTCTATATTCAGGCCTTCTAGGTTGCATTCTGAGTTATCAATCGTTAAAGTCATAGATGCCGTTTTCTCTCTAATCCTTGTCTGCAACGGCAAGGCGCGAAAAAGCAGGCTAGGCACCGCTTCTTCTCTGAATCCTCAAGCTTTTTAAGATTCTCCATAAGCTCTCTATGTTGTTCAAGAATTCTTTCTATCATAGCGTCGAAATCTTCGTCAATCATTTCAGCCCCTTAGCCCATTCACGCATTATAAGTTCCCTGATATGCTTATATTGCTCTCTCAGGACAGCTTCTGGCATAGTTTTCACAAAAGATGCCATGATTTGTGACTCTTCTTCTGTCATCCTAAGGCTTGGTATATCTGTAGGTGGGTACATAACCCAGCTAGTATCGCCTTTACCCCTATCAGAATATTTCATTAGGTCCACCCATACCGGAATGCATAAGGATTAGGACTAGTAGTATGCTCATAACTATAAAAAACCAGATACTATCTCTTTTATTCACTTTCATGTTACTAACGTACCACAATTGTGTTATTGTGTCAATATAGTATAAATTTTGGTCTTTATTTAGGTGTTGACAGACCTTAAATCTCATGATACCCTAATAACATGACTCGCTACGCAGTAAAAATAAAGGTTAAGAGTATAGGGGGCAGTATTCTTAGAAAGCCCTCTAAGGCTTTAGCATTGGTCCTATTACTGCTTTTATTTGTAAATAACGCTAGGCTTGCTGGTATTGGCCCTTGGTATTGTCTAAGGTAAACAAGATATACACCCCCCTGGGTAGCGTCTGCCTTTTGTTGCGATACCGAAAGGTTAAGAGTATAGGGGTAGTTAACAATTACCCCTCAATTGTTAAGATTAGAGTAAACCATGAGTGAATATTTCCTAGCCCACACCATATCTAACCTACCTAACAGAGAAGACATGATTAGTCACATGGTGTTAAAATATGTCCCTGAAGACGAAAGATGGCAGACAAGCTTGGGGCGCTATACCACAGACTGGGCACCTTGGCGTATTTATTGTGAAAATCAACCAGCCTATGACTATTTCCTAACTTTAATGTCAGATTTAGAAATATTACTTTATGACATAGATTTAGCTTGTAAAGCTCCCCAACCTAGTATATATTAGTATTTGTCGTTACACTCCCCCTCCCCGAGACCCCCTCTACGTAGGTTAATCGACCTTTAAGAAGCGTAGAGGGGGTTTTTCTTTTAACTTGCATAAAACCTCTAAAAAATATAGGATATATGAGTATGAAGCGTAAAAAGAAAAATCATGAAATGGTAGTGAGTTTAGACGAGTGGGTAGATAACTTTACTAGCTACATAGCCGCCGAGAACCTTAAGCTTATCCGCAGTTATGGTGCGGATAAAGGTGATAAAGCGCTGAAAAAGCTTTACGTTTCCTTCTTAAAGAACTACTTAGAGACTGTCATTTTGGCCGTCCTTAGCGACTATCCTAAGGAAATGATGGATGATAAAGAGATTTATGAGTATGTTAGCGGGCACTTTAAAGACTTGAAATATGACATCCAGAATGAGATAGCCTTGGCATTCAACGACGCGGTATCTAAGTTTTCAGGCCAATACCTTGATTACTATTGTGAGATTAAACCTATCCCTGAACCAGCTAGTAACAAAACCCATTAGGAGTGTGTATGAAAACTGAAACTAAGACTAGAAAATTCGGTTATGCCTTAAATATCAAAAGGGACCATAAATGGGTAAGAGTAGGGTTTCTGTTCAATAACGGACGTGAAGCCTTTGATTACCTTCAGTCCTACTACCCTAAAGAAGAGACCTGGTCCATTAACGCTGTTAGGGTTAATGTACAGCCAGTAGGGTACGAAAAATGAGATACTTGATTAGATTTTTGATAGTATTTTTAATAGTTTGCAACATCGTTTTAGCGTGCCAACCTAAAAGTGTAGAAACACCGGTTGAATCGGACGATTGCGACAATTCATGCCATTGGGGCGGCGGAAACCCCCATCCAGGAGACTTATGATTGAATTAAGTACAAGAAATAAAGTTATTATTGCAGTCAGCGCAATGGCCGTATCTTTTGCGAGTGGCCGTTATCTCACCCCGGTTAAGGTTAAGACTGAAACTAAGGTTGTTACCGTGGAGAAGGTAGTGGCGGATACTACCAAGCACGACACTACCAAAACCCATAAGACAACCACCACCGTTGAGAAGGACCAACCTAATGGTGAGAAGGATACCACAACCACAGTAGTTGAGGATACAGGCGTAAACGATATAGACAGCACTAAGACTACGACAACTTATAACACCAGTTCAGACACCCTTAAACAGGTCACTAAGGACAGCGGTAAGACATCGGTAGCCCTTTTGGTTGGTGCCCAAGTCAATCCTAACATGTTATCAACCCCTTCACTTACAACCTCACCCTTCGTCTTTGGAGCACATGTCCAAAGGTCTATCATCGGTCCTGTTACAATCGGCGTTTGGGGTTTAAGTAACTTGACTTTCGGCGCTAGCGTTGGTATATTGTTTTAATGAGGAGTAACTAATGCTAAGTGATAAGAGATTAGATAAGATCCAGAAAATTCTAAGTGTAGAAGAATTTTTAGAAATAGACCGGATGTCCCCCGAACAACTGAAGGATAGGATTGTACAAGCTGAAAGTTCAATTAAAAATACTTTAGAAGAGTTAGAAGCCAATCCAAAGTACGAGGAACTTAAAGAAGATCTTAAGGCTTTGTCCGCCGGACTTAGAGAAGTTAAAAAGAGACAAAACGCAATTATCCAGTTATGTCTGGATCTATTAAATAACCCGGAGTAACACGTGACAAAAGAAAAAATGATTAGTTTACAGAGTTATCTGGACCAAATGACTAACAAGTTGACTTCAGTCCTACCTAAGAAGCACCTCCACCGTGAACCTCAATATAGGGCATTTCTAAGGAATGAAATCCGAATGGTTAAGTCTAAGATCGAAGCGGCTAGGCTAGAAGGAGTTGTAAAATGAGCATGTTTTATTTTATCCTGATTCTCTACGTTGCCATTATGTGTTTACTAGGCGGTTAACATGCAAGAAATCAAACAGTTTATTGAGCATTACACAGAGATGCTACCAGTTGGCACTTCCATTAGCTATACAGAAGCCGAGAAGCGAGCAGGTGCTTTCCTAGAGGCTATGGCTAGGATTGTGGACTGGAAGCATGTTTTAACGACTGAGAAAATTAAGCTTTTGACGGTTCAGACTAGTGTTTACGCCGTTCAGATGTCTAAAGGGGTCGCCAAGACCGTAACCGAAAATAAGTTGACAGCTGAAGCCAGCGCCGAATACACCAAGGCTAGAGAAGAGCTAGAGGGTATCGAGAACGATATCAGCTATTTGAAGGCCTATCAGGATATCTTTAATAACGCACATATATTCTATAGAACTATGGCGAAAGGCGACAACGTATGAAGTCAAAACAACTTTTACCAGAACTAGACAGCCTAAGAGACCTGCTAGAGTCGGCCATAAAACACGATAGTACTTGCTCAATAAGTCCATTTCAGGCTAAACTACTTCTACTGGACATCGATAAAATTAACTTATTCTTAATCGAATATTTCAAGAAAGAGTGACAATGTCTAAATTCGATATGGGCTCGTTAGCCTCAGATATTAAGAAGCAGTTTAAAGATACTAAATTGTCGGGAAAGATAGGCATTGGTAACCGACTAAGACAATTAGGTCCCGATGATTTTTTGAAAATGCCTAAGTTTTGGCAGGAAGCAACAAATACTCCTGGGCTGCCTTACGGTGCCGGAGTTCAATTCGCAGGCAAAACCGACTCAGGTAAAACTTCCGTTGCTATAGAAGCTATGAAGGCCGCTCAAGAACAAAATCACGGTATCATTTACGTAGAAACGGAAAACAAAACCACTGAAAGGGATTTAGTTATAAAAGGTATTGATCCGTCCCAAGTTATTATCATTCGTACTACTATAGCTGAACAAGCATTTGAGCTACTCTTTACCGCTTGGGATAGCTTTGATAAAGCTTACCCAGGAAGTCCTTTATTGATAGTTTGGGATTCCTTTGGAAATATGGTCTCCCAAAGAGACTCTCAGCTTAGTATGATTGAAGATAAACAACAAATCGGCGGTAAAGGTAAATCTAATAGGCTGGGATTGAGTAAACTTTATTCAAGATTTGAACAATCCTCAAAAGTAGCCTTGTTCATCGTAAATTATACTTATGCAAATTTAGGTTCTCCAGGTAAAACCAATGCGGGTGGGGATGCTTTAGGACTTTTAAGCTCCTTGATTTATCAAACGGCAAGGCGCGGTTGGATTGAAAAAACGGTTAAAGGTGAAAAAGTTCGGTTAGGTGCACAAGTACAATGGACTTTATATAAAAACCATGTGTTTAAAGACAACCCAGGACCTAAGCAGGTGTTAGTTAACATAACTTCAAACGGACTAGAAGTTGTAGGTAAAAATAACGACACCGAAGAGACAGAGGAGTGACTATTTATGGAAATAATTATCGCGAACGAAGCAAGGATTAGAGCGAGAGACGGACGGAAGAAGCAACGTGAAAAACTATTTATGGAAATTAATAACAAAATTATAATGTATGCTGATAAAGGCTACATATCCATATATGATAGCCCATTATTTATAGATGATGACTTAAAAATCAAGTTAGAATCTTTAGGTTATTTGTTAACACCATACTACCCAGAATCCACAGTGTCACGTTACATAGTCAGCTGGGAGTAAATAATGTCTACGCCAATCGCAGTAACGATTTCAGACATCCATTTCAACCTAAATACTTTATCTATAGCTTCTAAAGCCCTAAAATCAGCTTTGAGAAGGGCAGAGTATCTAGGAGTACCATTAATCATAGCTGGTGATCTACATGATACAAAGGCTATCATACGAGCCGAGGTAATGAATGAGCTTATTTACATTATTCGTTCTGCCAGAACACGTATTTATATTTTGGTTGGCAATCATGATCTATGTAACGAACGCGGGTCCGTTCACGGATTAGAATATCTCGACCCTTATGTAACGATTGTAGATAAAACCCAATGCCTAATGAGAGGTGATTTAAACTGGGCGTTAATACCTTATATGCATGATAAGAATGAATTAATTCAAACTATAGATGAATTAAAACCACATACTAAGTTGTTAATTATGCACCAAGGCTTTATGGGAGCCTATATGGGCGATTACATGCAAGATAAGACATCTATAAGTGTAGACGCGGTTAAGGATTTTACAGTTATTTCGGGGCACTACCATAGGCACCAAACTATAGGCACCGTAACCTATATAGGCAGTCCTTATACAATCACCTTTGGCGAAGCTAACGACGGTCCTAAGGGCTTCCTAATCCTTAATGAAGACGGTACTTTTACTAGGGAAATCCTCAATCTAAGGAAACACCTGGTGATTAACTGTGACATTAAAGACATATATGAGAGTGAAATATATAAGGATTATAACCGAGAACGCGGCGACCTTTTATGGTTAAAGGTTAACGGTCCATTATCTGAGTTACAAAAATTAGATAAATCGGCCTTTCCTAATATAAAACTTGAATTAATTCCAACGGATAGCCAAGAACTCAAAGCCCCCACAAAAGAGATGACAGGCGAAGAAATCTTTGATAGTATCATAGATAACTTGTCAGACAGTGTAGAGCATAGAAGTAACTTAAAGAGGCTATACCGTGAAATTACTGAAGGCTAAAGTAGAAAATTTCGGCTCCTATGACACCTTAGAATTTGACTATACAAATCTAGGACTTACCTTAGTTCATGGCGCTACTGGTTCAGGTAAAAGTACACTGCAAGACATAGCTTTTTGGTGCTTATTCGGGCAGACCGCTAAAGACGGTAATGTTGACGATATAAGAATGTGGGGTACAAATACCACAATTGGGAGACTTAGCGTATGTACCCCCCAAGGAAACCTGGAAGTAACTAGGATAAGGGGAAAGACAAATGAAAACGATTTATATTGGATTGAAGAAGGTTCGGATACTCCCACTAGAGGTAAAAATGCCCTTGAAACTCAGGAGCTCCTTGAAAGGCGCCTTGGTGTCGACAGCGAACTTTATAGCGCCGGAGCTTATTTTAATGAGTTCAGCCCTACCAGTTCTTTTTTCACAGCTAAAGCAGAAGCTCGTAAAGAGTTATTTGAAAAAATAGCCGATTTAGAACTACCATATAAGATAACTGTAGCCTCGTCCTCAACTAGGAAAGACCTAAGGCCTAAGTTAGTCGATGCCAAAGCTAGGCAGTCTAAGACTATAGGCAAATTAGACCAAGTCAAAAAGTCTATAGAAGACACTGACGATAGACTAGAAAAATGGGATATTAACCATTTCAATGAGATTGAACTGCTTAAAAAGAAATCAGAGAACTTCCTTAAAGAGAAGTCCTATAAGATCCAAGCTATTCAGACTAAAATCGACGCATACGAGGCAGCCAAGGCTAAGACCTTAAAAGAGTCAGAAAATAGGATTGAAGCCCTAAAGCTTAAGATCCAACATGCAGATAGTACACAATGCCCAACTTGCGGAAATTGTAAAGAGCCACTTGACGAATATAGACATAGACTTGAGTTTTTACAGGCCAACCTAAAACAGACTGAAGCCCAAGAAAACCCGCATACTTTGATGTTAGAGCCAGTCCTAAACTGGGACAACCAGTATGACGAGCAAATCGAGAAAGCAACTGTACAGCTAAACCCCTTTGTAGATCAACTACATAAGCTTAACTCTGAGTTTACTGAGCTTTTAAAGGCTGAAGCACTTCTAAACGACCTGGCGTTAGACCTACAGTATAGGATAGACTGCCTACTCCAGATTCAAGACCTGGCTTCAGACCTACGCGGTGAGTTACTAAAGAAGTCCATTAGCATGGTAGAGGCCAACACTAACGACTATCTAAGCAAGTATTTCGATGCTGAGTTTAAGGTCTTATTCGCGGTTGACTCTGACAACCTAGACGTTCAAATCTTTAAGAACGGCAACGAATGCAACTATAAACAACTAAGTAAAGGCCAACGAGGGCTTCTAAAGCTATGTTTTGTGGTGTCTATAATGCAGGCTACTTCGAATAAGGTAGGTGTGTCGTTCAATACTCTGTTCTTTGATGAAAGTCTCGACGGCCTAGACGATACCTTAAAAATTAAGGCATTTAGGCTTTTTGAAGCTTTATCTCTGGAACATGAATCTGTTATCGTTATAGACCACAGTGTGGAGCTAAAAGAATTGTTTCAGAATAGGTTCAGTGTTACTATTGAAGACGACGTTAGTAGGTTAGAACATGAAATTTAAGAAAGGTGATGTCGTTTATGCCAAGGTATCTCATATTTTAGGCATAACTAAGAATCGCCTGTATATAATTGAAGGATATGGCATACCCAGCAACAATATACCAGTGGTTTCTGTAAACGGCTTCTTTTTCATGGAAAACATTTTCGGACTACTTGATGATCTATCTGAACTAGAAAGGTTACTACTTGAATAAGCCAGAATCTAAAAAAGAACGTAATCTCCTAAAAGGCGCTATCAGACGAGTGTTCAGCCGTTCTGACTTGAGACGTAAGATTGTAGAATTGACAGTCGTACAGCATGAGGACAAGACTAGACCCAGAGTCAAAACCTGGTGTAAATGCCCTAGCTGTCTAGAGTTTGTACCTAAGAGTTACCTACAAGTTGATCACATTGAACCAATTATAAGGTTAAATGAGAGTTTAGACGATTTAGATTGGAATACGATCATAGATAGGGTATGGTGTGAAGAGAACAACTTGGTTGCAATTTGTAAGCCATGTCACGAGACCAAGACCAAGGCAGAAGCTAAAGAACGTAGAAGATTGAAGAAGGAGCGAAAATGAATAATGTTAAACAGTTACGTGGACAATTGAGACAGGTAGTTAAGGAAATGCTTCCAGAGACCCTCACAGAACAACATTATGAATCCCTTAAGAAACACATTGATGCTAGAATCAACGAAATCGAGAAGTCAGTTAAAGACACGATGCACACAATCAATGAAAGACACAAGGACACCATGTCCTATCTGCTCCGAGAAGTATCAGTTCCAAAGGCTGTAGAACCTAAAGACCAAGCTTAACGGACATTCTGGCACTATAAAGGGGACTCATGAAAAAATTTAAAGGTCCACGTGTACTCGTATTCGATATAGAAACCGCTCCAATCCTTGGTTATGTTTGGGGTTTATGGGAGAACAATGTAGGACTTAACCAAGTCAAATCAGACTGGTATATCCTAAGTTGGGCAGCTAAATGGCTCGGTGACAAAAAGGTAATGTATCAGGACCAACGAAATGCCAAGAATATCGAAAACGACAAGGAATTACTCAAAGGCATTTGGAGACTCCTAGACGAGGCAGATATCGTTATCACCCAGAACGGTAAAGCTTTTGACCAAAAGAAGCTGAACGCTCGTTTTATCATGAATGGTTTCCAACCCCCAAGCAGTTATAAGCATATAGATACAAGGCTTATCGCTAAGAAGCATTTCGCGTTCACAAGCAATAAGCTCGAGTACATGACTGACAAGCTTAATAAGAAATATAAGAAGCTCAAGCACAGTGAGTTTGGCGGTTTTGAGCTTTGGTCCGAGTGTCTCAAGGGTAACCTAAGTGCTTGGAAAACAATGGAAAAATATAATAAATACGACGTTTTGGCAACAGAAGAATTGTACAACACCTTAATTCCTTGGGATAGCTCCGTTAACTTCAATCTTTACCATGACTCTGAAGATAACACCTGCAAGTGTGGCTCTACTGAGTTTTGGCAGAATGGCCACGAGTACACGTCTGTTGGTAAATTTAAACGGTTTAAATGTAAGAAATGTGGAGCTTACACCAGGGATAGAGAGAACCTTTTTTCTAAGGAAAAACGAAAAAGCCTTAGAGTTTAGTTACTTATAGAAACTTGACTTATTCACCTAAGTGTTTTATATTATAAATATGAAATACTTAATGGTTATACTTTTAATACTAAGTTTCATAGGTAAGACAAACGCCGTAGAGCATACGCCTTCTAGAATCCCTTTCTACATCCTGAACGCTGCCAATGCCTATAAAATCGACGTAAACCTAATGTATGCTATATGCCTTACAGAATCCAAATGTAACGCTAGAGCAGTCAATAAAGACGATGGCACGCCTAAAGAGAAGGCAGCGGGCATTAAAGTAAAGTCTTACGGTTTATTCCAAATTAAAGCTGCTACAGCTAGTACCCTAGGTTTCGTTGTTAAGGAAACTGTCACAATCACCAAGAAACGTGGTAAACACATGGTTAAGGTCACCAAAATCATTGACCATAGTGACGAGCTATTTAAAGCCGATGTAAACGCTATCTATGCCGCTAAGCTCCTTCATAAGCTTTATAAGAAGTATGGAACCACTGAAAGGGTTATCTCAGCTTATAACGCTGGCCATCCTATTGAAAGTAATGGTGACTACGTTCTTAAAGTCCTTAAGAACTACGTAAAATTAACAATCGATAAAAGACAATGATGTTCAAAGAAGGCGACATCGTAATGTGTGTAAGCCATTATGCTACCCGTCTAACCCCAGGTAATCTGTATAAAGTTATAGATACGTTTTATAGTCATAATATGATGCTTGGTATCGTCACTGTAAAAGATATTTTCGACTCCAACGTTGTAGGTCACTATTCAGACAATATGTTTAGGCTTGACGCTGACATCTCTGATCTAGAAAGGTTATTATTCAAATGAAAACACCCGACTATATCTTAGTAGCCGAATACAGTTATGTTAACGACAACTTAGATCACTTGATTTTACCCGGGGGGTCCTTCGTTAGGCCTATACAGGAAAGCTATGTACCCAAGCACGTTAAGGACCGTAAAATCAATGCTTGGTTTAACAGTGCTATTGAGGTATACTGCTATACAAGACAGGGCATTATATCCATACCTTGGGACTGTTTGAGGTTGAAATGAAAAATATAGAAGTAGAATTTAAATATTCAGCTGAAACGATACCGCTGAGTGTGTTTAAAGATTTCTGTTTAAATAGAAAACCAGAGAAATTCCTAATAATATCAGGCTATGATCACTTTTATTCCAATCCTGAACAACCTAACTCATTCTACCGGCATAGGATAAACACCAACGAAAACCAGTTGACTTTTAAACGTAAAAAGGTAGAGCAAAATAACTATATCAGGGAAGAACACAATATAGACTTACCTCTATCCGTCTCGGAAGAGAAAATCAAAGACCTATGTAATATCCATGGGTACACCTACGATACATCCATATTCAAAAACTGCTTTATTTATAATTACGAGTATTACACCCTGGTATATTATATATGCTATAATAGAGATTTAGATGTGCTAGGGCAATTCATTGAGATTGAAATGAAAGAAGACTATGGCTGGGCTAACGAAACGGATGCCTTCAACGAGTTATTAATCCTTGAAAAAGTTTGTAAAAACATAGGTGCGGTACCCTCCACCAGAATTAACGAATCTCTGTATGAGATGTTTAGGAATAAAATATGATTATAGCGTTCACAGGCCGCATGGGCAGTGGTAAATCCACAGCCATTCAAATCCTTAAAGACATGGGCTTAGACGTAGTATTGATTAAATTCGCCGACCCTCTCTACGACATGCAAGAAATGATCTACCGTAGGATTGAAGGCGCTTATAAACGTCCCGAAACCTTTGTTAAGGACCGTAAACTTCTACAATGGCTTGGCACCGAGTGGGGTAGAAACCACATTAGTGAAACCCTATGGGTTGACCTATGGAAGGCCGATGCCCATTATACCCAAGAAAACTACCCCTGGAAAATCATCGTTTGTGACGATGTGAGATTCGATAATGAAGCTGAAACGGTTAGAAGTCTTGGTGGTAAGGTTATCAAGCTTGAAACCACAAAATATACAGCTCACAACCCAAACGGTATTTCTAACCACGTAAGCGAGTTAGGTGTTGACAGTAAATTAATAGATGATACTATATTGAATAACGACAGCGTAGACGAGCTTAGAAATCAATTAATTAGTAAATTAAATCTTAAGGAGATAAAACATGGCACTACAAAAAGCTAAAAAAGACAGTACTTCAACAGCCTTCAAGTTTGTTGAAGCTGGTGATACTTTGAAAGGTTACTACCAAGGTCAAGTAACTAAGACTATCAATGGTAGTCCAGCTGTAGAACACACTTATAAGACACCCAAAGGAGTCTTTGGCGTTCTCGGTCAAGCCAACATTTTGAACCAACTCAAGAATAACGGCATCAATCCTGGCACCTACGTTGAAATTACCTTCACTGGTAACGTTCAACGCCTTAAGAACGGCCGCACTATGAAGGTCTATGACGTCAGCTTTGACCCAGAAAACCTTGACTCCGATGCCACACCTCCAACCCTAGAAGCTCCAGAAGACGAAACTGATTCAGG
>Ga0265338_10008890_pt1 | contig 12098 bp, 10 predicted proteins | sample 42126metaG_FD_193579 | JGI IMG/M metagenome (GOLD analysis project Ga0265338, IMG submission 193579) | Rhizosphere microbial communities from Carex aquatilis grown in University of Washington, Seatle, WA, United States - 4-21-26 metaG | ecosystem: Host-associated > Plants > Roots > Rhizosphere... | reverse complement strand
GTGGTGCTTGGCGATGAGGAAATGGCCGTTGCCGATCAGGACATTGACACGGGTCGTGCGGCTTAGGGCCATAGGGCGGGGGTCCTCGACGTGAACGATTGGTAAGATGATCGGGGGGTTGCGATGCGTCAACCAATGCGGGGACATGGATCGAAGGGCGGAGGCCGGTCTCGATTGGCACAGGTTTGCCACGGATGGATCGCGTTGATACGTGCCGGTGCGGCGAGTTATTGGCGACGCGGGATGTGGCATGACGGACTGCAGCAGGTTGCGCCGGAAGCCAGCGCCGAAAAACTGCTGGCTGCGAGGCGCACCTTTGGGCCAGCGGCGCTGCTATGGGTGGATCAAGATGGCGACAGCGTCGAACGAGTCGGCGATGATTTGTTCCGCGCTCGGATCCCCCGCTTCGCCGATTCGAACGCGATCAGCACTACGACGCCAGCCGAGGCCTGGCTGCGAATATGCCGGGAAGGCGCGGCGCTTCATCCGGCGCCCGCGTCAGGGTGGCATCGCTCTAGTGGTTCGCGACAAAGCCGATCAGGTTCGATCGGGTCAGCGTGACATGCCGCGACACGCTGGGTGGCCCGTTGGCAAACACCCAGGCCGTGGCCAGTTCGCCGAACGCGTCGCTGGCCGACATGGCATCCACTGGCACGACCACATCATAACCGCGCAACGCCGCTGCACTTCCCGTGTAAAGTACCGCCCCCTGTGCGGTCGTGCCGGTCACGATCACGGTGCGGATGTGTTTTGCCTTGAGGATGTCCGTCAGGTCCGTGTCGAGGAACTTGTCGGCGCCTGCGCTCACGGCCGGATCACCGGGCTGCGGCGCAAGTACTTGGGGGGTATCGCGAACCGAACCGTTCGGCACGGTGCTGTAGATGATGGCCGTGCCATGCGCGCGGGCATCGGCCAGCAGTTTGGCCACGGTGGGAAGCGACTCGAAGCAGCGCGGACGCTGCGCCGGATTGCAGGTTCCGGTGGAGAAATCGAGCAGTAGCAGCGCGGTTTGGCTCGGCTCGACTTTCACAGGCTGGAGCACTGGCGGGGGTGGCAGTTTCATTGTGTCCCAGGACGCGACGACGTCGTCGGCCAGCGCGGGTTGGACGCTGCGGAGCACGGCCGCAACAACGGCGATAGAGCAGAGGCGGCTTCGGGTCATGGGTGATCTTTTCATCGCGCTCGGGTCAGGCCTTGATGAGGTCCTTGTATTGTTTCAGCGCCTCGAAATTGGCGCGGATGATCTCGGTGGTGCGTTCCTCGCCGACCCAATCGCCGGCCATCTTGTTGTCGTGTAGCCACTTCTGGAACTCGGGCGCCTCGAGCGTGGCGCGATAGGCCGCAACGAATTTGCTGTAATCATCGGGATGCTTCGCCTTGAACGCAGCGGGAAACACGAAGGTCCGGACCGAGCCGCTGATCAGCGGCACCGACGTGTGATAGGCTTGCAGCACTTCGTTGATCGGCGGCGCGTCGTATCCCATTACCCGATGGTCGAGAAAGACCGCAAGCGGGCGGACGAATCCGCTGATGAACTCGGCGCCTTCGGCCTGGCCGATATTGAAATCGACCTGCCCGCCGGCAAGCGCCGTCCGCATCGCGCCGGCCCCGTCGAAAGTGACGATTCGAACCGCATCGGGCCCGAGGCCGAGCGCATGCAGCAGCGCCATTGTCGTGATGTGGCCGACCGATCCGAAATCGGCGCCCGTGCTGATCTTGCCGGGATTGGCACGGATCGCGTCGATCAATTCGGCCGCGGTGCGCCATGGACGGTCCTTGGGGACCAGCAGGATCGTGTAGTCGGTCCACTGCGCGTTGACGAAGGTGAACGAGTCGAGCGTGTAGTGCGCGTGGGTCACAAGGATGTTGACCGGAATGAACGGTGTTGCCGGCGTCATCATCACGGTATAGCCGTCCGGCGGCTGCTGCATGAACCACGTGGTCCCGATCAGTCCTCCGGCGCCGGCGCGATCGACCACGGTCATTGGCTGGCCGAGATATTTCGGCATGAACTGGGCGAGGCCGCGCGCAAGCCGGTCGGCGCTGCCGCCGACGTCGAACGGGACGAGGATCGTGAAGGGTCGTCGCGGCCACTGATCGGCCTGGGCCGGAGCGAGGCGCGACGATGCGAGCGCCGCTGCGCCCACGGCAAGCAGGTTTCTGCGCTGCATTGTCACACGATCCTTCCTTGCCGGCTTGCCGCAACGTGGGCTCGTGCCGGCCGCAGGTATGGGAGCGCCACCGAGACGGCGAACAGCACCAGCATGCCAAGGGCTATAGGCCGCGTTGCGATGAAACCAAAGTCGCCACCGCTCATCTGGTAGGTTCGCAACAGCGCGCCCTCGGTCAGGCGGCCGAGCAGCAGGCCGACGACGACTGCGGCGACCGGGTAATCGAAACGTTGCATGAGCCAGCCGATCACGGCAAAGACGGCCAGCGTGATCGGCCCCGCCATGTTCTGCGCCAGTGCGAAGCTGCCGATGACGGCCAATGCGAGGACGATCGGTACGAGGAAGCGCAGCCGCACCTTGACCACGAAGCCGGCCACGAAGATGAAACCGAAGCCAATCACTGCGAGAATGGCGACCTGCGCAAGGCTGGACAGAATGACGGCGTAGACCAGATCGGTATGGTCGCGCATGAAGGCGGGACCGCCGGTGATGTTGTGCATACCGAAGGCGACCAGCATGACCGCCGTTGCGCCCCCGGTTGGGATACCGAGCGCGAGCAAGGTTGCCATCGAGCCGCCTTCCGAACTGGCGTTGGCGGACTCGGCGGCGATGATGCCGCGTGGATCGCCCGTGCCGAATTTCTCCGGATCCTTCGCTGCGCGTTGCGCTTCGGAATAGGACAGCAGATTGGCAATCGCATGGCCGCCCGGAAGGATGCCGATGCAACTGCCCAACAGCGCTCCGCGCAGCAGCGTGCCGGGGTAGCGAAACGCGTCACGCATGCCGGCCAGGATGCGGCCGGCATCGACCCGGCGGCGGGTGAGGTCGTCAACGATGTAGTCATGGCCTACAAGGTTGAACAGTTCCGCGGCTGCGAACAGGCCGACGATCGCAGGCACGAGGGGAATGCCGTCGAGCAACAGGTCGAAACCGAAGGTGCCGCGCGCGGCGCCTCGCACGCTCAGGCCAACGGTTCCCAGCAGCAGGCCGAACACGCCGGCGAGCAAGCCGCGGGCAAGGTGGCGGCCTCGCAGGCGCGCGATCAGCGTCATGCCCCACAGCGCCACGACAAGCATTTCGGGCGGACCGAGTTTGATCGCGAAGGCGGCAATCGGTTCGGCGAAACACAGCAGCAGCAGATAGGCGACCGCCTGTCCCGCGCAGGATGCGGCGAGCGCCAGGCCAAGGGCCTCGTTGTGGCGCCCAGCCTGCGCCATTGGGAAGCCGTCGAATGTGGTGCCGACGGCGGCGGCCGATCCAGGCACGTTGAGCAGGATCGCCGGGATCGCCACGCCGAACAGCGCTCCGGCGTACATGGCAGTCATGAAGATCAGCGCCTGGAGGAAATCCATGTAAGGGATCAGGGGCAGGCAGATCGCCAACGCCATCGATGTGGTCAATCCGGGGACGGCGTGCACGGTGAGGCCGATGAGAATGCCGGGAATGACTACCATCCAGGGCTGCCACGATGTGGTGAGCAAGTGCACGGCGCTGGCAAGCGCGGTCAGGTCGATCACGATGCGTCGCCCGCAAAGAACAGCAGCGGTAGTGGCGTCGCGAGGATCGTGTCGAAGCAATATATGGCGATGGCGCAGAACAGTGTTGGGACGAGCAGCAGGACGAGGATGCGGCGTTCGCCGAGGAACAGCAGCATCGCAAGGATATAGACAAAGGAAACGACATCGAAGCCGATCAGCGGTGCGGCGATGACGTAGGCCGCGAGCAATGCCATCGTGCCGGCGATCTTCGTAGCCATCCCCGGGCGTAGCGGATGGCGTGGCGAGGCTGCATCGTGCTCCGGTGCGCTGACGATACGGATGCATCCGGCCGCGACGCAGACGTAAAGGATCGCCGCGAGCAGCGACGCGGGCAGGATCAGGATGAGGTTCTCAACGTCACGCTGCGCTCGCCACGCATCCTGGCAGAACCAGATGCACCACGCCGCGATCGCGGTCGCGAACGCAAGATGCGGCAGGTCGAATACGATTGTCCGGCTGCCGATCGTGAATTTGAAGATCCGCGCCGCCATGTTCGCCCGTTACCCCCTTGCGTTCACCCGCGAGTCGCTGTGCGCGCTCTAGATTGTCATTACCAGTTGGCCACCGGCCGGCGGCCGGCCCGCCCTGAATGAAACTGCGGAAGGCGCGGGGAAGAGTTCTCCCCCTCCCTCCAGGGGAGGGGGAGTCCCATTCGCTGTCTCACCGTCTCCTGACATCGTTGTCGATCAGCGGCATGGCGCGGCTTCGCCGCTGCTGGCCAAGTGCAACAGGGCGCGTACGCCTTGCGGGTCAAGTTGGTCGATCTCGTCGCATCGCGCGATGCAATCCGCGACGGCAGAGGGGGGAAGCCAGGTCGCCAGGCAGTCTCGCGCTTTGGCGTGATGTTCGTCCTCGGTGATCGGCGCCGCACCCCATGATCCGCGCGGGCGTTCGCAACGAGTGCGGACGATGGCGCCGTCCTGCAACGTGACCTCGAGGTCGAGATAGCGGCCGGCTGTGTAGATACTCGGAATATCGCGCGACAAGGTTGTTTGGATCTTGCCAAGCAGCGACTGCATGTCGACGCGGGCCAGGCGCTCGTCGGTGAAGCTCGCGAGTCCGACATGGCCATCGAGCAGGGCGGCCGCGGCGGTATATTGCAGGCTGAATTTGCCATCGAGGCCGCTGCGCGGGTGCGGCCGATTGCTCGACGGCACATCGGCGGCGGCGATCCGCACCGTGCGGATCGCGTCGAGCGACGGGATCTGCGGCCGCGCCATCAACGCCGCGGTGATGGCGTAGTGGGTGGAAAACTTCGCCGGGAAAATCTTGATCGCGTAGCCGGGGTCGACGATCCGAAACGGTGCTCCGAAATCCAGCACCGTCTCCGCGGCAAAGCCGCGCGGGAAGAACGCCCCCGCGTAATCTTGCGGGGCCGGATCGAACAAGGTGGGACAGCCGGTAAAGCCGCGGCGTGTCAGCAGCGCGGCTTCCAGGCCGAGCGAAGCGGCATAGGCGCAATGCGTTGCCTTGGTCATCGTGCCGAGGTTGATGAACAGACCGCCGCAGCGTGACCCCGCGATGCCGATCGCGTTGGCGAATTGCTCGACGTCGAAGTCCAGCAGATGCCCCGCGGCGACGGCGGCACCGATCGGGCCGACGAAGCCAGGCGGATGGAACCTCAGTTCGTGCGATTCAAGCGCGCCCGCCGCTGCGCGCAGACGGCCTTGGATTTCGATGCCCAGCACCATCGCGGCAAGGATTTTTGCGCCGCTGCTGCCGAGTGCCTCGCCCAGCGCCAGGACCGGTGCCAACGCGGGCGATAATGCGTGCGTTGCGGGCAGCCACATTGGTTCGAAGTCGAGCACGTGCATCGCTGCGCCGTTGACCAGGGCCGCTTGCACGGTGCCGAGCCGCGCATTCAGGCCCAGCAGCGATGCCGCGGTGCCGCCGCCGGTCCCGGTCAAGGGATCGGCGAAATGCTCGGCGAGGATGCGCGGTGCCGCTTCCAACCGCGCGCCCGCGACGCCCACGGCGATGCCGTCGAGGAACAACTGACGCGCCGCCTGAAGTAACCCTTCCCCGAGCGGCGCCCGCCCCGCCGCAACGATCTTTTCGCAGACACGGGCTGTTACGCTTGTCCCTACATTACTCATGCCGCGGCCAATTCGTTCATCACGTACGGCAGGATGCCGCCGTTGCGTACCCACTCCGCCTCTCGCTTCGTATCGACGCGGGAAAGCAATTCGACCGTCTCGGAAAGCCCGGATGAGCGGTTCACCTGAACCGGCACCGTCGCTCCGGGCACCAGCGCCGCGGCGATATCGGCAATGTCGAACGTTTCTGCCCCGGTTAGACCAAGGCTGCGACGCGACATCCCTGGTGGGAACTGCAACGGCAGCACGCCCATGCCGACCAGGTTGGAGCGGTGAATGCGCTCGAAGCTTTCTGCGATCACCGCGCGCACACCCAGCAGACTGGTGCCTTTGGCTGCCCAATCGCGCGACGAACCGCAGCCGTAGTTGCTGCCGGCAACCACGATCACCGGTTGGCCCTCGGCGCGATAGCGTTCGGCGGCACGGAACACCGTCATTGTTTCGTCGCTCGGTTGGTGACGCGTGAAGCCGCCTTCGCGGTCCGGCACAAGTTCATTGCGCAGCCGTGGATTGGCGAAGGTGCCGCGGATCATCACCTCGTGGTTGGCACGGCGGCCGATATAGCTGCCGAATTTTTCTACCGGCACGCCATGCTGCGTGAGGTAGGCTCCGGCTTCGGTATCCGGCGGGATCGTCGCGCCCGGCGAGATGTGGTCCGTGGTGATGTCGTCGCCGAGCATCAGCAGGATGCGGGCCGCGCGGATCGGTTCGCCGGCGCCGGCCGCATCGTCGAGGAACGGAGGGCGGCGCAGGAACATGCTGTCCTTGTCCCAGGCAAACACCGGCGCGGTGCCGTGCGGGATCGCCGACCATTCTGGACCCGGATCGGCAAACGCGCTGTAGGCGTTCTGGAACAAATCACCGGTCAGGGCACGATCGAGTTCGGCACGGATCTCGGCGGCATCCGGCCAGATATCCGCCAGAAACACCGGCTGGCCTTGCGCGTCGTCACCAAGCTTGTCGCGCGTCAGATCGTGCAGGATCGAGCCGGCGATCGCATAGGCCACCATCAGCGGCGGCGAACCGAGAAACGTGCCGCGCACGGAGGCATTCAGCCGCCCATCGAAATTCCGGTTGCTGGAGATCAGCCCGACTGCCACCAGGTTCCGCGCGGCGATCTCGGCCGCGATGTCCTCGGCCAGCGCGCCGGAACCGCTGCCGCAACTCATGCAGCCGAAGCCGACAACCTGGAAGCCGAGGAGGTCCAGGCTTTCGCTCAGTCCGGCCTTGTCCAGCATGGCGGGCACCACCCGCGACCCCGGCGAAAACGAGGTTTTCACCCAAGGTTTCGAACGCAGCCCTTTGGCGACGGCTTTGCGGGCCAACAGTCCGGCCGCGATCATCTGATACGGGTTCGCCGTGTTAGTGCAGGACGCAATTGCAGCAATGGCGATGTCGCCGTGTTGCAGAGGCCGCGCCGTGGAGGTCACCTGCGGCGGGGCGGCGTCTCCTGCGCCACGTGTTGCATAGGCGGTGCGGAAGCGGTGCGGGACGTCAGTCAGGGCGACAACGCTCTCCGGGCGCGACGGACCGGCCAGAGAGGGTTCTACGGAACCGAGGTCGAATTCCAACATGGTCTCGAATGCCGGTTCGGCTGTGCGCCACAGACCCTGGGCCTTGGTGTAGCGTTCGACCAATGCAATCTGTCCGGCGGATCGCCCGGTCTGTTCCAGATAGCGCAGCGTCTCCGCATCCACCGGGAAGAATCCCATCGTGGCGCCGTACTCGGCCGCCATGTTGGCGATGGTCGCGCGATCGGGCAGCGGCAACCGATCCAGCGCCGGGCCGCAGAATTCCACCACGGCGGCGAGCACGGCGGGTCCGCGCAGGAAGTGTGTGAGGGCGAGCACGATGTCGGTGCACATCACGCCCGCCCGTGCTTCGCCGATCAGACGGCAACCGACCACGCGAGGGGTCGGCAACCCGACCGGTTGGCCAAACATCGCTGTCGCTGCCTCGATTCCGCCGACGCCCCAGCCGAACACGCCGAGCGCGTTGACCATCGGAGTGTGGCTGTCCATGCCGACCAGGCTGTCGGGGAAGGCCAGGGTCCGGCCGTCGCGCTCGGCGCAGGCGACAACCTGGGCGAAGCGCTCGATGTTGACCTGATGCACGATGCCGTTGCCTGGCGGCACGACGCGCAGGTTCTCGAACTGTCCCATCGCCCAGCGGACGACACCGTAACGTTCCCGGTTGCGTTCAAGTTCTCCGCGCAGGTTGCGCGCTAACGCATCCGGCCGGCCGGCGACGTCAACGCGCACCGAATGGTCGATGACGAGGTCGGTCGGGATCATCGGATCGACACGGCGCGGGTCGAGGCCGCGCGCGACCATCTCGTCGCGCATGGCGGCAAGATCGATCAGCAATGGCACGCCGGACGAGTCCGGCATCAGCACGCGGACTGGATGAAACGCCACCTCGCGCCCGAGCGCTGCCGGATCGGGCCAGTGTGCCAGCGCGGCGATGTCGTCCTGCGTTACGGTGATGCCGTCTTCGTGGCGCAGCAGGTTCTCGAGCAAGACTTTCAGCGATACCGGCATGCGGTCGAGATCGACCCCGAGCCTGTCGCCTAACGCGGGCAGGCTGTGGAATGCCACGTCGCCATCGAGCATTTGCAGCGTCTGGAACGAATCGCGCATGGCCTGCGCCTGTCGCGCTCAGGTGCCGGCCGGAGGGGCGTCGAAAGTCTGCTTGCCCTTCCTGCCGACAGCGGTCCAACCGGCATTGTCTTGGTGCATTCCGGCGTCCCTAATGGCACCGCGCTCGCAGCCGAACTGCGCGCGTTTTGTCCCCGGAGGGCGTGTATCGGTCGCGTCCATGGTTGCCGCCCTTGTGTCGCCTGAGGCTAGACATGGCCGGCACGATCTGTCAACACTTGGTAGAGATAACCTCGAATGTTGCGGCCTTGTCAGAGCCCATGAACACTGAATGTCAACACATTGCGGACTTTGATGCGGGCCAGGACGAGGGTGGAACCCTCGCGGAGAAGGTCTACCGCCGGCTGAGCGCGGCGATCCTCAGCGGGGAACTCGCAGCCGGCGCGAAACTCAGCGAGCCCGCACTGGCGCGCACGTATGGGGTGAGCCGCGGGCCATTGCGCGAGGCGCTGCACCGGTTGCAGGAACGCAAGCTGATTACGCGCGCGGCGAACCAGGGGCCGCGCGTTGTCAGGCCATCGCCCGAAGCGCTCGCCGAACTGTTCGTCGTGCGAGAGGCGCTGGAAGGAATGGCAGCGCGACTTGCGGCGCGGCACGCGACGGATGCGGAAATCGCCGCACTGCGCGCCGCCGTGCTGCGCAGCGGCAGCGGGACCGGCGGCGAAAAGAGCGCCGAAGCGGATCTCGATGAGCAGCACGATCGCGACTTTCATTTTGCTATCGCGCAATGCAGCCGCAATCCGCTGCTGATCGATCTGCTGTGTGCCGAACTGTATCCGTTGCTGCGGCTGTATCGCGGCACCCCGGCGGGGTTTCGGTCACGCGGGCGGCGCCCGATCGTGGAACACGAACGCATTGTCTCGGCCATCGAGGACCGCGACGCTGACCTCGCGGAACTGCTGATGCGCCGGCACATCGCGGCTGCTCGCCTGCGGCGCCAGACCGCACTCGATCAGAGCGGCGAAGACGCTTCGGTTGCATCGGTCATGCAAGGCCGGCAGCGCGGCCGAGGGCTGGCGCGAGGCAATGGTCAGCTTTGATCGAGCAATGGCGCGGAGAACCGGATGCGCGATTCGCCGTGTCGCGACGTTGCCCCGGAACGCGGGCGGACTCGATGTGGGCCTTTGATCGCCTCACGCCGCTCGCTGATCTCATTGGCGATGAACGCCTTGGCTTCCCCGCGCTACTTGCGGCCGTAGAACTGCAACACTTCGTCGATCCGCTCCGCGCTCGGCCGCGCATGGAAAAAGCCCCGCCGGGTCACTCGCATGTCGCTGCTGCGGCGCAACCCGACCAGCATCTCGGCGGTCTTCAGGGTCGTTGCCAATCCGTCCATCACCACCGCCTCGTCGATCCGGTGCACGCCGGCACGCTGGAGCAGGAGACCGAGCGGCGCCTCACCGGCGAGGATGACGTCCACGCCTTGCGTCATCAAACGCCGCGCTGCGGCGGTGAAGGCTTCGATGACGGGTTGCGGGTCGGCATAGCCGCGATGGACATCGTCGTAGCTCAGGCCTAGCAATTCGGTCGGTCCGCCAAGCCGCTCCAGCCCGTACAGCCGGACATTTTCCGCATAGTACGGCAGCAGTGGTTCGAGAAAGCTGACGATACCGAAGCGGCGGCCGAGATAGGCTGCCGTGTGCATCGAACTGAAGCCGTAGCCGACAACGGGAATATCGACCAGGCTCTGCGCGGTCTGCAATCCCGGATCGGGGAAGGTGCTGAGCAGGAAGCCATCGTAGCTCTCGGCTTCGGCCTGGCGCACGTAGTCGAGAAATTGCAGTCCGTGCATGAAGTGGAAGAAGGGGTAGGTTACGTCGCGGCGCCCCGGATGCCTGGTCGTGTGGGTTCCTGGCGCCATGCCGTGCAGCACAACCTCGGTGCCGGGCGCGGCCACCTTGTCGAGGTGCTCCTGCAGCGCCTGCCGGTATACCGGAAGACTGTCGAGTTGCGAAAAGCTCTGATGCCACAGTCGGATGGTCACGAGTTATCTCCCGAACGTTCAGGGTCGCCGGTCAGCCGCGCGTTGCAGTCTGGATCAGGGTTTTTCGGGTGGGATGGCGAACGACTGTTCGATCGAGCGGAGCCGTTTCAGTCCCATCAGATCGTTCAGTTCGTCGAATGGCACCAGCAGATCTGGACGATCGATAACGCGTCCCTCGGCGATCGACTGGCCGAGCACGGTGAGCGCGTTCTTCATGCCCTGGATTGCCGCCGCGGTCAGCATGCGCGGGAAGGACACGGCCTTCACGCCGAGGTCCTCGAGTTGCCGCGTGGAGAGCAGCGGTGTGGTCGGGCGCTGACGGATGCCGAAGCCCATGTTGACCGTTAGTGGCTTGCTGACATTGCGCGCAACGGTGCCGATGTCCTCGGCGGTCATCAGCGCGTCGGCGAACAGCAGATCGGCGCCGGCCTCGGCGTAGAGGTTGAGCCGGCGGATCGCCTCGCCGACGCCATGGATCGCGGTCGCATCGGTGCGCGCCTTGATGACGAAATCGGGATCGCGGCGGGCTGCCGCGGCGGCGCGGATTTTCTCGACGCCTTCCTCGGCGGAGATGACCTGCTTGCCCGCCATGTGGCCGCAACGCTTCGGCCACACCTGGTCTTCGATCAACAGACAGGCAATGCCGGCGCGCTCGAAGCCCTGGACGGTGAAGTAGACATTGAGCGCGTTGCCGTAGCCGGTGTCGCCGTCGGCCGCGAGAGGGATGGAGCTGACCGCGGCAAGCGCGGCGCAGGCCTGCACGTTTTCCGCATAGCCCATGATGCCGACATCGGCCCAGCCGAGATGGCTTTCGCTTATCCCCGCGCCGGTGATGGCGGCTGTCTTGTAGCCCATTTGCTCAACCAGCCGGAGGCTGAAGCCGTCGAATACGCCGGGGGCGACCATGATGCCGGGCTCGGCCAACAGGGCACGCAGTTTCGCTGCCGGGGAGCGTGTGTCGATTGCGTCCATGGATTTTGCCTCCGGTTTTTCGGCGGCCAGCTAGACATGCAGCGCAATATCTGTCAACACTTCCGGCGATAATCCAGGAGATCATGGAGTAGCGCGGCTGGGATGGACGCATAGTGTCAACAGATTGCGGATTTCGGGCGTGATGCCACGGTTCGAAAAACCCGGAGGCGGTGACGCCACAGCGATCCAGCGTTCCCGACGCGTCGATGCGCGACGAGCTTGCCCGCACGCTCGCCAAGGCCGATGCAGCAACATTCGAGAGTGACCCATCCCGATTCCGGCAGCTTGGGCACGCTGCCCTGAAGGTGTTGGGTAAACCAATCGAGGCCATGGTCGATGCCGCATTTGAGACGGTGCGGTTCGATGAACATTGGGCAATCAAAAGCCGCCGCGACTTCAGGAAGGCCGTCAGGGCACTTATGAATCTACCCACAATAATGCCTTCAAACCGATGATCAAATTGCACTTCGGGTGACCTCTTGCCGTATGATGAGAATTTTTGAAACATAGATCCCATGGATCATGGCGCGGAACGGGGCATACCGTTTCAATCAAGATGACCCCGCACCGTTGCTCCTGGCCCGCGGCCTCCAAAAGCCGCCGGCCGCTCCGCCTATGCATTGATGAATGCATTTCGCATGGTGTGTGATCCCGGCGGGTCCGATGGCAAGTATTTCAGG
>Ga0265338_10008889_pt1 | contig 12101 bp, 8 predicted proteins | sample 42126metaG_FD_193579 | JGI IMG/M metagenome (GOLD analysis project Ga0265338, IMG submission 193579) | Rhizosphere microbial communities from Carex aquatilis grown in University of Washington, Seatle, WA, United States - 4-21-26 metaG | ecosystem: Host-associated > Plants > Roots > Rhizosphere >... | reverse complement strand
CGCGAATCGAGCGTGGGCTCAAGCAGCGCATTCAGGCGCTGAACCTGTTCATTGATGATATTTACCATGAGCAGAAAATCCTCAGGGACGGGGTCATCCCGCGTGAGATCATTTATTCGGCGAAATCATTCCGGCAGCAATGCGCAGGCTGGGATCCGCCACGCGGCATCTGGTGTCATGTCACCGGCACGGACCTGGTGCGGCATGATGACGGGCAGATGTATGTGCTGGAGGACAACCTCCGCTGTCCTTCGGGCGTGTCTTATGTGCTTGAGAATCGGCGTCTGATGAAAGGCCTGTTTTCAAAGATCATGTCGCAGGCCCGTGTCCGGCCGGTTTCGAATTACCCGAGTCACTTGCGCAGCATGCTTGAGTTTCTTGCCGGAGACGAAATCACGGACGCGCGCGTGGTCCTCCTCACACCGGGGTTGCACAATTCAGCTTACTTCGAACATTCCTTTCTGGCACAACAAATGGGAATCCCGCTGGTCGAAGGGCGTGACCTGATCGTCGAGGATGGCATGGTAAAGATGCGCACGACGGATGGTTTCGAGTGTGTTGATGTCATCTACCGCCGGATTGATGACGATTTTCTCGATCCGAAATGTTTCCGCGAGGATTCGCTCCTCGGTGTGCCGGGGTTGATGGAGGCCTGCCGGGCCGGCAACGTTGCCCTCGCCAATGCTCCCGGCAGCGGGGTGGCGGATGACAAAGTGGTCTACGCGTACGTGCCGCGGATGATTCAATACTATTTGGGTGAAGAAATCCTGCTGCCCAACGTGCCGACCCGAATCTGTGCGGAGAAATCCGACCTCCAGTATGTCTTGGAACACCTGGACGAACTGGTGGTGAAAGCGGCTAACGAGTCGGGCGGGTACGGGATGCTCGTTGGTCCGCATTCGACTCGGGAGCAGCGCGCGGCATTCGGTGAAAAAATCAGAGCCAATCCCAGGAACTACATTGCCCAACCAACCCTGGCCCTTTCGCGGGTGCCAACCATCGTGGATGACCATTTTGAAGGCCGGCACGTGGATTTGCGGCCCTACATTCTGTATGGCAAGGAAATCTTCGTCCTGCCGGGCGGGCTGACCCGCGTCGCCCTCAAAAGAGGTTCGCTGGTGGTCAACTCGTCCCAGGGCGGTGGAAGCAAGGATACCTGGGTGCTCGCGGAACCGGCTGTCGGCGAGCAACCCGAGCCGTGGTCGGGAACGACCGGAACTGTGACTCCGGAAAAGGAGAGTATATGTTAAGCCGTGTTGCCGAATCGATCTATTGGATGAGCCGCTATGTGGAGCGCGCGGAAAATGTCGCCCGGTTCATTGATGCCAATCTCCAACTTGTGTTGGACGCGCCGGCGGGCCAGGAACATCAGTGGCAACCGCTGATGGATGCCACGGGCGATCAGGAGGAATTCGCCAAACGCTATGGCCTCGCCACCCAGGACAACGTCCTTAATTTTCTCACGTTCGACCCGCAGAATCCCAATTCGATTTTCTCCTGCTTACAGGCGGCGCGTGAGAATGCCCGCGGGGTACGCGAAATTATTTCATCGGAGATGTGGCTGCAATTGAACAAGTTCTATCTGATGGTCAAGTCCGCGGCCAAGGCGCCCATCGACCTGGACGTCGCCACCGAGTTTTTCCAAGAAGTTAAGCTCTCCAGCCATCTCTTCTCCGGAATCACCGATGCCACGATGACGCACGGTCCGGCCTGGCACCTTTCGCAGATCGGGCGGATGCTTGAGCGCGCTGACAAAACCTCCCGCATCGTTGATATGAAGTACTATATTCTTTTACGGTCACCCGAAGACATAGGAACACCCTTCGATCACATCCAGTGGGGAGCGGTGCTGCGCTCCGCTTCGGCGTTTGAAATGTACCGTAAACGGCCTGGCCGGATTTCGCCCGCCGGGGTGGTTGAGTTTTTGATGCTGGATCGCGAATTTCCCCGGTCCGTCTATTTCTGTTTGCAGTCCGCGCGCGAGTCGCTGCATTTGCTGACTAGTAGTTCTCGCGGCACGTTCCGCGTTGCGCCGGAGATGCTACTGGAACAGATCTGCGCGGAGCTAAAATCCGACTCAGTAGACAACATCATCCGATTTGGTCTCCGTGAATACATCGATCGGCTGCAGACGAAGCTGAATCGGACCGGGCAGGCGATTTTTGACAGATTTTTCGCACTTCGACTACCTCCGAAGTTTAATTCAGATGCAAGCGTGAAACTTCTAGCCCCGTCATGAATCCTAAGTCAAATATTGAAAAGCGCGAAGAGCAGGGGACCCAAACCATTCTCGAAAACATGTTAGCGAGCAGGAAATTTAACCTGCTTGCCGCAGCTGAACGGCAACGACCGTTTCCCCAATCCGCTGCAATACGATTGCACGGGTTACGCAGGCATGAGTTTTCCTTACAACACATCGCTGACCGGCAACGACACTTACCTCATTCACATGTGGGGCGATTTTGCATTGACTCAACTCACATTGGTGGACGCCAGCGTCGTTCCCCAGCCGACATTAAGCATCTCGATGACCTCTTCGAATTTCGTTCGCCTGAACTGGCCGACCAATAACGTCGGCTTCACGCTTTTGCAAAACTCCAACCTCCTTTCTACGAGCTGGGTCGTTGTTACGAATGCAGCCAGCGTTATCGGCACAAACAATCAAGTCACTTTGCCAAACTCCAATGGCGATCGTTTTTTCATCCTGTCCTATTTCTAATTTGGGCGAAAAAGCTCATCCAAAAAAAGCAAATTGATCCTCATTCGCGACCATAGCATTTGCACTATTTGCGATCGAAATGAATGCCCTGAATTCGGGTCTTATTCCAGTACTTTGAAAGCGCGAGAAAGTCGCATATTCTGGAACAAAACGTCCTTTTGCACATCGTAGCAAGGTAAGTCATTGGTCTTAACTTTCTGCGATACCGCAACATGATAATCGCTCCGTGAATTTTGGTCGAAATCACATTTGGTCCTTACCCGTTGTGAGATGAATCTTCCACAATTTGCATTGCGTCGGCCGTTGAGCATCGTTGCCGCTGCGATCGCGGTCGGAATTGCATCGCTGCTCGGCTGGCAGCGAATGTCCAAGGATATCCTTCCGGTTCTGAATCTTCCTACCATTTACGTCGCCCAGGCTTATGGCGGCATGGATCCCGCACAAATGGAGGGCTATCTGGTGTATTTTTTTGAGTATCATTTTCTCTATCTCACCGGCATTGAACATGTGGAATCAAAATCCATCCAGGGAGCTGCATTGATGAAATTGGAGTTCCATCCCGGCACCGACATGTCACAGGCGATGGCCGAAACGGTGGCATATGTTAATCGAGCTAGAGCGTTTATGCCCGCGGGTACGATGCCGCCGTTAGTCACTCGCTTCGATGCCGGCAGCGTGCCCGTCGGCTATCTTGTGTTTTCGAGCAAAACGAGAAGTGTGGAAGAGATTCAGGATGAGGCACTGAATCGAGTGCGTCCGCTGCTGGCCACGTTGCCGGGCGTTTCTTCCCCCCCGCCGTTTGGTGGCAACGCGCGCAGCATTGTCGTCATGCTTAAGCCGGATCGTTTGAAATCCTACGGCATGTCTCCTGACGAGGTGGTGCGGGCCGTTGCCGCAGCCAATGTCGTGAGCCCTTCTGGAAATTTCATGATTGAGGGCAAATATCCGATGGTGCCGCTCAACTCCGTTGCTCGCACGGTGAAGGAGTTTGGGGACGCGCCGATCCGGGGAGGAATGTATCCGGCTGTTTTCGTGCGGGACGTCGCCGAGGTCAAGGACGACTCTGATATTGTGACGGGTTATGCCATGGTCAACGGGCAGCGCACCGTTTACATCCCCATAACAAAAAGGGCCGACGCCTCCGCCCTGGCGGTGGCGACCGAGGTTAAAAACAACCTCTCCAAGTTTCAGGGGGTTCTTCCATCGGACGTAAGAGTCGATTACATACTCGATCAGTCATCCGTCATCACGCAATCACTTGCCGGCCTGCTGTGGGAAGGAATTGTGGGCGCTGCATTGACCGGATTGACGATCCTTCTATTTTTGCACAATTGGCGAAGTTCAGCGGTGATGATGCTAAGTATCCCCCTTTCGTTGATGGCGGCAGCGCTGGTTTTGTGGTTGGGCCGGCAGACCGTGAATCTCATGACACTCGGCGGCCTGGCATTGGCAGTGGGGATATTGGTGGACGAGGCGATTGTGACGCTGGAAAACATTGAAACTCATCGTGCGGGAGGAAAGTCGACGGCCCGAGCTGCCCTCGACGCCACGATTGAAACCACCGCTCCGAGACTTCTCGCCATGCTTTGCATTCTCGTGATGTTCACGCCCGCCCTGTTTCTAGCGGGTCCGGCCAAGGCCATGTTTCTGCCCCTCACATTGGCTGTCGGCGCGGCGATGGCAGCCTCCTACATTCTCTCGAGCACCTTAGTGCCGGTGCTGGCGGTTTGGTTTGCTGGTTCGCGCAAAGGCGGTTTTGAAAATCCATTGGCCGCATGGCAAAACCGCTATGCGAAGTTTCTTCAAACGATCTCCGGGAAGAAGGTCCCGATAATTGTGGGCTATGCGGTGGGTGTCATTGCCGTCATCTTTTGTCTCGGCGGAAGCCTGGGAACTGAGATTTTCCCCCGAGCACGCTCCAACGACCTGCAAATTCGATTCCGTGCTGCTGCCGGCACGGATATTGCCGGCACGGAATCCGTGTTTTTGAAAACGCTGGATGTTATCGGAAACACCGTCGGCGCCGACAATGTCGAGAGTTCTTTGGGATTTCTCGGCCTTCACGGCTCCATGTATCCCATTAATTTCCTCTACCAGTGGAGCGGGGGCACTGAGGAAGGCGCGTTGCGGGTTCGATTGAAGCCAGGCACACCGGGCAACATCGAGGCATTGAAGGAAAATCTGCGAGTGCAATTCGCCCAGCGCATACCTGAAGCGACTTTTTCTTTCGAACCCGGAGGCATCGTCAGCGAAGTCATGAGCTTGGGGGCCGCCGCGCCCGTTGAAGTCGCGGTCAGCGGCCCAAACCTCGCTACTGACCGGGCTTTTGCAGAAAAGGTGAAATTGGAAATGGATAAAATACGCGTCTTGCGAGACGTCCAATTTGCGCAGTCCCTCGACTATCCCACCGTGGAGGTGACCGTGGACCGTGAACGTTCAGGAATTATCGGGCCGACCATGAATCAAGTCTCGCGTGCGCTCGTGCCGGCGACATGGTCGAGCCGGTTCGAAGTGCCGAATTATTGGGCCGATACCGCGAGCGGGGTGGGATACCAAGTGCAGATCGAAATCCCCCAACGGCTTATGGCGTCATTGGAGGACGTCGGAAATCTTCCGGTCATGGAACAACACGGCAAATCGGTGTTGTTGCGAAATATTGCTCGCATCCACGAAGGCACTATCACCAGTGAATATGACCGATACAATATGCAGCGAACCCTTACTGTGCGCGCAAACATCGCCAACGAAGATTTAGGAAGCGCCGTCCAGGAAGTAAGTCGGGCCATCCAAAAAGCGGGAACTCCTCCGGATCGTGTCCACGTGACACTGGGTGGACAAATTGTGCCGATGCGAGAATTGCAGCACGGACTAAAAATGGGCCTCGCCGTGGCGGTAATTGGAATATTTCTCCTGCTCATGGCCAACTTTCAATCTTTCAAATTGTCGTTCGTTGTCCTTTCCACGATACCTGCGGCGCTGGCGGGGACGGTCGTCGCTCTGTGGCTGACCAATACGACGCTGAACATTCAATCGCTCATTGGAACGATCATGGGAGTCGGGGTGGCTGTCGCGAACGCCATCCTGCTGGTGACTTTCGCGGAACGCAGCCGACTGGCTGGAGAAACTGCAGCAGAAGCAAGCGTTGAAGGAGCCCGAAGCCGCCTGCGTCCTATCCTAATGACCACAACCGCCATGATTGCAGGCACAGTACCCGTGGCTCTCAGTCTGAATGATCACACTGGGCAAATGGCTCCGTTGGCCTGCGCGGTGATCGGCGGCTTGGTTGCGGCGACTTTGGCGACTTTGTTCGTGCTCCCAGCCATCTTCTCCGTTGTCCAATCTCGCAGTCATCGCCGTAGCGTCTCGTTGGAATTTGCGGTCGGAAACCTTAGCTCCTCTGCCGACTAATCGATGTTAAACCGTCACTTAATTTTTACCTTCGATTCCCGCTCATGAATCTCGTGCAATTCGCCTTGCGTCGGCCATTCACGATTATCGTGACGGTAGTCGCCGTCGGCCTCGCCTCCATGCTGGCCTGGCTGAAAATGCCCAAGGATGTTTTTCCGACTTTAGGCATTCCCACCATTTACATCGCTCAGCCTTACGGCGGGATGGATCCGGCGCAGATGGAGGGATATCTCACTTACTATTATGAATATCACTTCCTGTATATCGCGGGCATCGAGCACATAGAGTCTAAATCGATTCAAGGAGCGGCCATCATCAAACTCCAGTTTCATCCCGGCACCGATATGTCGCAGGCAATGGCCGAAACGGTTGCGTATGTGAACGCGGCGCGGGCCTTCATGCCCACCGGCACATTGCCTCCCTTTATCACTCGCTTCGATGCCGGCAGCGTTCCTGTCGGGCAATTGGTGTTTTCGAGCGAAACGCGTTCCGTCGGTGAAATGCAGGACGCGGCATTAAATCTCGTGCGGCCGTTATTCGCGACGTTGCCCGGAGTTTCAGCCCCGCCACCTTTCGGCGGAAGCGCCCGAACCATCCTGGTGAATATCAATCCGGATCGTTTGCATTCTTATAAGATCTCGCCGGATGAAGTCGTGGATGCCATCACGGCGGCCAATCTGATCAGCCCATCAGGAAACATGATGATGGGAGGGAAGTATCCGATGGTTCCTTTGAATTCCATTCCGAAGAACATCAAAGACCTTGAGGCTGTCCCCCTGCGAACCGGCCAATATCCGACGATCTTCGTTCGTGATGTCGCGGAAGTGGTGGACGGCGCGGATATCGTCACCAGCTACGCCCTCGTTAACGGGCGCAGAACCGTTTATATCCCGGTCACCAAACGCGCGGACGCTTCCACATTGGCAGTGGTGAATCTGGTCAAGAAAAGCATCCCAAAATTTCAAAGCGTTTTGCCGCCCGACGTGAAGGTGAGCTATGAATTTGATCAATCCTCATACGTCACTCAGGCTTTGCACAGTCTCGTTACCGAGGGCGCGTTGGGAGCGTTGCTGACTGGATTAATGATCCTTCTATTCTTACGAGATTGGCGAAGTGCCCTAATTGTGATCGTGAATATTCCGCTCTCCCTGATGGCATCACTGTTCGTGTTGAAATTAGCTGGCCACACCGTGAACATCATGACGTTGGGAGGACTTGCCCTGGCCGTGGGGATTTTGGTGGATGAGGCCACGGTGGATCTCGAAAATATTCACGTGCATTTGACGCGGGGGAAGAGCCTGGCCCAGGCGGCCTTTGATGCCACCAACGAAACACGAATTCCCCGACTCCTCGCAATGCTTTGCATCGTGGCCATGTTTATGCCGGCGCTTTTCATGGTAGGTGCGGCTCGCGCCATGTTTCTGCCGTTGTCCCTGGCGGTCGGGTTTTCCATGGTGGCGTCTTACTTTTTGTCCAGCACCCTGGTGCCGATTCTGTCCATCTGGATGCTGCGCAAACATCGGGCCGCAATCGGAGGGTGGATTGACCGCGAACGCGGATTCTCCAAATTTCAAAATCGATACGGCCAACTTCTTAATCGCCTCGCCCCCTGGAGAACCGGCCTTATCGCCATTTATATAGTCCTATCCCTCGTCGTCATTGTTTTCATCGGCGGACGCCTTGGCACGCAGATTTATCCGCGAGTGGAGGCCGGGCAAATTCAAATTCGCATGCGCGCGCCGGCGGGGACTGACATTGACGGCACGGAAAAGGTATTCTTAAAAGCCCTCAACATCATCAATACAACTGTCGGGACGGATAATCTAAAAATTTCTTTGGGATTGATTGGTGTTCATGGGGCGAATTTCCCGATCAATTTCGTTCACCTTTGGAACAGCGGGCCCGAGGAAGGCGTGCTACAGGTGCAGTTGAAAAGCGACGCCGGTATCGGAATCGAAAAACTTCAGGAAACTTTGCGGCGGCAATTCGCATCACAACTTCCGGGAACGAGTTTTTCGTTTGAGCCAGCCGATATTGTAAACCGGGTCATGAGTCTGGGCGCAGCCACACCGATTGAGGTCGCGGTAAGTGGACAGGATCTTTCGCTATGCCGGGAATTCGCGGAGAAGGTGAAGGAAAAGCTTTCGGGAATTGACACACTTCGGGACGTCCAGTTCGGGCAGTTGCTCGACTACCCGACCGTGGATGTGAAGGTGGATCGGGAACGCGCAGGCATCATCGGCGCGAATATTTCGCAGGTCTCCAAAGCCCTAGTGCCCGCGACCTGGTCGAGCCGGTTTACCGTTCTCAATTTCTGGGCCGATCCCAACAGCGGGGTGGCCTATCAAGTTCAAGTGGAGATTCCGCAACGGCTGATGACGTCACTCGAAGACGCGGGTAATTTGCCGATTGTTCAACACATGCCGGTAGACCCTGCCAAAGATAAAATCAAAGATGTTCTGTTGCGAAATATTTCACAAATCACCGAAGGAACTGCCTTGGGTGAATACGACCGTTATAATATGCAACGATTGATTTCCGTCCGGGCCAACGTTGCGGGCGATGATTTGGGGGGCGCCGTTCGGAAAGTAAATCGGGCGCTCGCAGAATTAGGGGCTCCTCCGGCTGGAGTAAGCCTGAACCTTCGCGGACAGATTTTGCCGATGCAGGAAATGCTGGGCGGACTTGGCCGAGGTCTGTTGCTGGCGATTCTTGCCATCTTTCTCCTGTTAATGGCCAACTTCCAGTCACCTCGGCTGTCGTTTGTCGTTGTCTCCACGATACCCGCGGTGCTCGCGGGAGTGACCCTGGCATTGTGGCTGACGAACACGACGGTAAACATCCAGTCGCTGATGGGAGCGATCATGGCTGTGGGTGTGGCGGTGGCGAACGCCATCTTGCTGGTGACTTTTGCCGAACGGAATCGAATCGGCGGCGCAACCTCGGCAGAATCGGCGGTCGAAGGAGCCCGCACCCGCCTGCGCCCGATCCTTATGACGAGCACTGCGATGATAGCCGGAATGCTGCCGATGGCCTTAAATTTGGGGCATGCGGGCGGACAGGCTGCACCGCTGGGCCGCGCGGTTGTCGGCGGTTTGGCCGCGGCGACGGTTGCAACACTGTTCATCCTGCCGCTCATTTTTTCCTGCGTGCAGTCCCGAAGCTCTCGCAGCCGGGCGTCGCTGGATCCGGGCGATGAACGCAGCAATCATTTTGAACTCTGAAAACGAATTTCTATGAAGACGAAAACAAACGATGGAATGGTTCTCCCGGTTTTGACTTTCATGATGGCCTGCTGCTGCGGCTGCAATCAACGAGCCGAAGCCCCGGCCAAGTCAACCGAGGAAATGCCCCTCGAAGTGAAGGCTGTGCATCCGCATCGCGGTGAAATCTACCGCTACATCAATCTTCCCGGCGAAGTGCATCCGCTATTTCAAGCAACCCTTTTCGCAAAGGTCGATGGCTATCTTAAAACCCTTACCGTTGACAAAGGCGATTCCGTGAAGGCTGGCGATCTAATTGCGGATATTGAAGTGCCGGAATTGGCAGCCAACAAAATAAAATACCAGGCCGAAGTTGAATTGGCGGAAGCGGAGTTCAAACAAATCAGCGAATCGCCGACCAATAATCCCAGCGGCACATCCACCAAAGATATTGAGGAAGCGAAAAATAGGGTGGGGGTTGCCAAGGGCCGTCTTTCCGTCGCAAAAGCCAATCTAAGTTATACCGAGTCGATGTTGAACTATGCACGGGTCACCGCACCTTTCGATGGCGTTATTACCAAACGATTTGTCGACCCCGGAGCTTATATCCCTGTCCCCAACGCGGCGGATACTCCTGAGGCCGCGGCTATCGTCAACGTCACGGATTTTAAGACGCTGCGAATGCAGGTGGCCGTTCCCGAGATAGAATCCCCGCACATTGCCTTGGGCCAACCAGTGCGTTGGACTACCGACGCGCTTCCGGGACAGTTTTTCGATGGAACCGTCACCCGAACATATTGGGCCTTGGATCGGGTGACCAAGACAATGCTGACTGAAGTGCAGTTGACCAATCGCGGCATGGCCTTAAGGCCGGGAATGCTTGTAAACGCCCGGATCGGATTGGAGAAAAGAACTGATGTGCTTCAGATACCGGCTGCCGCACTGGTTAAGGAAAAGATGAATTCTTTTGCGTTCATCGCCGCGAACCATAAGGCAAAAAAACAATTGGTGACAACGGGTTTGAACGACGGAACAAACGTCGAAGTTACCAGCGGCCTCCGGCTTGAGGATCTGGTGATTCTCTCGAATCAGCACCCAGTGCGCGATGGACAGACCATCAAAATTGTCCAGAGAGATTGACAATCCATCGACTCGATTGGCTGAAACTGCAACTGAATACGATCAAGCCTTCCGCATTTATGAAGCCGGACGCTGTCTGTCCGACCTTACTCATTTATCTCGCGAAAGCACATTGAGGGTTTTCAAATCTGAGGGGTATAATAAGAAAATAAATTGGCCATACCACAAGAATGGTTCGGGGGCCGTTGACAGGGTGTGGCGGATTAAGCATTGTTTCGGCGAGGGAATGGCATGACTTGTGCACGACAACGCAGCTTCAGACTGATGCTTCGCATCTGCGCAGCATTGTTGTTGCTGTTCTGGGTATCTGCATTGTCGACTTGTTCGACAGAATGCCTTTGTCACGACGAACATTCTGAATCCGAGAACATGGATTCGGCTCACAACTGTCATTCGCACGATTCCGATAAAGAGGATCATCACGGGGGCTCCTTTTGTGATTCTCTTCACACGACGTGCCTGCCCTCTACGACTGTGGAATCTGTAAAACCGGATTTCCGAGTCTTCACGCTAAACCTGCTTGCGGCGGCACCCGCAATCGAGATGTCCTGTGTGGAGGTGCCGTCTTCCCGCCAACCGCCGCGACATGGCGGACGGATTCTAAAAACATTTCTTGTTGGTCCATCTTAGCCTCCTGATTTTGTTGCAACCTGCCGCTGGCATTCCGCGTAGAGCGCGTCATACACAATGAACTCGCGTTCGAGGATTCGGTGATCACCCAAACCGAGGGCGTTGAAACCGAACGCTACCCAGCGCAGTCCTTCGCCAGCGGGGTGCGGGTTTGAAGGATGCGAATCGGCGGCGCGCACAATTTCGGCCAGCAGACGCAAGGCTAGAGTGATTCTCGTAAATCATTTCCGGATAGAACAGATGGAAGCAGTTTTAGCGGGTTGGTCGATGAAGCTTTTCAAGGCGAGGCAGAGTCGGTCGATGAGTTCTTGGGAGGTGCGGGCAAAGTAAACCATAACTGGACCGTGGGATCGGCGCACAAAGCGCGCAGTTCTTCCAGGAAGGCTTTTCGTTCCTCTTCATTCTGCCGTTCGGGCCAGGGCTGGGGCACGCGTAAATGAAAGTTCAGTTCATGCAACCAGCGCACGGTCGTGCTGTAGCCCAGTTCGATTTGAAGTTGTTCGGTGAGATAACCGTGAAGTTTGACGCCGGTCCAATGCACTTGGCCGGCTTGGGCGGGGTTTTCCAAAACCGGTACCAGCAGATCACGCACGCGTTCCAGTTTGACTTTGCGCCGACGACCCGGCCGCGGCTTGGTGATCAGGGCATCGATGCCGCCACGGTTAAACAACTCAATCCACAACCGCACCATTCGGTCGGTACGACAAAATTGTTGGCAGAGCGTGGCCCGGGGCATTCCCATCAGCAGCGAGCGAATCGCATTGAGCCGAACATACGACCGCTTGTTGGGCGCTGCCTCCATGGCCACTCGCAGTTCATCCAGCGTGGCGTTCTCGGCATTGGGATGCAGTTCCGGCGTCCTCAATGCCTCCGTTCAACCACATCTCACCATAAAGTACCAGCTAAAAACCTCTCCCTATCCGGAAATTTATTTCGAGAATCGCTCTAGATCCGCCAGCTCGTATTTTTTTAGGAAAGAATCGAACGAAACGTTCTCGCCG
>Ga0265338_10008888_pt1 | contig 12101 bp, 9 predicted proteins | sample 42126metaG_FD_193579 | JGI IMG/M metagenome (GOLD analysis project Ga0265338, IMG submission 193579) | Rhizosphere microbial communities from Carex aquatilis grown in University of Washington, Seatle, WA, United States - 4-21-26 metaG | ecosystem: Host-associated > Plants > Roots > Rhizosphere >... | reverse complement strand
CCTGCGAGGAGAATCATGTGAAAAGCATCGTCTCCCTTCTTGAAGCCCGTCCCAGGGATTCTCTTGGGGCCACCTTTGTCGAGGAACATGTCTCCGTCGCGCCACTTTGTTTCGAGCCGTGAGGTCTTGGCCTGATAGGCCTCCATCCCATACCCGATGAAAAGGTCTCGGGGGCCTTCCTTCTTCTTCGGGTTCCGAAAGAGCATGTTGTCGCGGAACGCAGTCAATCCGGCCACAGTTCCATGGTCGGTCAGAAAGGCGCCGGGAAGGCCTAGCTTCTCGATACGGTCGGCGATCTCCTTGGGATGGGCGTACCCATCAAGCGCCGAATACTCACTGTGGTTGTGGATAGGTAGCATAGACCACTCCTATTGTCGCAGACTCAGGGGGAGGTTGGAAGCCTCCCCCTGGTCTTTGAGGGCGATCTAGCGGGCCGAGTTGCGAGCAAGCTCAGAGAACTTGCGCGGACGACGCTTCGGCGCCTCTGTCTCTTCGACAGGATCGCCTCCGTCTCCGTCGTACTCAGCTTCAAGCTCCGGCTCAGGCTCCGGCTCAGGAGTCCGAGTGCGACGAGTGCGAGTCGTCGTCTTCGGCTTCTCCGTCTCAGCCTTGCCCTTTGCCTTGCCCTTCGGCGGGAACTTCGTCACCGTGGCGCCGTCCTCGATGGGATCGATGAGTTCGCGAACACGATCCTCATCAGCAAGCTCATCGAGCCAGGCGTCGAAGTCGAAGTCCTCGAAGAAGGCATCAAGCTCATCCTCGAAGTCGAGTGCATCGCCGACCGGCAGGAGCGTGTAGCTCGTGTCGGTGCCCTTGCCGTTGCGCTTGACTGCGAAGACCTTCTCCGTGATCTCCTCGCCCATGTCCGCGATGGCGGTCAACTGGTCGAAGAAGGTGAACGGAGACTCGATGATGAGGGCGACGGCCGGAACTTCCTTGGTCTCGTCGTCCTTCGTCGTGAACTGCCGGGTCGCGATGTCGAAGCCCTTGATCGTCTTACGAGACCCAGAGCCACCTCCCCACTCCGGCTCAAGCTCGACCGCAAGGGCGATGCTCCGCGAAGAAGGATTGACTCCGAAACGATCTACGAGCGGGTCGTAGCCCTCAGCGCCATCGAGAGTTGGATCTCGACGGGAGATGAAATGCTCGTAGATGGGATTGCCGTCCTCGCGATGGCCCACAATGATGAACCGGTGCATGAGAACGGTCGGGATGTCGTCAAGATCCGTCAAGAACTGAAGGTACGTTGTCTTGTCGGTCTCGAACTTGAAGGTTGGGGTGAACTTTCCACCCGCACTACGGGTTGCAGCAGCCTTGATGGCTTCTGCGCCACGTCTAAAGTTAGCCATTGGATTGACCCTCCTTGGGGTGCTTGTGTTTAGGCTCTTGTATGTTAGAGAACGTGTGCGGAGGATGCCTACGGATTCTTCAAGCCAGACAGCTTGGGCTTTTCCGTCGAGGAGGTCTTAGCCGCAAGGGCTTCATCCTTCTTGATAGGCTCAACCTTTTCCACTGTCTGGTACTTTCTGAATGCCATATGCTCCTACGCTTTTTCTCTCTTTTTAGGCGTCGTTTGAAGGGAAAAGACAGCCCTTCGACGCCCAATCAACTCATCAACTCTTGCATCTTCTACATCAGCCAAATCGCCCTTCTCTTGACCCACTGGAGGGATCTGCCAAACCGGCACAGCGTCGGATAGACTGTCCACGTTCTCCATGACGGCGCGAGTCCCGGCGCCCTGAACCCACTCGCCCTTCTTGTTCTGGTACATGGGGTCGTCGTCCTCGGTCAACATCACTCCGCCCGTCAACGTTCTCAACAACTTGACTTGCTCAGCACGGACGCCTGCCCCAAAGGTAGCCACCGAGGGATAGCCGATCTCGTCCAGACGAATAGTCGTCAGAGCCGCCTCGACTACGATTACAGGCGATCCGTGCTCAACAACCTCCTTGACGGCTCGATCCCATCCGAAGAGGGTCTGAGCCTTGGGGAAGTCATCAGAGTTGGTGATCTTGGGAAGCCACTTCGGGCGCTCTTCATCGATCCACCGCTCCTGGTAGCCGACTAGCTCGCCTCGAAAGAAGTGAGGAACGACGATGCAGGGGCCGACGTATTCCTTCGAACCCTTGATACGCTGGCGCTCGGCTTCATAACGGATGCCCCACTGCTCGACCGTATCAACACTCTTGATGTGCCACTTCGCCAACAGTCTGACTGGACAGTAGTCGAGGTCATCGAACACATGCGGATTGAAGACAGGCAGCTTGACTGCACGCTGGCGCCGAGGTCGCTCCTCAAGGCGGTCGAGGTAACGCTCAAGCTGCTGCTGGAACTGAGCATCATCATTGACATCGGCGTCCGAGTATGGTAGGAGCCAATCCACGCCTTTCTGGAAGGACGTGAGGCCTCCCTCCCCGGCATCAGATTCGAAGCCAAGGACGCTAGCCACTAGAGTCGGCAAGAGACCACCTTCGTTGCATGTGAAGCAGTTCCAGAGGAGGGTGTCCTCATTGATCGAGAAGGAGGGGGTATGGTCGGCCGAGGGGTGGGTCGGCAGGACGCATGAGGCCCAGTGCTCTCCTCGGATCACGCTAGTGACGTTGACGCCCAGGTTGTCTAGGGCCTGGTCAAGCTGGATCGAGTCGATGACATCTGCCCACTCAATCATGAGTAAGTAGGATCGAGCTTGTTGAGGACGTGGAAGTCCGAGTCCTCTGAGAGATGCACCTTCAACTCCCAGCCGATCTTCTCGAACGACCGGGACTCCACGACGCCCATGTGCAGGATCTTCTGATCCATCATCTCACTCGACGCATAGAGACCTAGGATGGTGTCGGAAGTCTGGCCGATCATGTCGGAGAGACCAATCTTGGAGAGGTCGGCGATCTCGGTGAGGTTGGCCGCCTCACGGCTGAACTGGCAAGCCATGTAGATCGGGAAGAGACTCGCAGCGTCCTTCAACTGCTCCATGATCTTGCCGATCTTGCGCCAACTGTCGTCAGACTTGGCATCATCGAACCACGAAAGCTGATCGATGTACATCACATCTGCGCCGACTTCTTGTGCGGTGTTGACTAGATGGGCGACGTTGCGCTCGCCAGGCTTGGGTCGCAAGAAATGAAGCTGCTGCTTCTGCTCCAGAACGAAGTCGTACATATCCTCGATGTCAGCGAGATCCTGGGCCGAAAGCATCTTGTCCTTGAACTTCTTCCACGAGATCCCTGTACGCATGCAGACCCAGCGGTCAAGCATGTCGGCCGACGAAAGCTCCATCGTCTGAATCGCTCCGGTGTGGCCCTGCTCCCAGGCCGCATCTGCCGACTTCAAGACCTGCCAGGACTTGTATCGCTTAGGCCGACCCAGGATGACGGTTAGCTCGCCGAGACGAAGACCGCCGATAGCTCGATCCATGGCGGGGTAGCCAAGCGAGATCCCCATCTGAGGATTCTTCAGGCTCTCGTTGTAGCGGTCTACCGTCGAGAGCATGTCGAGCGAAGACAGGTTCTCTCCTCGACTCGACGTAAGGAGTTGGATATCGCTAAGCTCCCGGAGACCATAGGAGACGGCCTCTTCGGGGTCAGATGAAAGGCGGCCGATCTTGGTGACGACCTTGCGTAGCTCGGCTCGGCGGTACTGGTCACGCAGCTTCGTGATGACGTACTTGACGGGGGTCTTCGGAAGCTGAAACTCATCGAAGCCCGTCTCCTCAGAGAAGAGAGCGAGCGCAGGCGGCTCTCGATGTTCGTCCATGAACTTGAGGACGAAGGACAGCGCGTCGCGCACACCGTCATCCTTGACACAGACAGGATCGAGACGATCCTTCCAGATCGCCGTGGCGCCTTCAGAGGTGGCGAGGTGGTCGAGAAGCTGATCCTCCACCGGAAGGCCAGCGAACTCAATCCACTCGTCTTGCTCTACCAGATCGGCCATGACTCTCGATTCGCCGGGATTTCAAGGTTGCGCTTCTCGACCTCTTCGGAGAGGCGGGCGTCCGAGCCGGTCATCTCAATCGGGATGTTCTTCGCCATCAACAGCGAGAAGACACGGGGGTACTCACCCTCCAGATCTTGAGGAGTCATGTTCGTCGTGATGATGGTCGGGAAGCTCATGTCCCCGCGAGGGCGGATCAACTGCTCCAGCTTCTCGGCGAAGAAACGCTGCTGGTTCGATGTCCCTGGCGCAATGACCTCATCGAGGACGAGCACACCCGAGTCTCTGACCTTGTGGGTCTTGAACTTCCGCTCCTCGGGATCCTCGATCTCGAAGTAGCCCTTCACGTCATAGAAGGCGGCGAACCAGCCGTCGTAGCCACGCTTGACAAGCTCCTTGAGGATATAGGTAGCCGCCCATGTCTTGCCGGTGCCGAGCGTCTTCGAGAAGAGGGTTACGCCAGCACCAGTCCCCTGGTACCACTCGAAGTTCTCCAGGTAGGTGTCAAGCTCTTCTTTGGCCTCAGCCCGCTCCGGGGTGTTGGTGGGGAAGGGGCCGAGCTTCTGGAAGTCGTTGGGAATGTTGTGCAGCCAGTAGAGCTTCGCCTTCTGGATCGCGACATGCCCGTAGGCATCCTGGGGGCATTCATGCTCCTCGCCGTCGAGGCGGAAGGTGCCAGCCTCGCTGCCATCTCCGTGACAGACAGGGCACTTTCTGCCCTGCTTGTCCCAGACTTGATATTGAGGATTGTTCCTAAGCTCGACCATCTCAGCGTCACTGAGATAGCGCTTAGTGAAGTCAGCTTCGATCACTCAGCGAGTGTAGCCGCTTCCTGCGGAGGAGTCTCATCGTCAGACTCGATAACCTCCATGACTCGATCATCAGCGTCGTAAGGGAACTCAGCCTCGGGGTCAGAGGACAAGGATCTCAAGGCTTCCTCCAAACCCTCGACCTCAGGTTGAGGTTCAGGCTCGGGCAGATCGGGAGCGCCATTCTCGATGATCTTCTTGACCGTCTCGAACATCTCGGCCGCCTTCTCTTCATACGAACCCTCGCCGAGGGTCTGGATGCGGAGGCCGAAGTTCGCGAAGACCATCTGCAACGCCTGATCGACGCGGTTGGAGTAAGAGGCTTCAAGGTCGTCCTCGCCCGGCACAACGACCCCCTGCTTGTAGGGAAGGTAGAAGCCGAACATGTACTTGAAACGCTGAAGGAAGAGAAAGGTCAACTGCGTCATCGCGACCTGCTGCTGCTGCTGACGCTGCTGGCTCTCGGGCGTCTGTAGACCGGTGACGATACCTTCGAGGTTGATGCCACAGTGGGCGATGTTGTCGAGGACGGTGCCGATGGAGAGGAAGCTCTCCTCTTCCTGACGTAGCTGCTGCTCGACACGGAAGCGCTCGTGGTAGGCCCACAGATCCTCGGCCCAGCCTCCAAACGCACCCATGGCCTGATTGAAGTCGCGCTCGATCACGATGCCGGTGTTCTCTACGATCTGGAGCGGGCTGCCGTTCTCTTCGAACCAGTCTCCGGCGACGTTGACGAACTCGTTGACGAGTCGCTGCTTACCTGAGCCGGGGGCGCCGATCAGACCGATGCTGACCGGGAAGGTTACTTCTCTGGGCATTACTCTTCGTCCTCCTTGACCTTGCGAATAGGCAGGAGCGCGACCTGGGGCTTGCCAGGGTCTAGGTACTCCTGAAAGATGCGTAGTGTCTCTGGATGATCGGCCATGACTTCTTCGGCCTTAGTCTCGTCCAGGGCGTAGGTAACAATGGTCTTCGATGTCACACAGTCGATGAGCTTCTTGAGGACATCCCGAGGGATGTCATCGAGCTTCGGGACTTCGTTGGCGTAGCGCTCAGCCTCGAAGTTCGAATCGACCATCTTGAAGGTGCGGCCAAACTTGAACCCGCCGACCGAGAACTCGAACTTCTTGAAGGCGTCGTTCTCCTCCAGCGTGACGATGGCCCGACCTTCTTCGTGGGCGACGCCGACGATTGTCCACTCGGGGAAGTTGCGCGCCCGCCAGTTCTCGAAGTCGCCGCCATAAGCCGCAAGCTCTTCGTCGGTCACGGTTTCATTGACGCGGCCGAGCGGGATCTCATCGCGCACGACCTCGGACATGAGGTCTAGGAATGGGCCGCGTAGGGTCTCCTTTTCCTTCTTCGCGCCCTTCTCCTGAACGTCGGCTACCTGATAGCTCTGAGCTAGAAGCTCAAGCTCTTCGCGAGCCGAAAGAAGATCTTCGAGGTCTAGCTCATCTGCCACTGAAGTTTTTGTCTTCGCCATGAGTCTCCTATCGGCCGCCGAGGATCACGATGTTAGTCGGGCCACCACAGACTGGACAGACCCGCTTTTTGGCCTCTTCGATTGTTTGCTCTACATCACTCTGATCCTGGCGCCAGCCGCAAATGTCAGCAAAGGCAGCGTCGATGTGCCGACAGTAGCCACGAAAGGCGAAGCTGGGACAAGTGCATACCGTGTCAGCGTCCTGCTCCGTCGGAGGGATCGTGACAGTGTAGCTCGTGTCGTCAGCCGAGGAGGCCACCTCAATGGTGAGCCAACTCGTGACCTGCTGACACTCCTGGATTACATCCACACCAAGAAGGTATCTGCCGTGTGCGGAGGAGGAAGTCTCAACCAACCCTAAGGATAACCCTCAAGTAGAGGTTGATGGTTATCCCTTGGACTGCACTTCTAAAGCTTCTAGAAGATCCTTTACTCTATAAAGCTTCAGCCCCTCCCAGTTTCTTGAAGAACATGGGTTCTTCTTCGGCCACTGGGTGAGAAACTTTAGGGCCTCTCTGAGATTTTACAAAGAGACCCTAAGGTTTGCCAACCGGGGTACTAGAAGCCTGCTGGAGTTACTGTGGAGTCTGTTGCTCCTGCAAGAGGTGCAGAGCCTGGGCCGATTCCTAGTGCTCCTGGAACTCCTGTAGTTCCTGAAGGGCCTGTGGGGCCTGGGACAGGTACTGGGACTGGAGGATTGATTGGAACGGGGATCGGAGGAGTCTTGCCAAACAGCTTCTTGTCAAGCTCGACCAGACCAGGAATGAGAACGGTCGGGATCAGGAAGGTGTAGGCAGTCGGGATGATGTTGAGCACATCCGGGGAGGCTAGTAGGGTGACAACACCAGCAATGGCTGCTGCTCCCAGGTACTTGCCTAGCTTGACGAGAAGGGCCTTGGTGTTTGGTGTCATGCGATACTCCTTGAAGTGATTTCGATCCCTCGGCGAGGAATCTCTTGCACTCTTTATCGGCCAGAAGACCCCAATATTCCTCCATCCCTCGTTGCTAAAATCTTCTTGAGGCACGCGGCTTAGGGATGTCCCTCAGCGGGTCGATAAGGGTCACTACTTCAAACGACAGACAGAGAGAAAACGTGAATCTAGAGACGGAAATCGCCGTCGCGAAGGTTGAGATGGCTCCTTTCGCGAGAACGCAGTACGAGAGCAAGTATGCATGGAAGGACGAGTACGGCAACGTTGTAGAGGACTGGCCTGACACGGCAGAGAGGGTTGTTCGGAACGTCCTCGGTGCCTTGAGATACGACGATCTCGACTGGGAGTATCAGAAGCTCCTCGGAGCTATCACACGTCGTGAGTTCATGCCTGGAGGTCGGTACCTCTACGCTTCGGGAAGGGGTCTCCATCAGACTCAGAACTGCATCCTCTTGAAGGCCGAGGACTCTCGGGAAGGTTGGGCCAAGGTCATGAGCGACGCCGCTATGGCTTTGATGACAGGTGCTGGAATCGGAGTGGACTACACAGCCCTACGGGCTTCGGGAACCCTGATCAAGAAGACGGGCGGCGAGGCTTCAGGGCCTTTGGCACTGATGAAGATCATCAACGAAATCGGCCGCAACGTCATGCAAGGAGGTGCCCGTCGGTCAGCAATCTGGGCAGGCTTGAACTGGAAGCACCCCGACATCTTCGACTTCATTCGGATCAAGGATTGGTCGTCCGAGGTCAGAGAGATGAAGGCCAAGGACTTCAACTTCCCGGCGACGCTCGATATGACCAACGTCTCGGTGCAGCTTGATGACGACTTCTTCGAGGCCTTTGACGATGACAGCCACGAGCTTCACTCGCGTGCTCGCGAGGTCTACTGGTTGACCGTCAGCAAGATGGTCACCACGGCAGAACCAGGCTTCAGTGTTGACACAGGCGACAACGCAGGCGAGACCCTTCGGAATGCTTGCACCGAGGTCACGAGCTATGACGACTCGGACATCTGCAACCTCGGGTCGATCAACCTTGCCCGCGTAGACTCCATCGAGGAGTTCGAAGACCTCGTACGTCTCGGCACCCTCTTCCTTCTCGCCGGTACGGTCTACTCCCACGTCCCCTACTCACAGGTCGATGACATTCGCACGAAGAACCGTCGGCTCGGTCTTGGGATCATGGGAGTCCACGAGTGGCTGTTGAAGCGTGACAAGCCCTATGGGCCTGACGAGGAGCTAGCCGAGTGGATGAGAGTCTACGAGCGCTCGACCGAGTTTGCTACCGAGTACGCCTTGGAGCACGGTCTTACGGTGCCGGTCAAGACTCGGGCCATCGCACCCAACGGAACTATCGGGATCGTGGCTGAGACGACTACGGGCATCGAGCCGATCTTCTGCACGGCGCTGAAGCGACGGTACCGAACGGCACAAGCCGACGGCAACGATGTCACTCAGTTCCAGTACGTCATCGACCCGACCGCCCGCCGCCTAGTCGAGGAAGGTGTCGATCCCAACAGCATCGAAGACGCCTACCGGCTCTCCTATGACGTGGAGCGCCGAGTTGCCTTCCAAGCTTGGATGCAGCAGTTCGTTGACCACGGGATCAGCAGCACGGTCAACCTTCCCTACACCCTCCACGATCAGGACATGCTTGACTTCGGCGAGATGCTGATCAAGTACCTTCCAGATCTTAGAGGGATCACTTGCTACCCTGACGGTGCTCGAAGCGGCCAGCCCCTCACGGCTGTCCCCTACTCGGTAGCTATCGGGCAGGAGGGTGTGGTCTTCGAAGAAGACGATGACCGCTGTGTTGGTGGGGTTTGCGGCTCGTAGTGAAAAAGATTTGACAACCTCCCTAAAGGTCTGCTACGCTCCGCCGACAAGAAAGAAAGAGACATAGAGACTTCTTCGAAGGGAGGCACTACAAAGCATAGTAGAGCGAACAGTGAAGAAGTACCGTAGTCCATCCTCCCAGAGTGTGTGCTATGGTATGTTCTCGCTCGGCAGAGCAAGTCGATAGATTGGGTAGCCCATCTGGCGCAGTATTGCTACGGGGATCGCAACCGAGGCAGATGCCAATCGTGATAAGTTTCGAGAGGGGGAGTGATCCCCAAGGTTGCTCCCCCTCTCACGTTGTAACGGGAGGGACTGCATTGCGGTTCCCTCTCAACGTCGCGGATTGGAGCATGGGGAAGCTCGACAGGCTCATAACCTGTAGGTGACTGGTTCGAGTCCAGTATCCGCTATAGCCTGTTCCGTCCACTCGCGAGGGTGGTACGCGGCAGGCAAGTTCGAACCGAGGGCCACGCAGTCTCTTGCGGGCGGTGGAGCCACCTCGGACGTGCATGGGTGTGGTCAAGGTCTAGTTAGCCTGCCCCCTGAAGCGCTGGCCCTCAGAAGCCAGTTCCAAGGTATTGCATCTAGATGCGGTAGGGCGACTACGGCGGTTGTGTCGTTGCCTTGTGCTTGCCAAGTTGAGTCCTTGGCGACTGGAGTCGAGCTTGCTCGGCGCCTCTTGCCATTGACGATGCGCGGCTTGCGCTTGGCGCTGCGATGCGCTGGTGTAGGCGTCCCTGCCACTACAGGTTGTAGCTCAGTGGTAGAGTACCCGGTTGGGGATCGGGAGGTCGAGGGTTCAAGCCCCTCCAGCCTGACTAAGAAAATGTTGGCCTTGTGCTTCGGCGCGGGCCTTCCACCCGATACCCTCCGGGTGAGAGTGGTGCAAGTCCACAGCGGGAGAGTTTTCACCACCGCGCTTTGCGCGGGATTGAGCGGGGTACGCCCACCAACCCTGACCCAAAGTGTGGGTTTCTATCGAGAGACGTAGAAGAACTTGGTCTCGGGAACGCGGCGGCCGACGCCGTGAATGTCGGCTCCTCAGGCGGAAGCTCTGTCTGGTCGAGTACCCGGTTCGGATCCGGGAGGTCGTGGGTTCAAATCCCACTCGCCTGACTGAGGGTCGGTACGCTGGTTTGACTCCAGTACCCAGTCCGAGATCACATTGGCCCTTGAAATACCCGAGCGCTAATGGTGCCGACTTCGGATGCGCTTCAAGAAACAAGTCGGATTTTCAGGTAGTAGCTCAGTTGGAAGAGTACCCGCCTTGGACGCGGGAGGTCGTGGGATCGAGGCCCACCTGCCTGACTGCATCACACCTATCGATCCTGGATGGGGAACCTGCATTGACTTCAAGGATCGGACTGGAACGTGGCTCGTATGGAAACTGCCGGTAGTGAGACGGTGGGTCTGTGCGGTAAACCTGCGGATACCAGCGTACCCTTGAATGAGCAGAATAACCAAGGCCACACTTAGGTAAGGAATACCTGTACTACACCCTGCTTCAGGTGGTAGACGTTCAGGATAGTGGGGTGGTTTTCTTGGGGTCGTAAAGGTTTCGACTTTCGAGGCACGAGCGGCGAGATTGCAGCAGGTCGTGACTTACCACGTCTAGCCTTGAATAGGGCAAACCAACTGCAACTGACGAAACAGTCATTTCAGCGGACTACATCGAGAACGGCATCGCCGAACTCGAAGCGTTCCTTGCCGAGAAGGCAACGGACGAGTCCCTGGCGCTTGTCTAGCCAGCACCAATAAGACCCGACTCTCAGGAGAGACTGAGTGGAGTCCCGGAAACGGGGGCCGACTTCGGAGGGTGGAAAGAACCCTGTCCAAAAGCTGCTAGAAGATCTTCCTGTGATCGGTCGGAAGGACTCGGGTTCGACTCCCGACGGCTCCACTCAAGACTTGCAGGCAATGCCATTCAGTCGGACATGTTGGCTGAGTGAGCATCCTGCACCATGGATTACTCCTGGGTGCTGTACTCAGTACGGTTGCCCAGGTCTCCAAGAATCACCGGCACGTTGGTTGTCCGTCTCTGCCTTCAAGCATGCGGCCGGAGTTGAAGCTCCGAGACAACGATAGGATTACGGTGGCGATTGCTTTGCCGGTCGTCGTCACCAGCTTATGCCCTTAGCTCAGTCAGGCCAGAGCGGCAGATTCCAAACCTGCGCGCCGGGGGTTCAAATCCTCCAGGGCATGCCTCTGAAAGATCTCCTTCCTCCTTGCGGCGAGGAAGAGGGAGAAGCGTCGATGGTAGGTTGGGAAGCTGGAAGGCACGCCTGTCTCGTGATGGTCTCAGGTAGGCTCCAGATCGATGCGACCTATTGTAGCCTGCCGAGGTCGGTGATCACCCACAGGTGGTTCCGATGACATGGCTTGGTGTGTGTAAACGGCTGATACACCACTCCGAGTGGTAGACGCGGGCAGCGAGCTACCTAGGACAGCGAATCTGCCCAACTTGGCCCTATCTTCTAATGGTAGGAAAACGGCTTCTCAAGCCGTGAACCGGGGGTCGGAACCCCGTAGGGCTGCTCGTCTGGCCACGAGGCGAATATCGTGGTGCTTTCTCGCGTAGCTCAATGGTAGAGTAGGCGGCTGTTACCCGCATGGTTGGAGGTTCGAATCCTCCCGTGAGAGCTTGTATTAGGTCGTCTTGGCCGGTAAGGGGTTACGGCAGAGAACTCGGCCAGTGTCACCACCCCACCTGATACAAATATCGCCTGGTCGTCTACTGGCTAGGATCTGGGATTTTCACCCCCAGGAACCGGGATCGAAACCCGGTCAGGCGACTGCCTTCGGGCATCAAGGGGGCCACCGCCTATGATCTGGTGGCAACATTCGGAGGTCGTCTAACCGGCAGGTACGCCTGGCTCTGACCCAGGAAATGATGGTTCGAATCCATCCCACCGAGCTTGCAATGCACGATTGTCTAATGGTAGGATCTCTGGTTTTGAGCCAGGTGGGTCTAGGTTCGAGTCCTAGTCGTGCAACCTTTCGAAGTTATGGATGCGTAGCTCAACTGGCAGAGCAAGGGCCTTTTACTCCCGAGGTTGCGAGGTCGGTACTCGCCGCATTCACTGTAAGATGTAACACCCAACGGGGTGG